>Ga0209162_1001531_pt1 | contig 22345 bp, 20 predicted proteins | sample YNPNPMetaG_FD_187121 | JGI IMG/M metagenome (GOLD analysis project Ga0209162, IMG submission 187121) | Anoxygenic and chlorotrophic microbial mat microbial communities from Yellowstone National Park, USA - YNP NP MetaG (SPAdes) (version 2) ...
GTGTTCTTTGTGTCTTCGTGTCTTGGTGGTGAACATGTCATAAGTCCTGTTCGATCATCCGTGTTCATCCGTGAAATCCGTGTCATCCGTGTCCTAAATTCTGCCCGTGTGAAAAGCTTCAACCACTTTTTTTCCGATCCCTCGCCGCCTCGCTGCCTCGCCGCTGCCTCGCTGATTCGCTGATTCTCTGATTCTCTGCCTCGCTGCCTCCCCCCTTCAATTTGACACCCGGCAGCATCTGGTGTATAATGACTCGCGGTCAGTGAGTGACCGAGGGTTCAGTTTCTCCAGGGGAGGAGACAGGACGTGAGCACCTCAGAGCGCCGCGAGCGCGAAAAAGCCCAGCGCCGTCAGGATATCCTGGATGCGGCCCGCCAGGTCTTTTTCGAGCGCGGCTTCCACCAGCCCACAGTAGACGACGTTGCCGCCCGCGCCGAGGTGAGCAAAGGCACCATCTATCTCTATTTCAAGAGCAAGGAGGAGATCCTTGCTCATTTGCTTTTAGAGGGCCTGGATCTGCTCCTGGCCCAGATGGAGGCCACCTGCCCCCCCCAATCCCCACCGGCACCCGAAGCTGCCCTGTGGGCCCTGGCCAACAGCTATTTGACCTTCAGCCAGACCCAGCCCCATTACTTCCGCCTGATCATGGCCTTCGACCGGGGACGGTTCGAGGAACAGATCGCCCCCGAACTGTACCAGCAGGTGCTGGACCGCAGCCTGCAAGGGTTGGCCCTGGTCGCCCAGGCGATTGAGCGGGGCCAGGCAGCCGGCCTCTTTCATGTGGACGACCCCTGGCAGGCAGCCGGGTCGGTATGGGCAGCGATCAACGGCGTCCTGGTGCTGATGGCTCATCCCTTGCGCCGGCAGATGCTGCGAAGCGACCTGGAAACGATGTTTCAGGCCACATTGGACCTGGTGATGAAAGGATTACGAGGAGCAGGTGACAATTGACCAAGGAGGGAAACGCATGAAAAAAGTAGTCATTGTCGGGGGAGTCCGGACCCCCATCGGCAGCCACGGCGGGGCATTCCGCACCCTGACGGCCCAACACCTGGCGGCGTTGGTGTTCAAAGAGCTGATCCAGCGGGTGGGAATTGACCCCAATCTGTTCGACGATGTGATCCTGGGGTGCATCGGCCAGCAGAGCGATGCCCCCAACATCGGCCGGGTGGCAGCCCTCCTGGCCGGCGTCCCGGTCCGCGTGCCGGGCTACACCGTGCAGCGCAACTGCGTATCGGGCATGGTGTCCATCACCTCCGCCTATCAGGCCATCCAGGCCGGCGACGGCGAAGTGTTCCTGTGCGGCGGCGTGGAGAGCATGAGCACCTCGCCCTATGTGGTGCGCGGCGCCCGCTGGGGGCTGAAGCTGCGCCACGACACCTTTGTAGACACGCTGTGGGAGGGCCTGACCGACCCGGTGTGCGGTCAGATCATGGGCTACACCGCCGAAAACCTGGCCATGATGTACCATCTCAGCCAGGAGGAACAGGACCGGTTCGCCGTCGAAAGCCACAAAAAGGCGTTCCGGGCCACCCGCACCGGTCGCTTCCGCGATGAGATCGTGCCGGTGCGGGTCAGCAAGAAAGTGGCCGGTCAGGAGGTAGCCTACGAGGAGATCGTCCAGGATGAGTGTATCAACCCCTCCCTGACCGTGCAAAAGGCGGCCCTGTACCCCACCGTGTTCAAAAAGGGGGGCACGGTCACGCCGGCCAACGCCTGCCCCATCAGCGACGGGGCAGCCGCGGTCATTGTCATGACGGCGGACAAGGCCAAAGAGCTGGGACTCCAGCCCTGGGCCACCATCCGCAGCTACGCCTATGCCGCCATCCCACCCGAGATCATGGGCCTGGGCCCGGCCTATTCGACCCCCAAGGCGCTCCAGAAAGCCGGCCTCCAGTTGACCGACATTGACCTGATCGAGCTGAACGAAGCCTTTGCCGCCCAATCGCTGGCCGTGGGCATCGAGCTGGAGGATCAGGGCTGGGACTGGAACAAGGTCAACGTCAACGGCGGAGCCATCGCCCTGGGGCATCCGGTAGGCTGCACCGGCACGCGCCTCATGGTCACCCTGCTGCACGAGATGATCAAGCGCGATCTGTCGTTGGGGCTGATCACCGCCTGTGTGGGGGGGGGGATGGGGGGCACCATCGTGGTGGAACGGGAGTAAAAGGAGGAAAGATGGCAGATGTAGCAATGTGGCAGGACAAAACGGTGCGGGCCGACTTTGAGGCCCGGGCCAGGGCCCGCCTGGCCGGGTTGCAAACGGCGCTGGCAGGGCAGGAAGGTGTGGTCGCTATCGAACCGGAAAGCGGCGACTATTTCATCGGGGCAACGCTGGGCAAGGCCAACGCGGCCGCCTATGCCCGATACCCCGACCGCTGGCTTTACTTCGTCCGGCTGGATGACCCGGACGCCGCGATCGCCCTGCCGACATGGTAGGAAATTGAGGGATCAGGGAAAAGGGGGGAGGGGCAAAGGACGAACCTTCCTCTATTCCCCTCTTTCTGATCCCTGATTGAACGAAAGGAGGGAACGATGTGGATTTTCAAGGCAGGCGTGGTCGGCGCAGGGGCCATGGGCGGCGGCATCGCCCAGGTGATCACCTACTCCGGCCTGCCGGTGGTGGTGAAGGACATTGACCAGGGGCAACTGGACATGGCGCGTCGGCACGTAGAAGGCATCTACCAGAAGCGGGTGGATCAGGGCAAGATGACGCCGGCCCAGATGCAGGAAAAGCTGGACCTCATCGAATACACTCTGACCTACGAGAGCTTCTCCGACGTAGACATTGTCATCGAAGCGGTGCCGGAGGTGATGAAGATCAAGCAGCAGGTCTTCCGGGAACTGGACCAGGTCTGCCCACCCGACACCATCTTTGCTTCCAACACCTCGGCCCTGTCCATCACCGAAATGGGCGCGGCCACCAACCGCCCCCATAAGATGATCGGGATGCACTTTTTCAACCCGGCCCACGTCATGAAGCTGGTCGAGATCATCCCTGCTGCCGGAACCGAGCAGGATACCATAGACACCGTGGAGCAGTTCACCCAGGAACTGCGCAAAATCCCGGTGATCGTCAGGGAATGTCCCGGTTTCCTGGTCAACCGCTTGCTGATGCCCTACCTCAACGAAGCGGTGCTGGCCCTGGAGCAGGGGGCAGCCACGGCGCAGCAGATTGACGAAGCACTGGGCCGCGACGGTTTTGGCTGGCCGATGGGGCCTTTCTTCCTGATGGACATGTTGGGCATTGACGTCTGCGCTCACGTCGGCCGCTACCTCTATTCCCACTACAGCGAACGCCTGGCCCCGGTCAAACTGTTCGACAAACTGGTCGAAATGAAGCGGTTGGGCGAGAAAACAGGGGTGGGGTTCTACGTCTACACCGCTACCGACGCCGAACCGCTGGAGGCGATCATCAAACGGCTTCAGGACAGCGGCGAGGTGGAGACCGGCACCCGCTTCAGCGTCGATCGGCTGATCATGCCCTTCCTCAACGAGGCGGCCCTGTGTGCCCAGGAAAAGATCGCCAACGTCAATGACATTGACATGGCCTGTATCGCCGGGATCGGGATGCAGGTCAACAAGGGCGGCGAGCTGGTGCGCATGGGCCCGCTGGAGTATATGGATGAGATGGGCCTGGACGTTGTCGTGCAAAAGCTGGAGGCCCTGGAGCAGGAATTTGGCCCCCGCTTCCACCCCGTGGACATCCTGTACCAAAAAGTGCGCGCCGGCGAGTTGGGCAAGAAGACAGGGCGCGGATTCAAAGAGTACACAACGTAATCCGTACAGAACGAAAGGAGCCAACGATGGGAGACTATCAATTTGTCAAAGTGAGTATCGAGGATCGGGCGGCCATCCTGACCATTGACCACCCGCCGGCCAACGCCTTTGACCGACAAACGGTGACCGAGCTGGATGCTGCCTTTGAGGAAGTGACCGCCAACGAGCAGGTCAAGGTGATCATCATCACCGGGGCAGGGCAGTTCTTTGTCGCCGGCGCCGACATCAACGAGATCAATGCCCTGAAGGGCTACGACGACGCCTACGCCGTGGTGCGTGGCGGGCAGATCCTCTTTGACAAGATCGAGCACTCGAAAAAGCCGGTCATCGCCGCCATCAACGGCCGGGCCTGTCTGGGCGGAGGCAACGAGCTGGCCATGGCCTGCCACATCCGGATCGCCGAAGACAGCGTCCAGTTCGGCCAGCCGGAGATCAAACTGGGCATCATGCCCGGCTGGGGCGGCACCCAGCGGCTGCCCCGGCTGGTGGGCAAGGGCAACGCCCTGGAGCTGATCCTGACCGGCAACAGCATCAAAGCGCAGGAGGCCTATCGCATCGGCCTGGTGAACAAGGTGGTACCGGTGGGCACCGTGGTCCGTGAAGCGCTCCGTTGGGCCAAGGTCCTCTCGACATGGGGAGGTGTGGCCATGGCGGCCATCCTGCAGGCGGTCAACGAGGGCCTGGAGATGTCGCTGGAAGAGGGCCTGAAGCACGAAGCCGACCTGTTCGCCAGACTGACAGCCACGGAGGATATGCGCGAGGGGGTGGCCGCTTTCCTGGAAAAGCGCCGACCGGTGTTCAAGGACAAGTAGCATAAGGAGCAGGGAGCAAGTGACAGGGGACCACCCTGTCACTTGCTACCCTGCCACTGGACAGGGAGGGACTGTATGGACTTGCGACTCAGCGAAGAACAGGTCATGTTCAAAAAGATGTTCGCCGACTTTTGCACCAAAGAGATCCGCCCCAAAGGGGAGCAGATTGACCAGAGCGAGGAACCGCCGCTGGAGCTGCTGCAAAAGGCGGTCGCTCAGGGGTTCTGGGCGGCGTTGGTGCCCGAGGCGATGGAGGGTTGCGGCCTGGACATCTATACCTACATGCTGCTGCTCGAAGAGCTGGCCCGGGCCGACCTATCCACGGCGCTGATCCTGAGCGTCCATAACAGCCTGGTGGTCAAGCCCCTGCTCGATCACGGCACGGAGGAACAAAAGGAACGTTACCTGCCTGCCCTGGCCTTTGGCGAAATGCTGGGGGCTTTTGCCCTGACCGAACCGGGAGCCGGCTCGGACGTGACGGCCCTGACTACAACGGCCAGCCGGCATGACGGCCACTATCTCCTCAACGGCACGAAAATCTGGGTCAGCAACGGGGCGTTGGCCGGCCTGCTCCTCACCTTCGCCAGGGCGGAAGGGGGCATCACCGCCTTTCTGGTGGAGAGGGACACGCCCGGCCTCAAGGTTGGCTACCGGGAAAAGACGCTGGGCCTGCGGGGAGTGCCATGCAATACCCTCTACTTCGACCATGCCGCCATCCCGGCCGGGAACCGCCTGGGCGCCGAGGGACAGGGGCTCAAGATCGCATTGGGGGCGCTGGAACTCAGCCGCCTGGGGATAGGGGCCCTGGCCCTGGGTGGCGCCGAGCGAGCGTTAGAAGAGGCGGTCCGCTTCTCTATCGAGCATATCCAGTTCGGCGGACCTATCGCCCTGAAGCAGGCCATTCAGAACTATATCGCCGACGCCAAGGCCAGGATCGAGGCCCTGCGTTGCCTGATCCTGCACACCGCCTGGCTGGCCGACACAGGCCAAAGCTTTGGCCAACAGGCCTCCATCGTCAAGCTGTTCGGCAGCCGGGTGGCCTACGAAGTATCCCATAAGATGCTCCAGGTACACGGCGGGTACGGCTATATGAAAGAATATGCCATCGAACGCTACTACCGCGACTGCCGCTCCCTGGAGATCATCGAAGGAACGAGCCAGATCCAGCAGTTCCTCATCGCCCGCGACCTGTACAGGGCAGAGGGGCTGGAGATCCGGCCGTAGGAGAGAAGAGAGATGGATTTCAGCTTTCCCAAGGAATATCAACTGTTCCGCCGCATGGTGCGTGAATTCTGCGAGAGCGAAGTCCGGCCGCTGGCCAGGGTGATTGACCGCGAACATCGGGTGCCCCATGAGACCATCAAAAAAGCTGCAGAATTGGGATTGATGGGGGTGCCCTTTCCGCAGAAATATGGGGGCATGGGCGGCGGTGAGATCGGGTACTGCATCCTGGCCGAAGAGCTGGGCCGGGTGTGCAGCAGCACGGCCACGGTCATCGGGGCGCACATCGGCATCGCCGCCATGGCCATCTACCTGGACGGCACAGAGGCGCAAAAGCAAAAATATCTGGTCCCCCTGGCCCAGGGCAAGGCCATCGGCGCCTTTGGCCTGACCGAGGCCCAGGCCGGCTCCGACGCGGCGGCCATCAAAACCACCGCCGTCCGCGATGGCAACCATTTTGTCATCAACGGGGCCAAGGTGTTCATCACCAACGGCGACATTGCCGACATTATTGTCGTCATGGCCGTCACCGATCCCTCGCTGGGGGCTTATGGGGGCATCACCGCCTTTATTGTCGAGACCGATACCCCCGGCTTTAGCATCGGCAGCCTGGAAAACAAGATGGGCATCCGGGGCAGTTCGACCGCCGAGTGCGTCTTTCAGGATGTGCGCGTGCCTAAGGAAAATGTGCTGGGTCAATTCGGCGCCGGCTTCCTGACCTTCATGAAGTCGTTGGACATCGGCCGGGCCAGCCTGGGGGCCGCCTGTCTGGGAGGAGCCCAGGCAGCCCTGGAATCTGCCATGCAGTGGGCCAGGGCCCGTGAGCAGTTTGGCGTACCGGTCGCCACCAAACAATCGGTCTATTTCATGATCGCCGACATGGCGGTCGAGATCGAGGCTTTGCGCTCCCTCATCTATCGCACCGCCTGGATGATTGACACCGGCCAGCCGCACATCATGGAAGCAGCCGCCTGCAAACTCTTTGGTTCAGAGGTCGCCCACCGCTGTATCAACAAGGCCTTGCAGATCCACGGCGCGTTGGGCTACAGCCGCGACTATGAGATTGAACGAGGCTGGCGTGACCAGCGCATCACCGAAATCTACGAAGGCACCAACGAAATCCAGCGCATCGTCATCGCCTCCAACCTGTTCCGACCCTATGGCCTGCGTATTCCGACCTGATAAGGGAGCAGGGGAGCAAAGGAGAGTACTATGAAAATCGTCGTCCTGATTAAACAGATTCTGGACCCCAGGGGAATCACCGTCCGGCGGGATAAGGAGCGGGTATTCATCAACCGCGAAGAATATATCCTGGATCCAGGCAGCAAGGCAGCCATCGAAGCAGCCCTGCGGCTGAAAGAAAGCGGGGACTCTACTGCCACTGTGATCGCCCTCAGCATGGGCCAGCCCCAGGCCGATGACGCCCTGCGCGAAGCGCTGGCCATGGGTTGTGACGCGGCCTATCTGCTGAGCGACAGGGCATTCCAGGAGGCCGACGTCACAGTGACCACCCGCGTCCTGGCCGCGGCTGTCGAAAAGTTGGACGGCGCAGACCTCATCCTGTGCGGACGCGAATCGGGTGATACCGGCGCCGGACAGATCGGCCCCCGCCTGGCCGAAGCTCTTGGCTATGCCCAGGTGACCGACGTGTACGCCCTGACCGCCCAGGACGGCCGGCTCCAGGCCACCCGCCGTTGGGGCGAAGGCTATGCCACGGTCGAGACCATGCTGCCGGCTGTGATCACCATCGCCCCGGCAGCTTTTCCACCCCGCTACCCACACGGGGCACGCATCATGAACGCCTATCGGGAATGGAGTGTGCCGGTGTGGGGGGCCTCCGATCTGGGACTGGAGGAAGCATCCCTGACCCCATTGCTGGCCTTCCGGGGCGAGAGCTTTCCCCCCCCTCTGGAGGTGGGTGAAAAGTTTCGGGGCGACCCGGCCCGCGTGGCCCAGGATGTGATCATGGCCCTCAAGCAGCAACTAATATCTAATATCTAATATCAATATCTAATATCCAATATCAATTGATATTAGATATTAGATATTAGATATTGCAGGAGGCACAAATGGATTTTAGCTATCTCGATCAGTGGTTGGAAGAAGAGGTTGGCAGGGAGGAGATCGAGGAGGTCAGCACCGGCTATCGCAACATCTGGGTCGTCGCCGAGACGGCAGCGGGATCGGTATTGCCGGCAGCGCTGGCAGCCACCGGCCAGGCCCGTGAGCTGGCGGACCAGATCGGCGTGTATGTGTACGCCGTGCTGGTGGGAGATGGGGTGGAACCCCTGGCCGAAAAGCTGTTTGCCTGCGGGGCGGACAAGGTGCTGGTGGCCGACGAGCCTGCTCTGGCCGAATATCAGCCGGAAGTGTATGTCAAAGTCCTGGCCGACCTGGTGAACCGTTACCGTCCCGAAATTCTGCTCCTGCCGGCCACCCCGCTGGGCAACGACCTGGCCCCCCGGCTGGCGCAGCGGTTGAACACCGGGTTGATCAGCCACTGCATCAGGCTGGGAGTGGATATGGCGGAGCGGCTGCTGCTGGGCACCTTCCGCGTCCTGGGCGGCGAGGTCTATCACACCGCTGCCTGCCCCGAAGCCCGGCCTCAGATGGCCACCCTTGAGCCGGGTTACTTCCGGGTACCCTACGAAGACCCCTACCGCAGCGGCGACCTGCAGCGGGTGGAGGTGGACCTGGCCGACGTGACCGGGCGGCTGACCTGGACCGATCTGAACGCCCGAGTCGAGCTCCCGCCGGTCCCCCTGTCCAGGGCCAGGATTGTCGTCTCTGCCGGGCGGGGCATGGGCGATGCGGCAGGGTTTGCCCTGGTGGAAAAGCTGGCCAGGGCCCTCGGCGGCGTCGTGGCCGGCTCGCGGGGGGCCTTTGACGAAGGCTGGATTGATGAAAAGCAGATCGTGGGTGTTGGCGGGGAGTTCATCGCCCCCGACCTGTACGTCGCCTGTGGCCTGTCAGGCGACATCTATCACTATTTCGGCCTGCAAAATGCCCGATTCATCGTGGCCATCAACCCCGACGAAAAGGCGCCGATCATGAAAGTGGCCAACCTGGCCGTGGTCGGGGATGCAAAACAGGTCATATCGGCCATGCTGGACCTGCTGGCTCAATAGCCGGCCCCTCTACCGGACGGGGAGCCGCCGACAAAGGCGTCGGTGGTTCCCCGTCTGCCTGTCTGCCCCTCGTCTTTCGAACACAAGACAGCCACAATTCCGACAGCAGCCTGCCTCTGCCTGCACAACCGATCGGCCAGGCAGCCTGTCCGGCAAAGACACAACCTCTAAAAATATCCCCTCTCACCGCAAAGGCGCAGAGAACGCAGAGAAATCATAAAAAAACCCGGCGGTCTCCGTCTCTGCGGTGCAAACCACGGCTTTTTCAGCAGCCTCCCCGGCAAGCCCAGTCGAACCGCTCCGAAAGGTCTCCCGATCCCCCTGACCTGGACAGAACCCTGCCTCTGGTTTGTCAAAGGGGACCGCGTGTGGTATGATGCAAACACAACACCAGAGCAGACAGGAGATCGCAGATTTCACACCTGTCCTCCGGGCGACCATGGTAACGCTGGCCGACGTGCTGGCCGCCCGCCAGACAATCCAACCCCATGTGTGGCGCACGCCGCTCCTGCCCTCGCCGGAACTGGGCCGGCTGTCCGGCGGCGACATCTACCTCAAGCTGGAATGCTGGCAGCAGACCGGTTCGTTCAAAGTGCGGGGGGCGCTGAACAGGCTGGCCTCTCTCTCGCCGGAAGAGCGGGAGCGAGGCATCGTCACCGCCTCGGCGGGGAACCATGGCCTGGGGGTGGCCTGCGCCGCCCGGACGCTCAACCTGCCCCCGGCTACTATCTTTGTCCCGGAAAATGCCTCACCGGCCAAGGTAGAGCGTCTGAAATCGTTTGCCGGCGCGCTCCATCGCGCCGGAGCCGACTATGACGCCGCTCACTCCATCGCCTCCGCCTGCGCCCACGAACAGGGCATGGTCTATATCTCAGCCTACGACGACCCACTGGTCATCGCCGGCCAGGGCACCGTTGGCCTGGAGGTGATGGAGGACCTGCCCGACGTGGATCTGTTTCTGGTGCCTGTAGGCGGGGGCGGCCTCATCGCCGGCATCGCCGTTGCAGCCAAAACCCTGAATCCTGCCGTGCGAGTGATCGGCGTCCAGCCGGAAGCGTCGCCGGCCGCATACCTTTCCCTGCGCGATGGCCGGCCCTACGAAACCTACCCGGCCGCGCCGACCCTCTGTGACGGACTGGCCGGGGGCTTTGGCCGGCTGCCCTTTGCCATCGCCGCCGACCTGATTGACAGCATCGTCGTCGTGTCAGAAACGCATGTGCGGCAGGCTGTAGCCTGGCTGCTGGCCCACGAGCAACTGCTGGTTGAGGGATCAGGGGCCATCGCCATTGCGCCCCTGTTGACCGGCCGGTTGGACATCGCCGGCCAGAAGGTGGTTGCCATCCTCACCGGCCGCAACCTGGACGCAGCCCTCCTGGGCGAGATTGTAACAGAGCAGGTTGACGGTTCGGGCGGAAAGGGGTATAATCGTGGCAGGGAAGAAAGCATGTTGCAGACCAGCGGGGCAACCCCAAAAGTCCGAGACGATCATGATCCGCACCATCCTCTTTGACCTGGATGAAACCCTCTACCCGCCGGGGACAGGGGTCATGGAGCAGATCCGGGGCCAGATCCTGCGCTACCTGCGCGAGCGGCTGCACCTCTCGCCCGATGAGGCGGAGACCTTACAGCGACACTACTTCCAGACCTACGGCACCACCATGCGCGGCCTGATGATCAACCACCACATAGACCCGGACGATTTCCTCCACTATGTCCACAATGTCCCGCTCCAGCAATACCTTCGGCCCAACCCCACCCTGGACAGAGTGCTGGCCTCCCTGCCGCAGCAAAAGGTGATCTTTACCAACGCCTCGCGGGAACATGCCGGGCGGGTGCTGGACCTGCTGGGCATCCGCCGCCATTTCCACCTGATTGTGGATGTGCGTGACCTGGGTTATGAAGGCAAACCGCAACCGACCGCCTATCGGCGCATCTGCGAACTGTTGAACGTCCGGCCGGAGGAGTGTGCCATTGTGGAGGACAATGTGCGCAACCTGCACCCGGCCAGGGCGCTGGGCATGACCACCATCCTGGTCCGCAACGGCAGCAACGAGCCGGAAGAGGGGGTGGACTATTGCCTCCAACAGATCGAAGAGATCGGCCAGATTTTCGATCAGACCCCAGGCCACTCGCCGGCATCTGAAAGTTGCCCCATGGACCGGAACGTTGTATAATCACGCTGCCCGTGACAGGCGGAGAAAGGAGGTCGCACCGGTGGCGACCCACATCAGGCCCACAACCGTCCCACGGATACGGATGTGCATTGGCCATCAGGCTGGCAGCCGGGGGGCAGTCCCGGCCGTTCTCGCCTGCATCCTACATGCCCCCCTGGCTCCAGATGCCGCCGGCAGCATGGGCCAGGGAATCATTCCACCAGGCTCAACCTGCACATAGCAGCCACAGCAGGTCGGGCCTGTTTTTTTCGTTTCCGAACAAAAACGAATGAAAACAAGGAGGTTTTCAGATGGGAATTCAGAGTCAGTTTGACGGCCAGTACACGACCGACTGGAATGCGGCGCTGGCCAAACGCACAGAACGGATGCAAAGCTCCATCATCCGCGAACTGCTCAAGTTCACCATGCTCCCCGATGTCATCTCCTTTGCCGGGGGCCTGCCCGCCCCGGAGGTCTTTCCGGTCCGCGACTTTCAAGAAGCCTGCCGCTGGGTCCTGAATCATGAGGCCGAACGCGCTTTGCAATATGGCCCGACCGAGGGCTTGCCGCCGCTCAAAGACTACCTGATCGAGGCCATGAGCCGCTATGAACTGCCCGCCAGGCGGGAGAATCTCCTGTTCACCAACGGATCGCAGCAGGCGTTGGACCTGCTGGGCCGGATCTTTATCAACGAGGGGGACAAGATCGTCGTCGGCCTGCCCACCTATCTGGGAGCCATCCAGGCCTGGGATGTGTATGGCCCGGAGTATGTGACCGTGCGTGAAGATGACAACGGGATGAACATGGATGACCTGGAAAAGGCCTTGCAGGCCAATCCCGATGCCAAGTTTATCTACGTCCTGCCCAATTTTCACAACCCGGCCGGCACCACCCTGTCCCTGGAGCGCCGCTACCGGCTGGTGGAACTGGCAGCCAGGCACGGCGCGTTCATCATCGAAGACGATCCATACGGCCAGCTCCGCTTCGAGGGGGAGGACCTGACCCCCATCTTTGCCATGCACAAAGAGAACACCATCTACCTGAGCACCTTCTCCAAGACCCTGGCCCCCGGATTGCGCCTGGGCTGGATCGTAGCCCCGGAGCAGGTGATCGCCAGGCTGGTCCAGGCCAAGCAGGGCGCCGACCTGCACACCAGCACCCTGGTCCAGTACCTGGCCTATGACATCTGTCAACGCGGCCTGGCGCGGGCGCATGTGCGCAAGATCCGGGAGGTCTATCGCCAACGCCGCGATGCCATGCTCCAGGCCATGGAGCAACATTTTCCGCCGGGCGTGACCTGGACCCGCCCGCAGGGTGGCCTGTTCCTGTGGGTGCGGATGCCGGAGTGTATGGACGCTGAGGAACTGCTCAAGATAGCCGTTGAGGAAAAGGTGGCCTTTGTCCCCGGCCATGCCTTCTACCCCGGCGGCCGCGATGGCCGTTGCTGCATGAGGCTGAACTTTTCCTACTCGGCACCGCCGATCATCGAAGAAGGGATCCGCCGCCTGGGCCGGGCCATGAGACGACAGATGGAGAAAATGTAGGGCAACTGCTCGCAGTTGCCCTACTTGAGGAAGAACATGGGACCCAAGAAAGTTGTGGAAACCACCTTCCGCGTCCGCTATGCCGAGACCGACGCCATGGGGGTTGTCTACCACGCCGAATACCTGGTCTGGTTTGAAGTGGGCCGGGGCGAGTACTTTCGAGCCATGGGCCAGAGCTACGACGAGTGGGAGCAGCGAGGCTACTTTCTGCCGGTAGCGGAGGTCTATGCCCGTTACCATGCCCCGGCCCGTTTCGGGGATCTGGTCACGGTGCGAACCTGGATGGAGGAGATCCGCAGCCGCAGCCTGACGCTGGGCTACGAGGTGTGCCAGGCAATCAGCCGGCAATGCCTGGTCACCGGTTGGACCAGGCACGTGTGCATGAACCGGCAGGGACAGGCCTGTCGCCTGCCGGAAGAGTTGCATCAGATGACAACAGAACTATGATCCAGATCGAAACGGTCATCGCTTCCGGTCCGGTTATCCGCTTCCGCCTGGCCAGGAAGCTGTGGGGCCAGCCTTACTACTTCACTGCCGCCTATTGGGTGGACGGCCTGTTGATTGACACCGGCTGCGCCCATACCTCCCGGCAACTGACCTCAACCCTCCGGGGCTGGCGGGTAAACCAGGTGGTCAACACCCATAGCCACGAAGACCACATCGGCGCCAATGCCGGGATTCAGGAGCTGTTCGGCTGCCCGATCCTGGCCCACCCCGCCGCACTGCCGATCCTGTCCGACCCCCGGCTGCAACCGTTACAGCCCTATCGTCGCCTCTTTTGGGGCCGGCCCAGGCCCTCGCGGGGGGAACCGATCGGCGACCGGGTAGAAACGGACCGTTTTTGCTTCCACATCATCCACACCCCCGGCCACAGCCCCGACCACATCTGCCTGTTCGAACCAGAACAGGGATGGCTCTTTTCCGGCGACGCCTACATCGGCGGCGAAGATCGGGCATTGGGGGCCGGATCCGACATCTATGGCATCATTGCCTCGCTGAGAAAGCTGGCCGAATTGCCGGTGCAGATCATCCTTGCCGGCAGCGGCAGCGTGCGGGCAGAGGGGATCAGGCCACTTCAGACCAAAATCGCCTACCTGGAGGAGCTGGGGGAACGGGTACGCGCCTTGCATGCACAGGGGCTATCGCCGCGCCGCATCCGCCGCCGCCTCTGGGGCCGGGAACTGCCCATCGCCTTCATCACCCTGGGCCACTTTTCCGGTTTGCACCTCATCCGTTCCTACCTGGCTCAAGTCCCGGCCACCGAACCAGACCGTTTCCGGCCGGCCACGCAATAAATTTTACGTCAATAACGCTCCGATCACAATCTTGACAAACAGGCCGCTGTCGTGTATACTGAGGGGCAGGCAGCCTGGAGCATCCCTGCACAGGCAGAGTGTGGAGCGCCGGGCATTTTGAGAAAGGAGGAGAAAAGATGGAAAAACCCTGGCTGAAGGAATATGACCCTGGTGTGCCGGCCACCATTGACTACCCCCAGGTCCCCGTCCACCGATTTCTTCTGGACACGGCCGCCAGGTATCCGGACAAACCGGCCCTGATCTTTGGCAACGTGGTGGAGCCTCTGGGCAATGCGTTGCTGGATACCTCCATGACTTATGGCCGGCTTCTGGAACTGACAGAGCGTTTTGCCGCCGCCTTGCAACAACTGGGGGTTCAAAAAGGGGATCGGGTTGCCGTTCACCTGCCCAATTGCCCTCAATTCATCATCGCCTACTATGCCACCCTCATGGCGGGAGGCATCGTCGTGCCTACCAACCCCCAGTATACCCCCCGTGAACTGCGGCACCAGTTCAGCGATTCGGGCGCCAGGGTGGCCGTTACCCTCAGCCTGACTTATCCGTATGTAAAACAGATACGGGCTGAAACGCCTCTGGAGCATGTCATTGTCACCAACATCAAAGAATATTTCCCCGGCCTGCTCAAGTTCCTGTTCACCGTGGCCAAAGAAAAGAAAGAGGGCCACTTCCAGGACCTGTCCGGCGAGGCCAATACCTGGTGGTTCCAGGACCTGCTGGCCCAGGCTCCAGCCAAACCCCAACCGGTTGCGGTGACCCCGCAAGACACCGGCGTGTTGATGTACACCGGAGGCACGACCGGCATCTCCAAGGGCGCGCAACTGACCCATCGCAACCTGGTAGCCAATGCCCTCCAGGTGCGCTGGTGGATGGCCGACTCCAAAGAGGGACAGGAGGTCATGATGACCGCTTTGCCCCTCTTCCACAGCTACGCCATGACCGTGTGCATGAACCACACCATCTACCTGGGCGGGACGATGATCCTGATCCCCAACCCCCGGGTGTTGGACCATGTGCTCAAATCAATCAACAAACACAAGCCGACCCTGTTCCCCGGTGTGCCGGCCATGTATGTCTCGATCACCAACCACCCCGAAGTCGGCAAGTATGATGTGTCTTCCATCCGGGTGTGCGTCAGTGGCGCCGCCGGGCTTCCGCCAGAAGTTCAGCAGGGGTTCGAAAAACTCACAGGAGCCAAGCTGGTGGAAGGCTACGGCCTGAGCGAAGCGACGCCGGTCACCCACGTGAATCCGATCTACGGCAAGCGCAAAGAAGGGAGCTGGATCGGAGTTCCCATAGCCGATACCGAAGCGATCATCATGGACCTGGAAACAGGTGAGAAAGTGCTGGGGGTTGGCGAAATCGGCGAGCTGTGTATCCGGGGGCCGCAGGTCATGAAGGGCTACTGGAACATGCCCACCGAGACGGCCAATGTCCTCCGCGAGCATCCGGCCCTGGGTCCGGGCATGTGGCTGCACACCGGCGACATCGCCCGTATGGACAGCGACGGCTTCTTCCAGATCGTGGACCGCAAGAAGGACATGATCCTGGGCACCGGCGGCTACAACATCTACCCGCGCGAGGTCGAAGATGTGTTGTACGAGCACCCCAAGGTGTTGGAAGCAGCCGTCGCCGGCGTGCCGGTCGGGGCTGAAAAGGGAGAGCGGGTGAAAGCCTATGTCGTCCTGAAACCGGGAGAGACGGCCACCGAAGAGGAGATCATTGACTATTGCCGTCAGAACCTGGCCCCCTACAAAGTGCCCCGCTATGTCGAATTCCGTTCCGAACTGCCCAAGACCATGGTGGGCAAGATCCTGCGCCGCGTGCTGGTGGAGGAGGAGTTGAAGCGGTTGCAGGGGCAGGGGTGAGCCTGCCCATACGCATCAAGCTAAGCGACTCAAGTCGCACCTCAGGGGCCTGCGGCCAGGCATCCACCTGCGTGGATGCCGCCGTCCGCGCAGGCGGACGGCCAGGGGCAGAGCGCCGCTCTGCCCCCACCGGTGCGATTTCCAATCGTTCGCGCCTTAACTTGATGCCAATGGTGAGCCTGCCCCTCCAGACCCCGAAGACACACGGCGGCCATTTGACAAATCGGGCCGTCTCGTTTATAATTGCGGTCATTATTGGGCCTCCTGCCAGGAGGCCGGAGAGGGGGTGGTCTTCAAAGTCAACAGACTGAGATCGTTCCAACAGCATGAATCTTTCAAAACAAAGGAGGAGAGTAAAATGAAGAGGCTGTTTGCGTTTCTCAGCATTGTGACCATTCTGACCGTGGCCCTGGCAGCCTGCGGACCGGCCAAGGCGACCTGCCCCGCAGGGGATGTGTGCGTGACCGTCGGCAAAGATGAGCCGATCCGGATCGGCTACATGATGGTCGTCTCCGGCTCCGACGCGTCGCTGGGCCAGGATACCCTGTATGGGGTCCAGATCGCCATTGACGACAAGGGGGGTATGCTCCTGGGCCACAAGATCGAGCTGATCGGCGAAGACTCGATGTGCAGCGCCGAGGGCGGCCAAACCGCCGCTACCAAGCTGGCGCCCGACCCCAAGCTGGTGGCCGTGGTCGGCACGAACTGCTCCAGTGCCGCCCGCGCTGCCCTGCCGATCATGTGCGCGCAGAGCATCCCGGTGATCTCGCCCTCCAACACCGCCCCTGACCTGACGGCGGAGGACCGGCCGGCGGACTACTGGTGCTACATGCGCACCGCCCACAACGACAAGGTGCAGGGGGCGGCCATGGCCAAGTTCGCCTGGGAACAGGGCTACAAGAAGGCAGCCACCTGCCACGACGGTAGCCTGTATGCCGACAAGCTGCAGCAGGTGTTCGCCGAGGAGTTCAAGAAACTGGGCGGCACCATCACTGCTCAGGAAGCGGTGGCCCCCACCGACACCGACATGAAGCCGATGCTCACCCGCGTGGCGGCAACCGGGCCGGAGTTCTTCTACTACCCGATCTTTATCGCCGCCGGCGGGCAGATCACCGCCCAGGCCAAGCAGGTGCCCGGCATGGAGAATGTGCAACTGGCCGGCGCGGACGGCATCTTCTCCCCCGACTTTCTCAAGGCGGCCGGCGATGCGGCGCTGGGCATGGTCTGGTCCAGCCCCGACTTTTCGGCCTTCGGCGGCGGCTATGCCGACTTTTTGAAAAAGTATGAGGCCAAGTCGGGCTCCAAGCCGCTGGCCCCCTTCCACGCCCACGCCTACGACGCGGCCAATATTATCTTTGCCGCCATCGAGAAGGTGGCCATCAAGAGCGGCGACACCCTGATCATCCCGCGCAAGGCGCTGCGCGACGCCATGATCAGCACCAAGGACTTTAAGGGGATTACTGGCAACCTGACCTGCACCCCCACCGGCGACTGCGCCGATCCCAAGATCGCGGTCTACAAGGCTGTGAGCGCCGATCCGAATACCTGGAACCCCGGCGCCGCACCAGACAGCAACCCGAAGAAGATCTGGCCCTAGTCGCGGCCGGGTGTTGACCCCCGTGCAGATCATCCATGTCTGAATAGGTTCTGACAGAGCAGGGGCGGGCAGGATTGCTCGCCCCTGTCTGATGCACGACAGGAGAATCGCCATGCTGCAACGCCTGAGAAGACGCCTGTCCGGGACCATGCTGGCCATGTGGCTCATCGGCCTGGTCATCCTGGCCGTTGTGGTCTACGGGATCACCAATACCCTGACCTGGGGGCACTATTCCTTGACGCAATGGTTGAATCTGATCATCTATGGCATCGCCCAAGGGGGCATCTATGCCCTGATCGCCCTGGGCTACACCCTGGTCTACGGCATCCTGCGCATGATCAACTTTGCCCATAGCGAAGTCTTTATGAGCGGCCCCTTCATCGGCTACTTTGTCGCCACGGCCCTGGACAATGCCGGATACTTTGACCGCGGCTGGGGCCCCACGATCTTTGCCCTGGCCCTCATCCTCCTGGTGGCCATGATCGTGCCGCTGGTCATCGCCGTCCTCCTGGAGCGGATCGCCTATCGGCCTCTGCGTCGGGCCCCCCGCCTGGTGCCGCTGATCACCGCCATCGGCGCTTCCTACTTTTTGCAATACACCTTCCTCGGCCTGTTCGGCTCGAACGTCAAAGGTTATCCCGACATTGACCTGCTGAAAGACACATGGACCTTTGGGGGGGTCGAAATCTTGAGAACCCAGGCCCTGGTGATCGTCGCCGCCCTGTTCTTCCTGGTCATCCTGTACATCTTTGTGCAGCTCACCAAGACCGGCAAAGCGATGCAGGCGGTCTCGGAAGACAAAGATACCGCTGCCTTGATGGGCATTGACGTGGACCGGATCATTGTCATCACCTTTGCCGTGGGAGGGGTCCTGGCCGGCGCAGCCGGCTTCTTCTACGCCCTGCTGTTCAGACAGGTCAAGTTCGACATGGGTTTCTTCCCCGGCATCAAGGCCTTTACGGCCGCGGTGTTGGGCGGCATCGGCAATGTGGTCGGCGCCATGTTGGGCGGCATGTTCCTGGGGATCGCCGAATCGCTCTTCCCCAACCTGGTCCTGGACGGAGCCTGCCGCTGGGGCACAACCGGCTGTATCCCGGCCCCCTATCAGCTCAAAGACGCCCTGGCCTTTATCCTGCTGGTGCTGGTCCTGATCTTCCGGCCGACCGGCATCCTGGGCGAGCGCCTGGCCGTCAAGAAGGCATAGGCAGAAGCAGAAAGGAACAGAACAGATGCAAACCTCCAAAGCAACTACGCGCCTGGATCTGTCCCCCGCGATCCGGATGGGGCTGATCGGTGGCATTGTCACCCTGCTGCTCTGTCTCATCGGCGTCATCGAAATCTCCCACGGCCGGGCCGTCATCTACCCCCTTCTCTCGCTGGGCCAGACTTTGCTGCTGCTGGCCTACGTGCTCTTTTGCTCGATGGCGGTGCGGAGAATGCTGGCCGCTTCAGAAGGGGCGCTCCCCCGCCAGGGGGTGATCGGCAGTGGCGCCCTGGCCGGGTTGTTGATCAGCGCCTTCCTGGTGGCGCTGCTGCTCGTCGGCCACTGGATCAACCTGCGGGCAGTGCTGATCCGGGCCTCCCCCCAGCTTTACGAGCTGCTGACCTTTGGCCTGGGGTTTGTCCCCGGGATCATCGCCCTCCTGCTGCTCGGCCTGCTCCTGGGGGCGCTGGTGGGGGGCCTGTACCTGCTGTCGGAGCAGTGGCGGCGGGCGATCACGCTGGGGGTGGCCCTCATCCCCCTGCTGGCTATCCTGAGCAGCGCCTTCTTTGCCCAGCGGGGGCTTTCCCCACTCGCCGCCGCCCTCATCTTTGGGGTCGGGGCGGGTGGAAGCTATCTATGGAGCAAATCTGGGGCCTCGGTCAGGCAACGGATCGCCGATCTGCCCCCGGCCGGGCGACGCCTCTACCAGATCGGCCAGCTGGCCCTGGTGGCCGCCGTGGTCCTGCTGCTGCCCCTCAGCGGGCCTTACCCCAGCCAGGTGTTGTATCTGGTGGGATTGTATGTCCTGATGGGCCTGGGGTTGAACATCGTGGTCGGCTTTGCCGGGTTGCTCGACCTGGGCTACGTGGCCTTTTTCGCCCTGGGGGCCTACACCATGGGCATCCTGACCTCCCCTGAAATCCAGTGGGCGACGATGCGGCTGTTCGGTTTCCAGTTGAGCTTCTGGGCCGCGCTGCCCTTTGCCGTGTTGGTCGCCACCCTGGCCGGCATCATCCTGGGCATTCCGGTGTTGGGCATGCGCGGCGACTATCTGGCCATCGTCACCCTGGGCTTTGGCGAGATCATCCGTATCGTCGCCCTGTCCGACTGGCTGAAGCCGCTCATCGGCGGTTCCAACGGCATCACCCGCATCCCCAGGCCGATCATCGGGCCGATCCACTTTAACAGTCCCAGCAGCCTGTATTACCTGATCATCATCGGCTGCCTGCTGGCCGCCTTTATCGCCACCCGCGTCAAGGACTCGCGGCTGGGCCGGGCCTGGATGGCCCTGCGCGAAGATGAGGATGTGGCCCAGGCCATGGGCATTGACCTGGTGCGGACCAAGCTGCTGGCTTTTGCCACCGGCGCTGCCTTCTCCGGGTTGAGCGGCGCCTTTTTTGCCGCCCTGATCGGCTCGATCTATCCCCACAGCTTTACGCTGATGATCTCGATTAACGCCCTGTGCGTGATCATCGTCGGCGGCATGGGCAGCATCCCCGGTGTGCTCCTGGGCGCGGCCGCGCTGGTCGGCCTGCCCGAGATCCTGCGCGAGTTCTCCGAATACCGGCTGCTGCTGTTTGGGGCCGCCCTGGTGCTGATGATGCTCGTCCGGCCGGAGGGCCTGATCCCCGAAGCGCGGCGCAAGCTAGAACTGCACGAAGCTGAGGCGGGAGCCGGGGAATAGGAGGCAGAGATGGCCATTCTGGAAGCAAAAAAGGTCACAAAACGGTTCGGCGGCCTGACCGCCGTCAGCCAGTTCGACGTTGAGATCAAGGAACGTTCTATCCACAGCATCATCGGCCCCAACGGAGCCGGCAAGACCACCTTCTTCAACTGCATCACCGGCTTTTACCGCCACGAAGAGGGCACCATCCTCTTCCAGGATCAGCCCGTGGACGGCATGTCCACCGACCGGATCACCCGCCTGGGGATTGCCCGCACCTACCAGAACATCCGCCTGTTCAATAACATGACCGTCATCGAAAATGTGCTGGTCGGCCAGCACCCCCACCTGCACGCCGGCCTGTTCGGCGCCATCGCCCGCACCCGGAAGGTGCTGAAAGAAGAGGAAGAGGCGGTGCAGGAGGCCCGACGGTTGCTCCAGTTCGTTGGACTGGCGGGACGAGGTGACTGGATGGCCAAGAACCTGCCCTACGGTCAGCAACGCCGGCTGGAGGTGGCCCGCGCCCTGGCCAGCAAGCCGACCCTGTTGCTGCTGGACGAGCCGACGGCCGGCATGAACCCGGCCGAGACGCGGGAGATGATGGCCTTCATCCGCCGCCTGCGCGACGAACTGGGGATCACCATCCTGCTCATCGAGCACCAGATGCGGGTGGTCATGGGCATCTCGGAGACGGTCACCGTGCTGGACTATGGGGAAAAGATTGCCGAAGGCACGCCGGCCGAGATCCAGCGCAACCCACGGGTGATCGAAGCCTATCTGGGAAGGAGGGCAGTGGCATAAGATGGCACTCCTGGAAGTCAACGACATTCACACCTATTATGGCGCAATCCACGCCCTGAAGGGTGTGTCCATTTATGTAGAGCAAGGGGAGATCGTGACCCTCATCGGCGCCAACGGCGCGGGCAAAAGCACGACCCTGAACACCATCTGCGGCATTCTGCACCCCCACAGTGGCACCATCACCCTGGATGGCGAGCCGATCCACGGCCTGCCCGCCCACCAGATCGTGATGCGCGGCGTGGCACAGGCGCCCGAAGGCCGGCGGGTGTTCGGCCGGCTGAACGTCATCGAGAACCTGGAGATGGGCGCGTATGCCCGTAAGGACAAGGCGGGCATCAAGCGCGATATGGAGCGGGTCTTTACCCTCTTTCCCCGTCTGAAAGAACGGGCCAAACAGGTGGCCGGCACCCTGTCCGGCGGCGAGCAGCAGATGCTGGCCATCGGCCGGGCGTTGATGGCCAGCCCCCGCCTGCTGCTGCTGGATGAGCCTTCGATGGGCCTGGCCCCGATCCTGGTGGAAGCGATCTTTGACACCATCCGCGAGATCAACAGCCAGGGGACCACCGTCCTGCTGGTGGAGCAGAACGCCCTGATGGCCCTGTCGGTCGCCAACCGGGGGTATGTGCTGGAGACCGGCAACGTGGTCCTGCACGACTCGGCCGCCGCCCTGCAAAAGAACGAGATGGTGCGCAAGGCCTACCTGGGCGAAGAGTAGAACAACGGCGGGGCAGAAAAGAGGGGACCGACCCGGCGGGCCGGTCCCCTTTTTGTCCGGTTTGACACCCCACCGCCTTTGTGCTACAATGGCTGCACCTTTTCAGGCTCATGGAAATCATCCTCTGGGTGCGCTTGAGGCGCGGCGGGAGGCATCTGTTGGCCACAAGCCCGAAAACTGCAGCAACAGCGATGGCTCGACCGGGATTGACGCCCAAAGAAAGGATGCTCAGGGCGCTACAGGGCCAGCAGCCGGACGTCATGCCGGCTGCTCCTGCCTATTTGAGCCTGTTTCTCGCCGATTTCGAGAGCGCTTACTATGCCGAACAGTATCGCCGCCTGCTGCGTGGTCGTTCGCGTTACCCTCTCAACCATCAGGAAGACACCCTGTTTCGCGCTCAGGCGCTCTACCACTCCTACAGCATCTTCAAGGTCCGGCCCGACTGGATCGAGGTCCATGCCGGTCCCAGCCGGGCCTGGGCCGAACGGACCGACATCGTGGTCCAGGATGGCCTCCTGTACTACGAAGACCAAGGGTCAGGCCAAC
>Ga0209162_1001533_pt1 | contig 22332 bp, 16 predicted proteins | sample YNPNPMetaG_FD_187121 | JGI IMG/M metagenome (GOLD analysis project Ga0209162, IMG submission 187121) | Anoxygenic and chlorotrophic microbial mat microbial communities from Yellowstone National Park, USA - YNP NP MetaG (SPAdes) (version 2) ...
ACGGCGGTTCCATACGCGCCTCCTGCTGCGTTATGATACCACGCTCTGCCCGCTCGCGCATCGCCGACAAGGAGCAGGTCGGCTACGGGCGCAATCCGCAGGCGCGCAGATGAGCATCGAGCCAGGCCGCCTCGTCCGGCGTCAGGTCGGGGGGCGGCGGCGGTTGGCGATAATCGATCTCAAGATCGTAGTGCGCTCGACGATAGGTTTCGCGGATCGCCGCACCAATATCGAGACGCACATCAGGATCGGGCGCCTGCAACGGAACCGGTACTGGCGTCATCGGCGTGCGCAGCGACAGGGGCCAGATGTCGATATACGGGCGGCGCTGCACACGACTGAGGAAGATGAAATACGACGCTTCAGGCAATGGGCGTGCAACCTGTGGACGCTTACCGCCGCGCAACAGGTCGATTTCGAGGAGGTGCGCCGTGCTAAAAAAAATCTCCTGGCGTTTTTTCTCGTAAGCGTCGGCGCCATCGAGGCCAGGGCGCTTGTTCGCCGGGGAGAGGAGTTCAATCGCAGTAACCAGCGTCTGATCGCGTACCGTGCGAATCTCAATGCGACCATACTCGACCGGAACGAGCATTGCTGCCGGCAGACTCAGTGGGGCTTCTTCGACCACGGCAACGCCTGTGTACGGCAGGTTGGGCTGATCGCGATCAAGAATCGCAACATCCGGCGCAATCTTGCGCACCGGCGCGATCTCGACGCTCTCGAAGGCGACGTATGGCGTAATAACCGCCCGGTAGCGCGGTGGAAGTTGCTCCTGAATCTGGTCGCAGAAAACCGTAATCAGGCGATGATGAACATCGGGCCATAAGCCGGGATCTTCAAGATACGGATCCATCCCCGGAAACGGCGGTTCCATACGCGCCTCCTGTGTGGTGCAAGTTCCATGATAACACAGACGCGTATACTATAGCAGTTCCCATTGAGGTTGAACCAATTGGACCGGGTTGAACACTCCCAGGATCGCGCTCCCGACACGGTGACCGAAATGAATTTCGGTCTACGCTCTGCCGGAAACGGGCATCTCACGCGACACGGCGGATAGGAACAATGGTCAATGTATCTGAGAAATGCTATAAAAAAGTAATCCTGACTATAGCAGCGCAGCAGGCGTAGCATGGATGGAAATCTCTGCGCCCTCGGCGCCTCTGCGGTGCGCTTTTGCAGCGAAGGACTCACCGCGCATGTCGATTGACGAAATCGCGTCGGGATGCTATACTTACCTTCACATCGCGTCATTCCGGCGCGGTTTGTTTTCTGTTGCTGTCACGATTTTGAAAGGAGCGCTGCAATTAGAGACCGGCTTCGTATCAACAATCGCATTCGCGCCCGCGAAGTGCGCTTGATTGATGAAAACGGCGCGCAGGTCGGCATTGTGTCGATCCGCGACGCGCTATCCATGGCGGAAGAGCGCGGGCTTGATCTGGTCGAAGTTGCGCCAAACGCCGTCCCGCCTGTCTGTCGCATTCTGGATTACGGCAAATTTCGCTACGAGCAATCGAAGAAAGAGCGCGAGGCGCGCAAGAACCAGAAGCAGGTGGAGGTCAAGCAGATCCGACTGGAACCGAAGACTGATGATCATGATCTTGAAGTCAAAGCCAAACAGGCGCGGCGATTTCTCCTGGAAGGCGATAAAGTCAAGTTCAATCTGCGGTTCCGCGGGCGCGAGATCTTTCATCAGGAGATTGGGCAGGAAATGCTGGAACGCATGGCGGAGGAACTGCGCGACATCTCGGTCGTCGAGCAGCGGCCAACGATGGAAGGGCGCGTGTTGACATTATTACTTGCGCCGAATCAGAAAGCCAAAACGCAGGCGCAGCGTGAACGGCAGCAGCAGACGCCTCGCAGTACAGCATCATCAACATCGAAGGTCGGTACGCCTGTGTCGGACGCAGCGCCCGACGATCAGGATGACGAAGAGGATTGAACGCATGCCCAAGATGAAAACCCACAAAGGAGCGGCGAAGCGGTTCCGATTGACCGGCTCAGGCAAGATCATTCGCACTGCTGGTCGTCGTGGTCACTTCCGTCGCCGTATGTCGTTGCGCGTTTTGCAGCATCTTGATCGGACGTTCGAAGTGCATAAGACTGTTCGGCGCCGCCTGCGCCGTGCGTTGCCGTACATTGCGAAGCATAGCCGGTGAAGGGTGCGCCCATTAGTATAAAGGATCAGATTGTATGGCTCGCGTTAAGCGTGGCGTTATGGTGCGTAAGCGCCACAAAAAGTTGCTTGAACAGGCAAAAGGGTATCGTGGCAGTCGCAGTCGCCGCATCAAGGTGGCGCGCGAAACGGTGATGAAGGCGCTCTGGTATGCCTATCGCGACCGGCGCAACCGCAAGCGTGATTTTCGCCGCCTCTGGATTGTGCGTATCAATGCAGCCGCCCGAATGCACGGCATGTCGTACAGCCGCTTTATGAACGGTCTCAAGCGCGCTGGCATCGATCTTGATCGCAAGATTCTCGCCGATATGGCGGTGCGCGACCCGGCGGCATTTAGCCGCGTCGTCGAACAGGCGCGACAGGCGGTGTGATTACCAGTCCGGCGAATCAGCACGTTAAACGTATCCGCTCGCTGGCTTCCGATCGTCACGAACGCCGCCGCGAGCGGATGCTTGTGCTTGAGGGGGTGCGCCTGGTCGCCGATGCGCTTGAGAGTGGCGCTACGCTGACCCTGACCCTCTATGCGCCGGATCAGTTGCAACTCACGCCAGCAGGCGCAGCGCTGCTGCAACAGTTGCGCCATCTGCCCGCCAGTTATGAGGCAACGCCGCAGGTGGTCGCTGCGGCGTCGGATACTATCCATCCGCAGGGCGTCGTGGCGCTGGCAGCGTGGCCCCATGTCGCGCCCGGCAAACCTGGCTTATTGCTGGTGATCGACGCCGTGCAGGACCCCGGCAATCTGGGAACGTTGCTGCGCAGCGCTGAAGCGGTCGGCGTGGCGCAGGTGCTGTGCAGTGTCGGAACGGTTGATCTCTATGCGCCGAAAGTGGTGCGCAGCGCGATGGGGGCGCACTTCCGCCTGGCGATGGAACAGGATTTGTCGTGGGACGCGATCGGTGAGCGCCTGGCGTCGGTCGATCATGTGTATGCCGCCGATCCGGAGGCGCGCATGCCCTACTATGCCGCCGATTGGCGTCAACCGTCGGCGCTGCTGGTCGGGAATGAAGCGCACGGCTTGAGCGATGCGGCGCGTCGTCTGGCAACGAAGCAGATTACGATCCCGATGCGCGGCGGAACCGAATCGCTCAATGTTGCGGTCGCGGCGAGCGTGATACTCTTCGAGGCGCTGCGACAGCGTACCCTGGGACGCAGTTAGCACTGACAGGGCTGTGACGAAGCGAGTAGGCGGGTGAGAGCGGACAGAGAGCGAGGGCCGAAGGGTGGAAGCCGTCGCCGTGACTCCCCGCTGAAGTTCCCTTCTGAGCCGCGATGGGGAAAGGAAGTGGAGACGGCACGGTCTCTGCAGGCGCCGAGTAGTCATCGCCGGTTGCCCGCCGTTAGCAGGGCTATGAGGGTAGGGTCGCGCCGTGCGACTCTGCCGAATCAGGGTGGTACCACGGGCCACGCCTCGTCCCTGGCGAGTGCGTGGTTTTTTGTTGAACGCGGAGGAATACGAGGATGTCGCTGATCGATCAGTTGAACCAACTCGAACAGGAAGCCCTCGCAGCGCTGAAACAGATCACCGATCTGACCGCGCTTGCGGGGTGGAAGAGTGCGTACCTCGGCAAACAGGGCGCGCTTTCCCGCCTGAGCCGCGGACTCGGTGCGCTTCCCGCGGAAGAACGTCCGGTTGCCGGCGCACGCTTCAATGCCACGCGCGCGACGCTCGAACAGGCGCTTGAACACGCTGAGGCGCAGTTGAAGCGCATCATCCGCCAGCATGCCTTCGAAGCCGACCAGGTCGATGTCACGCTCCCCGGTCGTGCGCCTGCCGTCGGTCGGTTGCATCCGACCACCCAGATGCTTCGCACCATCTACGGCATTTTGGGTGAGATGGGATTCCAGGTCTGGGAAAGCCCGGAAGTCGAAACCGATGAGTTCAACTTTCAGTTGCTCAATATGCCGCCCGACCATCCGGCGCGCGATATGTGGGATACGTTCTATGTTGAAACGGCGCCCGGCGAGCCGACGCTGCTGCTCCGCACCCACACGTCTCCAGGGCAGATCTATGCGATGCGCGCCAATGCGCCCAATCCGGTGCGCGCGATTCTGCCCGGCAAATGCTACCGCTACGAACAGGTGACCGCACGCCACGAGATGCAGTTTTATCAGGTGGAAGGGATTGCGATCGGAGAGCAGATTTCTTTTTCGGACTTGAAGGGCACGCTGGTGGCGTTTGCTGAACGGCTGTACGGCAAAGGAGTGAAAACGCGCTTCCGTCCCAGTTACTTCCCATTCACCGAGCCGAGCGTCGAGTTCGACATCGAATGTTTTCTGTGCGGCGGTGCAGGATGTCGCGTGTGCAAGCAGTCGGGCTGGCTCGAAATCCTTGGGGCGGGGATGATCCATCCAGTTGTGCTGCGCAACGGCGGGTATGACCCCGATACGGTCAGCGGCTTCGCGTTCGGCATGGGACCGGAGCGGATGGCGATGCTGCGCTATGGCATCGATGATATTCGCTGGTTCTTCAGCGGTGATGAACGGTTCTTGCAACAATTCTGATGAATGCCTCGTCGCCGCTCATCGCATTGGTTGGGTTATTTCTGGCGCTGTGTGTGGTGTACAACGCCGTGACGCCGCCCGGTGAGGGACCGGACGAGCCGGGGCATGCGGCGTATGTGTTCTTTCTGGCGCGCGAGGGGCGCCTGCCGGTGCAATGTTCGCCGCCCTGCGCCAGTGATGTGCCGGGATCGGGGCATCATCCGCCGCTTGCGTATCTGCTGGCAACGCCTGCGGCGCTCTGGTTGCCGCCAACGCTGCGCACCTTCGATCTGCCCGGTAATCCACGCTTTACCTGGGCAGGCGGCGATCAGGTGAACGCGGTAGCGCACGGGAGCCGCGAACAGTGGCCCTGGGACGCACAGGTGTGGTCCTGGCGCCTGGCGCGCCTGGCGTCGAGTCTGGCTGGCGCGGCGACGATTATCTTTACCGGTCTGACAGCAGATGCGCTGCATCGTCGCCTGAACGATGCTCCGGCGAGCGGGAACAGCGACCAGACGGCGTTGCTGGCAGCCGCACTGGTCGCGTTCAACCCGCAGTTCATCTTCACATCGTCGCTGGTGACGAATGATGCGCTGCTGGCGGCGCTTGGCGCGGCACTGCTCTGGCTGTTCGTCAGCAGCCCGCGGTCGCTGCGGCGCGCGGCGCTGATCGGAGCGATCCTGGGAATGGCGCTGATCACCAAACAGAGTGCGCTGCTCTTTCTACCGCTTGCGCTTGCCTGGTGCGCAACCGGTGGCGTCTGGCAACGACCTGCAACCGTGATCCCGGTTCCTGCTGCGCTGCTGGCGGTCACCGGCGTTGCCGGGCTGGTTGGTGGTTGGTGGTATGCGCGCAACTGGATTCTGTACGGTGATCCGCTCGGCTTGCGGGCGTTTCGGACGGAGTTCACAACGCAGGCGTTTGAGGTGACCAACCCGGCAGCCTGGACGGGAGCGCTGATGACCCTGCATGAGTCATTCTGGGCGCGCTTCGGCTGGATGAACCTGCCAGCGCCAGCATGGACGATGCTGGTCTATACGCTGGTGGTCGCGGCGGCGGCTGCCGGGTGGATACGACGTTCGATCCGCCCGCGCCAGGCGACATGCGCCTGGAACTGGCAGCTTGCAGCGTTGCCGCTGCTGGCGTTTATGTGGGTGGTGAGTTTCGCTCTGACTGCCGGGCTGGTTGCCTGGCAGGGACGAATGCTCTTTCCTGCGCTGGCAGCGATTGCCATCCTGATTGCGTGTGGTCTGGGCGTGTGGATCCGTGGCCGCGTCCTGACGCTCACGATCATTATCGGAATGGCGGGACTGGCCGCCTGGCTGCCGTTCGGCGTCATTCAACCGGCGTATCCACGGCAGACCCTTGCGGCAGAAGCGGCGCGCAACTGGGAAGGTATCGACACCTATGCGCGCTTTGCCCGTTCGACCGAACCCGGCGCCGTGATCCGCCGCTGGCGGATCAATGGAACGCCGCGCCCTGGCGCGACCATCGAGGTGGCGCTGCTGTGGCATGCACGCTCGCGCCAGGATCGCGACTGGTGGACATTTGTTCACCTGGTCGATGCCAGCCGACGGATTGTAGCCGAGGATAACCGTGAACCACGTGACGGCGCGTACCCGATGTCGCAATGGGTTGCTGGCGATTGGGTGGAAGCGCGCTACACGCTCGCCATTCCCGCCGATCTGCCGCCTGGATCATACGCGCTCTGGGTTGGGTTGTGGGACCCGGCGACCGGACGACGCGCCGCGTTCTTCGATGATGATAATTTCGACGACCCTGATAGTGATCATGTCGTACTCACCACGCTGGTTATCACCAGACAATAAGGAGTTCATATGCGCGTTCCATTGTCATGGCTGAAAGAGTTCGTCGATATTACCCTGCCGGTGGAAGAACTCGCCGAACGCCTGACCCGCGCAGGGTTGGAGTGTGAGGGAATCGAACGGATCGGCGTCGAGGGCGCCGATCTGCCGTGGGACCCGGAGAAAATTGTCATCGGCAGGATTCTCGAGGTCCGGCAGCATCCAAACGCGGATCGACTGGTGCTGGCGGATGTCGATTATGGCGCCGATGCCCCGCACACGGTTGTCACCGGAGCGCCCAATCTGTTCCCTTACAAAGACAAGGGGCGATTACCGCAACCGCTGAAGGGGGTATTCGCGCGTGAAGGCGCCGAACTGTACGACGGTCACGCCGAAGGGTGGGTGAAAACACGACTGAAAGGTCGCCCGGTGCGTGGCATCATGTCTGACGCCATGCTCTGTTCTGAGAAAGAATTGGGGCTTTCCGAAGATCACGAAGGTATCCTGATCCTGCCGGACGATGCGCCGGTTGGTATGCCGTTGCGCGATTATCTCGGCGATGTGGTGCTGAAGTTCGATGTCTTACCGAACATGGCGCGCTGTCTGTCGATTGTCGGCGTGGCGCGCGAGGTGGCTGCACTGACCGGCGCGCCGTTACGGATGCCGGAAATGCACGTCGTTGAGGATGGTTCCCCCATCGAAGGGCGTGTCCGGGTGACGATCGAAGAACCGGACCTCTGCCCGCGTTTTACGGCGACCCTGATCGAAGGAGTGACCATCGGACCATCGCCGCTCTGGATGCAGCGCCGTCTGACGATGGCCGGCATGCGCCCGATCAACAACATCGTGGACATCAGCAACTATGTGATGCTCGAACTCGGCGGACCGAACCACATGTTCGACGCGGATCGCGTGGCGGAACAGCACCTGATCATTCGTCTGGCGCGCCCTGGCGAGCGTCTGGTCACGCTCGACGGCAAGGAGCATAACCTGGATGCTTCGGTTGGCGGCGGCATGCTGCCGTTGCTGGTGTGTGATCCGCAGGGACCGTTGAGTCTGGCTGGTGTGATGGGCGGCGCATCGAGTGAAGTTGGTTCAACAACGACCCGTGTATTGCTGGAAGTCGCGGTGTGGGATCCGACGATCATCCGGCGGATGGGGACCGCGTTGCGGGCGCGTTCGGAGGCGTCGAAACGGTTCGAGCGCGGTGTAGATTATGAATTGCCGCCGCTGGTGCAGCGTCGCGCGCTCTCGTTGCTGCAACGCATTGCTGGCGGCAGGGTAGCGCAGGGCATGGTGGACAACTACCCGCGTCCGTGGAAACCGGTGGTGCTCGACCTGACGCCGCGCGAGGTGCGCCGCATCGTTGGCATCTCACTCCGCGCTGCTGAGATCGCCGACCTGCTGCGACCGCTGGGGTTCACCTGCGATCTGATCGACGATGGTGCAGCAGTGCGGGTGACGGCGCCAGGTTTCCGCCGTGATGTCACAATGCTCGCTGATCTCTGCGAAGAGGTGGCGCGTATGTACGGGTACGACCGTATTCCGCTCACCCTGATGGCGGATGTGCTTCCTGAGCAGCGCAACAACCCATCGCTCGAACTGGAACTGCGTGTGCGCGATCTGCTGGCCGGGGCAGGGCTGGATGAGGCAATGACCTATTCGCTGACCAGTATGGCGGCAATCGCAAAGATCAATCCAGCCGATGCCGATGCATCGCTCTATCTGCGCCTGGCGAACCCATTGACGCCGGAGCGCGAATATCTGCGCCGGTCGCTGCTGCCGACGCTGCTGGAGGCGCTGGCGCAGAATCTGCGGGAACGCGAACGGACGCTGCTGTTTGAGATCGGGCGCGTGTACCTGAAGCGCGCACCCGGAAGCGACGAAGTGCGTCCAGAAGAACCGCGTCGTCTGGCGCTGGCGCTGGCGGGAAGGCGCTATGAACGTTCGTGGCATACGCCCGATGAGACGGTCATGGACTTCTTCGACCTGAAGGGGATTGTCGAAATGCTCCTGGCGCGCCTGAACATTGCCGATGTCCGCTTCGTGGCGCTGACCGACGATCCCCGATTTCATCCGGGGCGCGCGGCGCGGCTCGAACGCGACGGGCGTGTGCTCGGCGTTATCGGCGAAGTGCATCCCGATGTTTGTGACCGTCTGGAGATCGCCGCGCCGCGCGCGATGGCGGCTGAACTCGATCTGGACCTGATCGGCGAACTGGTCGAACCAGTGCGCTACCGCGCTATCTCACGCTATCCCGCGACAACCAACGATCTCGCACTGGTGACACCGGTCGATGTGCCAGCGGAACAGGTCGCCCGTACAATTCGCAAATATGCTGGCGCGCTGCTTGAGTCGCTCACCCTCTTCGATGTGTATACAGGTGAGCAGGTGGGGGCAGGCAAGCGCAGCCTCGCCTATCGCCTGGTATTCCGCGCTCCTGACCGCACCCTGAATGATGCTGAGGTCGCCCGGATCCGGCAGAAAATCGTGCGTGGTCTGGAACACGACCTCGACGCCACAATTCGAGGGGAGGGTTGAACGCTGACATAGAAAACGGTGCATCTTTCCCAGGAACTTCACCCCTGAGAGGGTTGAACGTCGGGCAGGGAGGATGGACGAGGTGAACCGGCGCTTCTGCAGGGGTGAAACATTCATCTGCCCGTCGATGTGCGCTGCACACCGGCGTGATGTGCGCTGCCGTCACCTGTTACGGCGGTATATGACCGGCTGCGCCACGGAGCGTTGCCAGCAACCGCTCAATCGGAACAAGCGCTGCGATCAGGCGGTCGCGTTCGTCGGGCGAGAGAAAGGCGACCTGATCAACCGGCAATGCTTCCAGCACCTGCATTGCGCGTTCGCGCACCACATCGGAAAGGGGCAACGCGCTGGCCGTCGATGAGCGCCGCGCCAGGCGCTGAAGAAATTCTCTGACAGCCGCCTGATCGGTCGAACCCGGCAGCGGGGGCCAGCGCTCTGTATCCGCCCAGAGCGGCGGATCGCGCCCGGCGAGCGTCAGGCGGATCTCGCGCTGTTCATATGCCGTCGTCAATACGTCGAGCGTCTGAATAGCGTCGCTATCGGTCAGCCAGTGCGTGTTCACCACAACAACCGCCCAGCGTCGTCCACCAATCGTATTTGCGAGTATGTCGAGGTGCCAGACGAGCGGCGTTGCATCCGGCGCTGCCAGGTAGCGCCACAGTTCATCATCGCCTTCCGCTGCCAGCGCAGCTGCGAGGGTTTGCAACAGACGCAGTCCCGGTCGTGGTTCGGTGTCGGGCGGTGCAGCCGCGTGCCAGATAACCTTCTGTCCCCGGCTCTGCAAATGCGCTGCAAGCGTCGCAGCCAGGTTGAACGCCTCGTCTGGATCGCCCCAGATGAGCGCCAGACCGTCACGTCGCAACGAGGACACGTACAGGTCGATCTCATCTTCGTAACCGGGAACCGATACGGATGGAGGGGTGTAGAGGTGAACCGGCGGCGCTGGCGGCGGTAATGCTTCGATTGCGGAGGGCAACAGCGCCGCCAGTCGCTCCAGCGCCTCGCGTTTCGCGCGGCTATAGGTGCTGGCGCTCAATGCCAGCATTTCCTGGAGATCGGTGCGCGTTTCTCCCGCTTCGTATTCGCCAGCGATGATCAGGTAGTGCCGCCAGCGCGGATCGTTCAGAACCGGACCGGCATCGTCTGCTGGACGGAGTTGTTCGATCGCTGCGCGCAATGCGGTCTGCAAGCGACGCCCACGTTGCTGCACATCGGTCTCGTCCGCCAGCAGCAACTTCGCCAGGTCGCTACGTCCCAGCGTGAGCGGCGGGTCTTCAGGAAGCGCACCAAGCGCCTCGCGCACCAGACGCACAGTAGCACTGCTCGATCCTGAGCCGCTCTCTTCGTCGCGCAGGCGCGCCAGCAGTCGATAAAAGGTGCTGCGCGGAACATCGACGATACCCTCATCGCGCAACCGCGCCTGGACTCTCTTCCAGAGCACATTCGCAGGCAACCCCGGTTCAGCGGCGAGTTCCTGGCGCAGGGCGCGCGCCAGCGGGCTGCCGCGCACAAGATGTCCCCCGCCGCGCTTGCGACTCTTCAGCGCAGCCAGACCGCCACGCCGGAATGCTTCGCGCAACCGGCGCAGGCTTTCGCGGCTGACGCCAAAGGTGCGCGCCACTTCTCCCGGTGAACGACCTTCACGCAGCAGCGCAGCGAGCATCCGGTACCGTCGCAACGCCGCCTCATCATTGCCAAAGCGTTCTGCAAGGTCTGCACTGGTGAGGCGGGGAAGTTCGAGATCGGTTTTCATGACCGGTTACCCGTTACGTGCAACGATCAGTTCTGCATTGCTGTACAGGGCGTAGATCAACGGTAACACATTCCGTTTCTCGCGCAAATACTCGCGCCGCAGATCGCGGAGCAGATCGCCAAGCCGTGTATTGCCAGCAGCAAAGCGGCGCAGCAGGACAGGCGCGAACTCGGCGGCGAAGTAGGCGGGCGTCAATACTTCCGTGCCAATGACGCCACGCGCTCCACGCCCGATCAGGTAGGGAACGAGACCATTGTACAGTTCTGGCGATAGTTCGGCGCTCTCACAGGCGTTGAGGATCACCAGCGGTGCGCTGTCGAACCGATCAAGGTCAAGTCCGGCGTACAGGTTCATCTCGTCGAGCGTCACCGCTTCGCCGTTGATGCTCAGGTAGGAGTCGCCCAACCCATACTCGATGCCGGTGGCTGCGTCCTTCTCGCCCGGTGAACGACTGACGGCATGCCCGTAGAAATAGATAATGTGGGGCACATTCTGGGAACGGCTCAAGAGATCAAGGAACTTATCACGGGTATCGTATTCGGTGACGTTCACTCCGCTGATGCCGGGCAGGATCTGGCGTTGCTCGCCGATAATCGGCGAATTGAACTGCGCGTCGATCGTCTGATCGAAGACAAAACCAAAATGGAGGCGGTCTCCTGCCCTGATTTCGGGTGCGAAGGCGGTTGGTTGCCGGGCGCTGAATTGCGGTGTGTACTCGATAATGTGGCGGTACCCCCAGAAGCCGTTCGGATCGACCGGATCGGTCGGTCTGAAGGGCAGGGCATAGATCAGCGACCAGGGGAAGGCGAAGCGTTCAGCAATCACGTTGATACGCAGTTCGCGTTCGGCGGTGGTGGCGCGCAACAAATGCCCCATCTCGCGTCCCTGGTCGCCACTGCCGGGGGCGAAGAACAGCGTGCGGAACAGCAGGTCGCCGATCTGCCGCAGATCGCGCAGCGCCTCTTGATGGATTGTCTCCGGGATCGTCGTATCTTTGAGTTGATAGGCATAGACGTTGCGCGATGGGTCGAGTTTTTTGACGATTTTGTCGAGGAAACTGGCGCGCGCCCGGCGGATTGCATCGACGATCTCTTTCTCCGCCAGGTTCAGGCGTGCGACGGTGTACCCGCTTCCCAGCGAAAGGAGGAAAGTATAGCCGGTGGTCTCGCGAATAATAATCAGGCTGGCGTCGGTTTCCGGGGGATAGGTGAGAGGACTGCTCATCGTCGTCGCGGCGGCGGCGAGGGTCAGTCCGCTGGCGCGCACCGGCTCGGCAGGCAACGCTGCCAGTGCTGCGTCGCCAATCGCCACCTCCGCAACGATCTTCTGAAATGGCTTCTGATTGAGTGAAAGGATTGCGGTAATCTCGCCAACCCCTTGCTTCAGCGGTTCGATCGTGAAACTGGCGAGGTTCTTCGAGACGCCGCCGCGCGGAAAGATGATCTTCTGTTGCGGAATGCCATACACCTTGAAGAATCCACCATCGGCGACCAGACGCACATCTACCTCGATCTGTGTTGCGGTTGTCATCTCTTCCGCCTGCTCGACGCCTCCTGAGCGCACGCGGGCGCTGGCAAGCGGCGCTGCGACGTTGACGTTGACAGTGTACATACCGCCGACGCTCAGCGCCTCGTTGGGCGGCACGACGCGCGTCAGGGTCCTGCCGCCGCCGACAATCTCCGCTTCGTGCACGAGCCGCTGTTCGATCCAGAGATTGAACACCCGATCATCCTGCGACCCTGAACCTCCGATAGTGTCCAGCAAGGCTGAAGCAGGACGCTCCGGTTCGCTCACGTCTGCCGTTTCTCCGCCAATACCATCAACCTGCGACTCAGGAGGCGCCGCTTCCGCATCTATCATGTCAGCCGTTTCAGGCAGGTATGTCGGTTCGTTGCTCGGAGCAGCCAATCTGGCTATGGATTGCGCAAATGGGTCGGCGGCGAGATCGCCAGCCGTAAGTTCTTCCTCGAAGACAATGCCGTAGATGACGCCGTTGTCCAGCACAACGACGCGCCTGCCAGGATGACTGTCGCGCGCGGTGCGCGCCTGGTGAGTGGTGTGCGCCTGGCGATCCAGAGCCGGTGCGGGTTTCAGGCGCTGGATCAGGTTCGCAAGCGGAATGGTCGCCAGTTTGGTGGCAATATGGTCGTCCGGCTCGACATAGTCGGGCGGCGGTTCGTAGTTCGCCAGATCGACGAGCGTCCAGTCACGCACATCATCGTAGCGCAGCAGCCGATGGACGATCTCCTCGATCTCGATCCAGCGTGTAACAATGAACGTCCCATCGGCGAGCGGCGTGACGACGAAGCGGTAGAGACGATCATCGCGCTTCGGCGGCAGCATCGCATAGATCTGCCAGAGCGATGCCGTCTCTTCAGCGACAACGCAGGCGTTGATCGGCGCCAGAGAGAGTTTGTTGAAATCAACAGGCACAGGGTTGCTCCTTCTTCTCGCCTTTTCAGCGTTGAACGTTCAACCTTCGCACTTTCAACCTTCAACCTTCAACCTTCAACCTTCAACCTTCAACCTTCAATCCCCTCGATACCAATCCCTGGGAAGATCGGCAAGATCGTTCGCTGCAGATGGCGCCATATCTCCCCAGCGAACAACGCCGGATGGCGGGATGTTGTATCGTGCGCGCAGACGGGCGATCAGCCACGCCAGAGCGCGGCGTGATGCGTCGGTATACCCATGGTTCGGGCGCTCGAGGGCAATGCCGATACTGCTGCGATTGATGTTGCGGCGTGCGCCATTCCAGTACGCGATACCGCTGTGAAACGCGGCGAATTCATCATCGAGCAACTGATAGATCGCGCCATCGGCGGCGACGTAGTAGTGAGTCATCGAGGCTGCGCCGGGCATTGCCATCTGTTCGAGCGATCGGAGTGCCGGTCCTTCATCGCCGTGCAGCACGATCAGGCGGATCTTCGAGCCGCTGCGACTGCCATACGCGCTCGGTGCGCGCCCGGCGACTGTAAATCGCTGGATGTGAAATGCGTCCCACTCCGGCGCAAGAACCGCGCCGGGCGAAAGGAGCGCCGCGACCGGCGTCGGTGCGGCGAGCAGCGTCTGCTGCGGACCGAAAATGGCGCTGAGGCGTTTCACGTCACTCCAGTTCGGCACGATGTTGTAAAGCGTATCGGTGGCGTACACCTGGAAATTGTACTGCTTGCCGCCAACCGTGATCGGATCGGTTTTGCCCAGCGGTGCGCCCAGGTTCCATGTGCGCGCCAGTTGATGGAACGCCCAATCGGGACGGTACTGCTGTCCTGCGGCGGCATAGGTTGCGTTGAGCAGCGCATCGCGCACTTTTGCCTGCGCCGGGTCGGTCGTATTGGCGAGGGCGCTCAGGCGCTGGATATTCTTCCAGTCTGTGCCGCGGTTGAAGATCGTATCGGTAGCGAAGACCTGGTAACTGTAGGAAATGCCATCAACGACCAGTGTCTTCGCCGGTTCCAGCGGCGGTCCGAGCGTTTGACCGGCAATCGCGTACTGATGAAACGCCCAGTCGGGACGAAACGCCGAGCCGCCGGTGGCGTAGGTGGCATCGAGCAATGCACGCCCGAGGGTTCCGGAGGGCGGAATGGAACCGGCGAGCAATTGTGAGAGTCGTTGCACCTCACCCCAGTTCGGCACTTCGCAAAAGAGCGTATCCCGCGCGAACGGCTGGTAATTGTACGTTTTCCCACCATGCGTCAACCGCTGACTTTTCGCGGTTGGAAAGCCCAGGTTGTTCTCAACCGCGAACTGATGAAACGTCCAACTGCTGTTGTACCCCTCGCCGCGACGGGCATAACTCTGGTCAAGCAACGCCTCGGCAAGTTCTTCGACATCAGGCGGGATAGCGCCGATCGGACCGGGTGGCGGCGGCGGTGGCGGCGCGACATTGTTCAGCCAGGCGTTGATCTCGCCGATCACCCATTCTTTGGTGACTGCCCATCCCGGACAACTCTTCTTGCTGTAGTCGCGGTGAAAAGCGATCAGTGCGGCGGGGGCGATCCCCAGACGACGTGAAAGCCCGCCGAGTACTGCTTTCGTTCCTTCCCATACTGCGCCGGACGGTCGCTCACGGTCGTAGTCGCCAACCATTTCGACGCCGATCGAGTACCATCCCGCTTTCAGGCTGCCATTGCCGGGACCGGCATGGATGCCGATGTCTTTCATCGGCGTAAACAGCCAGATCCCATCAGGAGCGACATAAATGTGGGGGGCTGATGTCCATCCCTTGCCAGCATAGTAGCGTTGCATGCCCTGCATGGATGCAAGCCCGCGCCACTGTTGCACCGTCGGACGCCAGGTGTGGTGGAGCACCACTTTCAATGGGGTCAACTGCCCGAACTGATAGCGGGCGACATAGTCGAGCCATTGCGGGATCGTCAGACAGCGCCCGATCATAGGGGGCATGCCGGTGGCAGCATCTTGGGTCGTCAAGCAGGCACCTCTTCTTCAGCAGGTGACGGGCGATAAACGGATCCGGAACATGGAGCATCGTAGCACACAGCAAACGCGCGAGTCAAGTTTGACAGACCGACGGGGCGCGTGTATAATCTCAAATCGGGATTGACGATCCCCGATAGCTCAACGGTAGAGCGGCTGACTGTTAATCAGTAGGTTCCAGGTTCGAATCCTGGTCGGGGAGCCAGCAATAACACGCTCCAATGAATGCCCGGCATACTGCCGGGTATTTTATTGCCATCCGCATTCCTGTTCCTCCGCTGTTATGCCCACAAATGGTCTGGTAGCAGTATAATTTTTGCAAGAGGGGCTATGTCTGGCTTGTGTCAACCCAACGGCGATGATTATCCCGAAGCGGCGCGCAAACACCTGGACGATGCACAGGTGTTGCTGGAAGCCGCCCGCTACGACGGCGCTGGCTATCACGCTGGCTATGTTGTTGAGTGTGCGCTCAAAACGCTGTTGCAGATTGGCGGCGCTCCGTTGTGGGGGCACGACCTGAGCGCGCTCAGCGCCCAGGCTGCGGCGCTGGCAACCGGCGGCAGTCCGCACACGGCGCGTTACATCCCCAATCCGCCACCGGGCATCGCCTACGCCACCCCGCCCGCCGGTTGGAAAGAAACCATGCGCTACCGCGCGCCGGGCGACCTCACATGGCAGCAGGCGCAGAACTGGCTCACAGAAGCCGAACGTGTTTACCGACAAACAGTGCAGCAGATGTGGATGGATGGAGTGATTTGATGAACAGTGCTCCCATACGCCACTTTGACCAGGCGCGGCAGGCAGCGCTCGACGTGCTGGAAGATCTTGTCCGCCAGCAGCAGGTTGAACGGGCTTTGCTTTCACCCGACATTTTTGCCCGCATCCGTGTGGCGCTGTGGTTTGCCGATGCTCTGTCGCCAGACCAACGCAAGGAGCTGGAAGATCGGCTTGGCGCTGCGACCGGCCCGTTCTGGGGCGGTTTGTGGATTGCCGCTGCTCAAACCCTGGACGCCGACCGTGCACTGCTGGAGTCGCTGTGGGAGGAGGGCGCACCGCATGCAGCGAACATCTCCATCCGCATCAACGAACGCCATCGCAGCCTGAGGGTCTGGCTCCGTCCACTGCCTGGTCCACCCTGGCCGACCGATCCGGAAGCTGACGCAGGCGGCCCCCCAATCCTCTCTTTCTACGCCTTCAAAGGCGGCGCCGGTCGCAGCACAGCACTGACGATTTTCGCCGCGCAACGCGCGCATGCTGGCGAGCGCGTTGTTGTGGTGGATCTCGATCTGGCGGCGCCGGGCGTCGGCGTTTTGCTCGGCGATCCCGCCGTGGCGCAGTCCGGCGTGGTCGATTACTGGATTGAACAACCTCTGCTTGGCGAGCATCTCGACCTGCGCGATTACTATTTCCGGGTCAGTCAACCGGCGGTCATCGGCGCTGGAGAGATCCTGGTCTTCCCGGCCGGAAATTTCGATGAAGGGTATCTTGCCAAACTGGCGCGGCTGGATTTCACTCCGCCGACCGAGGGGAAGCACCCCCTGGAAATCCTGCTCCTGTCCATTCGCAACGAACTGCACCCAGATTGGATTCTCCTCGATGCGCGTGCTGGTCTCTCGGAAGCTGCCGGTTTTGTCCTTGGAGGACTGGCGCATCTGAATCTGCTCTTTGCAGGCGCATCCGAATCCCATTGGCGCGGGTTGCGCCTCGCGGTGCGCCGCCTGGGCGCGGAACGTGTCCGCTACAATCTTCCTCAGGAAGAGTGTTTGTTGATCCATAGCATGGCGCCAGCCAACCCCCAAACGGCCCGACTCGCGGAAGCAGAATTCCTGCGGCGTGCCGAGAAGACCTTTGAAGAAGAGTATTATCTGCCTGACCCTGACGATCCCGCAAAGGACTCTTTCTGGTACCTTCGCGATATGGAGAGCCGTGATGCGCCGCATGTTCCTGTTTCCTTGTTCTACAGCGAACGGATTGCTTTCTTTACCCGCCTGGAGGATCTGGTTGACTATGGTCTGGCGGCAGAAGATTATCGGAAACTTGGCGAACGGATCACCGCGCGGTTTCTCAGGGGGGCAATATGACACTCACCAATGCCCAACGACAAACATTACTGACAGAACTGCGCGAGATGGGGCGTGCCTCCAGCGCCGAATTGGAAAGCAGGGAGCAGTTTCAACGCGCCTTTTACCCGGTCGCAGAACATCTGCGCGTCTTTGAGCCAAACGTCAACCTGATCATCGGCTATCATGGCGCTGGCAAAAGCATGCTCTTCAAAGCCGCCGTCGAGCAACTGTTGTCTGTCGAAACGATCCGCACGCTGCTGGGGCGCGACTTGTTTCTTCACACCCTCGCGGAGGAGAAGGCTTCCTGGCTGGCAGGCTATCCGATGGGCGCCGCCTTTCCAGATCCCGGTACGTTGCGTCAGTTCGTTCAATACCTTCCTGCTGGACACGACAATGCGCAGGCGCTGGCTGATCTGTGGCTGGCGTATCTGGCGCGGTTGTTGCACCAGGAATTGAGCGTGAGCGATCTTCAACCGCTGTTTGAACTGGCCGCGACGGAAATCAAACCGATTTACGACACGTTGCAAGGCCAACGCGCCACAGTCATCAAAGCGTTAGATGCGCTGGATGCTTGCCTGAAAAGAGAAAATCGCCGGGTGTTCATCAATTACGATGAACTGGATACCCTGGGTGGGGTGGATTGGGAACTGATGGCCGACCTGATTCGGGGGCTGTTGACCTTTTGGTCTGAATACGCGCGCCGCTGGCAACGCATACAGCCCAAAATCTTTTTGCGCAGCGATTTATACACTAATACCCGTGTCTTTGCCGCCGACCTGACCAAACTGGCGGCCAGTCGCGTGGAATTGACCTGGACTGATCGCAACCTGTACGCCATGCTCATCAAACGCATGGCCAATAGCAGCAAGGCCTGGCTGACTTACTGTCGGAACGCCGGGTTGGGTTTTGACCACAACGAACGGTTGGGTTCGATCCCCCGTCTGCCCAATGTGGAGGCGGCTCAGCCGCTGATTGAACAGATTGTCGGGCCGTTTATGGGACACACAATCAAGAAGGGCCGCACATTCACCTGGGTTCTGGATCATCTACGCGATGGGCGGGGGCACATCACGCCGCGCAATCTGGTCAGCCTGTGGGGCTATGCGGCTGCCCAGGAATTGGATGCGGCGCGGGCTGGCGAGCAGCACCTGCTACATCCCACCTCATTGCGCCACGCGCTGGATCAGGTTTCGGATGAGTATGTACGGTTGCTCAAGAGCCGTGAGATGCCCTGGTTAGAAGCGCTGACCAGACGATTGTCGCAACGCGAAGTGCCGATGACTCGCCAGGAGTGGGAAGAGATCCTGTCCCAGGATTGGTCGGCCTGGCGCGACGATCCACAGGAAAAGCAGCGCCCGCCGCGCAAAACTCCGGCTGAATTTCTCGACTTTTTGCTCGAATTGGGCGTCTGTCGCAAACGCCCGGACGACCGGATTGATGTGCCGGATTTGTTTCTCCACGGGCTGGGCACTAAACGCCGTGGCGGGGTCAAGCAATAGATGTTGCCGGCACTTTATTTTCAGATTTTCGGTTGAATATCACCGGTCAGGAGCGCTACCCCCGCGCCCCGCGCCGTCAACCACCCTCCCCGCCCAGCGTCTCACGGAAGAACGCGATGATCTCCGCCTGATGCTCGACAACATACAGGTAGCCGCCGTACCGTTCGCTCGACGGCGCGACGATCACCGGACGTGCGCGGGGCGTGTTCGCTGCCATCGCTTCAACGTCGGCGAGCGATCCCCAGCGGTCGCCGGCGCCCTGGATGTACAGCACGTCGGTGTCTTGCAGGCGCGGCGTCCAGGCGGCAGGCGCAATCGCAGCAAATGGCGGCGCGCCAGCCGCCTGATGGAGCAACCCGCCCATCCGGATCAGCGCCGGACCGACAGGACCGAGGATGTCACGCGCGGCATTCGGCGCAAATACGTTCGCGCTCGTCGGTTGCACCGCAACAATGCTGCGGATGGGGGCGCAATCGGGAGCAGCGCGCAGCGCGGCGTTCGCTCCCATCGAGTATCCGATCAGACCAATGCGCGCGCCGTCCACATCCTTTCGCGCGCGGAGCATCGTCACTGCACCAATGACATCGCGCGCCTCGTTGACGCCGAAGGTCACCGGCGGACTGGCGTCGCTGAGACCGTGGTTCCGCAGATCGAACAGCAGGACATGAAACCCGGCGTTGCTGAGGGCGGACGCCGGTTCGAGGAAATCAACCGTGCGATCGGGCAGCACTGTGGCGCCAGCGCGGTTCCCGCAGCGATTCCAGGGCCAGCCGTGAACAAAAACCACCGCCGGTGCAGGCGTACCGTCATCGTTGGCGCGATGAATGAACCATCCGCGCAACGTGACGCCGTCCTGCGACGGAAACACGACATCTTCCGCCGTCAACCGGAGATCGGCAGGGTAGCGCCATAACGGTTGACGCATGCCGAACAGCATCAGACGCTGCGCCTGCACTGCACGATAGACCGTCGGACCGACCGCTGCTCCCATGCTCAGACCAAGAACGAATGGCGCCAGGCGTCGAAAACTCGTCATGGAATGTGCTCCTGTTTTATAGCAGTTCCCATAGTTGAACCAATTGGACAGGATTGAACACTCCCAGAATCGCGCTCCTCACAAGGCGACCGAAATGAATTTCGGTCTACGCTCTGCCGGAAACGGGCGCCTCGTGCGACACGACAGACCCGGACGAAGGTCAATGTATCTGAGAACTGCTGTAACTGCCGGACAGGTATAGTATACTGCCTCATACCTGTTCTCATACGCATTGGCTGACAATGAAAGCGACTCCTATGGCAGGAATGATCGTAGCGCCTGAACCTGTGGCGGTTGAAGCGGGGGCGCGGGTGCTCATGGCGGGTGGCAATGCCATCGATGCCGCCGTGACCTGCGCTTTTGTGCAAATGGTTGTCAATCCTCAAATGTGTGGCATAGGCGGCTATGCGCTGGCTGTTGTGCGGCTGGCAGGCGAACCGGCGCCACGCACAATCCTGCTGGATGCGCCAGCGCTGGCTGGCTCGCGGGTTCGTCCTGATATGTGGGTCGATCGTTTCATCGGCATGAATCCGGATGGATGGGGCTATTTTCTCACCGGCAAGGTCAATGATGCCGGGTACCAGGCAATCTGTACGCCCGGCACAGTCAAGGGACTGGCGACACTCCTCGAACGGTGGGGCAACATCAGTTGGGCGCAGGCGCTCGAGCCGGCGATACAGGTTGCGGAGGAAGGCTTTCTGGTGGACAGTGTGCTGGCGAACCGCTGGAAGATGCGATCCCCCTACCCGGAAGCGTGTTCGTTGCTCGACTATATTCTGGCGAATGCCGAGGCGCGGCGCATCTACCTGACAGCCGATGGACGACCCTACGACGAAGGCATGATCCTGCGCAACCCGGATTATGCCCGAACCCTGCGCCGCCTGGCGGAAGCCGGTCCCGACGATTTTTACCACGGCGAACTGGCGCGCCGTATGAGCGAGGATATTGCCGCCAACGATGGGTTTGTCACGGCTGAGGATCTGGCTGAGTATACGCTGCGCGAAGAATCGCCTGCCATTGGGACGTACCGCGGGTATACCATTGTCTCGTCGCAGGCGCCGCATGGCGGCCCGACCCTGATCGAAGCGTTGAATATTCTCGAAGGGTATGATCTGCCATCGCTGGGGCACAACAGCGCCGATTATCTATTCACTGTCGCAATGGCAATGAAAGCCGCGTTTGCCGATCGCAACCGCTACATCGGCGATCCGGCGTTTGATGATGTGCCGGTGGCGTGGTTGACAGGCAAGGAACGCGCGGCACAGTGGCGCGCGCAGATCGACGCCGGGCGCCCCATCGCGGTTGAGGCGCTGCCGGGCGGTCCTCCCGACACCACGCATGTCAGTGTTGTGGACGATGCCGGCAACTGCGTGGCGCTGACCCATTCGCTCGGCATGTCGTCAGGCGTGATCACGCCGGGGCTTGGGTTTATGTACAACAACTCGATGATCAATTTCAACCCGATCCCCGGTCACCGCAACTCGATAGCGCCGCGCAAAGGACGCGCCACCGGTATGTCGCCGACAATCGTGTATGCTGGCAATCGTCCGGTACTGGTTATCGGAGCGCCGGGGGCAAACCGCATCATTACCGGTGTGCTCCAGGTGCTGGTGAACATCATCGATTTCGGGATGAGTCCGGAGGAAGCAGTGCAGGCGCCACGTTTCGATTGTCAGGGTGATCGCATTGTGGTGCAGAATCGCATCCCTGAGTATGTCTGCGCCGACGTGCGTGCGCGCCACCCGGTTCTTCGTGCGCCACAGAGTTATGGGGCGTTTGGATTGGTGCAGGTGATCGGCATCGATCCCGAACACGGCGGACTGCGCGGCGCTTCCGATCCCGGCGGCGCGGGTATGGCGTTGAAGGTGGAAGGTTGAAGGTTGCACGTTGCACGTTGCACGTTGCGCGTTGCACGTTGAAGGTTGCGTGTTGCGCATTGTACGTTACGCGTTGCGCGTTGCACGTTGCACGTTGAAGGTTGCACGTTGAAGGTTGCACGTTGCGCATTGTACGTTGCGCGTTGCACGTTGAAGGTTGCACGTTGAAGGTTGCACGTTGAAGGTTGCACGTTGCGCGTTGCGCGTTGCACGTTGAAGGTTGCACGTTGCGCATTGTACGTTGCGCGTTGTGCGTTGCACGTTGCACGTTGAAGGTTGCACGTTGAAGGTTGCACGTTGCGCGTTGCGCGTTGCACGTTGCACGTTGAAGGTTGCACGTTGCGCATTGTACGTTGCGCGTTGCGCGTTGCGCGTTGAAGGTTGCACGTTGCGTGTTGCGCATTGTACGTTGCGCGTTGCACGTTGCATTGTTGAACGCTGGCAGGATGGCAGAGAGCGCCGTTGTATCAAACTGTCGCAGGGCATTGCGCCATCACCTCAGAATTCTCGACGGGATCAGAACGGAGACAAACGTGATGGGGTCTTGACAAACGATCATGTTCCTCATAGCATGTTACAGCACGCACGGGTAGCTGATGGCAAAGCGCGCATATTCGTCGCCGACCTTGTCCGCCTCAGCGGGCCCCATGGATGACGGTTACCGCTC
>Ga0209162_1001534_pt1 | contig 22325 bp, 22 predicted proteins | sample YNPNPMetaG_FD_187121 | JGI IMG/M metagenome (GOLD analysis project Ga0209162, IMG submission 187121) | Anoxygenic and chlorotrophic microbial mat microbial communities from Yellowstone National Park, USA - YNP NP MetaG (SPAdes) (version 2) ...
TCCGACTCGCTGTGCGGGTTTCGCGAGCGTAAGCAGGCAGCGCTTTTCGTTCTTCGTTCGTGTATGCGAATCGCAAAAATAATATTGATATTGCGGAGAGGGTAATTTTCAGGCGAAATGTCTTCAATGAGAAAAGCTGAAAGATAAAAAATGACTTTAAGCCGGGGTCGACGGGATGACGCTCACAACTTGGCGACCGTCCTTGCGCTGGTAATCAACGACACCGGAGACCTTGGCGTAGAGGGTGTAATCCTTGCCCACCCCGACGTTCTCACCCGGCTTGATGCGCGTCCCGCACTGCCTGACCAGGATGGAGCCACCGGTGACGAACTGCCCGCTGAAGCGCTTGGCCCCCAGCCGCTTGGAATGGCTGTCCCTACCGTTCTTGGAACTCCCTACGCCCTTCTTGCTGGACATGGAACATCACTCCTCGTTTCGGTCTTCCCCGGCAAACAGCGGATCCGCTTCCTTGCCGGACTGGTCCCCGGAAGGGGCCTCTTCCCGCGCTCCGGCCTTCGGCAGCTCCGGCTCTTTCTCCAGCGAGATGCTCTCTATGCGCAGTTCGGTGAGGAGCTGGCGGTGCCCCAGCTTGCGGTGGTACCCCTTCTTGGGCTTGTATTTGAAGACGATGACCTTGGGGCCTTTGAACTGCCTGACCACCCTGGCCGTGACCCTGGCCCCGGTTGAGTCCCTACCCGGGATGAGGATCCCATCTTCACCGGATATCAGGAGGACCTCCTCCAGCTGGACCTCCTCTCCCACCGGGCAGGGGAGTTTTTCCACCCTGAGGAGCGACCCCTCCTCCACGCGGTACTGCTTGCCTCCGGTCCTCACTATCGCGTACATCTCGACCTCCAATACTGCAAGAGCACAAGGAAAAAGGTTAACATGGGTATGATGCAAAGTCAACGAAACGGTTAAGCGGAGGAAGGGAGACTTTCGCCTGGGGTCCCGCGGGGGTCGGCGGGAGGATGTTGGGCCACGGCATGTTGCGGTGAAGCGCGTGCGGAAAAAGGATGGGATGAGCGGAGCGGTGATGCCGGTTGTTCGTCGATGAGGCGGTCATCCACGTCAAGGCGGGAAGCGGCGGGAGGGGCGCGGTGAGCTTCCATCGCGAGAAATACCGTCCGCTGGGGGGGCCGGACGGAGGCGACGGTGGCAGGGGCGGCAGCGTGTGGCTGGTGGCCTCCGGGGAAGAGAACACCCTGGCCCGATTCCGGCAAAACCGCCATTACCGGGCGCAGAATGGCAGGCCCGGCGAGGGGAACAACCGCCGGGGAGCGGATGGAGAGGATGTCTTCATCCCGGTACCCCTGGGCACCCAGGTGCGCAAAGAGGACGGCACCCTGCTGGCGGACCTGGCCTTCGAGGGCCAGAAGTTCCTGCTGGCCGAGGGCGGTAGAGGGGGCCGCGGCAACGCCTCTTTCGCCAATCCCCGGAGGAGGTCGCCGCGCTTCGCCGAGAAGGGTGACCGGGGTGAGGAGGGGTGGTTCAAGCTGGAGCTCAAAATCCTCGCGGACGTGGGCATCATCGGGCTTCCCAACGCGGGCAAGAGCACACTGCTCTCACGCTGCAGCATGGCCCGGCCACGCGTGGCCGACTACCCCTTCACCACCCTGGAGCCGGTGCTGGGTGTGGTGGAGGACTCCCAGGGGGAAAGTTTCATCCTGGCCGACCTGCCCGGGCTCATCGAGGGCGCCCATGAGGGGAAGGGACTGGGCCAGAGGTTCCTGCGACATGCAGAGCGGAACCTCCTGCTCCTGCAGCTCCTGGACCTGGCCGACCCCGGACCTCCCTCACCCCTGGAGGCCTTCGAGATCCTGCAGCGCGAGCTGGAGAGCTACGGCCAGGGGATGGCGGAAAAGCCCCGAGTGGTGGCCGGCAACAAGACCGACTTAGCGCCCCCCCATGTGGTGGAGGAGATGAGGCGGGAGATGGAATCGAGGGGCCTGGAGTTCCACGCCGTCTCCGCGCTGACCGGGGAGGGCCTGGAGGAACTCATGGATTCCCTGGCCCGCCGGGTCCGCGAGCTCAAGGAGGCATGCGGGAGGGAGGCAGCGGTGGAGGAGAGGGTGGTGCACCGTTTCCGGCCCCGCCCACGGGATGGCTTCCGGGTGCTGCGGGAGGAGGAGGGTTTCCGGGTGGAGGGGGAAGGCGTGGAGAGATTGGTCGCCCGCACCGACCTGAACAACCCCGAGGCCCTGGCCCGACTGCAGAGAAGGCTGCGGGAGCTGGGAGTGGAGGATGAGCTGAGCAAGCAGGGAGCGAAGGAGGGCGACCAGGTGATCATCGGCGAGGAGGTCTTCGATTTCTATCCAGAGTAATGACCGGGAGATGAAAGGTCCTTTCGGGGCGACTTCCCCCGAGGCGGTGACAGAAAAGACAGAGGGGGGATCCGCGGATAGGGCCGGGCGGGCATGGAAGGCCGCCTCGTCCCATCCGTGGTGGTGGGGGGTGGCCCTGCTGTGCACGCTGAGCGTGGACCGCCCCCTGCTGTTCCTCTACCATTCTTGGCTCCCTGGGCCGGGAAGGGGCATCTTCCCGGCCCTGGAAGAGCTCCTGCCGGAGCGGGGGATGCGGTTGGGCTCCTTGGCGGTGGCGCTCTTCCTCTTCTTGACGGTGAAGGCCCTGGATTACCTGGGGCAGGCCTCGCTCATCGGACTCACTGCCGGATCGGGGGATAGGGGAGCGGGACCGGTCCTGGAGGAGTCCCGCAGGGCCGCGAGAAGCTTGATCCGCTATGTTGCAGCCCTGGCGCCGCTGGACCTTCTCCGCTATTTCTTTCTCTCCCTCACCTTCCTGGTGTGGGCGGTCTGGAGGAGGTACGACCCCCAGATCGACCACTGGTGCGCTTACCTCTGCACGGTGTTGGGCTGCCTGGCGGTATCGCTGCCTCTATATCTTGCCGTGGGCATCTGGGGGGAGCTGGCTGGTCGGGCCCTCCTGCTGGACGGCGAGAAGGTAACCGGAGCGTGGGAGGCAGCCTTGAGCAAGGGTTGGGGGAACCGGAGGGCAGTGGCTTCCGCATGGTCCCTCACCGTTTTGGCAGACCTGGCCGCGGCCGTCTGCGTCCTCGCGGGGGGCCTGACGGCCTCCTGGCTGTCCATGCTGATAAGGGGGGACGCCGGTTGGATGGTCGCCACGAGGCGTCTGGCCTCCGCTGCCGTGGTGCTCCTCTTCGCCGTCTTCCTGCGGGTGGTCCTGTCCATCGATTATGCCTTCAGGTGCGGCGTCTGGACCGACCTATGGGTTAGGCATCTGAGCGAGGGCGATGCCGGAGTTGCCAAGCAGGACGGAAGCGCCTGAAGGAACGGGTCGCTTCTTTGGAAGAGGTAGAACAGCCGCTTGATGGCCACGTCCCCGTCGGTTAACCTTTCGATGGCAGCCGATCGGAAGGAGGATGATGTCCCTTTGCGGGAAGTGGCGGTGCGAGCGGAGAACCTGGGCATGCGCTATGGGGAGAACTGGGCGCTACGGGATCTGGACCTCGAGGTATTCCGGGGTGAGGTGTTCGGCTTCCTGGGGCCCAACGGGGCGGGGAAGACCACCACGCTGAAGCTCATCGCCGGCCTGATGCGCCCCGTTGCGGGCCGCACCACCATCTTCGGGGAGGATTCCCTGGATCCCACTTCCCACCGGCACGTCGGCTATGCCCCGGAAGGCCCCTACCTCTATGAGAACCTGACGCCGGAGGAGCTCCTGGGTTTCTTCTGCAAGCTGCAGGGCATCCCCGGGGGCCAGCGGGAGAGCGAGGTCACCTGGGCCCTCAACGCGGTGGGCCTCCTGGAGGCCAGGCGATTGAGGATCAAGGCCTTTTCCCGCGGGATGAAGGGAAGGCTGGCCTTGGCCCAGGCGCTGCTGGGCAGGCCGCCCCTCCTCCTCCTCGATGAGCCCACGGCGGGGCAGGACCCTCTGGCGCGGATGGCCATTCGCGATCTGATCCTCTGGTACAAGGAGAGAGGGGGCACGGTCTTCCTCAGTTCCCACATCCTAACTGACGTGGAGAGGATCTGCGACCGGGTGGCCATCATGAATCGGGGGAGACTGGTACGCCTGGGATCCCTGGAGGAGCTGGGGTCGGGAGATGAACGCCTGGTGGTGGAAGCAGCACCCCTGCACCCCTCATTCATGGAGGAACTGAAGAGGCGGGGAAGGGAATATCGGCTCTTGCCAGAGGGAGTGGAGGTGAAGGGGGTGAGCCGCGATGAGGTGCCCGAATTGGCCAGGGTCCTGGTGGAGGGAGGATCGCGGCTCTACGGGCTGCATCTGCAAGGCCGGGAATTGGAGGAGGTGTTCGTTGAGGCGGTCGAGGGCGACGGCGGTGACCACCCTGGCCTTTAACCTGTTCCTGCGGCAGAGGCGGCGCATCGCCTTCTGGGTGCTGGCCGTGGTGGGCGTGGGCCTCATGGCGCTCCCCTTTCTCCCGGTGCTGATACATGGCCCAGCGTCCCTGGAGGAGCAGGGAGCGAAAGCGGCTCTGGCAGGAGCCGGCTGCTGGCTGGCGGCCATCCTCGCCCTGCTGCTCGCCGTGGGCCTCTCCCAGGGCTCCGTATCCCAGGACTTGAGCCGTTCCACCGTTCATCTGGTGTTGGTCCGCCCGGTCAGCCGCAGGCAATACATGGCGGGGATGTTCCTGGGTTCGGCGCTGACATCACTCTCGCTGTACCTGGCTTTCGCCCTGACCTGCTGGCTGGGGGTGGCCGTGTGTGTTCAGGCTCACCTGCTGGGAACGCTCATGGCCCTGGTGGTCCTGGCGGTGCCCGTTCTCCTGATAACCCTCCTGGTGACATTGCTGAGCGCGTGGATGCCGGGGAGCGCGGCCGGGATCATCGGCTATGCCTCGTTCATCTTCGGGCTGTTCAGCGGCACCCTGGAGGAAGTGGCGGAAAAGCTCCATCCCTTCTGGGGCAGCCTTATCAGGGGAGTTAACCTGATCTCGCTACGGCTGGACCGCGTTTTCGGGTTGGCGGGCAACATCGTCGAAGGGAATGCGGTATCCTGGTGGCCCCTGGCCTGGGAGGCGGGTTATGCTTTCGTCGTCGTCCTCCTGGGAATCATGCTCTTCGAGCGCCGCAAAGTGTGAAAGAGTGGGGCAATGACCTGGGTAGGACGGGATGATGGGAAAGGGAGCCGTGGCGCCGCGGTGAAAGGCCCGGCGCACCCAGTGGACGACCAGCTTTGAATGAACGAGGAGGTGAAAGCGCCTTGCGCCTGAGGTTCGCCCCCAGCCCCACCGGCTATCTGCACATCGGAAGCGCCCGAACCGCGCTCTACAACTGGCTGCTGGCGCGGGCCCATGGCGGTACCTTCGTCCTGCGCATCGAGGACACCGACCGCTCGCGCTCCACCGAGGAGGCTATCCAGGCCATCATGGAGGACCTCCGCTGGCTGGGGCTCGACTGGGACGAAGGACCGGACGTGGGAGGCCCCTACGGCCCCTACCGTCAGACCGAGCGCATGGAGCTTTACCGCCAAACGGCGGAAGATCTGTTGGAATCGGGGAAGGCCTACCGCTGCGGCTGCCGGGCCGGCGAGGAATGTCGGTGTCGCGAGGGGCAAGTCTCCGGGGGGCCGCAGGCCATCCGCTTCCGCGTTGAGGAGGGGGAAACGGCCTTCGAGGACGCCATCATGGGCACCATATCCTTCGACAACTCCTCGGTAGAGGATTTCGTCCTCCTACGCAGCGACGGTACCGCCACCTACCACCTGGCGGTGGTGGTGGACGACCTGTCCATGGCCATAACCCACGTCATCCGCGGTGCCGATCACATCTCCAACACCCCTAAGCAGATATTGTTGTACAGGGCTTTGGGGAAGGAGCCGCCGCTCTTCGCGCACATGCCCCTGACGGTGGGGCCGGACGGCAAGCCGCTCTCCAAGCGCCACGGCGACGTGGCCCTCTCGCGCTACCGGGAGCTGGGCTTTCTTCCCGAAGCCATGATCAATTACTTCGCCCTGTTGGGCTGGTCGCTGGACGACAGCACCACCATCATGGACCGAAAGACCCTTCTGGCCAATTTCAGCCTGGAGAGGGTGTCGCGGAACCCAGGGAACTGGGACATGAACAAGCTGACCTGGATGAACGGACAGCACATGATGAGGTTGGAAGCAGAAGACCTGGCTGCGCGCCTGGAGCCCTTCATGGTGAAGGCGGGGCTGATGCGCGAGGGCGACCCGGAGGCTAAGGGATTGCTCAGGCGGGCGGTGCCCCTCATTCGCGAGCGCATTAAGCTGCTGAGCGAGGCACCGTCCCTTACCGCCTTCCTCTTCCGCGAGGTATCACCGGAGGAAGGTTCCCTGGAGCTGCTCAAGGGGGAAACGCCGTGCCGCGTCCTGGCGGAGGCGGAGCGGAGGCTGTCCGCCCTGGATCCCTTCGTGGCTTCCGTCATCGAGGAGACCCTGCGGGGCATGGTGGCGGAGATGGGGATGAAGCCGCGCGACGCCTTCCAGCCCATCCGCCTGGCAGTGACCGGGAGCCGGGTGAGCCCTCCACTCTTCGAGTCTATGGAACTGGTGGGAAAAGAGAGATGCCTGGAGCGTCTGAGGAGAGCTCGGGAGCTGGCCCGGGAATCGGAGTGAGAGGTTGAGATGAGGTTTCGCTGGCTGGGCACGGCCGGGTTCGAGTTCAGCTGTGGCGGCGAGACCCTGCTCATCGACCCCTACCTCACCCGCAACCCCCGGGCCTTTCCCCGCCAGGGGCTGCGGCCGGCCGATCTCCGGCACGCTGGGGCGGTCCTGGTCACCCACGGGCACTTCGACCACGCCGCCGACGTCCCGGAGATCGCCCGCCTGAGCGGATGCCGCGTCTTCGCCTCCGCTTCCGTCTGCCGGGCCTTGGGAATGGCGGGGGTGCCCTGGCGGCGCCTGGAGCCGCTGCGGGGTGGGGACCGCATCCGCATCGGACCCTTCTTGGTGGAGGCGGTGCCCTCCCGCCACGTGACCTTCGACCAGCCGCTGATAATGGAGACCGTAATGCGCTGCCTGGCCCGCCTACCTGAGCTGGCCGGAGGTCTTGGACCCCTGGCCTCGCCGGCGGGCGAGGTCCTGGGCTACCTCCTCCAGGTGGAGGGGCAGACGTATTTCCACCTCGGTAGCGCCTGGCTGAAAAGGGGGGTGATGGAGGGTAAGAGGGTGGACGTCTTCCTGGTTCCGGCGCAGGGAAGGAGCGATATTACCTCGGTGGCGGCGCGGCTTACGGCGGAGGTGAAGCCTCAGCTGGTGGTGCCCCACCATCACGATGATTTCTACCCCCCCGTGAGCAAGAACATCGACCTGGGCCCCTTCCGGCAAGAGCTGGAGATGCGCATGCCGGACGTGCGCCTGTTGGTGCCCTCCCTGAACCTCTGGCTGGAGGCATGAGGGCCAGGGGAGGCGCGAAGGATCCAGCAAACTTTGGTTTGAGGAGGATGATGGAATGGATGGGACGGCTGTTCCCCCCGGGCCTTTCGCAGGAGAAGAGGGGCTGAAGAAAGGGCGGGATGCCAAGAGGTCAACGAAGGCGGGTATGCCGGTGGGGGGGTGGGCGGCCCTAGCCCTCCTTCTGGCCTTCGCAGCGGCGGTGGCCATATCCCTTATATTCGAAGGACCCCGCCATCTCTACGCCAAGGCCGTGTACATCTGCCTTGACTGCATCGGTCTGATCTGAGGACAAAAGGCATGCGCAGGCGGACGATCCTCCAGGCGGCCAGCGCCGCCGCCCTCAATCCCTATGTCCCCTACTTCTGGAAGAGGGTCATCTACCAGGGAGGGGGGAAATACCTGTGCGCCCCCGGCTTGAACTGCTACGCCTGCCCCCTCGCGGTGCTCTCTTGCCCCATAGGGGGTCTGCAGCTGGCCTTCTCCCGGCTCTCCTCGGCCATGCGCGACCTGAAGGCCGCGGCGGGCCTGTTCCTCTATGTGACCGGATCGGTGGGGATGCTGGGCTGCCTGGTGGGAAGGATGCCCTGCGGTTGGGTCTGCCCCTTCGGCTTCCTCCAGGACCTCCTCTTCCGCCTCCCCCTGCCCGAGCTGCGGCTGCCCCGCCGCCTGGGCATTGCCCGCTATCTTACCCTGCTGACGGCGGTCCTTCTGCTCCCCGCACTTACCGGGGTGAGCTGGTTCTCCCGGCTCTGTCCCGCAGGGACGCTGGAGGGAGGGCTGCTGCTTCAGGCCGCACCTCCCGCCTCCCCCCTCCCGCCCACCAGCTGGTTCTTCTGGCTCAAGTTGGGCTTGCTGGTCGCCCTATTGGCCTGGGCGACCGTGAGCAGGAGGCCCTTCTGCCGCGTGCTCTGCCCCCTCGGAGCCATCCTCGGCCTCTTCAACCGCGTGAGCCTTTACCGCATGTGGGTGGAAGAGGAAAGTTGCACGGATTGCGGGGCCTGCCGGAGGGTCTGCCCCGTGGATATCGATATCCGCGAGGACCCCGCATCCCCCGACTGCATCAGGTGCCTGGAATGCAAGGAGGCCTGTCCCCGGGGCGCCGTGGGCTCGGGATTCCGGTGGCTGACCGCTGAGGGGCAGGCCGGCTGAAGACGGGGAAAGGGCCCGGCATCGGGTTTATGGTCGGACTCCTCCCGGTGCGGCATGCCCCGCTTCCCCCACCAAGAAGGGGCTTCAGGGACCCAGGACCTCCCGGATGGCCCGCTCGAGCTCGCTTTTCTCCGGCACGCCCACGTATGTCCAGACCTGGTTGCCCGAGGAGTCCAGGATGACCAGGGTCGGGGTCGCCTGCACCCGGTACCTCTTGGCGGCATCACGGTCCCGGGTGACATCTATCTCCTCGAAACGGATGCGCCCTTCCATTCCTTCGATCAAGCCCTGAACCAGGGCTTTGGCCGTGCCGCAGGGCGGTCAGCCGGGCTGGGTCAGCTCGATGATCACCGGGAGGTCCCCGGAGGAGCCGCCCCCTTCACCTCCTTGACCTTCCGTGGATACACCGACGTCCTGTCCAGCGCATCCCGCCAGCAGGAGTGCGACCGCCATCAAGGCGAGCACAGCTGCCTTCAACCCCGCACATGTCTTCCGCACGGCATCACCTTTCTCCCTTTATGCTAGCCTCAAGTTGATTTTTCCCGCTGATGCGGTTATTAAACAAATGATGGTTCGGATGCGAAGCGCGGCGGTATTGATCCTGTCCGTCATCGTCCTAGCGGTGCCGGTCCAGGCCGTTGCGCACCCCGCGCTCACGAGCATACCCAGGCCGCGTTTTTCCATCTCCTCTTTGGGGAGCACCGAGTGGTACTTCGCCGAGGGGTACACCGGCCCCGGTTTTCACCAGTACATCACCCTGCTCAACGCCAGTGACGATGAGGCGAACTTGGAGGTTACCTACATGACTTCCGGAGGACCCCTTCCCCCCTCCAACCACCGCGTCCCCGCGAGGTCCCGCTATACCATCCTGGTCAACAGCGATGCCGGGGAGGGCCTGGAGCTGTCCGCGCGGTTGAGATCTGACCTGCCCCTCCTGGCGGAGCGGCCCATGTACTTCGATTACCAGGGCAGGTACCGGGGAGGGCACGTGGGCAGGGGGGGCCAGAAAACCTCCCCTGACTGGTATTTCGCCGAGGGATACACCGGCCCAGGGTTCGACGAATACCTCACCATCCTCAACCCCAACCCCTTCGGCTGCCGCTTGGAGGTGGAGTATATGCTGAAAGGGGGCGGCCGGATCCAGCGCAGTCATACGGTCCCGGCGGAGCGACGCTACACAATCAGGGTCAACGATGACGCCGGGAGCGGGCTGGAGCTGTCCGCCGCGGTGAGTGCTTTCCGGGAAGGAGCGGAGCCGCCGGAGGAAGCGGGGGTGGTGGTGGAGCGCCCCATGTACTTCCTTTATTCCGGGATCATCGACGGCGGATCGGTTTCGCTGGGGTCAACCGAGCTGAGGAATGAGTGGCTCTTCGCGGAGGGGTGTACGGGGGATTTCTTCTAACGAGTACCTGACGGTGATGAATCCCCAAGACGTGGACGTCGGCGTGAGGATCACCTATTACACCGATGACGGTCCTCCCGACCCGCGCGAACCCATCCACGTGCCCGCCCACGGTAGGGAGACGGTGATGGTCAACATGGAGGTGGGGTGGGGGCGCAACGTCTCCGCGCGGGTGGAGGCGGAGCTCCCTGTGCTGGCGGAGCGGCCGGTCTACTTCCACTTCCTCCAAGGGGACCTGGCGGTGCGGGGCGGAGACGTGGCTCTGGGAAGCGGGGCCGTTTCATCCTGGGCTGCTGCTGAGGGATACACCGGCCCCGGCTTCCGGGAGTTCCTGACCATCCTCAACCGCGACTCCGAGGACGCCTCGGTGGAGGTCACCTACCTGCTCGATGATGGTTCCGGGATTACCAAGGAGTACTTGGTTCCCGCGGGCTCGCGTTATACCGTCCTGGTCAACGGGGAAGTGGGGGAGGGGAGGGAATGCGGCATGGTGGTGCAGTCCCGGAAGAAAGACGAACCGGGGACACCGCTCCCTGTGACCCTGGAGAGGCCCATGTATTTCCTCTATTCGGGGGCTTGGGGGGGCGGCCACGTGAGCATCGGGTATGCCGGCACCTGAGGGGCCGCTCCGGGAGGTTCCACCCCCTGACCTCCTCCCTGACCCCGGCTGGCGCATCCCCGGTGCTGGCGCTCCAGCCGGACGTGCTACTCTCAGCGAAGCCGCTTGCGCAAAAGGCCGGCGAGCAGCGCCGCCAGCAGCAGCGGCTGCCCGTACTTTATTAGAGGAATGAAGCCCTGGCTGAACTCCGCCTTCTGCACCAGGTCCTTGACCACTCCCATCTTGTCCTGGAGGATGGCCATGGTGGCCTTCTTGCCGGAGACCACCGCCCCCTCCATCCCCGCCGAGTGCCCTGCCTTGGTGAAATCGCCGGCCAGGTAGAGGTTGGAAATGGGGGTGCGCTGGGTGGGCCGGTAGGCGTCCATGTGCGGCAGCTGGGCGTAAACGCCTTGACGCTCCCGCACCAGCTTCCACTTACGCACCTCCGCCTGGCGGGCCCCCGGCAGAAGAGTCCTGATATCCTCGATGACCTTCTCCATGATCAGCTCGTCGGGGAGGGGGAGGAGGTGGCGGCAGGGGGTTATCACCAGCTCCAGCATGGAGCCTTGGTAGGGGAAGGCCTCGGGGACCAGCTGGGTTAAGTCGGCGAACCAGTTGAAGACGGTGCCTATGCCCGTGGCGATGTTCTTCAGCTCGAGGACCTTGCGGTCGAACCACACCTGGGCGGAGAGGGAGGGGGCGTCCTCGAAGCGCCAGAGGTTCTGGAAGAAGCGGTAGCGGAAGGCCTCCTGAGGAAGCACCCGCCGCAGCACCTGGAAGGGCAGGGCGGAGACGTAGAGGTCGGCCCGCATGTTCCTTCCGCGGGTGGGGGTGATGCTCTGGACCGCCTCTCCCTTGAGGTTGATGGACCTGACCCCCGTCCCGGCGAGCACCTTCCCGCCCCGCTCGCTGATGTATTCAACCGCTTTGTCCACGTAGATCTCCCCCAAACCTCCCCGGGCGAAGCCCACGCGCACCGCTTCGGAGGTGGTGGTGAGGTTGCGTATCCAGTAGGCCATGGACTTGGCGGAGACCTCGTAGGGTTCCAGGAAGGTGAGGCCGTTGCACATGGCCCGCAGCATGTTGTCGATGAGTCCCTGGGAGACCCCGTAGCGGTGCAGGAAGTCCTCCAGGGTCATCTTCTCGTACTTGGCCAGGGCGGCGTCGCTCATGGAGAGGGCGCGCATGGCCGCGGGCCCGAAGCGGAGCAGGTCCAGGGGGGTGATGTGGCTGAACTTGAGGATGCTGAAGCCGTGGAACGGCGCTGGCAGGTCCAGGGCCCGGAAGTGAGCTGCCTCCCCGTCGGTTTTGAAGTAGGTGAGGGTATCGGTCCAGCGGATAACCTCCCTCGCCCCCACGTGTTCAAAGAAACCGAGTATGTTCAGGTAATGGGGGAAGAAGACGTGGAGGGCATTGTCGATGTTGTCGCCGTCCTCGTCCTTCCAGGAGGACGCACGCCCCCCCAGCAGCTCCTCTGCCTCCAGCAGGGTCACCTCGAACCCCTCGTCAAGCAGATGAACGGCTGCCGACAGGCCGGCCAGCCCTCCCCCCATCACCAGGACCTTCATGTCAGCCTCCTTCTCCTGTTCCCCGTTATTCCCATCACGGACTTCCGCCCTTTGGCCCTAACCGCTGACCCGGCCTGTGCCGTCCAGCTGGAGGGTCCGCGGGAACCATCCCTGCTCCGCGTACCAACGCCAGGTCTCCCGCAGCCCCTCCACCGGGTCGGGATAGAGGTAGGTGAAGCCCAGCTCCCGCAGGCGGCTGGTGTCCATAAGGGTGCTGTTGGAGAAGTAGTCCAGGGAAGCCGGGTCGAACCTGGGCACAAAGCCGGGCTGCAGCCCTTGCTCCAGGGCGAGGCGGTCCCAGCGCCGGACGACCAGCGAGTTCAGCGGCCGGGAAACGCCCACGGGGAGGCGGGCCGCCGCCTCGAAGAGCGCACCCAGGGCGCGGTTCCAGCGGAAGGAATGTAGCTTCACCCCGTAGGGCTCCAGGAAAACATCCAACATCCTCTCCAGGGTGATGGGATGGTCCTCCCCGCAGTTGAACGCCTTACCCTCCACCCCCTGGGCTTTCAGAAGGAAGACCGACGCGCGGGCCAGGTCGCGGACTTGGACGATGTGGAAGTAGATGTCCCGGCTGGGAAGGGGGATGCGCCGGAGCCAGGTGGAGGCGAACACCAGCACCAGTCCCCAGATGCCCGCAACCCCGTAGCGGGAATGGGGACCGTAGACGGCTCCCGGCCGCAAGGAACAGGCGGGCAACCCTTCCCTCCGGTGGGAGTTGAAGAGGGCCACCTCCCCCAGCGCCTTGGTCCTCTCGTAGTTGTTGCGGGGATGCAGGGGATAGTCCTCCCGCAGAGGTGTGGCATGGGGGCGGCCATAGACCCCCACCGTGGCCAGGTGGACCAGTCGCTTGAGGCCATTGGCCAGCGCTGAGCGGCACATGTTCTGCACCGCGATGACGTTGGCGGCGAAAAGGACCTCGTAGGGGGGGCTCAGGTCGAATATCCCGGCCACATTGATGGCGTAGTCGCAACCCTTGAGGGCCTCGAGCACGAATCCGGTGTCCCGCAGGTCGCCCGGCCTTAGCTCCGCTCCCAACGCTGCTGCGTGGGAGAGGTCGGCCCCGGGCAGGTCGCTGGCCACCACCCGGTACCCGGAGGCGATGGCTTCCTCGACCGCGTGGCGGCCCACGAAACCCCCCGCCCCGTTGATGAAGACGACGCCTCTTCTCCTCGCCGTCGCGCTTTCCCCCCTCGGCTTTCTCTCCTCCCGGGACATCGCTCCCTCCCCTCTTCCTTTACCTCCGGGTATTACAGGTTAGCACCTGTTAACCATGTGGACAACCGAGGGGCCGCCGGGCTGGGAGAAGGTGCGTAATGCTGGGAGAATGGCGCTAACGTGATTGCGGTCTTTGGGGCTGGGGGCCAAGCAGGATGGTTTGCGGGGAGGATGCCACGGAGATGCTGCTGGTCTTCTAATGCTGATCGGCTGTTAGGATGTCAAGGGTGGATACCATCGGGGATCGGGCTGCCGCTCCCCGCCGGTCAGCTACCGCATTCCTCAGGGTCGCCGCGCAGTTTGGAGAGACCGTGGGGTAGTGCCGGCAGGATAACCTGGAGGTTCTCCTTAGCCCCCTTGGGGCTGCCCGGTAGGTTCACGACCAGGGTGGAGCCGCGTATCCCGCTCACTCCCCGGGAGAGCATGGCATGGGGGGTGGACTTCAGGGAAGCGGAGCGCATGGCCTCGGCGAACCCGGGCGCATCCCTCTCCAGGAGCTGCCGGGTCACCTCGGGGGTGATGTCGCGCGGGGACAAGCCGGTGCCCCCGGTGGTCAGGACCAGGTCCAGGCGCTCGCGATCGCAGTATTCGCGGAGCAGCTCCTCTATCCGGTCCGGCTCGTCGGGGACCACGTCGCGTCTGGCCACCTCCCAGCCCTGCTCCTCCACCATCCGGGAGAGCTCGCTGCCCGAGAGGTCTTCCCTCAGTCCCGCTGAACCCTTGTCGCTGATGGTAAGGATGCCCACGCGGAACCTCATGAGAGGCCTCCCTCTCCGCTTTCTCCCTCCAAGGCGTCGGTGTCGGCTTGACCGCGCGGAAGGTCACCGGATAAGTGAGGGTCGCCCTTTTCACCCGCGCTCTCCAAGGCGATGATATCTCCCCGTGAGATCCTCCCGCCCCTGATAACCCGGGCGAAGATCCCCTCCCGGGGCATGATGCAATCGCCCGCCTGGTAATAGATGGCGCAACGTTCCACGCATTCTTTGCCGATCTGGCTCACCTCGAGGACCGCCTCCTCGCCCACCCGCAGGCGGTCCCCCACCCTCAAGGACAGAAGGTCCAAGCCCCGGGTGGTGAGGTTCTCGCCGAAGGCGCCGGGACGCAGGTCTTTCAGTCCCAGGCGGCGCATCTTGTCGATGGATTCCTCGGCCAAAAGGCTTACCTGGCGGTGGGCGAACCCGGCGTGGGCGTCGCCCTCAAGACCCATCTCCTCCACCAGCAGGGCCGAGCCCACGTCTTCCTTCTGGACGTGCTTCTCACTGCTCATGCAGACCGCTGTGATCGTCCCCTTCATCCCTCGCTTCGTACCTCGCACCGCTCTCCTCACTTCCTGAGAAAAGTACCTGAGCGCCCCCCGCTCTTCATGACCAACTGGATGTTGGTCAAGGTCATGGCCCGGTCCACCGCCTTGCACATGTCATAGATGGTCAAGCCGGCGACCGCCGCGGCGGTGAGCGCCTCGATCTCCACCCCGGTGCGGCCGCTGGTCTTGACCGTGGCGGTGATCCCCACGCTGGAGGTCTCCTCATCCAGGTCGAAGTCTATCTCCACCGAGGTGACCTGGAGCTGGTGGCAGAGGGGGATAAGCTGCGGCGTGTGCTTGGCGGCCATGATCCCGGCCACCCGGGCCACCGAGAGGGCGTCCCCCTTGCGCACGCGGTCCTCCTTGATCATGGCCAAGGTCTCCGGCTGCATCATCACCCGGGCTCGCGCCACCGCTTTGCGTTCGGTCACCTTCTTGTTGGAGACGTCGACCATGCGCGCCTGGCCCCTGGAGTCAACGTGGGTCAGCCCGCCGGTACCTTCCTCGCTCGCTCTGCCACGCCTTGCCAATTCAACCTCCTATGCCGGACATCAGCCTGTTGGGGCCGGCGCCTTCCATGGTCCTGCGGTTGGGCTTGTCCCGGAGGCACCTGCGCATGGCCTCGATGAGCCGGTCGTTGCCCGCTCCTTTCCTGAGAAGCTCTTTCACATCCACCTCGGTGGGGGAGAGCAGGCAAGACCTCAGTTTGCCGTCCGCGGTCAACCTGAGCCGGTTGCAGCTCTCACAGAAATGAGAGGTCACCGGGCTGATCAGGCCCACAGTGACCCCGTGCCTTCGCAGTCGCAGGTAGGTCGCCGGGCCTCCCCCTTCCGGCCCCGCGCATGGCTCCGCCCCCCCCAGTTCTTCCAGTATCCCCCGGACGAAATCCGCCGGGACGAAGAAGGTCTCGTCCAGGCTGCCGCAAGGGCTCATGTACTCGATGAAGCGGACGAAAACGGGAAGGCGGCGGGAGAGCTCGATGAAGGAGAAGACCTCCCTCTCGCTGTCGTTGATCCCCTTCAGCAGCACCGCGTTGACCTTGACCGGTCGCAGTCCGGCCGCGAGAGCGGCGGCGATCCCCTCGAGGACGTCCTCCAGGTTCCCTCCCCGCGTCAGTTCGCGGTAATTGCGGGGGTCGAGGGTGTCCACGCTCACGTTGACGCGCCTGAGGCCGCGGGACCTTAGGAGCTTGGCGAATTTGCCCAGAAATTGGCCGTTGGTAGTGAGGGAGATGTCCGGTCGGGGAGAGAGAGAAGCGAGGCCTCTCACCAGGTCCTCCACTCCCCGGCGGACCAGCGGCTCACCGCCGGTTAGGCGGATCTTGCCGATGCCCGCCGCTGTTGCGGCCGAGGCGAACCTGAGCATCTCCTCGTAGGTGAGGATCTCCGAGTGGGGTAGATGAGGGACGCCGCCCTCGGGCATGCAGTACTGGCACCGGAGGTTACACCGGTCAGTTACCGAGAGGCGCAGGTAATCCGCCTTGCGCTGGTATGGGTCACATAACACGGGATAATCATAGCACAGGGACAGGTGGAGCCTGCGCGAAGTTCTTCAACCGCCTGCAGCGGCGAGGCGACAGGGATGACAGCGGGAGGTGCGGCCCTCAAGTGGCGGCATCCAGCCAGATGGGGCTGGACCAGGCCCAGTGCCCGTCCGCCTGAGATAGGCGGAGGAAATAGAAGGTGTCGCCCACCAGGTCGCCGTCGGTGAGGCAGCGCTCCACGTCCAAGGTCTCCGTTCCCAGGTCCCCTTCCGCCTGCAGGCGGAGGAGCGGCTGGTAACCCCGGAGGTCGTATTTGACCAATTCCACCAATCGGATCGGGGCGGTCCCGTGCACCAAGAGGGATATGGCCGCCTCCCCCGGGAGCTTTCCCTCGGAGCCCAGGGACATCCCGTTGACGGTGAGGTCGAGGAGGATGCGGGCCCCGGTGGTCCCATAGGTCCTCCTCTCGCGCAGGGAACGCCAGATATTGCGGGAGGAGAGCGACTCCGCCAGGACCGCGGTAAGGCCGTAGGGATAGATCATGATGGGGGCCACCTTCTCGCTGACGGCGTGATCGTGTCGGTCGCTTCCCGCCACCACCCCCAAGCGGCGCCCCAGCGCCCATGCCTCCCTCAGGTAGGATCCCAGGCCCGGCTCCCCCCGGTCGTCCCAGAGGAAGCGCGGCCAGAATGGCCTTCCACTGCCGTGGGTGATGGGGTAGGGTCCGTGATACTGCTCGGAGCCGCCGTGGCTGGAATATATCTCGGCAAGGCGCTGCATCCCTCCGCATTCCCCCCAGGCATAGGCCGAAGGTAGCTCTGGTCGGATGAACTTCAAGGGGTTCCACGGGAGGTAGAACATCTTACGCCAGCCGGGATGGTGGGGGATGACCAGGCAGTCCTTGCCCTCGAGCTGGGCGAAGAGCTTCTCCAAGGTGTCGCTGTCAGGGCTGCCGCTGCTCAGGAAGATGGGGTCACGCTCATCCGGGGAGAAATAGACGTTGCGGTGACCCAGGGCGTGATGTGTCCATTCATATCCGAGAAAGGCGGCGAATTCCCCATCCCGGTCGAACCTTCTGACCAGCTCGACCAACAGCTCGTTCTCCTCCGCGGTACGTCCGCTGGGCTCGAAGGTGCCCAGGTCATCGTGACAGGTGAGGGCGGCGAAGTCGAGGCCGAGCTCGTCCCTGGCCCGCAGGTAAAAATCCTCCGGCCCCAGGGTCCCGTCGCAGAGGGCGGCATGGGCGTGGATGTCTCCCCAGTAGACGTTCCAACCCCCGGAACTCGCGGGGACCACGGGATTGCTCCGGCCTTCCAGCGGCGGCTCTTCGACGGTGCGGGCCCGGAAACGCAAGGCCCCGGCGGGGCTCCCACCAGGCGGTCTCAGGTCCCTGACCGCAGTCCCCCATCGGCCCGCCTCGAGGGCAAGGACGACCTCCTCCGCTCCTCCCTTTGAGGCCACGGCAGCGCGGCCGCTGAGGAGCGGGTCGGTGTGTCCGTCCTCGTCCACCCCCCGGAGAGTGCCCCGCAAAATACTTCCGTCGGGGGTGGAGAGGCCCAGTTCCAGCCTCCGGGCCGGCCCTCCCAGCACCTCCAGGCGCGGCAGCTGCTCGATCAAGCGGTAAAGCCCCAGGGCCCTCTCATCCACCTCCACCAGGAAGTCGGTGGTTATAGGGTGACTGGGTGCCCTCCAGCCCCTCCCGCCCCCGCTCCTGTCTCCCAGGTGGAAGATGACCTGGTCTCCTTCCTCCAGGCGACCATCCCTCACTCTGACCTTTATCTTGGAATGTTCGAGGAGGAGGTAGGTGTAATCCAGCGGCTCCAGGTCGGCACCGCGCTTACGGAGCCACTCCCTCCCGGCTATACGCAGCCCGAAGCGGACCGGCACTGCCGGCTTGCGCTCCACCTCCAGCCGCGCTCCTCCCTTGGTGACCAGCTCCACGCGGAAATAACCAGGCCGGGCGGGGTGGATGTTCTGGAGTATCCCCCAACCGTAGGGCAGCACGAACTGGGCACGCCTCCCGCCAGAGGGGAAGTGGACCAGGCGGCAAAGACCCACCTTCAGGCCTCCGTCCTCGGAGATGCCTCCGGGGCCGGCGGTGAAGCGTATGGTGACTTCGGCGTAACGCTGTGAACAGCGAAGGTGGGGCGGATCGACCTCGGCTTTCCCCGGGGCCGTTTCCATCTCCGGAAGGGGCTTTTTCCCCGAACGGAAACATTCGGGCTGGTAGAGATAATCCATGATGCCATAAAAGATGGGTCCGTAATAGAGCCCCGCGCCTGCCGCCGCCGCGAGCCCCGTCATACCGAAGACCTTCCTAACGCCGCCTCTCACCCGGTTTCCTCCTTGCGCTGTTTCGGTTCATGCACGGATCTTTTTAGGGCGATGGAGCTGCCTGCCCTCGCCCATGTCCTTCGACCGTGGGTCGACCATGCGTCTTGCCTTACTTGGTCAGCGGAACCCGTCCCGCCCGGGATTTTCCCGCCCGTTGCCTGCTTCCCGTTCCCGGAGGACGGCTCCTTCGGCCACCGGAACATTTTAACCCAAGAAGCAGAGACAGGCACGGCGATCGGGGACTGAAAAAGCAGCCACCTTAGGAGGTTAAACCGGGAGGATGGCCTGCTTATCTGCTAGACCGAAAGAAACATCGTTTCCCGCCGCTTCCGGTTGGCGGGTAGGATTACTCTCCGTGGAGAGGGGTCTGGGCCGGTGGCGGTCAGACCGCCCGGAGGCTCCCCCGGGACCTTTTCGGAACCGGACCCTTTTTACTGCCGGCGGCGTTGAGGAAAGAGGCGAAATGATCGCGCAGCCACAGGTCCACCCGCAGGTTGATCACGTCCGGCTGCTCGATGGGGGTGGCATGGGTCCCCTGCTTCACCAGGAAGAACTCGGAATCGCTGATGGCTTCATGCAGTTCGCGCATGAGGTGCTCGGGAGTCCAGCCGTCCTCGGTGCCCCCGATCACCAGGGTGGGGACGTCGATATCGCCGACGAATCCGCTGGCGTCGTATTCGATCATCATGCGGATGGCCTGCAGCCCGGAAGCCAGGTCATTGCGCACGATGTTCTTGAAGTAGAGGTCCATCTCATGGCGGGGGCACAGATGCGGGTGTATCTCCACCAACTTGGCGATGGGGTAGTTGATGGGAAGGGTGACTATGGGGGTGAACCAGGAAAGCAGCCAGGTGTGCCGGGAAAGCCCCTTCACCACCTCTGAAGCAAGCCGGTGGAACCATTCCGACTCGGAGAAAAGGGCCAGGCTGCTGCGGTAGGGTCCGTTGAGGGGGATGAGGCCCAGCACCCGCTGGGGGAAAAGATGCCAGAACTCCAGGATGGTCATCACCCCCATACTGAACCCTAACAGCACCGCCTTCTCTTCTCCGGCTGCGTCCAGTACCGCCGCGGCATCGCGGGCGAAGTTGGGCATGGTGAAACTGTCGGGATCCTCCGGCACCTGGGAGCGGGAGTGTCCCCGGTAGTCCCAGAAGATGAGACGACAGCGACCCCGGAAATAATCCGCCATGTGGTGGTGATAGGTATAGGTGCACCATACGCCGTTGCATATCATCAGGGGCAGACCGCTCCCCACGGTGATGTAATGGAGCCGGGTGCCGTCGAAGCTGACCGCCTCGCCCTTCTCCGCCCCTGGGAAGAGGGCATCGACTTCCCGGTAGAGGTCCCGGGTGACCATGGCGTTGTAGCGGTTGATAAGGGCTCGCTGCAGGGCGAAAACATCCATTCCTCCGACCTCCCGGATCCCTTTTGCCGGCGCTATGTCGCTTATATAATCGTAAGCTCCTGCCCCATCCTTTAATGCAGCGTTCCCATAATGGATGCCATGACCATAAGGTCGGCGTTTAGCATTTTCCTAAGGTCTAAGGGCGTGTTCAGCCGATGTTCCCCGGGCTGCTGACTTTCATCCGCGTTCTCGCGCCCTGGCCATAGCGTGTGAGGCCTGTGCCCCTGCCACGAGGGGGAGGTCCACGGCGGTGCTGAAGGGAGGAGCGTAGGCCAGGTCCAGCGTCTCCAGGTCGGTGACGGATATCCCGGCGGCCACCGCTGTTGCCAGCACGTCCAGGCGCTTGTCCACGTTCGCCTCCACATCTCCCGCCACCTGGGCTCCCAGGATACGGCCGGTGGATGCGTCGGCCACCAGCCTTATGTGCAAGGTCCCCCTGTCCGCGTAATAAGCGGGGACGGCCTCTCCTTCCACCGTGACCTCCACGGGGTCGAATCCCGCCGCCGCCGCGTTCTTCTCATCCAGCCCGGTGGAGCCCACCGCCATGTCGAAGCATTTGAGGATGAAGGTCCCCAGCACGCCCGGGAAATCCTCACTGGCGCCGGCTGCGTTGGCCCCGGCCACCCTGCCCTGCTTGCGCGCGGTAGACCCCAGGGGGATCCACACCTCCTGTCCGCTAACCAGGTGGTAGGAGGTGCAGCAGTCCCCGGCCGCCAGGATCTCCTCGCGTGAGGTCCGCATTTGCCGGTCCACTCGAATGGCTCCCGCTGTCCCCAGCTCCAGGCCCGCTTTGGATGCCAGCTCCACCTGGGGCCGGATGCCCACGGACAGCAGGACCAGGTCGGCGGGGATGAACCCCCCGTCCGTTAAGAGGCCGGTCACCGCCCCCTCGCTGGAGGCGATTTCCACTACCTTGGTGGAGGTGAACACCTCGATCCCCCGGCCTATGAGATGCTCCCGTAGGGACGAAGAGATCTGGGGCGCTACGGCGGGGAGTATCTCCGGAGCCATCTCCACCAGCGACACCTGCATGCCCAGCCCGCAGAAGCACTCGCACATCTCCAGCCCGATGGGTCCCGCTCCGACGACGGCGGCGCGTCCGGGCGCGCGGCTACCCAGGAATCGCGCCAGCTCCACGGCGTCGGTCAGGGTGCGCAGGGCGAAGACACCCGCTGCCTCCCTTCCGGGTATGGGCGGGATGGTCGGGGTCGCCCCGGTGGCCAGGATTAGGCGGTCGTAGGGCTCCTCGCGTTCTTCCCCGCTCTCGAGGTCGCGCACCAGCAGGCGTCCCCTCTCCGCATCCACGTCCACCACCTCGTGGCGTAAGAAGACCTCCAGGCCCTGCCTCTGCTCCAACTGCTCTGCGGTGCGGGCGACGAGCGAGTCGCAGTCGGTGCTCCTCGCCAGGCAGTAGGGGATGCCGCAGGCGGCATAGGATATATGGATGTCGCGGTCGAAAAGAGCCACGCGGGCTTGCGGGAGCAGGCGCTTGGCGCGGGCCGCTGCCGTGGCCCCGCCGGCAACCCCTCCCACCACCAGTATCCTGGTCATCTCATCCTCCCCTAAAATGCTTGATATCGGATCCCTCGGTGCGGGCCTCGCCGAAGACCCGCCGGCACTTATTCTACCCCCCGCGCGGTTCCCTCAACCTCAGTGTTTGCCGGGACCTCCCATCCCCGTCTATCATTCAAAACGTCCGGAGCCCAGGGAGGAGGATGCCGATGAAGGAGAGGATGAGCAGGTTTGCCGAAGATCCCCTGGCCAGGGAGCTGGGGATCGAGCTGGTAGAGATGGGGGAAGGATATGCCCGGACCCGACTGCGGCTGGAAGATCGCCACCTCAACTTCAACGGCGCGGTGCACGGGGCGGTGATCTTCGCTTTGGCCGACGCGGCCTTCGCCGCTGCCTCCAACTCCCGCGAGAACGTCTGCGCGGCCATCCACGTTAGCATAGATTTCCTTCGCGTTCCCCGGCCCGGCTCAGTGATCTATGCCGAGTGCCGGGAGGACCTTCTGGGTAAAAGAGCGGGCCATTACGGCATGCGGGTGATCGACGAGGAGGGCGAGGAGGTGGCTCTGCTCCAGGGTTGGGTTCACCGCTCCTCGCGCCTACATCCGGACTGAGCGGGTACCGTCGACGGGGTGCGGATATCATCGTTCGGCCCGGTGGCCCGGTTGGGTTTAGGCTCGGCGATACCATCCCCTCGCTTGAGCGGCGCCTCGAGAGCCGTTTAGTGCCATAGGTCGCGCTATGGAGGTATTGATACAGACCAGTAGGCAAGCTGCTCAGGCCTTGGAGCATATCCCGGACTGAATCGGCCCGGAAATGGGGCGTTTAGCCGCCCGAAAAATTGCCCTTGAAATTTTCTACCGCTCGAAAATAATTTCTTGTATACTATCTTTAATGTCTGGAGGGATGGCATGGAAAGCCTGGTCGAGAAACTGAACAAGTATTACATCAGAACCAAGGGCAAGAAGCTCAACGCCACCTATTCTGCTCTGCTGCAGAA
>Ga0209162_1001535_pt1 | contig 22305 bp, 21 predicted proteins | sample YNPNPMetaG_FD_187121 | JGI IMG/M metagenome (GOLD analysis project Ga0209162, IMG submission 187121) | Anoxygenic and chlorotrophic microbial mat microbial communities from Yellowstone National Park, USA - YNP NP MetaG (SPAdes) (version 2) ...
CCCCCAGTTGATCGAGTTCGCCACAAACGGCGTTCAAAAGGTCCTTGACAGGCCATTGCCATGTTGATACGATGATCTCTGTGGGCATGCGATGGTTTCTCGACCGCCTTCCACGTAAGCGACAGGTGTCCCATCTGGTCGGCAGACCACACGCGAACGCCAACCAGAGAACGTTTCCCGCCCGGCGATACGGCGTCCAACGGACAGTCGTAGTGGTTTGACTTCTATGCGAATTGACTTTATCGTGTGCCCTGAACATATCGACGAGAAACTCAGGGCAAAACATCATGTCACCTGCCACGAGTCATGTCAAGTTTTACTGAGTGGGACTCGGATTCGTTTTGCGGAAAAGGGTAAATGTGAAGTAGTCAGACACCAGGCAGCGCGTATCTGGCAGTTTTCTTCGTCTACAAACAGACACTCACAATAGCAGTGATCATCAGTGCGCGTGACATGAGCGACAAGGTGCGCAATGCCTTTGGACGCAAGTAGACTGAGCAGCATTTCACAGGCAGACGCCGATGAAAAGATTGGCGAGTTTTGGGATGCCCACGATTTCACCGATTTTGACAATCCTGCTGCCCCTGATGTGAGGTTTCAGATCGTGTGTGCTGTGCCGATTGAAGTAGAGTTATTTGCAGCGCTTGAAAAGCAAGCCCGGCAACGTGGGGTGCAGGTAGAGACGTTGGTTAATCTCTGGTTACAGCAAAGGCTTGCTGAACAAGGGCAACAGGATGCGGCATAGCCATAGCCGTGTTCGAGCAACACCTGGAAGGTGTACTCAATGCCGATACTGCTTCTGGTCACGATGCCTCCGAACATTGCTGTATAATTGACACCGCTGGCGTAGACTCAACCCCGGCTCGTTTTACTCGCAAACGGCAGCTCTCGTGCGCAGCGGGTCGGCGACCGCACTTCTTCTACGGTATCCCGGCAACATAAGGCGATCCGGCAACCCAAAGGGCAATAGTTGCAGTTTGCCAGCGCGCGTTGCCTGCCATCGACTCTCCCACCTCACACGCCCGCCAGCAGAGCCGCTGATGCCCGGACATCAGCCTGCACGTACCGATTGAGCGTATGGAGATGAACGATGAAACGCATATCCATGCTCTTCGCGCTGGCCGGTTTGCTATTGGCTGTCGTGTTTGTGCCGGACGTCACTATTGCCAGGCCGGCGCCCCTTGTGAGGTCCTCGCCTGTCGTCGCGTCGCCATCCATTGTAGTTTCGTCTGCACACTCTATGCTTGTTTCTCCACAAGATGGGTGTGCACCCCTCTACCAGGATGGTGCGTGGGCTATTGAACGATGCGCCTACGATCCTGCCGTACCAAACCTGATGACAGTCACTGTCGATGGCGGGACCTCCTCCTCAGCCGCGCTCCTGCGCATCTACCACAAATCGCAGACTTACCCGGGCAAGCCTCAAGTAGCAGCGATCTATGCCTCGGGTTTTGTGCGCCTGAAGCAGAATGCCGATCCCTCCCCACCCGTCCCGTTCGGCAGTTCCTTCGTGCTTGGACCAGCCTATTGGTCTGATGTTTCAACCTATCATCATAATCCACAGATCACAAGCCTGAACCTCAACACCCGGCGGCTTCAACCGAACGGATCCCTGCACATGCAGGCGTATGCGACGAACGGCGCCTTTACCATTACATACAACATCACTATGCCACCGCCCCGCGACGATCAGACACGCCTGCATGTCGTGCAGACATACACCGCGACGACCAACGTTTCAATCCCCGCGATCCGCCGGACAGAAAAGCAAGGCTTCAAACTCGTCCAGATCTCTTCTATGTTTATCAACGAGAGCGGCGCGTGCGCTGGCGGATTTGTCGCCTGTCACGACAGCGACGCCGCCCGCTATATGGCCAGCAATTTAGAGCGCCATCAGGTTGCCTTCAGCAGCATCGCACCCTCCAGGTTTGTTTTCACCAACCCTCTCCCACTCAGCTCGACATGGCTTGACGCCCTGCATACCGATGATGTCAGCTGGCAGGGGAACACACCCAATGTTCGTATCGCGCTGGACGCACTTCCGAACGACCGCACGATCACACCCCAGGGCTGGATCAGCGCAACGACGGATCCAAATGATGACAATGTAGGATTGTGGTTGCACGATGATGGAACGGCTTCCGAGTCGTGGGCAGCCGGACGAAGCGCACAGGTTTCCTACTGGCTCCTGGCGCAGGATAACCCTCCGGATCCGTGGAACGATCTCGAACTGCGCAATGGGGTTACGCTGCTGAATTTCGAGGGCGCGTATCAGTGCTACCCGGTCCGAGATGAGCGTCAGTCTACCGTTGCAGCCCTGCGTCGAATTGCCGGGTATACGGACACGGCGATCCAACTGGATTACGATCTCGGAACCGGTAATCGCAATTGGGCACAGATACGCTGTGATTTCAACCCGCCGATTGACCTCTCATCGTATGACCATCTGCGCTTTGAGTGGCGTGGTGATCCAAACGCAGCGAATTCGATGGAGGTGGGTTTGATCACGCTAGATGCAACCGGCGACCACATATTCGCGCGCGGCTATCATCACGTGACCCACCGTGGCTGGTGGGGTCACCTGATTATTCCGTTCCAGTTTTTGGAAGGATGGACGCCGGGCAGAATGTTCAATCCTGCGCAAGTCGTTGCTGTTTTCATCTCGGTCGTCAAAGATGGCGCAAACGATAGCGGGGGAAGTGGCCGCCTGGCCATTGACAATCTTGGTGCATTCAATGTAGCCAGACGACCTGTACTCAGCGCTTTTGAGCGCGCAACGTCCAACAAGATCGCTGCGCGCGCAGCGGCTGACTGGATCGCAACACAGCAGACCCGTACAGGTCTGGTAAAGTCGTGGCAGGAAGAGGGAGCATGCGTCGCGCATACGTATGATCAGGCGCTGGCACTGATTGTGTTTGTGAAGGAAAAACGCCGGGCAGAGGCTGATGCCCTGGCACGTGCGCTGGTTTCAACGCAAAACGCCGATGGCAGCTGGTACAAGAGTCGCAATTGTGAGACCCTTGACCCTGTGGATCCCAATAAGTGGGAAGGTGACATCGCCTGGGCCGTGTATGGGTTGAGCCTTTATCTGGCACTGAGTGGCGATCGCCCGGATGTGTGCACGACAATGCAAAAAGGTGCGCACCAGCGTGCAGAGACAGCGATCAATCGCACTCTCGCAGATGCGCGCAGGGCAATGCAGAAAGGTGCAGACTATCTGCGGACGAGGATCGGCGCCGACGGATGTCTGGTGATTGACCATACGGAAGGGACTATTGACGCATGGTGGGCTTTCCGATCCGCCGGGCTGGAATATCAGGACGAGGCGAATCGGATCAGGAACTGTCTCCTCACCTATTACTGGGACGACGCAATGGGTCGCTTTAAAGGGGGGCGAAACTGGTGGCAGCCCTATCTGGATAACCAGACCTGGGGGGCGGCATTCCTGCGGAATATCGGTGAGAGCGCCAAAGCGCGTCGGGCGTTGAGTTATGCTCGCGCTACGCTTGTTCTGCCTGCTCAGGGCGCCCAGGCCTTCGGATTTGATGGACAGGGAAGTCCCTGGGCAATCTGGAACGAAGGGACAGGGCAGTACATTGCTGCAGGCGGTGAAGGGGCGAATCGCTTCTTAGGGGAATTGATCGCTCAGCAAGAGCCGAATGGGGCACTGAGCAACTCGCTGGATGAGTATGCAGGTGGAGGAGTGTGGACTACCCGCTGGCACGGAGTCGCGCCAACTGCGTGGTTCTATTTTGCCCTGCAAGGCGGGCCGTTCCTGCTCTACAATGTGTACCTGCCGATTATTCTCAGAGGGCTATCAGAGACCCGGATTTGTGGTATCAGGGTAGCGAACATGGCTTTCTGATGGGGAGCAATCTATCATACCGAAACGTGAGCGCCGACCCTATCCGACGAAGGATGCGACCGATCTGACCGACGCGCAGTGGGCCGCCATCGCGCCGCTCGTCACTGCCACGTCACCAAAGGGCGGCCGCCCTACCAAGATCGATCTGCGGGCGAGCGTCAACGCGCTACTCTCCAAACAGTGCACCGCCCGCCAATGGCGACTGCTTCCGCTGATGTTCCGCCGATGAGACCCGTTCGCTTCTATTGGAATACAAAATGAACAGGATAAAAATGAGAAAACTTATAAACGTAAAACTGGCTGCTAATATCCTGTTAGTCATCTATGGACTATTGGTGATTTTCCATCTCCTTGTATTGGCTCAGGTTGTTCCATCCAACATCGTGTGGGGTGGTCAGGTTGGAGATTTGCAAACAGATCTGATCGCACTGGAAACGATTGCTCTGATTGTTACTGTGTTTTTTATGTTTATAGTTGCCGCAAAAGTTGATTATATCAAAACAGGAAATCTCAAAAAAGCCGTCGACTTCCTTTTGTGGATTATCTTTGCCTATTCCCTGTTCAACATCGCAGGAAACTTCGCGTCAGGCTCCTCTACTGAAACATTGGTATTTCTGCCCATCAGCATAGTGGTCGCTTTTCTGATTTTGAGGTTGGCTATTGAAAAGTGATGGCGTGCGATAGAAGCCGCTCCAACAGACTCGCCAGGTTGCCCGCCTGCCCAACACCAGGGTTTGCCTGCAAGCAGTTTCCGCTTCTCCCTTATGAAACACATTCACCTGTCAGACCGCTACCAGAACGGCGCCAGTCGCATCCATCGCCTCGACCCGCGGGTCAAAGTGATCGTGACCCTGCTGTTCATCATCTCGAATGTCATCATGCCGGATGGCGCATGGATCGCGTTTGCGCTGTCGTTTGGTCTGGTGACCTTGGTCTGCGCGCTGGCGAACATTGGCGTCTTCTTTGCGCTCAAACGTTCGTTCGTCGCCCTCCCCTTCGCACTGGTCGCCGTCACGGTCGTGTTCACAACACCGGGGCAACCGCTCGCCGGGTGGCAGATTGGCAGCGGCGCCCTGGTGGCGACCGATGCGGGATTGGTGCGCTTTCTCAGCATCCTGACGCGGAGCTGGTTGTCGGTGCAGATGGCGATAGTTCTGACCGCCGTCACCCCTATTCCCGATCTGCTGCATGCGCTGCGCCATCTGCGCGTCCCTCCGTTGCTGGTTGCGGTGATCGGTCTTATGGTGCGCTACCTGACCATCCTGAGCGATGAGGCGCTGCGGTTGATGCGCGCTCGCGATGCGCGCAGCGTGGGGAGCGGCGGCTCGCTGCTCTGGCGCGCGCAGGTGACAGGAAACATGGTCGGGCAACTGTTCCTGCGCAGTTATGATCGCAGCGAGCGGGTGTATCAGGCAATGCTGGCGCGCGGCTTCGATGGGCGCTTTCTGACCGCCAATCCCCATCAAATGCACGCACACGACTGGTGGGCGCTGGCGCTAACTGTGATTGCGCTGGCGCTCGTCCATGTGGCGGAAATGCTGATATGAAGATCAGGCATTATAGCAGTTCTCACAAAGGTTGAACCTGATGAACAGGGTTGAATACTCCAGGGAATGGCGCGCCCCACGCGATGACCGAAATACATTTCGGTCTACACTCCGCTGAACGCAGGCGCCTCGCGCGACACGGCAGATATGAACCGTGGTCAACGTATCTAAGAACTGCTATAGTTCTCGCTTCTTGGTTCCCGGTTCCCGGTTCTTAGTTCTCGGTTCTCGGTTCCTGGTTCCCGGTTCCTGGTTCTCAGTTCTCAGCACCCCATCCGGCAGGTGACGGAATACGCTACAATAGTGGCGAACGATAATGTTCAGGATCCGTCCATGCTGCTCCGTGATCTCGACATCGTAGTTGCACCGTCGCCAGGCGCCGAACCGCCAGCGCTCCTGATCGAAGACCTGCACTTTGCCTATCCCGATGGGCGCGTCGCGCTACGCGGCGCAACACTCTCCATTTCACGCGGCGAGAAAGTGGCGCTGGTCGGACCCAACGGCGCGGGCAAGAGTACGCTGTTGCTGCACCTCAACGGTATTCTGCGCGGGAAGGGGCGTATCGCAATCGGTGGAATGCCGGTGAACGAGCATAACCTGCCGCAGGTGCGCGCGCGGGTCGGTCTGGTGTTTCAAAATCCCGATGATCAACTGTTCTCACCAACCGTCTTCGAGGATGTTGCGTTCGGTCCGCTCCATATGGGGCTATCGGCAGACGATGTGCGCGCGCGGGTCGAACGGGCGCTCGCGCTGGTCGGGATGCAGGCGTACCGCGACCGGCAGCCGCATCGTTTGAGTATGGGCGAAAAGAAGCGCATTGCGATTGCCACAGTCCTGGCGATGGAGCCGGATATTCTGGCGCTCGATGAACCGTCAGCCGGTCTCGATCCGCGGGCGCGGCGCGGGTTGATCGACCTGCTGCGCAACCTGCCGCTGACGATGCTGGTTTCGACGCACGATATGCTGATGGTGCGCGAACTGTTCGACCGGATGGTTATCATGGACGAGGGACGTATCGTTGCAGATGGCAACACTGCTATGCTGCTCGCCGATCAGACGCTGCTCGAAGCGCATGGTCTGGAAGCGCCCTGATGTTTCTGCAAAGCGAGGAGTATGTGACTGACCGATTGATCTACCTTGATCACGCAGCAACGACGCCGGTCGATCCAGTCGTGCTCGAGGCGATGCTCCCCTATTTCACCACGCATTTTGGCAATCCATCGAGCATCTATCGCATTGGACGCGCCGCACTGCATGCACTCGACGAAGCGCGTGATCAGATCGCGTCGATCCTGGGAGCATCGCCGCGTGAGATTATTTTTACCGGAAGCGGTTCGGAGAGCGATAACCTTGCGATCCGCGGCGTCGCACTGGCGCAACGCCAGGCGGGACGGGGAGCGCATATCATTACCAGCGCCATTGAGCATCACGCGGTGCTGCATACCGTCGAACATTTGCAGGCGTTTGGGTTCGAGGCGACCATCCTGCCGGTCGATCACAATGGTCTGGTGCAACCGGAAGACCTGCGTGCGGCGTTGCGCCCGGATACGGTACTGGTATCGATCATGTATGCCAACAACGAAATTGGCACGATCCAGCCGATTGCCGAACTGGGCGCTATCTGCCGCGAGCACGGCATTCCTTTCCACACCGATGCTGTCCAGGCGCCCGGTGCGTTACCGCTTGATGTGCGCGCGCTCAACGTTGATCTTATGACCATTGCAGCGCACAAGTTCTACGGACCCAAAGGGGTAGGGGCGCTCTACGTCCGCCGGGGCGCGCCGCTCCTGCCGCAGATCACCGGCGGCGGACAGGAACGACGACGGCGCGCTGGCACTGAGAACGTGCCCGGCATCGTCGGTATGGCGACGGCGCTGCGCCTGGCGGAAGAACGCCGCGCACACGACAGCGCTCACTGTGCGCGTCTGCGCGATCGGTTGGTGGCGGGCATTCTGGAACGTGTGCCGGGAGCGCGTCTCAATGGTCATCCAACCCAACGACTGCCCAATAATGCCAGCCTTTCGTTCGAGGACGTGGAGGGTGAAAGCATCCTCTTGTTGCTCGATCAGCACGGGATTGCTGCATCGAGCGGCTCTGCCTGCACCAGCGGATCGCTGGAGCCATCGCACGTGTTGATCGCGCTGGCTCGCGCATCCGGAACGGAACAGGCGCCGGAAGTTGCGGCTGCGCTCCCCGGTGCGGTGCGCTTCACCTTTGGGCGTGAGAATACCGATGCTGATGTCGATGCAGTGCTGGAGATTTTGCCGGGTATTGTTGCGCAACTGCGGGAAATGACGGTGACATCGCAGGGAGGCGTATGACCGACGAGCAACCTCAGCCGGTCACAACAGTCCTATCTTTCCCTCCCCCCTGGCTCGACGCCGACGATCTGGCATGGCTGGTGCGCTGCGAACGTCGGATCTGGCTTGATCGACGTTCCGGTCATCCACCTTCGGTAACACCCACTGCCGATGCGCGCGCGCGGACGGCGCTTCGTGCCGCGCACAAACAGCGCATCCTCACCGGGATTCCGGATCTCGAAGACCTTTCCGCACTTGAATGGTCTGAGCGTGTGGTTCAGACACGGCAGTTGATGCAGCGTGGTGCGGCAGCGATTGCCGGCGCCGCGCTCGAAGCGCCTTTCGCCAACCAAACGCTGCGCGGCGCTCCCGATCTGCTGATCCGCACCGCTACCACTCCCGGCGCGTGGTCCTACCGCCCTGTGGCGATTGTGTTGCACACCCGACCGACACGCTGGGATCGACTGCTGCTCGACGCATGGCGGTGGTTGGTGCGGCAGACCCAGAGGGAAGCGATCGATCCGCCTGGCGAGTTGTGGCTCGGCGCCAACGGGGATAGACCGGCGCTCATCAAGCGCCAGTCTGCGTCGCTTGCCCCATTCACCGCTCAGGTCTGGCGTGTTGCCGTCATCGCAACCAGAGAAGCCCCGCCTGTCTGGTTTGACAGTGACCATTGCCCTTTCTGCACCTGGCGAACGGCGTGCGATGCGGCTGCGCACGAAACGCGCGACATTGCGCTCCTTCCCGGATTGAACCGCCGGCAGGGGATTGCACTGCGTCAGCGCGGCATCCATCGGATAGAACAGGTCGTGACGCTTGAACCCGGCGTTCTTGCGACACTGCCTGATCGTCTGCCCTATGGCGGCGAGCGCCTGCGATTACAGGCGCAGGCGCTGCTCAGCAATCAACCACAACCAACCGGCGCCAGCGCCCCGCAGATCCCCCACGTCGGTTTCTTTCTCGACATCGAAAGCGATCCGCTGACTCGTGAACCGTGGGCATTCGGTCTGGCAGGCGCGCCGGGCGACCGCGTGGTCATCATTGTCGATCCGACCTCGAATGGGCGCTCCATCGTACTGAACGGCGTGCCGCTCATCCTGGCGCCGGATGTTCGGGAGGGATGGCGACGCGTCCTCGCCGCTGTACAGAAAAGGAGCAGCGGACTGGCGCACTGGGGCGAAGCAGAGCGCCTGATGCTCGAACAGAGCGCCGAACCATCGGTACACCAGCAACTCGCGCCGCTCCTGGTCGATGCCCGGCGTGAACTTGGCATGCGAGTCGTGCTTCCGACACCTCGCCTGAGCGACCAGCGCGGCGGCGGGTTGAAAGCCATTGCGCGCTGGCTTGGATACACGTGGTCCCCCGGTGCAGACCACTGGACACTGGCGTGGGAAGCGTACCAACGCTGGGTCCGGCAACCATCTCCGCTTGCCGCCATCGAAATGCTTGCGCCAGCAATCGTCTATCTGGTCGCCGATGTCGAGGCGCTGGCAGCAGTCTGGCGCTGGCTCGAAGCCTTTGTTGGCTCAATCAGCGCAAACGACGGGCTTCCAGACTGGCGTGCATATCGAGATACCGCAGCCACCCTCGAATGCTGAGCGGTCCCAACTGATTGTGCCGCACGAGTGCTGTCTCGGCGCGGGGATTGGCGGCGCACTGTCGCGCGATCTGCACTGTTTCGTCGCGTGTATTGAGAAACACATCGATCAGTTCCGCCAGGTTCAGATCTACCGGCGGTTGATACCCATCCATCTCGTCGTTGATGAACGGCTCACCGAGCGCAACGCGCATACGACGCTGCCCCCAGCGTTCCAGCCCGATAATGTGCCGGAGCTGGCGTCGGTTGGCAGGCGTGTCAGCGCTCGCAGCCATACGCGCCTTGAGTTTCGCGCCAGATGCAGCAAGCGCATCCGCCCACGCAGAAATTGATCGCCGCGCTGCCGGACGATCAAAAACCAATCGCACCACAACATCGCGGAGCCCATCACTCACGATCATCTTCAATCTTCCCGTACTGAACCGGTGAGAAACAGAATGCCCGCCCACAGCGCACGGGCGTGGCGGTAGAACCAGAGGGCAAAAACCGTTGAGACCAGGGTCAGCATCAGGATCAGCGGCAACACCGGCAGATCGGTGAAAAAAGCCAGCGCAGCGCCGGTCACTGCCACTGAAGAGGTGGCAACCGTGTTGATCGCCATCCCGCCGCTGAACTCCCCCGCGCCACGCTCAAACACCATGCCACACACCGGGCAACGCACATTCATCGTGAAACGTGAACGAAACATGCGCCCGCGTTCGCATGCAGGGCAAACCAGCAGCAGACTCAGAAACAAAATGCGCACTATTCGTTTCATGGAAAATTGAGAATTGCGTCTCAACCCTATCAACGAGGCTCCTGCACAAAGGGCATTCCATCACAGAAGCGCAGCGGATGCGGCGAGCGATTGTATAGGAACCCCTGCGCGCTTTGCGTTTCGGCGGTGCGTTTTTGCAGTGAAGTCATAAACGAAAAGAGAACTGGATGTGAGACGCTATGCCTCGTGTCCAGTTCTCATTTCCGGCGCTGGTGGGCGATACTGGACTTGAACCAGTGACCTCCACGATGTCAACGTGGCGCTCTAACCAGCTGAGCTAACCGCCCTTCTGCGAGATATATGGTAGCACTCTGTGCGCGGGATGTCAAGCAAAGAAGGCGAAGCGAAGGCTATCGCCAATCAAAAGATTATAGCAGTTCTCACAAAGGTTGAACCTGATGGACAAGGTTGAACGCTCCTGGGGATTGCGCGCCCCATGCGATGACCGAAATAAATTTCGGTCTACGCTCTGCCGGAAACGGGCGTCTCGCGCGACACGGCAGACCTGGACAGGGGTCAACGTATCTGAGAACTGCTATAAGTTGCGCAGCAGCAGCGGACACGCTATAATGTGCGCTGCACCGCGGGGCGGCAGATACTTGCCGAACCCCGCCAGGACCGAGAGGTAGCAACGGTAGGCGAGTTCCTCTGGGTGTCCCGCGGTGTCTGACAACAACCAGCGCAGGGCAGGGTGTCGTTTTTTCAGTTCAACTGCACAGTTCGATGGCACGCCGTCCTAACTCGCGAATATCTTCAGAAATATCAGGCGCATCCAGTTCTTCCCATGTCACCCAGCGCGCCGCCCGCGTCTCGCGTTCAGAAGGATTCAGCACACCGCCGCGCACCCGGGCAAAGTAGATCAGATCAATATGCTGATGTCCTGGCGCAATATCTTCCAGCAAGATGCAGTACGGTTGCGGAAGCACGCGCACGTTGCCGAGCATGCTGCCGGTCATCAGCAGTTCCACTTCAAGCCCGGCTTCTTCGCGCACCTCACGAATGGCGGCCTCATCTGGCAGTTCGTGCGGGTCGATGTGTCCGCCGGGTGGCAGCCACATATTCAGTTTGCGATGCAACAACAGCAGCGTGCGTCGTTCGTGAACAACAAACGTGGTCGCAGTAAAATCGCGCGTGATGGCTGGCATGGCAACCTCTGGTAATGCACCGGTTTCCGGTGGTAGTATACTATACGGCGAAAGGTATACCTATCCACACAGCAGGACTGTTAGCGCATAGACGGGCATAGTGCTCCTGGATTATAATTGTGTTCAGTCGGGCATTATGACGGCGATGAGTGTCTATCGTGTTCAGCGTGTCGCATTGTTGGCAACCGTCTTCCCTGGCAACCTGCCGGTTTCAGGGATATTCCCACGAGGGTGCAGGAGGTCTCGTTGGAAAGCCTCAGGATACCCATTCTCAAGATCGGCGATGTGCTTATTGCTTCCATCCAGGTGGCGTTGCACGACGCCTCCGCTGTGCAGTTCAAGGATGATCTGCTCCAGAAGATCTACGATACCAAAGCACGCGGCTTGATCGTCGATCTCACCGCTGTCGATGTTGTTGACAGCTTCATCGGGCGTCTGATCAGTGACATTGCTTCGATGGCCGGACTGATGGGGACGAAGGTGGTCATTACCGGGCTTCAACCGGCAGTGGCAATCACGCTGGTGGAACTGGGATTGGAGTTGACCGGTGTGATGACCGCGCTCAATCTCGAGAAAGGTCTGGCGATGCTCCGCCGACAGGCTGAGGAGGACGCCGATGGCACAGGCTAAGGTTGCGCCGATCCGTAGCGACCTCGATATCGTGATCGCTCGCACCCTGGCCCGTGACACTGCGAAGGCGCTCGGTTTCGGTGCGATCGATCAGGCGCGCATTGCGACCGCCGTCAGTGAACTGGCGCGGAATATCTTCCTCTACGCTGGCACTGGAACGGTGACGATTCGTGAGATCGAGCGCGGCGGGCGCAAAGGTATCGAAATTATTTGTGAAGACCAGGGACCCGGCATCGCCGACATCGATCTCGTTATGCAGGATGGCTACAGTACGTCGCGCGGCATGGGGATGGGGTTGCCCGGCGCCAGGCGTCTGATGGATGAATTTGATATCAAATCCGCTGAAGGTCAGGGGACGATCATCCACTGCCGCAAATGGCGCACCTGAATCGCGGTCGATGGTTCAGGCATACCGCAGCGCCGGAGAGACTATCATCCGCTCTGTCTCTTCGGCGCCTTCGCTTTTATCCCGGAAGCGTGTTTGTCAGGCGGGCAATCCGGTTGACCAGATCATCGAGGTCAAACGGTTTGAGGACATGATCGTCGGCGCCAGCGGCGCGACTGCGCTCCAGATCGACCGCTTCGGCTCGCACCGAAAGGATAATGACCGGCACGGAACGCCGCGCCTTGATCTGTCGGCAGACTTCCCATCCATCCAGAAAGGGCAGGTTGATGTCGAGCACGATCAGATCCGGCGTATACTCCGCTTCGCGCTGAAGCGCTTCCACCCCGTTGCGAGCAGTGATGATCTCGTGCCCTTCTGCCAGCAGAACGCGCTGCACGAGATCGAGAATATCACGGTTGTCATCGACGATCAGAATGCGCATCGGGCATTTTTGGGGATTGCTTGCTATGTTGCGCATTATAACCCTGGAATGGATCCCGGTCAATCGGTTAACTGCTCACAGGCGTACTATTGAGAAGCGAAACCTGCCCACAGCTATCCTGAGACGTTTCCTGACGTGCAGCGTAGTGCAGAACACTGTGCATAAGCATAGCGTAGCCATAGAGCGCCTGCCCGACAGTGACACGCCTTTCGATGTGCCGTATAATCTGAGCATGAGGAAGCGTGCGGGAGGTCCTATGTCGTCAGGATGGCCGGTCTATGATAATGAAACACAGTATCGTCAAATCGTGGCATATCTTCTCCCAGGAGAGACGCTGTATGCCGTCTATGACTGCAAAGGTATCGGGACTGGATTCGTCGGCATAACCGATCGTCGGCTCATCTTCTACGATCAGGGGATCATCGCAAAGAAACGGATGATGGTCTCTCTGCCGTATCAGAATATCCTCGGAGTAGCTGTGGCGGACGAAGGGATGATCTTTCAGAGTGGTGAGATTATCATCCTGACCGCGTTCGGCCGGTTCGCCTTTGAATTCCGGGGTTCCGACAGAGCCGATTGGATCTACCGTTTTCTGTTGGGGCAAATCCTCGCGCCCAGGTCTTCGACGTCACCAACAGGATATGGATCATGAGGTGCGCATGATGAAACACGAAACTGTGCTCCATTGTCCGGTCTGTCACAACGACAGCGATGCGCTGATGCCCGACGATGCATGCGTCGTTGTGTATCCCTGCCCGCAGTGTGGCGCGCTGCTGCGCCCCAAGCCGGGCGATTGCTGTGTGTTCTGTTCCTATGCCGACGACCTCTGCCCGCCGGAACAGGCGCGTACTGCACGTGAGTGAGTTGAACCCATTGAACGAGGTTGAACATCCCTCGGACGACTGCAATCACCACCGCGCTCCCCACGCGGCAACCGAAATGATGGTCTTTGAAGAAATATAGCAGTTCCCATAGAGGTTGAACCAATTGGACGGGGTTGAACACTCCCAGAATCGCGCTACCAAACACCACGGTGACCGAAATAAATTTCGGTCTACGCTCTGACGGAAACGGGCGCCTTACACGACACAGCAGATCCGGACAGGGGTCTACGTATCTGAGAACTGCTATATATTCTCAATCTCCATTAGCCCGACGGCTGGTGCGGCATAGCGGGTTTATAGCAGTTCTCCCAGAGGTTGAACCTGGCGGACGAGGTTGAACTCTCCCGGAATCGCGCCTCCACGCGGTGACCGAAATGAATTTCGGTCTACACTCCGCTGGACGCGGGTGTCTCGTGCGACACGGCAGACCCGGACAATTGGTCCAAATCTGGTACAATTTTTGAGAGTCTTGAACATGAATCGAGGCAGCAATGAACATCACACACGGCTTTGAACTGCTCCGTGAGCAGCAGATCCCTGAGTTGAACGCCCTGGCGCGCCTGTATCGCCACGTTGCCACCGGCGCCGAACTCCTTTCGCTGATCAACGATGACGAAAATAAGGTCTTTGGCATTACCTTCCGTACCCCGCCGCCCGACTCGACCGGCGTGGCGCATATTCTCGAACACAGCGTCCTGTGCGGCTCTGAGAAATACCCACTGAAGAAGCCGTTCGTCGAATTGCTCAAAGGATCGCTCAAAACATTCCTCAATGCCATCACCTTTTCGGATAAAACCGTCTATCCGGTTGCGTCCACAAATACAAAAGATTTCTACAATCTGATCGATGTCTATCTCGATGCCGTCTTTCATCCGCGCATCACGCCAGAGGTGTTGCAGCAGGAAGGGTGGCGTTATGAACTGAATGAGGACGGGTCGCTGGGATACCGCGGCGTGGTCTTCAACGAGATGAAGGGCGCCAATGCTTCGCCCGACCGGGTGCTCTATGTTGCGGTGCAACGGTCGCTGTTCCCCGGTCATGTCTACAGCGTCGACTCCGGCGGCGATCCGGCGGTTATTCCAAACCTGACCTACGAACAGTTCAAGGCGTTTCATGAGCGCTACTACCATCCTTCCAACGCCCTGATCTTCTTCTACGGCGATGATGACCCGGAAGAGCGCCTGCGCCTGCTGGAACGCGTGCTGGCGCCTTTCGAGCGCATTTCTGTCGATGCGACCATTCCGCTGCAACCGCCATTCCGCGAACCGCAACGTCTTGAGGTTCCATATCCCGCCGGTCCCAACAGCGCCGACAAACATATGGTGACGGTCAACTGGCTCCTGCCCGATCCGCCCGATGTCGAAGAGGCGCTGGCGCTCGACATCCTGGAGCATGCGCTGGTCGGCACGCCAGCGTCCCCGCTGCGCAAAGCCCTGATCGATTCCGGGCTGGGAGAGAACCTCACCGGTTCGGGGTTTGCCCGCCTGCGTCAGACGTTCTTTACCGTCGGGTTGAAAGGGGTCAAAGGCGAGCACGTGCGCGCTGTCGAGAACATGATTATCGACACGCTTGGTCACCTGGCGCACGACGGCATCGATCCGCAAACAATCGAAGCGGCAGTCAACACGGTCGAGTTTCAGCTGCGCGAGAACAATACCGGTTCGTATCCGCGTGGTCTGGTCGTGCTGTTCCGCGCGCTCGACACCTGGCTCTACGGCGAGGATCCACTGGCGCCGTTGATGTTCGAGTCGCCGCTGCACGCCGTCAAGCAGCGGCTGCACAACGGGGAACGCTTCTTCGAGCGCATGATCGAAGAGCGGCTCCTGCGCAATCCGCACCGCACAACGGTTGTGCTCATACCTGATCTTGACCTGACGAATCGCCAGAACGCCGCCGAACGTGAACGCCTCGCGGCGATCCGCGCCACCCTCGATGATGCGCAGATCGAACAGATCGCCATAACCGCTGCGCGTCTCAAACAGATCCAGGAGACGCCCGATCCGCCGGAGGCGCTTGCATCGCTCCCCAGCCTGACAATTGCCGATCTCGACCGGAAGATCAAAACAACGCCTACCGAAGAGATGCGCATCGGTGCAACGCGCGTGCTGCTGCACGACCTTTTTACCAACGGGATTGTGTATATCGACGTCGGAATGAACCTGCACACGCTGCCGCAGGAGTTGCTCCCATATGTCACCATTTTCGGGCGCGCACTGCTCGAAACCGGCACGCAGCACGACGACATCATCCAGTTGACGCAGCGGATCGGGCGCGATACCGGCGGCATCTTTCCCCAAACGGTCACTTCCGCAATGCGCGGGCGGAGCGACGGCGCCGCCTGGCTGTTCCTGCGCGGGAAGGCGATTGTGGAGAAAAGTGATGCGCTGCTCGACATCCTGCACGACGTTGCTCACTCCGCCCGTCTTGACAACCGCGACCGCATTCGCCAGATTGTGCGCGAAGAACGTGCGTCGCGTGAAGCCAGCCTGATTCCGTCTGGTCATACAGCCGTCAACACACGCCTGCGCGCACGATTCAACGAAGCTGACTGGGCAGCAGAGCAGATCGGCGGGGTCAGTTACCTTCTCTTCCTGCGGCGCGTCGAGCAGGCTATCGATGAGGAATGGGACATGGTACGCACCGCACTGGAGCGGATGCGCACGCTGCTGGTCAATCGGAGCGCCCTGCTGGTTAACGTGACTGTGGACGCTGCCGGTTGGGACCGGTTCCGCCCCCGTCTCGAAGCATTTCTTGACCGGCTGCCCGCCAGCGAACCTGCGCTGGCAGCGTGGAACCCGCAGCCTGGCGCACCATCAGAAGGGTTGATCATTCCCGCAAACGTGAACTACGTCGCCAAAGGCGCCAGCCTGTATCGCCTGGGGTACCGGCTGCACGGCTCGGCGCTGGTGGTGACGCGCTACCTGATGACCACCTGGCTATGGGAACAGATCCGCGAGCAGGGTGGCGCTTACGGCGGCTTCTGCTCGTTCGACCCGCGATCCGGCATGTTCAGTTATACGTCGTACCGCGACCCGAACCTGCTGCGCACCATCGAGGTCTACGACCGTTCTGCGGAGTTTCTGCGCCAGCTCGAACTGAGCGAGAAAGAGTTGACCCGCGCCATCATCGGCATCATCGCCGAACTCGACGCGTACCAGCTCCCCGACGCGCGCGGTTTTACCGCAATGGCGCGCCATATCGTCGGCGATGATGACGCCTATCGTCAGCAGGTGCGCGACGAGGTGCTGGGCACGACTCTCGCCGACTTCCGTGCGTTTGCCGATGTTCTCGACGCGCTGCGCGAAAACGCGGCACTGGTTGTTATGGGAAATGAAGACGCCATAACCGCCGCCAACCAGGAACGCGCGTTGTTTGCCGGGATCACACGCGTGCTGTAACATCGGCGATCTGCCCGTCACGCATATGAATGATCCGTTCGGCGTGACGGGCGACATCGTGCTCGTGGGTCACCAGGATCACGGTGATGCCACGCTCGCGGTTCAACCGCTCGAAAATCCCCATGATCTCCTCGCCAGTCTTCGTGTCCAGCGCACCGGTCGGCTCGTCTGCCAGAATAATGCGCGGATTGTTGACCAGCGCACGCGCAATTGCGACTCGCTGTTGCTGTCCGCCAGAGAGTTCATTCGGCTTGTGGTGCATGCGGTTGCCCATACCGACCGCTTCGAGCGCTGCACGTGCGCGCGCGGTGCGATCAAGCCCGTTGCCGGGGCTGTAGAGCAGCGGCAGTTCGACGTTGCGCAGCGCCGTGGTGCGCGGCAGCAGCATATACTGCTGGAAGACAAACCCGATCTTCTGGTTGCGGATCGCTGCCAGTTCGTCATCGTTCAGGCTGCCCACATCAACGCCATCGAGCAGGTAGGTTCCGCTCGTCGGTTGATCGAGACACCCCAGCATATTCATCAGGGTGCTTTTGCCGCTGCCGGACGGACCCATGATAGCGACCATCTCGCCTTCATCGATGGCGAGTGACACGCCGCGCAGCGCATGCACCTCTACATCCCCCATCCGATAGATTTTGACGACATCGTGAACTTCAATGAGCGGTTTCATCACGTGAGTTTCTCATCTGGTTATGGATTGGTTATCTCACCTGGTACACTGAGCTTGTGAAGCATCTCAGCGCCAGGACATGCGTATGCCAGCACAACGCAACTATGTTCTCATCGACTACGAGAACGTCCAGCCCGACCTCCTGCCGCTCCTCAGTGAGACCAACGTCTATGTCATCGTCTTCGTCGGCGCCGCGCAGAGATCAGTCCCGGTGGACTTCGCCGCGGCGATGCAGCGCCTGGGATCGCGCGCAACCTATATCAAACTGAGCGGAAATGGCTCAAATGCGCTCGATTTCCACATCGCCTTCTACCTTGGTGTGCTGGCAGTCCGCGACTCTGCGGCGTACTTTCACATTATATCGAAAGATACCGGTTTCGACCCGCTGATCCAGCATATGCGGGCAAAACAGGTCAAGGTGCATCGCTTCGAGGACGTGACCGACATGCCGATCATCAAAAAGAAACTCGCCCCTCCACTCCCGTCGGTATCGGCGCATGAACCGGGTGAAAACGGACATTCTACTGCACCCACATTCGTTGACATGGCAATAGAAACTGTCGCACCGGCGATGAACGGCAACATTGCGCAGGTGCATCCGCCTGCGGCGACGGTTGAGACAAACGCGCAGACATGTTCTTCCCCGGCGTCTCAGAACGCGAGCAACCCCTCCCAACGCTCAAGAAACGAACGCATCGCCTTTGTTGTCGTCCATCTCCAGAAGCACCGCGTCACCAGACCCGCAAAGGTGGCGACTCTTCGCAACCACATCCACGCACTGTTCCGAAAACAGCTCACCGATCTCGAAGTTGATGATATTGTGATCGGCATGAAGCGCAAAAACCTGATTTCAATCGGTGATGATCAACGCATCACCTACCATCTGGAAGGAACCGTGCCGTAGCGGCGGGTGCGTCTGCCCTCGTATGTTCTTTGAAGAAATAATCCGTCATAGCCCGCGCAGGCGGGCTTCGCCTTGCAGAGCCGAGGGCTTGTCGTAGGCGAGCGGCGAGCGGCGAGCGGCGAGAGGGTCACCGTTGGAGTTCGCGTTCCGCGCAGGCGGGCTTCGCCTTGCAGAGCCGAGGGCGTATGGTCTTTGAGTAATTATTCCGCTCTAGCCCGCGCAGGCGGGCTTCGCCTTGCAGAGCCGGGGGCTTCAGCCCGACAGCTCGCGCGGGAGAGCGGATGTATTTCTCAATCTCCATCAGCCCGACGGCACGAGGCGCATACCGGATTATAGCAGTTCTCACAGAGGTTGAACCTGGTGGACGATGTTGAACACTCCTGGAATCGCACGCTCCACGCGGTGACCGAAATGAATTTCGGTCTACACTCCGCCAGCGGCGGACGCCCTGTGCGACACGACGGATAGGAAGAATGGTCAATGTATCTGAGAACTGCTGTAAATGCTCAATCTCCATGTATGCCCGTTCTTCCAGGGCACAGCAGTGCTGTGCCCCTTCTGGATTGTGCGCCGATGTGGTAATATTACATATTTGAGGATACATCTACGGGAGGGAGCGTGGTCATGCTGCTGGCTCTCTGGATACTCCCGGCGCTCATCACGGCGTTCGCCTGCCTGTACATCTACCTGGAAATGGTGAAACACGGCGCAGATGCCGCACGAGCGCAACGCTGGCGAGATCGTTTCGTACCGGTGTTATTCTTCGGAATTGCGATCTCGTTCGTCTTCTATGCCGTTCTTGCCCGCATCGAAGAAGACATCGCTCCGCTCCAGGCAAACCATACCACATCCGTACCACTTCCGGGGCGCACACTCTTCGTCCGGCATCCGCGCCTGATCCGCGCCGATGCCATTGCGACCACCCCGCCTGAACTGGTTGTCTGGCTGAAACGCGATGCCAGCGCCGCACCGCTGACCATCACGGTTGAACTCTCCAGCAGCAGCACTCTCGTTTTTACCGATGAGACCGGCGCGCCGGTCGTACCGCAGTTGACACTGGCAGACGACGACGCCCTGCGCACGCAGCGCCTGGGTATGCGCTTCCTGGAGGAGCGTCCCGGCGCCTCAACTGTCATTGAGGTTGTAGCGCGCGATGCAACCGGACAGAGTGCATCGGGAACAATCGGGATCGCACATGAGACATGGGCAGATTTCCTCTGTCGAGCATTCAAGAACCGGTTCTTCGGCGACGCCGGTCTGGTGCTGGCAATCGCATCGGCTGTGTTTGGCGTAGGATGGCAGGTGCGCAACGAGCGACGCCAGACGCGCCAGGTACAACAATCTGAGCGCATTCGAGAAATACGTGACCTCTTCGACCGCGATCTCGTCGAATGGCATCTTGCCGCCGAAACACTCAAAAAAGAAGCGAGACGAAACTGGGAGGATCCGGCGCGCAGCGAACTGGATAAAACCCTCGATAACCAGCGTGCACAGTTGACCGGCGTCGCTATGAAAGAGCAAGTTATCCGCCTTTTGCGCGACGCAGCGGAGTACTACCGCGCGGGGGACGGCAGACGATTGAACGCCGTTCTCGACCTGCTGAAGCTGGCGCATCCAGGGGTCTTCCGCGACGTTGACGAGCCGTTGCCGCTACCAGCAGTGGATTGGCAGAGCGTAGAAACCACGCTCCGTATTTGTGCAGCGCTCCTGCACTACTTCCAGATGGATGCCCGCGAATTTATAGTCGCGGTGCTGGAGATGCTGGCATCCCTTCCCGGAGATCAGGAAGGAAGACAATACCTTGTACAGGCAATTCGCTTGCCCGGCAATGTTCCCGAAGATATACGCGAAGTGACCAAACTGGCGTTTACAGATCCGCGCATCCGCCAGCGCCTGGTCGATCAACTGCCCCTGACCTACAAATGGCCCTTGTTCACTCCGCACTCAACGAACATCGTCCGGTCTGAACCTATCTCTGATTGGCTGGAAACGAATGAATTATCGGTAAACCCATTTGATCCGGAAGAGTTGCAGAGTTGTAGAGAGTTTTGGGAACGAATTGCGCTACCCCGCAATCAGCAACCGGCTATAATACAGGCGCGCACACCTGTCGTCGGCAACCGGTTCGATTGTTGGATTGCTGCACTCGCACTCTACAACGAACTCCGCAAACCAACCGAACGCTGCATGCCAGCGCCGGTCGTTCTGTCCGATTTCGACCCGGCGGCTCAGGGTGACATGATGCAATTCACCGGGCGCGCAGCCGGCGAAAGGCGGTGCGCCGCACTGGCGCAGCAACCGGGATTGTTGCTCTGGCTACCGGAAGACGAACAGGTGTTGCTGGCAGAGTGGATGCTCTGGATCGGCGGCTCGCTGCCAGCGCTTCGGCGCCTCCTGCGCAACAATGGACTGCAAGATGATGTATCCGGGCAAATCGTGCTGCATCGGCTCAACGAATTGTTGTCCCACGCTGTGTCAACGACGCCGGATGCCAGGACGATACTGGAGTGGTTGACAATCCGCCCGCCGGGTATCGAGCGGACGCACCTGATCGTGATCGATGATGTCGGTGATGACCGCGCCAGACAGTTCGCCCGATTGATTCCCGACCTGCAACGCGCCGGTATTGGATGCACGCTGTTCACGGCATCGGCATATCCAGGCGGGTTCGGGCAGTCCGGCAGCATCAGGTTGCGCTGGTCGGAGCAGGAGTTGCTATCGTTGCTGGATAGCGCGGTTGCCGTCTCGAGAGGACCGGTGCAGCACCTGCTCGATCTGGTCGAACTGAGCGATCCTTCAGCAGATGAAGAAGGGTTCGTGATGGACATCCTGAAGCATGCGCGTGGCTCATTCGCGCGCAGTCTGACCATCTTCCGGCGCGCACTGGCACATCACCTGGCGGTATACCTCGATCAGAACGACCCGGCGTATCGTTTTCTCAATGAAAACGACTTCAGATGGTAGAACACGAGGATCACCACAACACGGTCATCGCCACTGAAGCGCTCGACACCCTGGCGGCGGAGCGCGAACCGCACCTGCAACCGCTTGTGTTCGTTGAGCCGACCCGTTATGCAGCGTATACCGGCATGCGCTCACTGGTGATTGTTGGCGACAGCGGTTCGGGAAAGACAGCGCTGCGCCTGGCGTTGACTCGCCAGGTTGCGCCGGAAAACGCGCCGCCAACGCACCTGGTAGCAACCTGGCAGCCGGAACTGATCGAAGACGTTCGCGGCAGCCCGGCAGTGCGCATCTTTGTGCGACAGGCGCTGCACGCCTGTGCGACAACGTTGCTCACCACCCTCATCCGGCATCCCAATCTGTTTCACCGCGCGCCGCCGACCGTCCAGATGTCGCTGCACTGGTTTCTTCAGGCGCATATCGGCGAGGACCGGCAGCATCTGCTGGCAGTCATCGAGGAGCAATCCGCCGCCGAAGAAGGCAAAGCGCTCTGTCGACGTCTGCTGTCCGACCCGGCGGCGCCGGTTCTGCACCCCGACGCCACCGAACAACGCATCATCGCTCACCTGACCGGCGCCCTCCAGCGGATCGGTATGCATGGCGTGTGGGTGATGATCGACGGGTTCGAGCCGTGGCTCAGGGGATCAACCGCGCCGTTGTCGGAGCTGGTGGTTGCCATGCTCTCAACGCTCGAACTCCTCGATCTGAACGGTTTTGCGATCAAAATGTTCGCGCCGCGCTCGCTGGCGCCGGATATCGCCAGAAGTTGGGGCGTTGTCAAGGGTCGTATCGAGATAGATACCCTCACGTGGACGCC
>Ga0209162_1001539_pt1 | contig 22260 bp, 17 predicted proteins | sample YNPNPMetaG_FD_187121 | JGI IMG/M metagenome (GOLD analysis project Ga0209162, IMG submission 187121) | Anoxygenic and chlorotrophic microbial mat microbial communities from Yellowstone National Park, USA - YNP NP MetaG (SPAdes) (version 2) ...
TTACGTGTACAATTACGTGAGGCCCCACCAGAGCCTGGGTTACCTCACTCCCATGGAGTTCTTGCGGCAGTGGACGGAGGAGGTCGATCTCATGGGGCCTGTGTCCACTATGTTATGAACCAGCACATCCACTTGTTTCGGGGCATCCTTTCTGATAAGTTGATGCCTGCCTTTGCGCTTGACGCAGCGCTCGGAGGTGCGAGGACGAGCACGAGGACAAGGAGGTAGCCAATGACCGAAGTCGTCATCGTGGACATGCTGCGGGTGCCCTTCTCCCGTTCGCGCCCGGGTCAGCCGGAGAGGGACGCGTACAACAAGCTGCGCATGGACGACCTTTGCGCCATGCTGGTGGAGAAGATCATCGAGAAGAACGGGGTCAAGCCGGAGGAGATCGGCGACGTCATCACCGGCTGCGCCCTGCAGATGAAGGAGAACTACCTGATGGGCGGGCGCACCATCAACCTGCTGGCGGGGCTGCCGGTGAGTGTCCCGGCCCAGGGTACCGAGAGGGTCTGCTGCTCGGGCATGTCCGCCCTGCACCAGGTGACCATGGAGATAATGCTGGATCTGGCGGACGTCGCCCTGGCCTGCGGCATGGAACATATGACCCATGTGGCCCTGGATCCGCGCTTCAACCCCGACCTGCTCATGGCCAACCCCCGCTTCTTCACCGACGAGCGGCTGAAGGAACGGGATATGCAGACGGCCATGAGCATGGGGCTAACCGCAGAGAAGCTGTTCACCATGGCCAAGTGCACCCGCGAGGACATGGATAAGTGGTCCCTGGGCAGCCACCACAAGGCGGCAAAAGCCATAGAGGAAGGATACTTCGACGGGGAGATAGTGCCGGTGGAGGTGGAGGACGAGAACGGCGAGAAGAAGCTGGTCAAGTACGATCTCTCCATCCGTCCCGACACCACCATGGAGGGTTTGGCCCAGCTCAAGCCGGCTTTCAAGGAGGACGGCGTCATCACCGCGGGCAACTCCTCCCCCCTGAACGCGGGAGCGGTGGCCGTGCTGGTCATGAGCAAGGAGAAGGCCGCCTCCCTGGGCCTGAAGCCGCTGGCCCGCATCATCGGAATGGCCGTTGCGGGGGTGGAGCCCAGCATCATGGGAGCCGGCCCGGTGCCCGCTTCCGAGAAGGCCCTCAAGCAGGTGGGCTTGAAGGTGGAGGAGATAGACGCCTGGGAGATCAACGAGGCCTTCAGCGTGGTGCCCCTCTACGCCATCGAGAAACTGAACATTGACCCGGAAAGGGTGAACCTCAAGGGAGGAGCGGTGGCCATCGGCCATCCCCTGGCCTGCTCCGGGCCCCGCATCACCGGCACCCTGGCCCGCATCCTCCAGGAAACCGGGGGCAAGTACGGCCTGGCCACCATGTGCGGGGGTGGCGGACAGGGAGCGACCACGGTCATCGAGCGCATCTAGCGCCGAGTGCAACCGAAGAGGGGAGCGGAACCGCTCCCCTCTTTTCTCTCGCCGTGCTGCCCGCTTTGGGCAGCTGGGGGGGATGGGAGGCGGGGCTTTGCCGCCGCTACTAAAAGCACCGTGGTTGTGAGAAAATATCCTCATGTCCAAGGATTACAGCGAGCTCTTTCGCGGACAGAAGGTGCTCATCACCGGGGGGCTGGGCTTCATCGGCTCCAACCTGGCGCGCCGGCTGGTGGAGCTGGGAGCGGAGGTGCTCCTGGTGGACTCGCTCATCCCCGAGTACGGGGGCAATCTCTACAACATCCGCGACATCCGCGACCGCGTGCAGGTGAACATCTCGGACGTGCGCGACGAGCATTCCCTCAAATACCTGGTTAAGGGTAAGTCCTATCTGTTCAACCTGGCCGGGCAGACCTCGCACATGGACTCCATGACCGACCCCTACACCGACATCGACATCAACGCCGTGGCCCAGCTGCACATCCTGGAAGCTTGCCGCAAGTTCAACCCGGGGGTGAAGATACTCTTCGCCTCCACCCGCCAGATCTACGGGAGGCCGCAGTACCTGCCGGTGGACGAGAAGCACCCCTTGAACCCGGTGGACATCAACGGAGTGAACAAGCTGGCGGGAGAGCGCTTCCACCTCCTCTACCACGATGTCTACGGCATCCGCTGCTCCATCCTGCGGCTCACCAACACCATCGGACCGCGCATGCGGGTCAAGGATGCCCGCCAGACCTTTCTGGGTGTCTGGATAAAGCTTTTGCTGGAGGGGCAGCCCTTCGAGGTCTGGGAGGGGGATCAGCTGCGGGACTTCACCTACGTGGATGACGTCATCGAGGCCTTCCTCCTCCTGGCTGCGGACGAGAATGCCGACGGCCGCGTCTTCAACCTGGGGGGGGATGAGGCGGTGACCCTGCGGGAGCTGGCGGACACGCTGGTGGGCTTGAACGGGGAGGGTGAATACCTGGTCAAGGAGTTCCCCTCCGACCGCAAGCGCATCGACATCGGCGACTTCTACGCCGATTTTTCTCTGATAAGGGAGACGCTGGGTTGGGAGCCGCGCACGCCCCTGCGGGAGGCCCTGCGGCTCACCCTTGAGTATTACCGGGAGCACCTCCCCCACTACCTCTGAGGGGAATGGCCCCCCGATCCCTCCAGGCCCCTTCCCTTTGGGAGCGGGAACCTATCCTTTCCGCGCCCCTGATCCCTGTTGGGGTCGGCGCAGTCGGGCCAGAAATCTGGGAGCTGCCCCGGATCAACTCAGTGCTGCCACGGCCGACCGAAAAGGGGATGAAAGGGGGAGGCGGCCCCGCGGGGCCGCCTCCTGCGTAGGGATCCTGCAGGGATCCGGGTCTCACATCATCCCTGGGGGCATGCCGCCCATGCCCGGACCCTGCTCCTTCTCGGGGATCTCCGCCACCACCGCTTCGGTGGTGAGGATGAGGCCGGCGATGGAGGCCGCGTTCTGCAGGGCGGAGCGGGTGACCTTGGCGGGGTCGATGATGCCCTCTTTGACCATGTCCACGTACTCGCCGTTGAGGGCGTTGAAGCCCACGCCCTTCTCCAGACCCTTGACCTTCTCCACCACCACGGAGCCCTCGGCTCCCGCGTTGGCGGCTATCTGACGCAGCGGCTCTTCCAGGGCCCGCTTGACTATCTCCGCTCCGGTCTTGACGTCGCCGTCCATCTCGTCGGTGTTGATGGAGGGGATGGCGTTGACCAGCACCACGCCGCCGCCGGCCACGATGCCCTCCTCCACCGCCGCCTTGGTGGCGGAGAGGGCGTCCTCGATGCGGTGCTTCTTCTCCTTCAGCTCCACCTCGGTGGCCGCCCCGACCTTGATGACCGCCACGCCGCCGGAGAGCTTGGCCAGCCGCTCCTGCAGCTTCTCACGGTCAAAGTCGGAGTCGGAGCGCTCGATCTCGCCCTTGATCTGATTGATGCGCCCCTTGATGGCGTCAGCCGATCCCGCGCCTTCCACGATGATGGTGTCTTCCTTGGTCACCTTGACCTGGCGCGCGCGCCCCAGCATGTCCAGGGTGGTGTTCTCCAGCTTGATGCCCAGCTCCTCGCTGACCACCTGGCCGCCGGTGACGATGGCGATGTCCTGCAGCATGGCCTTACGGCGGTCGCCGAACCCGGGGGCCTTCACCGCCACCGACTGGAAGGTGCCGCGGATCTTGTTGACCACCAGGGTGGCCAGGGCCTCACCCTCCACGTCCTCGGCGATGACCAGCAGCGGCCTGCCCGCTTGCATCACTTTCTCCAGCACCGGGAGCAGGTCGGCCACCGAGCTTATCTTCTGGTTGGCGATGAGGATGAGGGGCTCGTCCAGCACCGCCTCCATACGCTCGGCGTCGGTGACCATGTAGGGGGAGAGGTAGCCCTTGTCGAACTGCAGGCCCTCCACCACCTCGAAGGAGATACCGAAGGTCTGGGACTCCTCCACGGTGATGACCCCGTCCTTGCCAACCTTCTCCATGGCGTCGGCGATGATCTGGCCGACCTCCTCGTTGTCGGCGGAGATGGCCGCCACCCGGGCGATCTCCTCCTTGGTCTCCACCTCCTTGGCCACGCTCTTGATGTAGTCGACCACCATGTCCACGGCCTTCTCCATGCCCCGTTTCAGCAGCATGGGGTTGGCGCCCGCCGCCACGTTGCGCATCCCCTCGCGCACCATGGCCTGAGCCAGCACGGTGGCGGTGGTGGTGCCGTCGCCGGCCACGTCGTTGGTCTTGGTGGCCACTTCCTTGGCCAGTTGCACGCCGCAGTTCTCGTAGACGTCCTCCACCTCGATCTCGCGGGCGATGGTCACGCCGTCGTTGGTGATGGTGGGGGCGCCGAACTTCTTCTCCAGCACGACGTTGCGGCCCTTGGGCCCCAGGGTGACCTTTACCGCGTCGGCCAGCTTGTTCACACCCTGCTCCAGCAGACGCCGCGCCTCCTCGTCGAAACGTATCTCTTTAGCCATCGCTCAACCTCCTTTTCAAAGGTATCGTCACGCGCCTGCCGCGCTCTCAGGACTCCACCACGGCCAGGATGTCCCGTTCGCTGAGGATGAGGTATTCCTCTCCCTCGATCTTCACCTCGGTCCCGCCGTACTTGGAGTAGATGATCTTGTCGCCCACCTTGACGTCGAGGGGAACGTACTTGCCCTCTTCCCAGCGGCCCGGCCCCACCGCCAGGACCTCGCCCTCCTGAGGCTTCTCCTTGGCGGTGTCGGGGATTACCAGTCCGCTGGGAGTGCGCTCCTCGCCCTCTCCGGGCTTGACGATGACTCGATCTCCCAGAGGCCTCAGCTTCATCTCACATCCCTCCTTCTCTTTCTAACCTACCTGCCTCTGTGCCCGCGGCGCGGTAGCAGCCGGGCGCCGCGTATGATGTATGATAGCACTCTGACTCTCGGAGTGTTAGCACTCTAATATCCAGAGTGCCAGCAATCCGTAATCATAGGACATGTCTTCCGGGAAATCAAGGGGTTTTTCGGAACAAATTTCCGGAGGGCTGCAGTAGGCCGAAGGCGAGCCTCATGCCTTATGGAAAGTCAAGGAAGCGGCTTTGAACGTAGGGCGCCCTGGATGATAATAGAGGGGGCACTTGAGCGTTGAGTTGGGCAGAAAACGGGCAGGAGCGGACCGCCGCGCTGTTAAAAAGCGTGATGCAGCTGAGGTCAGCGGAGGAAGGAAGAGGCTTGGAAGGAGGGTCCGAAAGCTACCGGGGCCTGACCGACGCGGAGGCTGCCCGCCGGCTGCGGGTGGAGGGGGCCAACGAGATAGGGGCCAGCCGCGGGCATCAAGCGCTCTCAACCGCCCTGAGAGTGCTGGGAGAGCCCATGCTTCTCCTGCTACTGGGGGCGGGAGCCCTCTATCTTCTCCTGGGAGAGCGAAGAGAGGCGCTGGTGCTGCTGGGCTTCGTGGTGGCGGTCATCGGGATCGACTTCTTGCAGGAGCACCGAACGGAGAGAGCCCTGAAGGCCCTGCGGGACCTCTCCAGCCCGCGGGCCCAGGTGATCAGGGACGGGCGGGTCCTGCGGGTGGCCGGCCGCGACGTGGCCAGAGGCGACCTGTTGGTGCTGGAGGAGGGAGACCGCGTGCCTGCCGACGCCGTCCTTCTCGAATGCTCCCATTTCTATGTGGACGAGTCCCTGCTCACCGGGGAATCGCTCCCGGTGCGAAAAAGCCCTTGCGGAGCCGCCCCGCGAGAGATGGGGAGGCCGGGAGGGGAGGGGCAGGCCTTCGTCTTCTCCGGGACCCTGGTGGTGCGGGGGCACGGGATCGCCGAGGTCCTGGCCACCGGTCCGCGCACGGAGATGGGCCGCATCGGGGCCTACCTGCAGGAGGGGGGACCGGAACGCACCCCCCTGCAGCGGGAGACCGGGAGGTTGGTGAGCCGGGTGGCCCTGGCCGCCCTGCTCTTCTGCGTCATATTGGCGGTGGTTTATGCCCTCACCCACGGAGGCGAAGGTAACCCCTGGCTGAAGGGTCTGCTGGTGGGAGTGGCCCTCTCCATGGCTATGCTGCCGGAGGAGTTCCCCGTGGTGCTGGCGGTGTTCCTGGCCCTGGGGGCTTGGCGCATGTCCCGCCGCAGCGTCCTGGTGCGGAACCCCGCGGCGGTGGAAACGCTGGGCTCGGCCACGGTGCTGTGCGTGGACAAGACCGGCACCCTCACCCTCAACCGCCTGACCGCCAGGTTGCTCTTCGCGGAGGGCAATTACCTGGACCTGAGCAGAAGCCCTCGTACGGAAGGCGGCGGGGAGGGCGATCCCGCCTGCCGGGAAGGCGGTGGAGAAGTCGGGGAACTGCCCGAGAAATTCCACCGGCTGGTGGAGTTCGGGGTCCTGGCCAGCCGGCATCAAACCGCCGATCCGGTGGAGAGAGCCCTGCTGGAGCTGGGGGAGAGCCGCCTGGCCCGCACCGAGCACCTACACGTCGACTGGGTGCTGGAGCGGGAGTATCCCCTGGTGCCGGAGCTGCTGGCTTTATCCCGTGTATGGAGGTCCCCCGACGCCGAGGAGTTCATCATCGCGGCCAAGGGGGCGCCGGAAGCCGTGGCTGACCTATGCCACTTCAGCGAGGAGGAGCGCCGGACCCTCTCGGTGCACGTGTCCAGCATGGCCGAGGGCGGCCTGCGGGTGCTGGCGGTGGCCCGCTCCTCTTTCACCCGAGCTTCCCTTCCGTACGACCAACACGACTTCGACTTCGAGTTCCTGGGCCTGATCGGGTTGGAGGACCCGGTGCGCCCGGGAGTGCCCGAAGCCGTGGCGGAATGCCGGGAAGCGGGCATCCGGGTGGTGATGGTCACCGGTGATTATCCTGGCACCGCCGCGGAAGTGGCCCGCAGCGCCGGCCTGAACGACGCGGGAGGTTGCCTGAGCGGACCGGAGCTGGAGGCCATGGATGACGGGGAGCTCAAGGAGCGGGCCAGGGAAGTGGATATCTACGCCCGCATGACCCCGGCGCAGAAGCTGCGCCTGGTGCGGGCCCTGCGGGAATTGGGGGAGGTCGTGGCCATGACCGGGGACGGGGTCAACGACGCACCGGCGCTCAAGGCGGCGCACATCGGCATCGCCATGGGGGGAAGAGGCACCGACGTGGCCCGCGAGGCGGCGGACCTGGTGCTGCTGGACGACGACTTCACCTCCATCGTGGGAGCGGTGCGCATGGGCCGGCGCATCTTCGACAACCTGCGTAAGGCCATGTCCTACATCCTGGCGGTGCATGTTCCCATCGCCGGGATGTCTCTTCTCCCTGTGGTTTTCCGGCAAGACCTGGTGCTGATGCCGGTACATATCGCTTTCCTGGAGATGATCATCGACCCGGCCTGCTCGGTCGTCTTCGAGGCGGAGCCGCCGGAGGATGGCATCATGCGACGGGCTCCTCGCCACGCCCGAGAACCTCTCTTCGGGCTGCGCATGCTGGCCCTCGCCTTCGCCCAGGGCCTGAGCGCACTGGCCCTGGTGGGACTGGTTTTCGGGCTGGCCCATTGGTGGGGGCGGGGGCCCGAGGAGGCGCGCACCACCGCCTTCACCGCTCTGGTCATCGCCAACCTCGCACTCATCCTGAGCAACCGCTCCTGGAGCAGAGGGGCCATCTCGGGCCTGCGGGTGGGCAACCCCGCTCTGTGGTGGGTGGGCGGCGGCACCCTGGCTTTCCTGGCCATGGTGCTCTTCGTCCCCTTTCTGCGCGAACTCTTCGGCTTCTGCACGCTGCATCCTCCGGAGCTTCTCCTGTGCCTGGCGGCCGGGTGGCTGAGCATCCTGTGGTTCGAGCTGTTCAAGCTGGCGGCCCGCCGCGGGTGGCGCCCCCGGGGGGCGGGGATATGAGCGTTGCGATTGCGCGGGCGGGGGAGGCGTAGGTATCATAACTTTGAGAGAGGATCAAAGCGAAAAGGAGGCGAGTAAGATGCCTTTTTACGAGTATAGATGCGGCGGCTGCGGCAAGGTCTTCGAGCACTTCGCCCGGTCCATGTCCGACGGCGCCGAGAGTTGCCCCGAATGCGGGTGCGCCGAAGTGAAGAAGCTCTTTTCCACCTTCGGCTTCAAGAGCGGATCGGCCTCGGGCGGCGACTTCCGTTCCTCGGCCGGAGGCTCCTCCTCCTGCAGCAGCTGTACCGCCACCAGCTGTTCCTCCTGCAGCCATTGAGCCGTTGGGAGGTGCCGTCTTGCTAAAGGGAGGGTGCGACGGATCCTGGCGGGAGGCCAACAACTTAAACGAGCTCCAGCAGCTCATCCAGGGATGCAGAGGCTGCCGCCTGGCGGAGGAAAGGACCAACCTGGTCTTCGGGACGGGGGACCCCCACGCCCGCATCATGTTCGTGGGGGAAGGACCGGGTTTCTACGAGGACCAGCAGGGTTTCCCCTTCGTGGGGCAGGCGGGGCAGTTCCTGGACCAGCTGCTGGCCTCCATCGGCCTGCGCCGCGCCGAGGTCTATATCGCCAACTGCATCAAGTGCCGTCCGCCCGGCAACCGCGACCCCCTACCGGAAGAACTTGCCGCCTGCACGCCCTACCTCTTCAAACAGATCGAGCTGATCGGGCCGCGCATCATCTGCACCCTGGGCAACTTCGCCACCAAGACGCTGCTGAAGACCGACGTGGGGATAACCAGGTTGCACGGCAAGAGGTTCGCGAGAGAGGGCATGGTCTTCGTTCCCCTCTTCCATCCGGCGGCGGCCCTGCACAAGCCGCCCCTGAAGAGCACCCTCATCGAGGACTTCCAACGTCTCCGGGGATACCTGGAGGAGTCGCTGTTTGGGGCGGAGGAGGTTCCGGCGGGGGGATCTGCCGGGGTCGGGGAACCCGGGGGGTCCACCCCCGGGAGCGGGAGTGCCGCCTCTGGAGAAGGGGAGGCGTCGGAGGGGGCCAGGCAGCTGGGACTGTTCTGAGGGGGTCGCCATGGAGGAAGGTGCGAAAGAGGAGAGGGCATCCGGGGATAGGCGGGAACGGGCGGGAGAGCGGGCCCGGCACAATTACCTCTCCGGTTACAACTGCGCCCAATCGGTCCTGGAGGCCCTGGGCCACGCCGAGGGCATCGAGGTGGAGCCGCTGGTGCGCATGGTCACCGGCCTGGGCGGGGGACTGGCCCGGAGGGGCGAGGCCTGCGGGGCTCTGACCGCGGGAGTCCTCTGGCTGAGCATGGTTCGCGGCACCACCCGCCCGGAGGAGCCGCGCGGCGAGGCCTACGAGCTGGCCGGCCGGCTCATCGAGCCCTTCCGCCGTCGCCATGGCCGCCTGGACTGCATGAGCATAAACGGTCTGGATTTCTCCCGGGAAGAGCACCGGCACCGCTGTTCGGGCATCTGCGCCTGGACCGCCCGCCGGGTCATCGACATCCTCGAGGAGATGAACAGGGCGAAAAGGGCGGAGGATCCGTGACCGGGGGTGAGCATGAGCGGGATACCCGCAGTTCGACCCCGCCTGGTGGATGGAGGCCGCCGGGGCGATTTCCTGAAGAGGCAAGGAGTGGGACACCGGCAGTCCCATCCGATGACCTCGTAAGCTTTGTTATATAATCTTCTGCGGTCCACGCTTGCGGCTGCACAGGCAGGGGAGGAGGCGAGATGAGGATAAAGAAGTGCGGGGAGTGCGGTTTCTCCTGGGTTCTGGCCAAGGTCATCCGCTTCAACGACAACGGCACCATAACCCAGCTGTTCAATCCCAACTTCCGGGTGGTGCTCATCGAGGGCGATTTCCTCACGGAGGTCTTCCAGCGCATCGAGACCGAACTGGGGCTGCCCATACTGCACATCGTCTTCGAGGCGCAGCGCAACGCGTCCATCCACACCATCAACGACAACCTCTGGGGCCCCCTGGCCTCCGCCCGCTGGACGACTTTCAGCAAGCGCTTCACCGTGAACATGTTCTGCCGGCTGGCGGTTTGGACGGGGCAGAGTTACGCCAAGACGGTGGTGTATAAGCCGGGCTGGCTGGGTGAGGCCATCGTGCGCAACCCCTTCAACCGGGAGCTGATGGCGGCCATCATCGTGGGCGCCTTCGAGGCGCTGGAGAGGATGCCCTACAGCCACCAGTGGTACCGGCTGGGTGACGACGACGTCATCTCCATCAGGCCCGAGCCCTCCCGCCCGGAGATAGCCCAGCGCCTCACCTTCGATACCCCGCCGCCCAAGCCGGGGAAGCGCTCCTACCCGCGCTGCCCGCGCTGCGGAGTCCCCCAGCTGCTCAAGCTGGAATGGCATCCCGACGAGGGGATCATCATGGACACGCGCCGCAACGTGCGCATGGTCTTCCTGGATGCCTACACGCCGGTGGTGGTCTTCCGGGAGCTGGCCAAGGAGCTGGGCGAGGACATCTATCCCATCATCATCGAGGCCCAGCGAGACTTCTCCCTGCACCACCTGAGGCAGGAGTTCCTGGCGGGCGGTAAGGTGGGGGAGGAGGTGGACCGTGACACTTTCTACATAGCCGTCCTGGACACCCTGGCCCTGAGGGGACAGGGAAACCCGGTGGACTACGACACCACCGACGGGACCCTCAGGGTGGTCATCGAGAACCCCTTCCAAGAGCATCTGCTGGCCGGCCTGCTCAGCGCCATGTACGAGCTGGGCGAGGGGAGGCGGGCGGAGGTTTCCTGGAATTACCTGGACCCCTCCACCCTCGAGTTCACCGTGGGTTCGTCCTGAAGCGGTGTCTCCAGCTGACGGGGTACGGTCTTAACCCCGTCTTCCGGGATCCCGCGGGCCGGTACTATCGGGGTTCCCGGAGAGGGAAACGCCGTGAGGCGGGGGCTCAGGGAGCGGTACCAGAGGCTAGGAAGGTCTCCCGGAAGATCTGCAGAGTGGTCTTCCTCGGCCTCCAGCCCAGTTCCCGCTTTATCTTCTCGTTGCTCCCGACCAGGTGATAGGAGAGCATGCGGATCCAGTGGGAAGATATGGGAGAAGCACCCAGCCGGAAGGCCAGGTCAGCCAAGGCGCACAGGGGACCCAGGGGCACTGACGGGGCCCAGACCCCCCTCTCCCGCATAAGATCGCTGAGCTTGACCCAGTCGTCGCTGGTGATGTTGTAATTGCCCTCCGCCCGCTTCTTGAGCACCAGCATGATCGCCTCCACCATGTCCTCCTCGGTGATCAGCTGGGTCTCGGGGTCGTTGCCTCCTGGGAGCGCCGCGAAAGGTCGGGAGAACAGCTTCACCACGGTATTGTCGATGTTGGGCCCGGCGATGACGCAGGGCCGCAGCACCGTAACCCGGATTCCCGGATGGCGCTCCCTCATGTAGCGCAGGTAATGCTCCACTTCCGCCTTGGCGTAGGCGTAGTAGATCCCGCGGTGCCCGCGGGGGTAATCGTCGTCCGTGATGGGGAAGGGATTATCGGGATAGCCGGCGAAAGCCGCCATGCTGGAGAGAAAGATAAGCCAGGGCACCTCCGCTTCCAGGGCTCGGTCAAAGACGTTGCGGGAGCCGTTGATATTGATGTCGTCGGTGAGCCCCTTGTCCCTTATCTCATCGAGTACGAAGGCCATATGCAACACGGCGTCGCAGCCCCGCATGTGTCTTACGATGGCGGGATCGCGCACGTCGCCCCGGCGGAATTCGAGCTTGGGCGGGAGCAGCGGCGGCTCCTTCACATCCAGCCCCACCACCGTTTCCACGAAGTCAGCTTGCTCCAGTGACTGCAGCAACAGGCGGCCCAGATAACCGCTGATCCCGGTGACGAAAAGGCGCATCTTCTCCCCTCGCTTTCCCTCCACTTCCCATCGTTCCAAAAGCGCGGGACATTCTATCACGCCGCGTCGTGCATGGGGGCCGCATCCGGATGGGACAGCCCTCCGCTCGGCTATCTCTTCGGACTCCGAATGAACATGAAGGGTCATGCCGGGTATCCCGCATCCTGTCCTCCTCCGATCGGATGGCCGATCCGCGGCACGAACCGTTGGCACGAGAGCCCTTCGCCCGCCGATTTTCTCGACCCGGTTTCTGCCCGGAGGGAGCCGGTGGAGTCAGAAGGCCTGTTCCGAAAACACCCCGCTTTCACGCTCCGCGGCGCTGCGCCAGGGCGGCATGAAAAATCCATCATAAGGGAAGCCCGATCGGGGTGACCGGATAAAACCCTAACAGCAGGACAGGGCGATGGAGAAGACGCTCCCTTTTCCCACCTCCGTGTCGACCTCGATGCGGGTACCGAGCATCTCCGCCGCCAGCCGAGCCGCGTACAGCCCCAGCCCTGTCCCCGCCCCGTGCTTGTCGATCTCCTCCAGGCGGGTAAAGGGTTGAAAAGCCTCCTCCAGCAGTTCTGGTCGGATGCCCGGGCCCCGGTCGCTCACTCTGAACTCCACCATACCGTCCGCCGAGGTGGCCTCGAAGGTGACCCGGCTCTCCGCGGGGCTGAAGCGCAGGGCGTTGGAGAGCAAGTTTCGCAGGATGAGCAGCACCAGGTAGGGGTCGGTGAACAGCTCGGCTCCATCCTCCGGGAGGCAGTAGTCCACCCTGCCGTTTTCCGCGGGGCTGAGGAGCATACGGACGCGCAGGAAGAGGTCCTCCAGTCCCATCCTCTCCCGACGGAGGCTCACCCGGCCCTCCCTCAGGCGGTTGACCTCCTCCAGGGTTGATAGGATGCGCTCGAGGCGTTCGGTGTTCTCCTCGATGGATGCCAGGCACTCTTCGATGGCCCCCCGGTCCAGCCGATCCCAGCATCCCCTGAGGAGATGGGTAAAGCCCACCACCGAAGTGAGAGGAGTGCGCAGCTCGTGGGAGACGATGACGGCGGCCTCGCGGCGCAGCCTGGCCTTGCCGGCGAGCTCGCGCATGGAGGAACGCAGCTCCTCCAGTTTTCGCATCAGGCGCGTGGTGAGCGTCCTGGTCTCGATGAAGACCGCCAAAGCGCCCGCCAACTGCTCCAGCAGGTCGATGTCGAGCGTCCTCAGCGGCGAGCCGCCCACCCTCTTGCCCACTAGGAGGTTGCCCATCCACCCCGAGGGAGAGCGGCAGGGAATCAGAACCTCCACCCCCTCTTTCTCCATGTGGCCCCAGACCTCTTCCTCCTCTCCAGATGAAGAGCAGCCCCTGTCTTTATCCAGCAGCAGGGGCAATGGTCGGGGTAGGTACAGGGGATGTTCCTCCTCCCCTTCCCCGTCCATCTGCACATAACCGAGCTCAGGTTCGTAGCGGCATCCGAGCAGGCGGATGCCCCCTTCCTCCCGGGGCAGGGAGAAGAGGAGGGATATAAGTCCCATCTTCCGGCAGGCCTCTTCCAGGGCCACCCGCAGACCCCGTCCCACATCGATGGTGTCGTCCAACTGCCCTGATATGCGGCCCAGCAGCTCCTCGGGACGGTAAAGGCCGGCGAACAGGAACAGAGTGGCCGCCCGATCGGTTAGGCGGTAGATCAGGGGGGCCAGCAGGACCGTCAGGACCAGCAGAAGCAGGGCCGCTTGCGCTTGGGCCTCGGTGGAATTGTTTCCGGCCGCCCAGCGGACCAGGAGGATGAGCCCCAGGGACGGGACGGTCACCAGGAGCACCGCCATCATCCAGGAGATCATGCGTCGGCCTGAGATGCGGACGTCCAGCAGGCGGTATCGGAGCACGGCGTAGGTCATTAGGGCAGCTGGTAAGACGACCGGGAAACATATCCAGTCACCGGGAAGTTCGTGGCCGCTCAGGGCGGGATAGATCCCGACACCGATGACCAAGAGGATGATGGCGGCGAGGAAACCGGCCAGGATCAAGGCGATGCTGGTCCTCTCGAGCCCGCGCGACCTTCTCAAGAGACGGACCATCAAAGCCAGGAAGGCTGCCAGCTTCAATATGATCCAGGACATGAACGCCCAGTAAAGAGGGCCCAGCCCAGGGCTGATGAGTCCCTCCGAAATCTCCACCCTCTCAATGAGCAAGCCCGTCCAGGATGCGGCGGAAAGCAGGACGTCGCAGGCAAAGACGGCGAGTGCCAATCTCTTCGACGGCCCCTTTCTCCCACCGAGCGAAATGGCGAAGAAGAGGAGGGCGGTCGACTCCACCAGGTCCAGTGTGTAGGCCAATCGATAGGTCAGCAGTAGAAAGGATCCGGTGGGATGGTCGTAGAGCCGGTAGGCCACCGCCACCAGCAGCCAGACCGCCGTGCTCGCCAGCGTGACGGCGAACCAAAGGTTGGCCGCCTTCCTGCCCGCCGCCACCAGCACCGCCAGGGCTAAGAAGGCGGTGGCCACCGCCATGGCGGTGAAGAAGACGCTCACGGTACGGCCACCCCCGTTTTCTTGGCCAGGGGCAGATCCAGGCAGAACCCCCAGCTCCCGCCGTCCTCACCGAACGGGCGCACTTCCGCATCGAGCAGGGATGAGGCCGCTCTCGCCGCGATGGCCCGCTCCTCGCCCCGCTCCGCCTGCTCCTGGATGAGCAGGGAGAGGGGGCTGAACGCCCGCAAGCAGGGCGCGCGGTTTCCCTTTCCGGCCCGGCACCACATCCTCATCCGCAGGATGCCTCCGGCGGCTGCGCATTCGAGAAAGACCTCCCCTCCCTCCCCGGTTTCTCTCAGGCAGAATTCCGCCAGCAAAGCCAGCCCCTCGCGGAAGCGCAACCGGTCCCGGTACAGGAGAGCGCCCCCGTCGGCGCTGGCTTTAATCCTTTCCGCGCAGTTAGGCGAGAAAAGGGCCTTCGTCTCCCGGAGGGCGGTCTCCAGGTCGAAGGGCTCAAGGTCGGCACCGGCTTCCCCCACCGTGGTTCCAGGTAGCCCCTCCCAGGGCTCGATGGCCTGACCCACCGCCTGGGATATCCTGCGGTTGAGCTCCTCCGCCGCTTCCAGCACTCCATCAAGCGCCTGGCGGCGCCTCTCCTCATCCCGCAGCAGTCCTCGGTCGCCCAGCAGATCGACCGAGGACCTCATCCGGGCCAGCGGGCCCAGAAGGGACCGATAGGCGGAGTTCGCCAAGGCGGAACGGCGCTCTTCCTCCTTCTGCATCCTCGATTCGATGGAGGTCAGCTCCTCCACCCTCTCCTGCAGGTAGGTCGAGATCAGCCCGTTCTCCACGAAGGGGGCGAGGATGGAGGCGAACCCCTCCAAGGTGTCGTAATCCAGAGGGGTCAATCCTCTGGCCGTCCCCGCCCGCCTTGCCTTAAAGGGACCGCCCTTCTCTTTCTTTCCTCCCGCCAGCAGCATTCCCAGCAGGCCGCCTCCCCCGACCACCGGGAGCGCCGCCTCGTAACCCGCTTCCCGCATCTCGCGGAGCGCATCTTCCCCCGTGCAGCTCCACTCCTTGCCCTCTTTCGCCGTATGCGAGTCAGCGGGGAAGAGAGGGCCGCTCCAGCCCGCGAGGAAGCGGAGAGCGGGATTGGGCTCATCCAGCGGCCGGGCAAGGCCCTCGAGGTCCATCTTCGTCCCCAAAGACCTCCCCGCGTAGGGACCGGTGAGGGAGGGGTGCAGGGCCAACCGCAGCTCCTGCAGACCCAAGGCCTTCGCCAGCACGGCTGCGCTGCGCTTCACGCCGTCCTCCAGATCGCGCGAGGAGAAAAGAAGGGTGGACGCGCGGGCCAGTAACGCCTGGGGGTCGTAGAGCCCCATGAGGAAGAGCCGCGAGGAGACCCTTTCCGCCGCCTCCAGGACCGGCGGGGCCAGAAGGACGGTGAGGGCCAGCATGGCCAGGTATGAGGCGTAACGGACAGCGGTCTTCTCCCCGAGCGCTTGGAGAATCATCGCCACGGCGACGGAAGGAAGGCCGAAGGTGAGTACCGTCAGGAGGTAAGCGGTCACCCGGGTGGCGGCGAGGCGGATGTCCAGCTGGCGGTAGCGCAGCACGGCGTAAGCGAAAATGGCCATCGGTGGGAGCATGGAAAGGGCGTAGAAGCTGGTTCCCGTGGGGTCGAGCTCCCCCTCGAGGTGGTAGATGACCCCGGATACCGCCACAGGCAGGGTGAAGAGCAAGAATCCCAGGAGGTAGTTCAGGTTCCTCACCTTGGCGTAGCCGCTGGAAGCCCGCACCGCCCCTCCCAGGGCCCGTAAGCTTACGGCGCAGAAGAGGGCGAGGGAGGCGATCATCAGGGGATAAAAAGGTCCGCTGGCCACGTGGACCGTCCCCTTTTCCGGCCAAGCGTCCCTGATCACCCAGGGGGAGAAGAGGCCGATACAGAAAAGGGCCAGGGAGTGCAGGCCCAGGGCCAGGGCCAGGCGGCGCGGGGGAGGCCCTCCCCTCTGCAGGGACAGGGTGAACAAGGCGAAGGATACCAGGCCCAGGGCGCCTATGGAGAGGGACCAGCGGTAAACCAGGTAGAGCAAGTGGGGGGCCCTGGCGAGAAGGTAGCCCTTCACCAGCATGGTGGGCATCCACAAGAGCAGGATGAAGAGGAAGAAAAGGAAGCCCCGGTTGGGATTATGGCGAGGTCGGGTCCGGGCGAGCATCACCGCCAGGACGAAGACAGCCATCTCCACCAGTATGTTCAGCGTGAGCGAGAGCGGTGATACGCCCATCCTCCGGGTAAACCCCCGCCGCTATGCACAGGCCGTCCTCCGGGAGCGACCTTTACCTGCAATTTAACAGAGTAACATATCGACATTTCGTGCGTTTCGGTTTAATCGGTCTGGGCATAGCGGAGAGCCCCTTGAGCCCGTTGAGATCCGGGCCCCGCCGATGCCAATCCCTTTTCCTTTCTGGGCACAGCTGCTCTCCGAGTAACTTGTCCCGCCAAGAGTCGTTGGTATCCAGGGAGCCGGGGTATATCCCCGCCCCTCGGCTTCCTCGGCCGGCTGAATACCGTGATGGAGCGGAGCGGATGAAGGCGGCTCGAGGCGGATCTGGCGGTCAAGATAAAGAAAACTTATAATATGTCCGTGAACACGGATGCCTTGAGATGCGTGCTGGCGGTGGCCGAGGAGGGCACCTTCAGCCGGGCGGCCGAGCGCCTGGGGATCACCCAGCCGGCGGTGAGCATGTCCATCCGCAACTTGGAGAAGGACCTGGGTGTGACCCTGTTCGACCGCTCCCCGGGGAGGTGCAGCCTGACGCCTGAGGGCGAACGCCTCCTGGAGCTGGTCGGAGAGGTGCTCCGGTCGGAGGAGCGGCTCTTCCAGGCAGCACGGGAACTGCTGGGGGAACCCCGCGGGGTGGTGGAGGCGGCGGCCAGCAACATCCCCGGTGAGTATCTGCTCCCCCGCCTCATCCGCGGGTTCCGGGCTCTCTTCCCCCGCGTGGATGTGAGGGTCCTGGTCACCGACAGCCGGGAAGTGCTCCGCCTGCTCAAGGAAGGAGCCAGCGAGCTGGGGTTCACCGGCGAAGAGCCCCGCGGCGCCGGTTGGGCGATACATCCTATCGCGCCGGACCGCCTGGTCCTGGTGGCGCCCCCGGATCATCCCCTGGCCGGGAAGCGCCTGAAGGGAGCCGACCGGCTTCGGGAGGAAGAGTTCATCCTGAGGGAGGCTGGTTCCGGCACCAGGAGCCTGATGCTCCGGGCGCTGGAGGAGGCGGGCATCGGCCCGCGAGAACTCAAGGTCGCCGCCGAGCTGGGGAGCACCGGTTCGGTCATCGAGGCGGTGCAGGAGGGGGCGGGCCTTTCCATGGTTTCCACGTGGGCGGCCTTGGAGCACCTTACGGCCGGTCGCCTCTCCCTGGTGGAGATGAGCGGGCTGGTCGCCCGGCGGGATTTCCTCGCCGTGCACCGGAGGGATCGCCGGCTGTCCCGGCCCGCCCTGTCTCTCCTCGAGCACGCGGTGAAGAGCCGGGCCGAACTGGAGCGGGAACTGCAGCGGGAGGTCCGTGAGATCATGCCACCGCGCCGGAGCGGGAAACGGAGATGAGGAGATGAGAGCCCCTCCCGAGAAGGGAGGGGCTCTTTATTGTCCGGTAAGCGGGCTGTTACGAAGCTGCCCCGGAAGACCTGAGCATCTCCAGGAAAGCCTCCACCCGCGTGGAGATCTGGCCGACGTCCTCCTGGCTGTAGTCGGTTTCGATGTAGAGGAAGGGTATCCCCTCCTCCTCCAGGGCCTTGCGCACCCCGTAGGCCTCCACCGTGTAAGGATCGCAGAACTGCAGGGCGTAATAGACCACCCCCTCCGCCTTCCAATCGCGGGCCATCTCCAGGATGTGGTCCAGCCGCTCCCGGTTGGGGGTGAAGACGGCGCAGTCGATGTCCAGGTAGCGGTCGGCGATGGCGTCGAGCAGCCCTTCCACGTCACCGGCGGAATCGTCCACCAGGTTGCGGAAGTAGCGGATCCCGGTGCAGAGTTCCTCGGCGACGATGGCGGCGCCGGCGCTCTCCAGGATGTGAGGGACCTTCCAGTTGGGGATGGCCATGGGGCAGCCGGACAAGAGGATGCGCGGGGCGTCCGCCGGGAGCGCCCCCTTGCCCTCCGCCACCCTCCTCTCCAGCTCGTCGCAGAGCTCGTTGACCTGCTTGGCGAAGCGGCGCGGCTCGTCATAGAAGGCGATCTGGTTGATGAGCAGGGCGTCCTTGCCTGAGATGGGCGGGGGCGAGGCCTTGCGCAGCTCGAAGAGCCGCAGCAGCGCCTGCCGCTTGGCGTTGACGGTGCGGATGGCTTCCCGCAGGTTCTCCGCGGTCAACTTGTTGCCGGAGAGCTCCTCCAGGCGGGCGACCAGGGCATCCACCTCCTCGCGCCAGAGCCGGCGGTCCCGCTCCTGCTTGCGCTGGGGCAGCTCCATCACGTAGGTGGGATGGTAAAGGTCCAGTACCTCGTAGTACTTCTTCTTGCCGTCGCAGGTGGTCTCGCCGATGACCAGGTCGCAGCACTCGATGTAGGGGCAGAGGCGCCCCGCCTTGAAGCCGAAGGAGCTCTTGATGAGGGCGCAGAGGTTGCGCGGCAGCACGCTCTCCACCGTCTCCGTGGCCACCTCGGCCCCGCCGCACAGCCCCACGCAGATGCCGCCCAGAGCGATGATGATCTCCTCCGGGACGAAGGTGCAGAAGGTACCAACTACCACCCCGCCCTTCTTCTTGTGGGCCACCAGTTCGGCGATGCGCGCTCCGTGCACCTCGGCGAAGACACCGTCGAAGTAGGCCATGCGGGCGGGGCGGTCCGCCTGCCCCACTATGACCTCGCCGAAGAGCGGCGGCAGCACCGACAGCAGCTGGTCGTGGGCCTCCAGGTCGATGCGCAGTTCCTTCCACATCTCGTGATAGTCGCTCATGTCCCTCCTCCTTGCTCTTCGCGTACCAAGAAAGATTTATGGAAATAATAAAAAAAACTTTTGTTACGCGCAAACGGTGACGCCCGCTTCGGGCAATCCCTGCGTCTCCGGTGCCGGTTTATAATATCCCCGGCTGCTCGCGCATCGCCTTGGAAAGCCGGAAGGGCTTCGCGGCTGCATGCCTCGGGACCGACGGCGGAAGGGGGGAGAAGATGGCTGAGGTCGTGGTGGTGGGAGCGGGGTTGGCGGGCCTGACCGCCGCCATCTGCTGCGCTCGGGCCGGGCATAGGGTGCTGGTGCTGGAGCGCTACGCCCGGGTGGGAGGGGCGCCGGAACACCGGCCCTCCGCCGACTCCACCCCCCTGCGCCCGGAGCTGTTGGGCCCCTGGCTCGGCATCGGGCTGGGGCCGCCGCAGGTCAATCCCACCCCCCGGGGTATATTCCACGTTTACGGGAAGCGTTACGAGATGGAGGGGCGACGGCAGTTCATGCAGGCGGTGGAGCGCGGGCCCCGCAACACCTCGCTGGACACCTACCTCTACGAGCTGGCCCTGCGGGAAGGGGTCCGCTTCGAGTTCGGCTGGGCCCTGCTGTCGCAGCGCGACGCGGCCCAGTTGCCCCCCGGCAGCATCGTCGCTACCGGCCTGCACCCCGAGCCCTACCTGGCCCTGGGCCTCCCTTTCCAGCAGGTTTACGGCAGCGCCGCCCACGGGCGCCTGGAGGGGCCGCCGGTCGCGGCGGCCTGGTTCGACACCTTCGCCGGCGATTACTGCTACTTCGCCTCCACCAACGGCATCGCCTTCGCCCTGGCCTTCGACCGCGTGCCCCTGCGCCGCGACGCCCAGCCGCGGTTCGCCGAACGCCTGCTGCGCGACTTGGGGGTGGAGCTGGACGGCTGGCGCGATTTCCAGGGGGCGGTGGGAGCGAAGCGGCTGGACAACCCGCGCCTCTTCGCCGCGGGCAAGATTTTGGCCGGGTCCCTGGCGGGCATGCAGGACCCTTTCTTTTTCTTCGGGGTGCATGCCTCGCTCATCTCGGGCAGGATAGCGGCCATGGCGGTGGACGACCCGGCGGCGGCCTGGGATCTCTTCCGGAGAATATCTACAATATATAAATATTCCTTCGCGGCGCGGCGGCTTTTCGCTCCCCTCCCCCATGCGGCGCGCCGTCCGCTGCTGCGCCTCTTCTTCGCTGCGGTCTCGCGGCGGCCCGAACGCTACGGCAGACTCCCTCTCCAGATGGTGCCGGGCTTCCGGGAGGTCCAGAGGGGCCAGGCCGGATCTCGTCTTCGCTGAAGATGCATTTCAACTATCCCAGACCCGCCTGGTGCGGATGGCCTTGATGAGGTCGGTGCGGGTTATCACCGCCTGCGGCTTCTTCTCCCGGTCCACCACTACCAGCAAGCGGGTCTGGTTGGAGAACATCTTCTCCACCGCCTTGTGCACCCCCTCTTGCGGCGAGATGGTGGGGGGCGGAGAGGACATGATGTCCTTGACCATGCGCAGGTTGGCCACGGAAGGGTCGCGCCGCATGAACACGGCGAGGACGTCGCTGTCGCGGATGATCCCCACCGCTTCGCCGCGGCTGTTCACCACCGGCAGGCCGTGGAAATGGTGCCTGGAGAACAGCTCCAAGGCGTCCTCCAAAGGCAGGTCCTCCTCCACGGTGACCACCCCTTCGCTCATATATTCCTCGACCTTGCCGCTGAGGAAGAAGAACGGACTTTCCTCCCCCAAGACGCCTCCTTTCCTGTCCGGGTGCTTATCCCCGGCGCGTACGGGCGGCAGCTCGCCCCCCGCCCCCAGTTCAGGGGTTGGTCTCACCTGCTTTGAAAACAGCGTAACGCGTGCAGGGCGGGCCTATCAACTGGAAGACCAGGGTGGTGGCGGCGATGACGCTTATGGCGGTGTTCCCCAATTTCACCCCCGCGTCTCCGTACCTCCCGCCTCCCAGGGTCAACCAGGTCTGGATGGAGAGGCCGATGGCCACCCCTGCCTGGGAGAAAAGGCACAGGCCCAGGTACTTTGCCACGGTATCCGGGGCGCGGGATATTGCCGCTCCCAGCCATGAACCCGCCTGCTTGCCGACGCTGCGGAATATGATGTAGAGCAGCCCTATCATCCCCAACCCCCACAGCTTGCCCGCGTCCAGCTGCGCCCCCACCAGCACGAAGAAGACGACGAAAAGGGGCTGGGTGATCCCCCGCATCACCTCGAAGACGTCGTCCCGCCTCCACCTCGTGAGGTTGACCGCCGTGAGGCCCATCGCCATGTTGGTCAGGATAAGGGACAGGCCCAGCTGGTTGGCCAGGCCGGTGGCGAGGGCGATCGCCCCACAGGTCAGTACCAGCAGGCCGCGCCGCGCCGCGTAACGCCGGATGAGGAAGAGAAAGGCCAGGCCCAAGGCGCAGCCCAGCGCCAGGGCGCCCAATATCTCCAGGGCGGGACGCAGGAACGCCTCCGCGGCGTTCATCTCTCCCCGCACCAGAAACATCTTGGCGAAGAAGATGGAAAAGGCGTAGATGATGATGGCGATGGCATCGTCAATGCCCACCACGGCGAAGAGGGTGGAGGTGAGGGGGCCGGAGCAGTTGTACTCGCGCAGCACGTCAACGGTGGCGGCCGGAGCGGTGGCGGAGGCCAGCGCCCCGAAGACCAGTGCCGTGGCCGGCTGGCCCGTGTAGAGGTAAACCGCCGCGGCCACCAGCACGGAGGCGCCCAGCGCTTCCAGCAAGGATATCCAGATTATGGACTTGCCCAGCCCGCGCAGCTTGCGCAAGGCCAGCTCTCCCCCGATGTCGAACCCGATGCAGGCCAGGGCCAGGTGGGAGAAGAACACCAGCCCCTCGAAATTGTCCGCGTTGAAGATACCCAGCACGGAGCGTCCCAGGAAAATGCCGGTGATGATGTAACCCACCACCATGGGGACCTTGAGGCGGCGGCACAGCAGGCCCGCGCCCCAGCCGAGGAGAAGAGCCAGCCCCAGCATGGCCATGATGAAATGGGGACCCTGCGGGATGTGCTCCCTGAGCACCTTCAAGCCCCCCTTTCCTGCCGGCGCTGGTGGGCTTCCAGGAAAGAGGAGAGGCCCTGGCGCATGCGTTCCGCGTCGCCTTTCTCCATGTCTCCCAGGATGCGGCGCAGCAGGCGGCGGCGCCTGGCGTTGACCCGGCTCACCATATCCTTCCCTTGCGGTGTCAGTTCGAGGACCACGGCGCGGCGGTCGTCCCGGCTGAGAAGGCGGCGCAG
>Ga0209162_1001542_pt1 | contig 22246 bp, 24 predicted proteins | sample YNPNPMetaG_FD_187121 | JGI IMG/M metagenome (GOLD analysis project Ga0209162, IMG submission 187121) | Anoxygenic and chlorotrophic microbial mat microbial communities from Yellowstone National Park, USA - YNP NP MetaG (SPAdes) (version 2) ...
CGGATCTTATCCAGAGGGAGGCTTTTGAGAAAGGCTTTTCCCAGGGGGAGAAGGCAGGCCGAGAATTGGCAGAGAGGGCCATGGAGGAGACCCTGGGAGCCTTGCAGCAGGCCGTGGCCCAGCTGGACTTGATATTAAGGGACACCAAAGGGGATATGGCCTTCGAGGTGGTGCGCCTTGCCCTGGCTGTGGCCGGGAAGATCCTTCAGAGGGAGGTCAGCCTGGAAAGGGGCACAGTAGTACAAATTGTCAAGGCGGCTTTGGCCAAGGCCAGGGTTAGGGAGGACGTCATAGTTAGAGTGAATCCCATGGACCTGGAAAGTCTCTTGGAGGCCAAGGGGGAGCTTCTTAGGGAACTGGAGGAGGTCCGCTCCATAAGAGTCGAGGCCGACGAGAGTGTGGAGAGAGGAGGAGCCTTGGTGGAGTGCTCCATGGGGGAACTGGACCTTAGGTTGGAAAGGCAGTTCAAAGAGATAGAGCAGGCTTTCCAAAGACTCCTGGAGGAGGAAAAAGGGCCCACCCGCTCATGGGAAGACCTCTCAGAGGCTGAGCCGGTATGAGCATGACCAAGGCTTTGGAGAAATTTCACAGGCTTCTGGATGAGATGGACACCGTGCCCCTCAACGGAAGGGTCAGCAGGGTTGTGGGTCTGCTCATAGAGGGGCACGGGCCTGGGGCCACGGTGGGCTCCCAGTGCTGGATTTATCCGAAAGAGCTTGGATCTTCGCCTGTTTTGGCGGAGGTTGTGGGCTTCAGAGGCAGGGAAGTGCTTTTTATGCCCTATGGGGAAACCAGGGGAATAGGTCCTGGCTGTCGAATAATATCCTGCAACGCGCCCGCTGCCTGCCGTGTGGGGGAGGAGCTCTTGGGCAGGGTGGTGGACGGGCTGGGGGAGCCCCTGGACGGGAAAGGTCCTATATTCTCCAAAACCTGGTACCCCCTTTACAGCCAAGCCCCTCACCCCCTCAGGCGGGCTCGGATCAAGGAGCCTTTGGATCTGGGCATAAGAGCCATAAATGGACTGTTGACATGCGGGAAAGGACAGCGCATAGGCATCTTTGCCGGTTCAGGTGTGGGGAAGAGCACTCTTTTGGGCATGATGGCCCGTTTTACCAAGGCTCATGTGAGCGTAATAGGCCTGATAGGGGAAAGAGGTAGAGAGGTAAGGGAGTTCCTGGAAAGGGATTTGGGCGAAGAGGGGTTGCGAAAAAGTGTGGTGGTGGTGGCCACATCAGACAAACCGCCTCTGGTAAGGATGAGGGGAGCTTTCCTGGCTACTGCCATAGCCGAGTACTTCAGGGACCAAGGCAAAGATGTGCTTCTGGTGATGGACTCCCTGACCAGATTCGCCATGGCCCAAAGGGAGGTGGGGCTTTCGGCCGGGGAACCGCCCACCACCAAAGGATACCCCCCATCGGTATTTGCCATGATCCCGAGGTTGCTGGAGAGGGCTGGGTGTGGTGAAGAAAAAGGCTCCATAACAGGGCTTTATGCAGTGCTGGTGGAAAACGACGACTTCAACGAACCCATCTCGTATGCCGTCAGATCAGTGTTGGATGGGCACATAGAACTCTCGAGGGATCTGGCCAACAGGGGGCATTACCCTGCCATAGATGTGCTTACAAGTGTAAGCAGGGTCATGCGGGATGTGGTAACTCAAGAGCATGTCCGGCTGGCCTCTGACTTCCTGAGGCTTCTGGCCGTCTATAGAAGGGCGGAGGACCTGATACAGCTTGGGGCTTACGCCAAAGGGAGTGATCCAGAAGTGGACAAGGCCATAGGCTGTATCCGTGAGCTTCAAGATTACCTCTCTCAGCCCACAGACCAGCCGGCAAGTTTTACCGAGGCCTTGGAGGAGTTGAAGAAACTCATGCGGTCATAAACCAGGCAAGAAGGCTCTGGACAAGGATCCAAGCAGATCCCGAGGCAGGCCATGGGAAGCTTCGGGCGTCTGGAAGACCGGGTTTGGAGGGATATGGTTCAGGGCAGTAAGAGGCTTTGGAAATTGTGAGAGCCATGCTGAGGAGGTAGGAGTTGGTTTTCAGGTTCCGCTTGGAGAGAGTGATGCGCTACAGGGAGGAACAGGAGCGGCAAGCCCTGATCTCTTTTGCCAGGACTCAAGCCCAAAGGGATATGGTGTCAAAGGGCCTGATTCTGTTGGAAAAGGAGCTTGAGGAGGTAAGGGGATTTTTTAATGGCCTGAAGGGTGCTCAAGTTGAGGCGCAGCAACTGTTGCTTATTAGCCAACGCTGGAGATGGCTCAGCCTTGAGAAAGCACGCCAAAGTCAGCTGCTTCAGGAGTGGGAGAAAAAGGTGGAAAAGGCCCACGAGCTTTGGCTTCATTTCAGAACCGCCAAAGAGGCTCTGCTTAGGCTTAGGCAGAAGGCCTTCAGGGAGTTTGTGGGAGAACTGGAGAGGGCCGAGAGCCTGGAGCTGGATGAGGTGGGCCTGAGGGTTTTTTCATCTGCGGATGATGCGGGCTATCTTAATGACATGTTTGAACAAAACGGGCCATGCTCAAAGACACCTTGATTTTAGGTTTCAGATTTGGCCCTGGTTGGAGACGGGATATGCTGAAGCGTACCGGGGGCTTGAGCCCCCAAAGTCACAGCCTTTGGAGAATGATCCGGGTTGGTCCGGTTGCAGCGGGGGGGGGGAGGTTGAGAAGATGGGCAAAGGGACTTTTTGGATCCTGGGTATGAGCTTTTCTTTTCTTTGCCTTTGTATGGGTGTTGAGCCCGGCAAAGGAGGCGAGCTTCCCAGCCCGGCTCTCAAGCCTGTCTCTTATCAGGAAACTCCGGCCTCCATGGCGGTTCGCATGATGGAGGAGGCAAGAAGAAAAGAGCAGGAGGTCCTCCAAAGAGAGCAGGAAGTAAAGACAAAGGAAGAAAGGTTGGGGGCATTGAAGCAAGAGCTGGAGAGCCTTTCCAGGGAAGTGGACAAGAGGGAGAAAGAATTAAAGGCTTCCCTTGAGAAGAGCCAAGATGGGAAAGAGGGCTCAGACGGGGGGATAAGCCAACTTGCCAAGCTGGTTGAGGCAGCGGCCCCGGAGCAGGGTGCCAGACTCTTGGCCGGGATGGACCCCGAGACTGCAGCCAAGGTAATATCCCGCATGAACCCCAAGAAAGCAGGCCGCCTGCTGGGAAGCATGGAGCCTGAGAAGGCCCTCTTGGTAAGCCAGGCATTGATCAAAAGCAAACGGTAAATCCTTCCAATTTCAAGCCCCTAACCCGCATTATTCACGATGAGTGGATAATGCGGGTTAGCTCAATGACATGTTTTGACAAACTGTTCCATGCTCAAAAGCACCCTAATTTTGGTTCCCAGATTTTGTCCTGCTTTGGGTTCGAATATGTCGAATCGTACCTGGCGCTTGGGGGCGCAGCCCCCAAAGTCAGGGGCTTTGGAGAATAATCCGGGCTAGAAGGGTGATTGGTCGCGGGGGTGACGGCTTAGCTAAAAGGAAGCTCACGCTCATGCAACGGCCAACCTTCAAGGGCACCCAGAAGCCTGAACCTGTCAGGAAAACCTTTGGAACTTAAACATCCCTCAAGCGCCCACTTCCAACCATACACAGGCAAAAAAAGCCATTGCCCTAGGAAAAAACTGCCCCAGGCGCTGAAGAAGGATTCTTATTCGATTCATAACTAGTTGATATTCAAATGTAATTGGCAACAGAAATAAATTGGCACCAGGCTTGCTCACAACTGCCTGCCAGAGGGAGTCAAAGTATGAGGATATGGCAGCCTCAGGTAAGCCAGATTCAGGCTTCAGAGCTTTTGGGCTCAAGCCCTGGGAAAGCACCCCAAGGCTTCTCAGAGCTTTTGATGGGTGCTCTTCTGGGGGGAAAGGGTCTAAGCCAAGAGCCCTGCTTTCCTCTCTCTGGTGCGGTCTTCCCCGGGGAGCTAGAGTCAGGCCAGAGGGAGCCCCATCAAGGGGTCAAAACCGATTCAAACGCTCTGCAGCTTTTAGGCTGGCTGAGTTTTTCTGCAAGCTGCGTCTCTTCCCAGGCTCCTCTTTTCTCAGAGCTCAAGGAAACAGGGGATCCAGTGAAAGGTACGCAAGAAGACTATCTCACAAACTCCTTCGAGTTCCCTCAGAGGCCGCAGGGCTCTGGGCCTGAGTCATTGGAAGTTACAGTCTGCCAGGAATACCCTTTCATGCAGCCAAAGCAAGCCGCGGGTCAGTCTGAAAAGGAGATTCTCGGGATTCTTAAAAACCAAGCCAAGAATTCCATCTCCTCGGGGTTTTCTCTTGCAGACCCCTCAAAGGAGTCCTCGGGCCGAGAAAGTGCTGCTTCGCAAATTAGTGAGAAGGCCTTGAAAGAGGCAGCCTTGGCCCTTAAGGGTGCTCAAGGGGCCGATCTTGTGAAGCAAGAGGTAAAAAGCGGCCTTACTTGGGGGATCAGCACGCAGGGGGTTCAAGACAAGCCCTTTGAGAAGAGTCTCACGGGTTCGGATGAACCCCCTTGCATCCAACCCGGATCATCCTCCAGAGCCTGTGATTTTGGGGGCCACGCCCCCAAACCCCCGCTACACTCAGGGGTGTTCCAAGTCCAACCAGGGCCAAATCTGAACCGGGAAACCAGTGTGTTTTCCAGCATTGAGCGTTCTCTCCTAGGATATTATGAAAAAAGCCCGGATTACCCACTAATTGTGAATAATATTGGCCAAAAAGCTTTCCAGCCCAAAGAGGAAGAGTCGGTAAAGCTTTTTGTGGACTCAGGCAAAAGCCCCTCGAGTCCATTCTCTGGATCTGGCCCCCAAGAGCAACAAGCAGGTAGTGTTGGGCAGAGCCCAGAGGGAAGCGATATGGCTTCCCCAAAGTTTTACCTCAGCCGGGAAGGGCTTGAGCAGCCAAGCTCTCCAGAGGAGCTCCACCCAAGAGGAGGATCCTCTCATGGCCTGCAGGGCTCAGACCCAGGGGCTTTGGCACAGAAGCCCCTGGGGCAAGCAGCTCTAAACCAAATTGCCCCTGAAGCCCAATTCTCGGGGAACAGCCAGGGTATTCCCCCTGAGGCTCCCAAGACAAAGCTCTTCGGGGAGGTGACAACAACCGGGTTTGCCACCGAGCCCAAAGCCCAAGTGCAGGCCGAGCAGTTCAAAGACCGACAAGTGGTGCACATGCAGATGGAGCCTCCTGATTTGGGGCTCTTGAGGGTTCGTCTCAAAGTCCACAAAGAAGGGGTGGAAGCCTTGTTCCTGACCCAGGGACCCGAGCAAAAGGCGGTCCTGGAGCAAGGCTTGTCCCAGCTTCGCCAGAGCCTTGCCGAGCAGGGCTTCTTAAGCCAGCGCCTGGCCGTGGATGTTGGCGGAGGCGGGGCCCAGTGGATGTCTCAAGGGAAGGCTGACCCAAGCTCAGCCTGGGGCCCCCGCAGCGTGAAAAGCCAAGAAGAATCAGAAAAGAATCAGGAATCGCTCCTGCTGCAAAAAGAGCAGGGGATCCTTCACCTTAGGATATGAGCAGGAGGTGAATCGTGATCACAAGTGTGGCTTCAAATACCAATTCGCCTGAAAAGGCTTCCCAGTCTACCAGTAGCAGCCAGGCCGGTGCCACCAAAGAGCAATTTCTAAGACTCTTGGTGGCCCAGCTTCAACATCAGGATCCCCTGAACCCCATGGATGCCATGCAGTTCACGGCCCAGCTGGCCCAGTTCAGCTTGGTGGAACAGGCCCTTGAGACCAACCAACAGCTAAAGACTCTCAATCTTTACGAGGCCTCGGCCAACAACGCCAGGGCCGTGAACCTAATAGGGAGGGAGATCCTGGCCCAGGGGGACAAGCTGAGAATTAGCGAATCTGGAGTGGGCCAACTCTCATTTAGGCTCTTGGGGGAGAGCGCCCAGACCCAGGTTTATGTGTATGACTCCTCCGGAAGGTTGGTTAGAACCCTTGAGCTTGGAAAAAGGGCCTCTGGGGAGCACTCCATTGCCTGGGACGGGCTTGACCAACAGGGCAGGGCCTTGGGCTTGGGCACATACAGTTTCCAGGTGGCGGCCAAGGATGTGAAGGGTAAGAGCGTGGATGTGGAGCAGTACCTTAGGGGGAGGGCTGAAGCCGCAACTTTCAAGGAGGGGGTTACCTCCCTTTTGGTCAATGGAGTCATGGTACCCCTCGGGAGCATCCTAGAGGTGAGGGGATAAGGGTAGTGTTAACAACCTGCCCGTCGTTGCGGGCAGAGCCAGAACTTTGAGGAGGTGAGAACATGTCCCTTTCTTCCCTGTACACCGGTATCAGCGGCTTGGATGCCTACAGCCAGGCAATGAGCGTAATCGGAAACAACATAGCCAATGTGAATACCGTAGGCTTCAAGGCCAGCCGCATCTCTTTTGAGGACATACTGAGTCAGAGCCTGGTGGGAGCCACCGGTCAGTTCCAGATAGGCAGGGGCGTGCAGGTGGGCTCTGTTCAGAGGCTCTTTTCCCAGTCCACCTTCCAGACCACCAGCTCTGCAACAGATCTGGCCATAGACGGTGACGGGTTTTTCATAGTCTCAAGGGACGGTACTACCCTTTACACCAGAGCCGGCCAGTTTTACCTGGATGAGCAGGGCATTCTTGTGAATCACAGGGGATATGCCCTCCAGGGCTGGATGCTGGATGACCAGGGCTCTATCACAAGCACTCTTCAGGACATAAATCTCTCCAACATCTCCTCGGCCCCTAGGGCCACCAGCAGGGTGGTGATCAACGTGAACCTGGACGTGAATGAGGCCATCCTTGCGAATCCTTTTGACGTGACTGACCCTGTCAACACCTCAAGCTACATGACCCCCATAACAGTGTACGACGCCACAGGAAACGGCCACTTGGTAAATGTTTACTTCAGGAAACAGGACAACGACACCTGGGAATGGCATGCCCTTTTGGATGGGGCTGAGTTGGAAGGGGGGACCCCTGGGAATCAGGAGGTGGCGGCGGGCAGCCTGGATTTCACAGACGGTAAGCTTCAAACCGAGACCTTCACCACCCCTTTCAGTGTCCAGTTTTTCGGGACAAGCGGAGCCCAGGGCATTGACTTTGATTTTGGAAGCAGCATCGATGAGGGCGGAACAGGGCTTGACGGCAGCACCGAGTTCGCCGGGGGGTCCACCACGAAATTCTTGAGTCAGGACGGGTACACCCAGGGGAATCTCATCTCCATCCAGATAGACAACGAGGGCGTTGTGAGTGGTGTGTTCAGCAACGGGCAATCCCGGCAGGTGTACCAGGTTGCCCTGGCTCGCTTCACGAGCCCGTGGGGGCTCACCAGCATAGGAGGCAACCTCTTCGCCGAGACAACCCATTCAGGCCCCCCCATCGTGGGAGAAGCTGGCTCCTCCGGCCTCGGGCAGATCAACTCCAACTCCCTTGAGCTCTCCAACGTGGACCTGGCAACAGAGTTCGTTGAGATGATAAAGACTCAGCAGGCATTTCAGGCCAACTCCAGGGTCATCACCACCACGGATCAGATGCTTCAGGAAGTAGTGAATCTGAAGAGATAGCCCGCATGATGATCTCCTGAGCCCGGCGGCTTTGGGGGCTCCGCCCCCGAGCCCCGGGATCCTCAAATCCGCCAAAGGGCATATTCAGGGTCGGCGGCACCGGCCCGGGATATGCCCCAGCGAAAACACTGCCATGTGAGGCTAAAAACGGGCCCCATTGCCCCGTGTCACTCGATTGACAGGGGGATTCCTCCCGCGTGACATTCGCCCGGCTTTCCATGGCTGTGCTGGGTGTTGGCAATTGGTCGAAGGGGTGTTGGGCATGTGTGTTGTGACCCACGGGATTGCACACAGTGCCGTCGTCAATCATCCCGCTCGGGGATCATCTTCCGCCCTTGTGCCAGCCCTGGCATGGATTGCCCCCGTTTATGGTCATCCTGACCAAGGGAAAGAGCAGTTTCACGCCTGGCCTCTCCGATCGAGGACGCTGTATCCCTGAGTTGTGAACCCCACCACGGGAAGGAAGGCCCCTTGCCTTTGGCATAGCCCTTGCTTTTCTGCCGGACGAGGCTACTGGAACGCGGCCCATGTTCTCAAGGGAGAGGGAGACGCCATGGCTGAGAAGGGGCAGGCATTGGGGGAGAAAGAGTCGCAGGAGACTGCAGGTGGTAAGAAAGGTGGGGGGAAGCTTCTGCTCCTCATCGGGGGGGTAGTAGTGATCCTCGGAGCAGGAGGATTTTTCGGCTGGAGCCAGCTCAAGGGGAAGATTTCGTCCGCATCGGAGAAGGCCCCCCCATCGGTTCCACCAGCGGTCATGGCTCTCAAACCCTTCGTTGTAAACCTCATGGGCGGGGCCGATGCGGCCCGTTACCTGAAGCTGGAGTTCGATCTGGAACTCCGTCAGGGGAGCCAGGTCAAGGAGGTGGAGAGCCGCATGTCCGAGCTTCGGGACTCCGTCATCGTGCTCCTGGGTAGCAAGAGATACGAGGACCTGGCCACCATCGAGGGGAAAGACAGGCTCAAAGAGGAGATCATAGCCAGGGTCAACACCATACTGCAGACAGCCACTGCCAGCAGGGTGTTTTTCAAGGAGTTCATCATCCAGTGATCGGTGGGGTGCGATCTTGGAGAACATCCTCAGTCAGCAAGAGATAGATGCACTTTTGCAGGGGATTTCCTCCGGCGAGGTTTCCATCTCCAAGGAGCCTGCGGAGGATCTACCCGGGGTGAAGTCTTACGATTTCTCCCACTACGACCGCATCGTTCACGGCAGGATACCTGCGGTGGATGTCATGACACACCGTTTCGCCCATCAGCTCACGGGCACCTTCACCTCGGCTCTGCGCAGGATGGTGGAGGTCACACCGGTCTCCTCGGAGGTAAAGAAGTTCAAGGACTTCCTCAAAGGCCTCGTCATGCCCACCAGCATACACCTTTTCCGGGTGGAGCCGCTTCCGGGGATGGGGATGTTGGTCCTTGAGCCAAATCTGGTGTACCTCCTCATAGAGTTCATCATGGGAGGCACGCTGGAGGGGCGCCTCAAGATAGAGGGGCGGGATTTCACCAACATAGAGATGCGCCTGATCCAGAGGTTGGTGAGGGAGGCCCTGGGAGACCTCAACAAGGCCTGGAACTCACTACAGCCCGTAAAGGTCCAGTTGGAACGCTCAGAGATGAACCCGCAGTTCGCTGCGGTCCTCCTTCCTTCGGACCAGGTGCTGTGCGTGCAGATGGAGATGGAGCTGGAGATGGCTCGGGGCTTTCTCATCTTGGTTCTGCCCATGACCATGGTGGGGCCCTACAGGGACCGGCTGCCCGGTTCGGGGTCCGATCGGGAGCGCAAGGACCGAACCTACATGGAATACGTTCTCGGCCACCTGGAGGAGACTCAGGTGGACGTCTCCGTTGAATTGGGCAGTTACTGGGCCAGTGTCGGGGATATCCTTGAAATGGAGGTGGGTGACACCATATGGCTGGATCCGTGCTCTGGCGGCCTCCTTGCCGTGAGGGTGGAGGGCGTCCCCAAGTTCCTCGCCCAGCCAGGGGAGTGCAACGGGAAAAGGGCGGTTCGCATATCGGGCCGACTCAATTAAGCAAATTCCTGTGGCTAGCCTTGATCATGCAGCCTCAGGTGGATATCAGGGGCAGGATGCCCAATCTTGGATTCGGAGGGTCGTATGCCATGTCAGAGCAATCCCAGGTCAGGGCCACGCAGGCTCCCGATGATTCGGGGGAAAACCTCGAGAAGAAGATCCGTTCCCTTGACAGGATCTTGGACGTCCCGATGCAGGTGAGCGTCGAGCTGGGAAGGACTAGGATGCCCATCAAGGAGGTGATCCAGCTCACCCAGGGTTCTGTCATCGAGCTATCCAAGATGGTGGGGGATCATCTGGAGATATTCGTGAACCAAAAGCTCATAGCCAGGGGCGAGGTGGTGGTGGTGAACGAGAAGTTTGGAATCCGTATTTCCGAGATTCTGAGCCCTCAGGAAAGGGTGGAAAGAATGGCATGAACCAGGTCTTCTCCCAAAGAAAACGTCCCCTTGCCTGGATTCTCTCCGCAGCGGCAGTTGGGGCCGTGTTATGGGGAGCGGGCTTTAGCTTTCAGGGAAACCTCTCCAGAGGGCTGGAGCCTTTGGGTGGGATTCTTTTTGTGATGGGGCTTGCCTTCCTCTTGCCATGGGCACTCAAAAGCCTGGGGAACCGTTTACCGCAAAGCTCGGGCTTGCAAGGCTGCTTGATTGAGGTCAAGGGAGCAAAATCCGTGGGGCAGGGCCGAACTCTTCTGGTGGTGGAGGTGGAGGGGGAGAGGTTCCTGCTTTGCTCTGGGAAAGAGAATGTGGAGCTTTTGGCCAAGCTCTCCAGTGTCCAGAAGCAAACCTCAACCCAGCAGGAGGAAGAGCTGTGAGAAGAGGTTTGTTCCGGCTTGTTTTCTTTGCAGGATCAAGCTTGCTCCTCGGGGGCTCGGCCTGGGCCGGTCCAGAGCTGAGTATAAAGCTGGGAGATGCGGGGGAAGTGGCCCCTGCACTTCAGATTCTTTTTTTGCTGACAGCCCTTTCCTTGGCCCCTGCGCTGGTTTTGATGCTCACATCCTTCACCAGGATAGTGGTGGTGCTCTCCCTCCTTAGACAGGCCATAGGCACCCAACAGCTGCCGCCTGGGCAGATTCTCATAGGACTGGCCCTTTTCTTGACCGTCTTCATCATGACCCCTGTCTGGAGCCGGGTTCACCAAGAAGCCCTGGAGCCCTACCTGCAGAACAGGATCTCCCAGAAACAAGCCCTGGAAAAAGCCGTGATTCCGGTCAGGGAATTCATGCTCAAACAGACCCGCCAAAAGGATATCCTGCTGTTTTTGGACTTGGGTCAAATGGAGAATCCCAAGGAACCCTCGGAGATCCCCATGAGGGCCCTGATCCCTGCCTTTATGATCAGCGAACTGAAGACAGCCTTCCAGATAGGCTTTGTGCTGCATGTGCCTTTCCTGATCCTGGATCTGGTGGTCTCCAGCCTTCTTCTTTCCATGGGTATGTTGATGCTCCCCCCGGTCATGATTTCCCTTCCTTTGAAGTTGATGCTTTTTGTCCTGGTGGATGGCTGGAACCTCCTGGTGGGTTCCCTTGTTAGGAGTTTCATATGAAAGAGAAGAAAGAGGTGAGATCTTGGATCAGACAACGGTCATAGCCCTTGGTAGAGAGGCTTTGCAGCTAACCATACTGCTTTGCGGTCCCATGCTGGGCTTGGGCCTTGTGGCGGGTTTGGCCGTGAGTCTGGTTCAGGCCGTCACCCAGATCCAGGACATGACCCTCACCTTTGTCCCCAAGCTTTTGGCGGTGGTGGCTGCTTTGGCTCTTTTTTTTCCATGGATGCTGAACCTGCTCATGGAATTCACAATCAGGATGATGGGAGACGTGGGACTGTGGATGCGCTGAGTCTCATGTGGGAAAGAATCCCCATGCTGGGGCCGGTCCTGGCCAGGATGGCCGGGCTGAGCTTGAGTTTTCCCTTGCTGGGGGCAAGAGCGGTTCCCACATACGTGAAGATCATGCTGGTGCTGGGTCTTTCCTGGGCACTGCTTCCCATTTTGCCCATCTCCCCCAAGGCCATGCCCTTGGATTTGGCCTCCTGGACAGCCACGGTGGTGCGTGAGGTTCTGTTCGGGCTTTGCGTGGGTTGGCTGGCGCAACTGGTGCTGGCTGCCGCGCCTCTTGCAGCCCAGATAGTGGGATTCCAGATGGGAATAGGGATCGCCAATGTCATGGACCCAGTGGGGCAGCAGCAGATGTCTGTGGCAGCCCAGTTCATGCAGCTTTTGGCTCTTTGGCTTTTCCTTCTTTTTGACGGGCATCATCTGGCCATCTGGGTGCTGTTTCAGAACCCGGGTCAAACTCCTCTCACCGGGGCCTTGGGCCTGGCAGAGACGGTCTCGGAGTTCGGAAGAAACCTTTTCAACTCGGCTCTTTCCCTGGCCGCACCAGTCTTGCTTCTGCTCCTTTTCGTGCAGATAGGCCTGGGCGTGCTGGCCAGGATGATGCCTCAGATGAACATCTTTATTGTAGCCGCTCCGCTCCAAATAGGGGTGGGGCTGGCTTGCATGGGTTTGGGCCTCGGGATCCTGGGGAGTTGGTCTGAAAAGGGCATGGGTTGGCTCACAGAAGCTTACAGGACTCTGATGTGGGACTGAGTCATGGAGCCTGAAGAATTGGGCTTAGTTTTGCTGGCTGGGAAAAGCGCCCTTGGAGGGCGGTCAGCTTTGAGAGGTAACTGATAATGGCCCCGAGGAGCGATCAGGAGCGCACCGAAGCCCCCACCCAAAGACGAAGGGAGGAGGCCAGAAAGCGCGGCCAGGTGGCCAAGAGCCGCGAAGTCTCCTCTGCCGCGGTTCTGCTGGCCGCCTCTGGCTTCTTGGTCCTGGCCGGTGGGGGGCTAAGCGGTTTTGCCATGAACACCTTGGGTGTGCTCATAGCCAAAAGCGGAGAGCTCCAAATCACGGCCCAGGAGACCCGCCAGATACTCATGGAATTGCTGGCCCGCACGGGCCTCATTGCAGGACCCATCTTGGGGCTTCTGGTAATTGTTGTCATAGCCAGCCATGTGGCCCAGTTCGGTTTCCTGAACGCAACGGAGGCCCTGGCGCCCAACTGGTCCAGGATCAACCCCGTAGAGGGCTTCAAAAGGATGTTTTCCCTGCAAGCTTTGGCCGAACTCTTGAAGGGGCTTCTCAAGATGGGGATTGTGGCCTGGGTCATATGGCGAACGGTCATGTCCGAGTGGGAGACCCTGGCTTCCATGGGAAGTGTCTCGCCTTGGGCCATGGGTTCAGAGATGGCCAGGGGGATTTTAAACATAGGGCTCAGAGCGGGGATGGTATTGGCCGGCCTGGCTCTTCTGGATTTCCTCTATCAAAGGTGGGAACACGAGCGCAACCTTCGCATGACCAAGGATGAGGTCAAGGAGGAGTACCGGCAAAGGGAAGGGGATCCCAAGGTAAGGGCCAGAATCCGGCAAAGACAAAGGGAGATGGCCAGGCGAAGGATGATGGCTGCCGTGCCCAAGGCCGATGTTGTGATAACAAACCCAGAGCATTTGGCTGTGGCCATTCAATATCAGAAAGAGAATATGAGCGCTCCAACGGTTGTGGCCAAAGGAGCCGGTTACGTGGCTGCCAAGATCAAGGAAGTGGCCAAAAAGCATGGCGTGGAGATTGTGGAGAACAAACCTTTGGCCCAGGCTCTCTACAAGATGGTGGAGGTGGGCTCCCAGATTCCGGTTGAGCTGTACAGAGCTGTGGCCGAAATCTTGGCTCACGTGTACAGCAAGAGAAATCCAAGGACTCAAGCCCTTGGATCCCGCTGATGGCTGCTCCAGCGGGCAGCCAAAGGGGCATTGCTGAGGATTTTAGGGGAAGAGCAAGAAAACCTGGGTGAAGGAGCAGGAAAGAAGTGAGCACTCAAAGAGTGGCTATCCCATCCGCAATGGGTCTTCTCAGGAGCGGCGAGGTGCTTCTGGCCGCCGGGGTAATGGGGATTTTGCTGGTGATGGTGTTCCCCCTTCCCAAGCCCCTCCTGGATCTTCTTTTGGCCTTCAACATAACCATCTCGGTGCTCATCATGATGGTGGCCCTGTACATAGTGCAGCCCCTGGAATTCTCTGTTTTCCCAACCATGTTGCTTGTGGCCACTTTGTTTAGGCTGTCGCTCAACGTGGCCTCCACCAGGCTCATATTGCTCCACGGCCATGAGGGTCCGGATGCTGCAGGACACGTTATCCGGGCCTTTGGGAGTTTTGTGGTGGGCGGCAATTATGTTGTGGGAATGGTTGTGTTTTTGATCCTGGTTGTGATCAATTTCATAGTCATAACAAAGGGTTCGGGTAGAATCGCTGAAGTGGCTGCCCGCTTCACCTTGGATGCCATGCCCGGCAAGCAGATGAGCATAGATGCTGATCTGAATGCAGGCCTCATAGACGATCGCACCGCCAGGGAAAGACGCAAGCTCATAGAAAGAGAGGCGGATTTTTACGGAGCCATGGACGGTGCCAGCAAGTTTGTAAGAGGAGACGCCATAGCAGGCATGGTCATAGTGTTCATAAACATAGTGGGGGGCCTCCTCATAGGGGTCGGCCAGAAGGGAATGCCAATTCTGGAGGGGCTTCGCACTTACACAATTCTGACCATCGGGGATGGGCTTGTCTCCCAGATCCCAGCCTTGGTGGTCTCAACAGCGGCAGGCCTGGTAGTCACCAGGGCGGCCTCCGACTCCTTCCTTGGCACAGACCTGCTAAGACAGGTGGTCCACAACTTCAGAGCCGTGGCCATGGCATCCGCCATTCTTCTGGGCCTGGGCCTGCTGCCCGGGCTCCCGGCCCTGCCTTTCATGGCCTTGGCCTGCGGGGCAGGGGTTCTGGCCTGGAGGATTCACAGCACGGAAAAGAAAAGGCAGGAAGAACAAAAAGCCCAGGCATCTGGGGCAGCACAGCCCTCTTTAAGCTCCAGGGAAGAGGTGGAGGCGCTTTTGCCCATGGATCCTTTGGAGTTGGAAATAGGCTACGCACTAATACCTCTTGTGGATTCCGAGCAAAAAGGCACGGTGCTTGAGCGCATAAGAATGATCCGCAGGCAGGTGGCCTTGGAAATGGGGGTCGTGATCCCCTTGATGCACATCAGGGACAACCTGCATCTAAAGCCCAACCAATACGGCATAAAGCTAAACGGGGTGCAGGTGGCTTCAGGTGAACTCATGATGGGTCATTGCCTGGCCCTGGATGCCGGCTCGGTTAGGACTCCCATCAAGGGGATTCCCACACAGGAGCCCACCTTCGGGCTTCCTGCCCTCTGGATCCCCCAGAGTGAGAAGGACAGGGCCCAGGCCTTGGGATACACGGTGGTGGACCCGGACACAGTGCTTGTGACCCATCTCTCGGAGGTGGTGCGTTCACATCTCCATGAGCTGTTGAGCCGTCAGGATGTGCAAAGGCTTTTGGAGAATGTGGCCAAGGAGCATCCCAAGGTGGTGGAAGAGCTGGTGCCCAAGCTCCTCAGCATAGGGGAAGTGCACCGGGTGCTCCAGAACCTTCTGAGAGAGCGGGTCTCGGTTAGGAACTTGGTGCAGATCTTGGAAAGCCTGGGGGACTGGGCCCCCCATACCCGAAACCCAAGGATTTTGGCTGAACATGTGCGCTGTTCCCTGGGCAGGGCCATTACCAGGAAACATCTGGACGAGAATCGCTGTCTGCCGGCATTGCTGCTGGATCCGGCCCTGGAGGAAATGCTCCTTGGGTCCATGAGGAGAAACGAGCTGGACTCTTTCCTGGCCCTGGATCCTGAGACAGCCCGCCGTGTCATTCTTGCCATACAAAGAGCCCTGGAGCCTCACCTGCACAATCCCCATCCCCCTGTTTTGCTTTGCGATGCAGCCTTGAGGCCTCACCTAAAACAACTCACAGAGCGTTATATCCCCACCCTGACGGTGATGTCCCATCAGGAGGTGGACCCCGAGGTCACAATCCAGGCTTTGGACAATGTGAGGTTGAGCCATGAAAGTTAAGACTTACAAGGCCATAGACATGCAGGAAGCCCTTCGGCTCATAAAGAGGGATCTGGGTCCACAAGCCGTGATCCTTTCCACCCGAAAGGTGGTGGATGGGAAAAGAGCCTTTGGTTTGCTGGGCAGGCCAATGGTGGAGGTGACCGCAGCCCTGGATGGGCCCGGGATTCCCTCCAGCGGGGCACCTCAACAGGAGGGAGAAAGAAGAGAAGAAGCCGGAGCCAAGGCCCTAGAGTCGCTCAAGCAGGAACTGGGTGACCTGAAAAAGGAGATGTCCCAGGTGCTCAATGCAGCCAGGCAGCCTGCCATGGAGTTGAAACTGAGGCTGGAGTCCGAATTGGAGGAGTTGAGATGGTGGACATCCAAGATGGTCCAGCACGTAAGATCCAAAGACCCCCAGGTCTCCACATCCGCCGGCAACTCCATGCTGCTTAAGCTGGTCCGCCAGGGCATGCGTGAGTCTCATGCCCTTCAGATAGTGATGCGCATCGAGCAGGAGATGGGCCCCAACAGGGTTGAGGAGGAAACCTTTCCAGCCATGGTGGAAACTCTTCTGGCTAGGTTGGCCAGGAGCAAGGATCCTTTGGCCAGAGACCCCTCTGAGGGGCCTGCTGTGCTGGCCCTCATAGGGCCCACGGGAGTTGGAAAGACCACCACCGTGGCCAAGATAGCAGCCCGCTGCAGCTTGGATGGAGGAAGGAAGGTGGCCCTTGTCACCAACGACACGTACAGGATCGCGGCTGTGGAGCAACTCAGAACCTATGCCAGGATCATGGGCGTGCCCCTGGAAGTTGTGCTGGAGCCAGGGGAGCTTTCCCGAGTTTTGGACGCCCATTCGGACAAGGACATCATCTTGATTGACACAGCAGGCAGAAGTCCCATGGACGGCTCCCAGATGGGGGAGCTGGGGGATCTGCTCTGTGCAGACCCAAGAGTAAAGACGCTTTTGCTGGTGAGCGCAACCACAGAGTCCTCGGCCCTGGAGCGGGCTGTAAAAAGATTCATTTCTTTGAAACCCGTTGGCTTGATAGGCACGAAACTGGACGAGGCCTCCCATTTCGGCGCCCTTTTCAGCGTCTCGCTCCAGATGCGGCTGCCTTTCACCTTTTTCACCACAGGACAGAGGGTTCCGGAAGATATCAGATCCGCAACCAGAAAGGACATGGCCTGCTGGGCCTTGTGGGGATTGCCTTTGTTCTATCCCGAGGCGGAAGCTGTGCAGGCCGCGGGATGAATATCATTGGATGGAGGCCACAGGAAATGATCTTGGTTAGAGACCAAGGCACGACGCTTCGGGAGATGCGCTTTCGCAGCCGCATGGAGGAGGGGCTTGCGAAGTTCCCACTGAGGAGTCTGGCCGTAACCAGCGGTAAAGGGGGGGTGGGAAAGACCAGCCTGGCAGCCAACCTGGCTTGCATCCTTTCGGACATGGGCACCAGGGTTCTTCTCCTGGACGGGGACATGGGGCTGGCAAACGTGGATGTGCTTTTCGGCCTTTCCCCAGAGAAAACCATTAGGGATTTCCTGGCAGGTCGTTGCAGCCTGGAAGAGGTTCTCCTGAAAGGGCCCTCAGGCATCGGCATATTGCCTGGAGGCTCCGGGCAGTTGGATCTTACCCATTTGAGCAGGGAGCAGCGGCTGAGTCTTTACTCAGGCATAAACGACTTTCGCTATGAGCACGATCTGGTGCTCATAGATACTGCGGCCGGGGTCTCTCCCAATGTGCTCCATTTCAATGCCATGGCGGAGAGGCTCCTGGTCGTTGTTACCCCGGAGCCCACGAGCATCACGGATGCCTATGCCATGATCAAACTCATGTTCATGCATTACCATCGGCGTGACTTCTGGATCCTGGTCAACGCGGCACGCTCGGAGGAGGAGGCCAGGCAGACGTTCCGAGGACTCAATCGGGTGGTGGAGCGATTCCTGAGATTCTCCCTAACGGATCTGGGGTGGATCCCATGGGATTCAGCGGTTGCCAGATCTGTGAGAAGCCAGAAGCCGTTCGTGCACCTCTATCCGGAAGCAAGAGCCGCTCTGAGCCTGCGCCGGGTCGGGGTCAGGCTCAAGGAGATGGCGGGCCGCGAGGAATCCTGCTCTGAGATGGTCCTGTTTGGGCCCTATGCGTGAGGTGGCCATGAGGGGACAGATTCTCCTGAAGCGAAACGTGGAGGCATCTTCCGCCTGCGATTCACCGAGGGACCACCGTGATCGCGAGGAACAGATCCAGGCCTTCCTTCCGTTCATCAAGTACCAGGTGCTCAGGTTCGTGGGGCGAATCCCGCATTACGTGGACATCCAGGACCTGATTCACGCCGGCATATTGGGGCTCTTGGATGCCCTGGAGAAGTTCGACGAGGGCCGTGGGACTCAGTTGAAGACCTACGCCGAGTTCAGGATCAGAGGGGCCATACTGGACGAGCTTCGCTCCATGGATTGGGCGACCAGGACAGCCAGGGAAAAGGTGAAGAGGCTCGAGGAAGCCCAGAGGAATCTGGAGAGGAGTCTCAAGCGTCCTCCCACCCAGGAGGAGTTGGCGAAGTCCATGGGAATGGAAATGGAGGCGTTTCACCAGATGCTGATACAAGCCAAAGGATCGGGCTGGATATCCATCGAGGACCTCGTGCAGGGCGACTCGGGGGAAGAGCGCCTGAGCCTGGCTGCCGATGCCGATCCTCACGAATCCTGCAGCGCACGTGAGCTCAGATCCAAGCTCCTGGAAGCTCTGAGGCATCTGAACCAGAAGGAACAGCTGGTCCTCCAGCTCTACTATTACGAGGAACTCACCATGAAGGAGATAGGCATGGTGCTGGAGGTCACCGAGTCCAGGGTCTGCCAGATTCACTCGGCGGCCCTCAAGAAGCTCAGGGCACATTTGAGAGACAAGGTATGAGGAGGAGGTGAGCCAGTTGGGAGGGGGGGAGGCCAAGAAGCCGAAGGTCTTGAAGAGAAAAGGCAGGGATGTGGAAGAGGCCCTTCTCTTCGAGGACCAGCTGGACGAGGCTGCCCTGGAAGAATGGGAGCGCAAGATGGGTCTGAGGGAGGATGGCCCCGAAGCGGGGCCTCTCACTCAGAAGAGCTCCACTGCTTCCCCAGAGCTTTCCGGAGGCATGCTTCCAGAGGCTCCCGGGCGGAGAAGCTCGCAGGGCCCTGAGGGATTCCCGACTCGGCAGGCGCCGTCCTGGAGGCAGTGGGGCAAGCTGAGGTGGCTTGGGCTGGCTGGGGTGCGCGTGTGCCTGGAGGAGAGGGGCCCGCGCTGGAGACTGCTCCTGATAGGGGTGGCGGCTTCCCTGGCGATTTGCCTGGCCCTGGCAGCGGCCCTATGGACCATCCCGGATGGCATCGAGCCCCAGGTCGCGGTGGAGGAGACACGGCCCGCAGAGATGGTCCTGGAGATGATCGTGCCCCTCAGTGGAGGGACAGCTGGCCTGGCCGTCTCTGTTTGCCTGGAACTGAACGAAGAAGGGAGTGTCAGGGTCTGGGAGGTCCGCAGGGAGATGTTCGAGGCGATAATGGAAATGAGTCCGGAAGAGCTCTCGGGCGCCGAGGGCACCAACAGGCTTCGGGCTCGCGTGGGCCAGAGGCTCAACTCAAAATTCCCCTCGGTGAAGGCAGACGGGGTCAGGTTTCTGGAATACCTCATCCTGTGAGAAGGTAGGTCCCCGGGCCCGGGGCTCACCAAGTTTCTTGACCCAGAAAGCAGGAGGGATTCGGTCAGGCCGGATCGCAGCTAGGGCAAGGCCCTGAGAGGAGGAGTCTCAAGGGGCCTTGCGAGGGAGGTGATGATGGAAAGCGGCGGACCTTCTGCCATACTCGCGCCTCTGGAGAGACTTGGTCAAGGGGGGGCCAGGAACGGGAAACGGCCTTCCGCCAAGGAGCGAGAGCGCAAAGAGCGTGCCGAGGATCTCGAACGGAGCGAAGAGGAGATCCGGCTCCACTCAGAGCAAGGGGAATCACAAAACAAGATCGACATCAGGATATGACGGAGAAGAGGGGATGGACATGAAAATCATGACAATGCTGCAACTGGCCTTCGATCTGGTGGCAGGTGCGGTGATCCTGTGGTGTATCTGGACAGCAGGTAGGCCTCCAAAGGCCTCTTCCAGGATACGCCAAGCTCTACTCAGGGAGATAGATGCCCAAATGGAGCGGTTTCAGGAAACAGGTCGGGAGCTCATGGAAAGACTGCAGTCACGGATCCAACATCTCCATGAGGTGGCAGAAGAGCTCGACAGGGCCGAGATCAGGGCCTGCGAGACCCTGGATCGGCTGGAGAAGGCGAAGGGGGAGCAGGCCGACGCGTCTGAAAGCTCCTATCGCTCGGCCGCACAGTGGCTGCGCCAGGGGCTTTCGGTGGCGGAGGTGGCCCGCAGAAGCGGACTGGGGTTGGGGGAACTCGAGCTGATAAGGCGACTCGGGTTCGATGAAAGGGCTCGAGCATGAGGGTGGAGCCGGGCCATAGCAGTTACCTGATCCTGGGGGAGGAGGATTTTGTACCCAAAGGGGGGACCGCGTGGCTCTCTGTGGGAGAGGTGGTGGAAGCGCTGGTGCTGGAAAGGGGAAGGGACGGGGAACTCCTGGTGCAGATAGGCGAGCGCAGGCTCTGGGCAAGGTCCTCCATAGGGGCCCGGGAAGGCCAGCTGCTCACCCTTCACGTGGACAGGATCTTTCCGCAACTCACACTCAGGTCAATCGGGTCCCTGGGGGGTGCGGACATGCTCTTGGCCCTGTGCCTAAAGAAGGCCCTTGCGCACATGAGCTGGGACGCCATGGGTAGACTCCTGGAAGCGGCTCGGCAGGGGATCGAGCGGAGCGGGATTGACCCCGGTAACCCCCTGGATGTATTCGGCCAGGAAAGGGCCCAGCCATGGGAGTCCAGCTATTGGGATGTGGGGAGACTCCTGAGGGCAAGCGGGCTTTTCCTGGAGGCCAAGCTGCGCCAGGCGGCTCTTGGGGAGCATGGTGCTGGGTTCATCTTCCCGGATCTCAAGGCGCAGCTTTTGGGGATGGCTCGAAGGAGCGAACCCTGGAGTCCTGCACAGGAGATCTTGCAGCGCCTCTTGGACATGGTGAGGGGGGCACAGTGCCTGACCCTTGTGGGACAGGAGCGTGATGGCGTTCAGCTCCCTCTGATCCTACCCCCATGGTGGATGCCGGAGAAAAGCTGGGGGGATCTGAGAATAAGGGGGAAAGGCCCTGGAAAGGGTGGGTCGGCTCCTCGGGGCTGGTGCGTGACCCTGAGGTTGGAGATGGAGGAGATGGGGAGGATCCTGGCCAGGCTCCATCTCATGGGGAGGCTGCTGCGTTGCGAGCTGAAGGCATCCAAAGAGGAGGTGCGGGAGAGGATGGAGCGAGAGATCGCCTCCTTGAGGGATGGGCTGGCCGCCCTGTGGCCTTCCGGCGTGCACTGTTCGGTGGGGCCGCTGAATGAGAACCGGGATTGGGCCGAAGAGGGCTTCGAGCTCCCAGGAGGCCTAGTGAGGATGACGGCATGAAAGGGGGGAATGGGGCAGCCACAGGTTCAATGCCCGGCAAGCCCGAGAAGGCCGTGGCCATCGGTTATCAAAGGGGGGGCGACCGGGCCCCCCGGATCCTTGCCAAGGGCACCGGGGAGCTGGCCAGGAAAATAGTGGAAGTGGCCAGGGCCAACAACATCCCTCTGAAGGAGGATGCGGCATTGGTTGGTCTTCTATCTCAGGTGGAACTGGACCAGGAGATCCCGCCGGTCCTCTACAAGGCGGTGGCAGAGGTGTTGGCCTTCGTTTACAGGCTGAGGCAAAGGTCTCCATGAGCCTCGGGCAATAGGTTCCGGTCACTGGGAAATGAATTCCTACCGAGTCGGTCCCGGTGGGCTCGATTCCCAGGTTCCACTGGAAGTGAACATTGGTATGGGAGTTGCAATATCATCCGGAGCGGATCGCCCGGTCCCCGGCTCCCCTGGCAGGAGGTCAATAAAAGGGGGGCGGGGGATATCGAGCCCCCTGGAAGCGGGAGGAGTCGAGGATGTTCGCCGAGCTTTACGTTGCAGCCTCGGGGATGGCTGTCAGGCAGGAGAAGATAGATACCCTGGCACACAATCTGGCCAATATCAACACTGTCGGTTTCAAGATGGGCGAGGTGGTTCTGGAGGAACGCCCCTTGGACACCCAGGGGGGGGCGTTGAACGCCCCGAGTCAGGTGAGGTTGGTCGGGCGGCGCACGGATTTTTCCCAGGGCGAGCTCCAACATACCGGGGAGCCTCTGGATGTGGCACTGGGTCAAGCAGGGTTCTTCGTGGTGGAATCTCCTGACGGTGTCAGGCTCAGCCGCGACGGCCGCTTCTCCCTGGATCCCAACGGTAGGCTTGTGTTGCGGAACATGCCGGTCTTGGGGGAGCAGGGCGAGATCCGCTCCAACGAGGGCGGCCTTGTCATCGATCAGGAGGGTCAGGTCATCTCGGCCGGCGGGCCTGTGGGAAAGCTCAGGGTGGTCAATGTGGCGGATCCCCAAGGCTTGGTCCCGGTGGGGGATGGCCTCTACGCAGTGCCGGAGGGAGTCTCCCTGCAGGAGGTCTCCAACGTCCAGGTCTTTCCAGGTCACTTGGAGATGTCCAACGCGAACTCCATAAGGTGCATGGTCCAGATGATAGAGGCGGTTCGTGCATTCGAGATGAACCAACGCATGGTCCAGACCCTGGACAGGCTGGGAGAAAAGGCCGTGCAGGAACTAAGCCGCACAGCCTAAGCCCTTTGTGTGAGCAAAGAAGGAGGTAAAAATGCTCAGGTCTCTTTGGACGGCGGCT
>Ga0209162_1001543_pt1 | contig 22246 bp, 19 predicted proteins | sample YNPNPMetaG_FD_187121 | JGI IMG/M metagenome (GOLD analysis project Ga0209162, IMG submission 187121) | Anoxygenic and chlorotrophic microbial mat microbial communities from Yellowstone National Park, USA - YNP NP MetaG (SPAdes) (version 2) ...
CAATTCTCACACGGGGCGAGGAAGGGGGGTGCGGCGCAGGGCGCTTCTGCGCTACTCCCCTCTCCCGCAGCGCGGGAGAGGGGCCGGGGGTGAGGGCAGGCCCCCTCACCATCCCCCCAGCCCCCTTCCGCTCCCACACGGGGAGAGGAAGGGAGGAGATGATGCTTGACGCTCTCGCTGCGTTCGTGTCGCTTACAACTCCCGCGCCGGGGGAGAGGAAGGGGGGGATCGTCGCAGGGCGCTTCTGCGCTACTCCCCTCTCCCGCAGCGCGGGAGAGGGGCCGGGGGTGAGGGCAGGCCCCCTCACCTACCCCCCAGCCCCCTTCCGCTCCCACACGGGGAGAGGAAGGGAGGAGATGATGCTTGACGCTCTCGCTGCGTTCGTGTCGCTTACAACTCCCGCGCTGGGGGAGAGGAAGGGGGGAGATGATGCTTGACGCTCTCGCTGCGTTCGTGTCGCTTACAATTCTCACACGGGGCGAGGAAGGGGGGTGCGGCGCAGGGCGCTTCTGCGCTCCTCCCCTCTCCCGCAGCGCGGGAGAGGGGCCGGGGGTGAGGGCAGGCCCCTCACGCAATGATTGCGTGGGTACGGTACGTGCCCGATGCGACGGCTGGGTTTTTGATCAAGTGCTGGATGTGCAGCACCGTCGCAACCCGACCACCTTCTCTCGGCCAACCGAACCAGGATCGGTCTGGGGACTGTTACCGACACTATTGTCACGCCAGGTATCATACAGGCAAGGGAGGTGTCTATGCGACGCTTACTGCTGATACTCTTCATAGTATGCCTCATCGGCGTGGATCAAGCGGGATTGTTGGGACAGATACAGCCAGCCTACTCTTACCATACCCGACAGCAGAGCCGCTCGGCGCCACCCTCCCGTCCTGGTCCCACGATTGAGGTGTTTGTACGACCTGAGTTTGCGGCGCGAATGCACCGTTTACGCGCTACTATCTTGAAAGCGGCAGCGCAGCATAACCATCCGCAGTTGTCGGGGATGAGTGATTACGAATTTGCTGTAGTAATAGCTACAATTCTCTACAACGAAAACTTTGGCTGGGCGGAAGAGCTGATTCCGCCGTTGCGGATGGTAACGCCGGTATACCAGTCTGCTCAGCAGCAGGTCAATTTGCACGGACTGGGGACAAATTTTAGTGTCTGGCCGGCGAATCTGCGACCGTCGGTTGCGGCTGAAATACTGGCCGGTAAGGTACCGCTGGCCGATGGCCGTGTGCTGCATGTGCCGCTGCGGGTGGATGGAAGCCGGATTGACCCAACCACTTTCAACGATCAACGGGCCTTGTTTGCGGCACTCACGGCTGAAATCAGTGACGACGAGCTGGCAATCAACTATCTGGCAGCAAATCTTGAACGTGGCGTCTGGCGGGCAGTTATCGAGGGTCAACCAATTTCTTGGCGAACACTTGCTGCCTGGCATAACCAGGGTATTGTTGATCCGGTTGCCATTCGGAATAATCCAACCGCTCGTGATTACGTGCGACGGGCGGCGGCCTATCTTCCTCTGGCGCGTTCCCTCCTTGCCCCTGCTAACGATGCGTTGACGATGCATGCAGTGTAATTAGTAGTGAAAATACACCGATTGGTACGCACGAGAAACGTCACTTAGCCGCTCAGGATAAATCCGATTCCTGCCGTCATTCGGTATGCGGGTCGGATGTCCACAAGCCCCAGCAACCGCGTAGATCGGGAATGTCAAGCGGGTAGGGAAATCGTTCTTTGGCGAACAGTGCCAAAACCTGAAAACTTTGTAAAACCCTATCGCCCTTTCACCTCTTGCGCAACCCTGATAACTGATCAATAATCAAATAGGTTTCCGATTCAACTCTTTGCTCGACGCGCAGTGATCATCGCTCTCTCCGGCTTTCGCCGCATCGCGTCTGATGGATGGCCGCCATGATGCTCGCCAATGCTGAACTGGCGTGTTATCTGCCAGGAATTATTCGACAACGTTTGAATAACATCAATCCTGATGGTCGGCTCGAACCGGCAAAAGAGACATTTCCGGCGGCAATACTCTCGGCAGACCTTTCCGGCTTTACGGCTCTTACAGAGTATTTAACCCACACCAGTCCTACAGGCGCCGAAGAACTTACCCAGATTCTAGACCTCTATTTTGGTCATCTGGTGCGGATTGTCACTTCACACGGTGGCGATGTGATAAAGTTCGCCGGTGATGGTTTAATTGCTCTCTGGTACGGCGCCGAAGACTTAGCCCTTCTTACGCGCCGTGCTGTTCAATGTGGACTGGCGATCCAGATGATGATGTCGCCAGCAATCTGGAGCACTGAGGCCATTGATGTGAAGGCTCGTTCATTGCGGGTACGGGTAGGAATTGGCGCCGGTGACGTTACATTGATGCATCTGGGAGGTGTCTTTGAACGGTGGGAGTTGCTGATTGTCGGTGATGCAGTTCGTGATACTGGTGCCGCCGAAGCTGCTGCCCCGCCCGGTGAAGTTGTCTTGACGGAAACGGCCTGGAGGTTGGTACAGCCGTGGTGTGAGGCGGTACAGCTTTCGGATGGACGCTGGCAACTGACAGCCCTGCTCGACGACGTACCGTTGCGGGCTTTTGCCACACCAGCTATTGACCAGAGTCAGATTGACTTCTTACGCTCGTATGTACCGAAGGCAATCTTGAGCCATATCGATGCTGGTCAAACGGCATGGCTGGCCGAGCAGCGTTATGTCACCGTCCTCTTTGCACATCTTGGTGATCTGACTGCCGAGACACCATTACCAGCAGCTCAGGCTGCAATCCGTGCGCTGCAAACATGTCTCTACCGGTATGAAGGGAGTATCAGTCGGCTTGGCACGGATAACAAAGGGCCAACGTTGCTCGCTGCCTTTGGCTTGCCGCCGTTTGCCCATGAAGATGATGCCTTGCGGGGTGTGCTGACGGCGCACGATATTGTGAATACGCTCTCGAATCTCGGTTTTAGCTGTACGATTGGCGTAGCCAGTGGAATGGCGCTGTGTAGCTCGGTCGGCGGCCAGGATCGGCGTGAATACACGATGATGGGATCAGTCGTTAACCGCGCAGCGCGGCTGATGCAGGCGGCACAGCAAACTGATGTTGCGATTTTGTGTGATAGTGAAATCGCAGCCGCCTGTCGCGACCGGGTCAGTTTCAGTGCACTCCCCCCGCTCCAGTTGCGTGGCATCGCTGACCCAGTTACTGTTTTCCAACCAATCTTCGATCCTGCCAATACCCTCAGCGTACAACGGATTCACATTGATCGTGATGGCGAGGCACTGATTGGACGAGCCAGCGAGCTGGCACTGCTGCGCGATCGTTTAGAGCGTCTTCAGCGTGGTCAGAGCGGTGGTGTGTTAATCCTTGGCGAGGCCGGTATTGGCAAATCGCATCTGATCCAGACCTTTCTCGCTCAGGCTCGTGCGCATGGAACCATCGTCCTGCATAGCACGGCACGATTTATCGAGCGCAGTCCATACTCTGCGCTCCGCAGTGGATTGCCGGTATTGCTGAACGATGGACGGCTGGCGACACTCAGCGATAGCATCTACAGTCTTGCTGGCGAGTTGTGGCCGACCAATCGGGGAAGTCAGGGCCTTTCCGCGCATACGTTGCCGCAGATTCATACCCAGCGGCTCCATGACGGATTGATTGCAGTGCTTAGCCGAGTTGCTGAGCATGCCCCCCTTCTGGTCGCCATTGAAGATGTGCAGTGGCTCGATGACCCAACCTGGACCCTGTTAGCCGATCTGCTTGATCAGGATGCGCCAGTCCTGATTATCCTGACCGGTCGGCCACCGCTCTCCATCACGGAAGAACGTCAGCGCCTGCTTCACCACCGGTTGCTTGATCAGATCAAACTCCACGGGCTAAGTCCACCGGAAATTCACGACTTGCTCGCACGCTATCTTGACGTGAAGCAAGTCGATGAAGCTATCTGGCGACTGATAGCGGAGCAGACGCAGGGACACCCCTTCTTTAGCATTGAGCTGGTCAAGGCGCTGCGCGACGCCGGGCTGCTGATGCGGCAACAACATATCTGCCGCTTTGTGCCTGGAGCAGCCAGACGTGCGCTTCACATGGTGCGTCTCCCCTCTACCGTGCAAGGCCTGATCACTAGCCGCTTTGATCAACTGACGCTTGACCAGCAATTAACGCTGAAAGTAGCGAGTGTTATCGGGGTTGAGTTTGATACGGCGACATTGCAGGCCATTCATCCAGATCACATTCCTGAAGAGCAATTAACTGCTCAACTCTTTGCAATACAGCAGAGTGGCTTGATCGCCCTTGAACGTTCTGGGCCAACGATCAGATACACGTTCCGACCGGCGGCTATCGCAGAGGCTATCTACAATCTGATGAGTTTTGCCCAGCGCCGGCAATTACACGCCCAATTTGCCAACTATCTTGAACAACATTATGGTCATGATCCACAGCGGGCGATGACCATTGCTCATCACTGGAAAGCAGCCGGTGAGTTAATCCGCGCCCGACCATACCTTGATCGGGCCGGTGAACTGGCGCTGCATAACGGTGATTACGCTGGTGCGATTGATCTGCTAGAACAGGCGCATCAAATCGGCGACGATGAGCCGGCAACAACTGTTGGCCACCGAGAGCGTTTACTGGCAGCAGCCTATTATGGTCAGGGACGACTCACTGAGAGTTATCACTTTTTGCAACGTGCGTTTACCCGTTTTGGGCTTCCGCTTCCGACTGAGCGCCGCACTCTTCCCTGGCTCATCCTGGCTGAACTTGGCCGTTATCTTCTGACGCTGCTCAGGCTCGGTAGGAAGAAACCGTCGATCAACGACCATCTGGTTGAGCTTGCTCAGGCGGCAAATGTGCTCATTCAGATCAATTTCTACCAGCACGATCTGTTAAGAACCATTCACAGCCTGCTGTTCGCCCTCAACCTGGCCGAAACCGCACACATACCGGCAATGAAGGCACGCGCTTACGCTTGTATGGAACTTGCGTTGAATCGTTTCCCTCCCCTTGCCCGTCTGTACCGCCGTAAAACAATGCGGCTGACCAGTGTTTTGAACGATCCTTCAACCACCGCCTGGGTTGCCCAGATGCAGGGCTTGGCCGCATTGGGACGGGGTGAGTGGCGCCGTGCCCAGGCAGCACTGGAATTCGGGAGTTCTATCGCTCAGCAAACGGGTGAAACGCGGCGCTGGATCGAATGTCGTGCTATGCTGGTGATGTTGCAAGTGCGGCTGGGGAACGTTGATGCGGCCATGACCGAGATAGCCGAAATTGTTGCCCGTGGTGAACGGAGCCGCGATCAGCAGGTTCAAATTGGGGGGCATCTGAGTGCTGTTGAGTTATACCTGGCAATCGGCGACACGGCAGCGGCAATTACCGAATGGCAGACTGCCAGCAATCTCTTCACCGATGCGAGTCGGATCAGTCGTGCCGATCAAATCTGGCATACTACGCTGGCGGCGCGGATTGCATTGCTCAGGGGTGAAACACATCAGGCACACGAATTGGCGGTACAGGCTCTGCAACAAATCGACAGCGAACCACCACTGGCTATTTATCTGCTCCGCAGTTATGAAGCCCTGACGACCATGCCACTTTCCTGGCGACAACGCTGGATGGCACGATTTGTGCGCTGGCAGGTTGGCCTGATGTTCCCGCTCGCGTTTTGGAAAGAGAAGCGGAAATAGGGGAGCAGAAAGCAGTAAGGTCGGGTATTGAGGTTTGGTAACGTTTTTCCCTCTCCGGCAGTGGGAGAAGCAAGGTTACGACGATCTGCGATCAGGATGCTGTCTGCCAGCACAGCAGTGAGGGCGGGTTCTCAACCCGCCCTCATACATGCTTCCGAATAGACACGGGCTAGCGGCCCGCGCCAGGCCACAATAGCCTCTTCGGATGCCCTCTTAGTTCACCGTGTACTCACCCTCAACGACGCCGTCATCTTTCCGGCCACTGCTGCTAGCGCCTGGTGCTGCGCCATCACCGTAGGCGGCCTGCGAGACCTTGAACAGCGCTTGCTGCAAGTCGCTCGAGAGTTGCTGGATGCGGCTGCGATTCTCTTGCGCAATCGCCTCGCGCAGATCCTTAATCAAGCCCTCGATCCGACTGCGCTCAATGCTGTCAACTTTATCACCCAGCTCCTTCAGCGACTTCTCGGCCTGGTAAGCCAGGCTATCGGCCTGGTTCTTCATCTCGACCAGCTCGCGGCGAGCCTTATCTTCGGCGGCGTGCAGTTGGGCTTCACGCACCATCCGCTCCACCTCTTCTTTCGAGAGGTTGGTGCTGGCGGTAATGGTGATCCGCTGCTCTTTGCCGGTTGCTTTGTCACGTGCGCTTACGTTCAGGATACCGTTCGCATCGATATCGAACGTCACCTCGATTTGTGGCACACCACGCGGCGCCGGTGGAATCCCTTCGAGGCGGAAGCGACCCAGTGAGATGTTGTCGGCAGCCATCTCACGCTCGCCCTGCAAGATGTGAATATCAACCGCCGTCTGACCATCAGCCGCCGTCGAGAAGATCTCGGTCTTACGGGTGGGGATGGTCGTATTCCGTTCGATCAGTTTGGTCATCACCCCACCGAGCGTTTCCACACCGAGCGAGAGCGGCGTTACGTCGAGCAAGAGCACATCTTTCACTTCACCGCCCAACACACCGGCCTGGATCGCTGCGCCAACAGCGACCACTTCGTCGGGGTTTACGCTCTTGTTCGGCTCTTTGCCGAGCATTTTACGTACCAGCTCCTGAACGACCGGCATCCGGGTTGAACCACCAACCAGCACGACTTCATCGATCTGGCTTGGCTGCAAACCGGCATCCTTAAGCGCCCGCAACACCGGATCGCGGAGCCGCTCGGTCAGATGCGCTGTCAATTGCTCGAACTTGGCGCGGGTTAGCTTCATGGCCAGGTGTTTCGGCCCGCTGGCATCAGCCGTGATGAAGGGTAGGTTAATCTCTGTCTCCATCATCGAGCTGAGCTCCATCTTGGCCTTTTCCGCCGCCTCTTTTAGGCGTTGTAATGCCTGGCGGTCTTTGCTCAGATCGATACCCTGATCTTTGCGGAACTCCTCGATGATCCAGTTAACGATTGCGGCATCGTAGTCATCGCCACCAAGGTGAGTATCACCACTGGTCGCCTTCACTTCGATGACGCCATCACCAACCTCAAGGATGCTAACGTCGAAGGTACCACCACCCAGGTCGAAGACCAGAATGGTCTCGTCCTTCTTCTTGTCTAACCCATAAGCGAGTGCCGCAGCCGTCGGCTCGTTGATGATTCGTAGTACCTCCAAACCGGCAATCTTACCGGCGTCTTTGGTTGCCTGACGCTGGCTGTCGTTGAAGTAAGCCGGTACAGTAATGACAGCCTGTGTCACCGGCTCACCCAGGAAGGCCTCGGCATCAGCTTTGAGCTTCTGCAAAACCATAGCCGAGATCTCCTGCGGTGCATATTCCTTGCCGGTCTGCGGGACATAAATGCGCACATCGTTGCGCGGCCCTTTGACAACTTTAAAAGGCACTCGCTCTCGCTCTTCCTTCACCTCGTCGAAAGAACGGCCAATAAAGCGCTTGACTGAATAAAGTGTATTTTCAGGATTGATGGTTGCCTGACGCTTAGCGGTCAAACCAACTAATCGCTCACCATTCTTAGCGAAGGCAACCATCGATGGTGTCGTGCGGTTGCCTTCGGCGTTCGGAATGACAACCACGTCACCACCTTCCATCACTGCGATGCACGAGTTTGTCGTGCCCAAGTCAATTCCTACAATCTTGCCCATATTTCTAGCCTCCCGTTGCAATGTTGTTGTATCCCCTGCGGGCATTTATCTCTGTGTGTAGTTTACCCGTTTTCTACCAACGATACACTAGCGGTATGTTAGAGGTGTGTTTGAATCTAGCCCACTTGCGGGATGTATCTTTCGCACCTACCATCTTGAACAAGTATTCAGCACAATATTCGGGTCTGATTGAATAGAAGAGAAACTGCCTCTGCTTAGATCCTATCCGGAATACCTTGTCGCAGAAGAAGATCGGTTGGGGCGCAACGCCGCTACGCCCGTACATCCCTATCAGGTTTCATCCGCTGTAGGGTGAGACAATGTTTCGGATAGGCTCTTAGTGCCGCATTTTAGAGTGGTCAACGCTGGAGAAGCGTTATCTTCAGCCCGACCGCGACAGCAAGATTGCCCGTGCCGCACGTCGTCCGCTCTCGAAGGCCCCATGCACCGTAGCAATCTCAGCACCGGTTACTGTTGCTTCACCGGCAAAATGGATCGGGCCGAGTGGTGTTGCCAGCGTTACACGGTCCGCCAGGGTACCAGCAGAGCTATACGTGTATGCCCCTCGACTCCACGGGTCTCGCGACCAGTCAATTAGACGCCCGTCTAGGAAGTATGGTTTTACATCAACTGCAAACAGGGTTTGTAGCTCGCGCAACGCGACTGCAATGGCCTCGCTTTCACCCAGGTCAGCCACCTTAAGCGCCTGCTGCCCACCCGTGTAACCCATGAGCGTTGGCGTTCGGGTACTGGACACCGGCCACCACGTAGCAATTACACCATCGGTGCTAAGGACCGTAAAATCTGACCAGAACTGCTCTGCAAACCAGAGCACTAATTTGGTCACGTAACCCATTGGAATTACCGCTATTGCCATTTGTTTATCGGCCGGTAGCGGTGGTTCAAAGGCTGGCAATCCGGCCTGCAATAGTGAAACCGGAACGGTGACAACTACACGATGTGCGCGCCACTGCCGTCCGTCGGCTAATACAACGTCAACCCAATCAGCGTTCCAACGGATGAGTGTGACCACTGCCCCAAGCTCAATTGTTAGATTGGCGCTGAGCGGTTCAAGTAGTCGCTGATACCCATAATCGATATGAAAATTGTCCTCACCAATTGTACTCAACCGACGCTCGCGGGCTAATGCGGTGGCACTTAATTTGCTCAGATCAGCGCCTTCAAGATTAGCTAGCCAGCGCCCAACCAATTGCTTCACTACCGGCAAGGCAGTTGATTGTTCGATCAGTTCGGCAACGCTTACTTCAGGGCCACGATAATGACAAATCTGCTGATAGAGTTGTAGTACCGCTGCCCCAATTGGGTCATCGGCTGTCAACATCCGACCACCGATGGCGAAGCGACGGTCGCGTCCCCAACGCGAGGTTGGTAAACCGGCCTGTTGTACTAGCTCCCAGGAAGCTGCGCGATGACCATGAATAAACTCGGCACCAAACTCGACCGGCCCATAGCGCGTATCAGTCCAGATTCGCCCCCCGATCCGTTGCCGCGCTTCGAGCACCAACACCTGACAGCCGGCTGCCTGAAGCGTATGCCCAGCGGCTAATCCGGCAATGCCCGCGCCGATCACAATCACGTCATACATACAAATACCTTTCAACCTGTCAGACGATGGCAGAAGGAGCACGGCGGAAGGTCAACTCGTTATGCCGTTAGCCCCAGGCTAAGCAGCGTTGTCCTTGCCTCTTCACCCAACAATCCTTCAACCACAATATCAACGATGCGATTCACCGTGCGCTCTCGTAGCCGGATTAAGTACCATTCCTGTACAAATGGCTGGCCGACCAATGTCACGACGCCGATCCGATCTAATCGTGAGGGAAGGACACTCACCGGCAAGAAGGCTAACGCTTGCCCGGATTCGACTGCCGAGCGCAGCAATAATGGACTATCTGCTTCACACACAATGCGCAAATCACTGATAACGACACCCCGTCGGCGCAGGCCGTCTTCGATAGATCGGCGTAACGGGTGCCCTACCCTGGGCAACGCCAGAGGATAATCACGTAAAACCCCAACCGGTGTCTGTTCGCCGTGCAAGAGAGGATGTCCGTTCACAGCCGTCAGAACCAATCGTTCACCGGCCAGCACACGCATCTCAAAGCCACGTCGTCGCGGCGCATCACTCAGGATCGCAAGATCAAGGCGTCGTTCGGCCAGACCTTCAAACAACTCATCAGACCCATGAAATTCAATATCAACCGTTACTGCCGGATACTGACGCTGGATGATCGCCAGCAGGTGGGGCAAAAACGCCTCGGCACTGCCGGCCAGGCAACCAATGACCACTCGACCACCGATCTGACCGCGTAGCGCACTCACGGCTTGCACAGTACGCTCAGCCAATGCAACCAATTCACGAGCACTCCCTAGCAATTGTTCACCGGCAAGGGTCAATACCATGTGTTGGCCGCTACGCCGGAATAACCGCACACCACCGACTTGTTCCTCAAGCGCACGGATGTGTTGACTTACCGCCGGTTGCGACATATGAAGCCGTTTTGCCGCTGCCGAAAAGGAACCAGTCTCTACCACGGTGAGAAAGGTCTGCAAATAGACGGTATTGAGCATAGCGCCTCAATGATCCTATTTTGTTGTATCGTAGCGCTGATGAAGTTTCACCGGCTGCCGTGCTTTCGCTGCTACCCGCAAATTGAGCATCTCGACCATAACTGAGAAGCCCATCGCAAAGTAGATATACCCTTTGGGAATATGCAACTCAAACCCTTCGGCGACGAGCGAAAAGCCGATCAATAAGAGAAAGCTGAGTGCCAGCATCTTGATAGTAGGGTGATCGCCGACAAATTTTGCAATCCCTTCCGCGAGAAAGAGCATCACCCCCACTGCGAGAACGACCGCCGTCATCATGACCCATAACGTATTGGCCATGCCAACAGCCGTGATGACCGAATCAAGCGAAAAGACAATATCGATCAAGATAATCTGCATAATCACCGCCTGCATGGTTGTGACGGCCACCGCTTTTTCCGTATGTTCAGCACCTTCCAGCTTTTCATGAATCTCAGTAGTTGCCTTGTAGATCAAGAACAAGCCACCACCAAGCAGAATCAGGCTACGCCCCGTTACATGCCATGGCCCAAGCTCAAACAGCGGCTGCGTCAGACCGGCAATCCAACTGATCGACAGCAACAAGAGCAGGCGCGTGATCAGGGCAAGTGATAAGCCAATTTGTCGCGCCGGTCGTTGCTGATGCAATGGCAGTTTACCAACGAGAATACTGATAAAGATGATGTTGTCTACCCCTAATACAATCTCCATGACGGTCAGCGTCACTAATGCCAGCAGATTTTCGACTGAGAAGATCGTCTCCATACATTATTCTCCATTTGCTACATAGACGGATTTGTGGCATTTATGGTAGCATCTGGCGGGAAGACGGTCAATGTGTGACCAGGCGTGGTATGGGCCTGCAACGTTTTCAGCTTTGGATTACGAGCAATGAAACAGCGACGAACGTCATGCACTTGCCGACAGCAATCTCGAGCCGTGCTGTTTTCTCAGAGTATGATCAAAAACCTGGATGGTTGATGCGGTTCTGCAATGGCATTCCAAACGATAGGTACCGGATCGTTGCGGATGAGAACCGTTGGCCGGCAGGGGATGCGTCGCCCTTCCGCGATGGGAGGGGTGTGCAACGTCTTCCGTCCCGGTGCTGCGGCGCACGGCTGGCGCGCCCTCCCCTTCCCCCTGGCCCCCTTCCGCTCCCACACGGGGAGAGGAAGGGGGGACGTGGCTGGTGCGAACGCATGGTGGCCCGCGCACGCAATGGTCGGAGATGCACGGTACGAGCCTCATGCAACATCCGGGTTTTTGATCAGGCTCTTAGGAACCCGCCCCTACCATTGCCGGGAACACGAATGAATGCCGACCGCGGAACACAGCTTTAGGCATCCGTACCTAGGTGCGCACCTGGGTGCGCGGGCCTCCGGCCCGCATGTGCGATGTCCAGAGGGAACCTATCGGCTGACGCATCAGCAACCATCACCTACCAGGTCCCCGTCCCCCAGCTCCTCCTACTTGCAGGTTAGGAACCCGCCCCTACCATTGCCGGGAACAGGAATGAATGCCGACCGATGCATAATGTGTTGGCGACGGCCATTCCTGCGGGCTGGTTATGCGGAACAAAGAAGAGTATCCGGCCCTACAATGGGGTGACGGGCTAGTACTCTCGGCGACGCAAGCGTTGCCCATCACTGTTTCCCTGGACCATGAGGCGCTGTCATAGTTGAGATGCATCAACAGCCCAGGTTTTTGATCATGCTCTTACTCTACCCTCGTGTTGCATTGGTATAATGGATAGTGTTGATGACCAGAGGCAGGCAAAGGCTATGACACTTCAATTCATACAAAGCTATCCTGATCGCGTAACTATACACTTTATCCCCTGGCTGACCTGGAGCTTTGCCGGTCTGGTGGGGTACGGTCTGTTCACCATCTTGCAGCCAGTTATTGCCGGTACCCAATCGTTGACTGGCGGGATCGCACTCTCGGTTGCCCTCCTTGTTGGGATGGTGCTCTTCACCTTGATCATCGGCGGTCAGTTAGGGATTTGCCAGATCGATCATCAACGCAATGTGATTACCGTAACCGCCTATGGCCTGCAAGGACGCACCCGGCACGAGCGCTCTTTGAGCGACGTGAAAGGGTTAGAAGTGCGTATCTTGCGCCGGTCACAATATCGGCTTCTGCTCGCACTGCGTTCAGGAGAGCGGCTCCCGCTGGCACCGTTCTACCTGGTCAGCTTTAGCGATCGTGGCATTCGTCGCATTGCCGCCGTACTGCATGTCGAGCCACAGATGATTCAAGAAAAGCAATCGGTGCGCTGAGTGAAGTTCTCGCTATTGTTCTCTATCAGCATTCGCTATGATTCCATTACACCTTGCGCTGCGCAATTTTATGTGTTACCGCGCCGATGAAAACGGCGATCCACTGCGACTCGACCTCGATGGTCTGCATGTCTTGTGTCTCTCGGGCGAAAATGGCGCCGGCAAATCTACCATCCTTGACGCGATCACATGGGCGCTCTGGGGGGAAGCGCGCCGTCCAGACGATGAACTTATTACCCTGGGTGAGACCGAGATGATGGTTGAGTTTATCTTTGCGCTCGATGGTCGGAAGTATCGGGTGATACGCCAGCGCCAGCGGGGACGCAGTAGCGGTCGTGGAAGCGGTAATGGCAAGACCTGGCTCGATTTGCAGAGTTTTGATGGGACGAACTGGCGCCCTATCGGCGAAACCGCGATTCGCGAAACCCAGCGCAAGATCAATGACTTGTTGCGGATGTCGTATAAAACCTTCACGAATGCCTCGTTCTTGCTCCAGGGGAGAGCGGATGCGTTTACCGCCAGTACACCATCCGAACGCAAAGAGGTATTAGCCGAAATTCTCGACCTGGCCGAATATGCCAGCCTCGAACAACGTGCTCGTGAACGGGTGCGCCTCTTGGAAGCGGAACTGGTGAGGGTTCGTGGTCGGCTGGAAGGGCTGCAACCGACTGCGGCCAAGGTTCAGTTTTGGCAACAAGCCGTCGCTGAGAGTGAACAACGTCGTGCCCAGCTTCAGCAGCGCCGTGCCACCCTGGAACGTGAATACACTCGCGCCACCGAATACCTGCGGATCCTCGAAGAACATGCCCGTCGCTATCGTGAGCTGCAACAACGTATCGCTACATTGAACGATACCCTTCAGCGCTACCTGCGCGAGCTACAAGAGGTAAACGAGCGTATCACCCAGGCCGAACGGATGATCGCCCAACGTCCTCAGATAGAAGCTGGCCTGGCCGAACTACACACTGCACGGTGCGAACTTGAGCGCCTGGAGCAGGTGCATGAGCGGTATACCGAGCTGATGGCGCGGAAACGCGAGTTGCAGCAAGAGCTGAAGGCTGCTATTGAGCTGATGAAGGAGCGGTTGTCACGGGCTGAAGAACGCTGTAAACGTCTTCGTGCAGAGGTCAAACGCCTCGCCGATGTGCAGCAACGAGCGGAAACCATCCAGCAACGGCTCCGTGAACTGGCGCCAATGCAAGAGCAGGTACGGCAATGTCAGATGCAACGCACTGCGCTCGAACAGCAACTGGCGTACATCCGTGAGCTGATGATGCGGCAACAGATGCTGCAAACCTCGCTTGAACAACGTCGCAATGCGATCACCGTGGAACGGGATCGGTGTCAACAGGAACTTGACCGTCTCGATCAGGAGGTACGTGATGTTGAAACCTGGCGTACCGCCCTGCGTGCCGCTGAAGTGGCGCAGGTACAGGCGCAGGCCCTGGCGGAAGAGCAGGCGGCACGTCGCCAGTACGAACAGACGGTCGTTGATCATTTGAGCGCAGCTCGTGCGCTCGTCGAACAGACCCGCCGCGAACGAGCGACGCTCCAGAAGAATCGTGAGCTGCTGGCTACCGGCAATGGAACGTGTCCGGTTTGCCGTCGCTCGTTACCCGCCACCGACGCTGAACACGTTGCGGCACACTACGATCAGAAACTGGCCGACCTTCAGGCTCAGGAAGCTGAGGCCCTGGCAACGGCCCAAGCTGCCGAACGTGAACTGACTGCATTGCGTGAGACCATCGCTACTGTCGAACAGGAATTAGCCAACCTGCGCCAGCAAGCGGCGACCATTGATTCGCTTATCCACCGTCTGAATCAGGCTGCTCGGCGCGAAACCGAACGTGAGGCACTGAAGCTCCGCCTGGCAACGTTGACTGAACAACTTACCACCGATACGATCGACCCGGCGCTTCAGGCTGAATTGGTGGCGGTGAACAACCAACTTCGTGCACTTGGTGATATTGAAGGCTTGCAGTGCGATCTGCGCATGATCACTGACGAGTTGAACACCTTCGAGCAGTACCTGCGCGAGCAGAGTCGCCTGGAAGGCGAACGAGACACGTGCCAGCGCGATATTGCCCGGCTTGCAGAGCTGATGAACGAATTACCCGAGGCTGAGGCCGAATATGCTGAATTACAGCGGCAGATTGCCGAAAACGACTTTGCCCACGATATTCGGATCGCCGGCCGACAGGTCGTTGCCGAACTAGAGGCATTGAACTACCGGCCCGAAGACCTTGAGGCCATGCGCACGACCGTTCGATCCCTCACCCGTTGGGAACAGGCCGAACGTGAGGTATTGCTGGCCGAGCAGCGCTACGCAACCGATATTGTGGTGCGTGAACGGACCCAACAGCTGCGCCATGACGCAGAACATGAACGACGGATGGTGCAGACTGAAGCCGATGTTCTGGCTCAGCAGGTGAGCGCATTACCCTCTGCTGAAGCTGACGTTGCCAGGCTCAAGCAGCAACTCAGCGATACTGACAGTGAGCTGCGGATCGTTGAGCACGATCTGGTCGAGAAACAAGCCTACCTGAAGCAGGCAGAAGCCGCCGCTGCCGAAGTCGACATGCTTCAAGACCGGGAACGTCAGCTCCAGGAACGAACAGCTCTCTTTGGCGAATTGGCTGAAGCCTTCGGCAAAAAAGGGGTGCAGGCGATGTTGATCGAAACGGCCATTCCTCAGCTTGAAGACGAGGCGAACCGAGTGCTTTCGCGTCTGAGCGACGGGCAAATGCACCTCCGTTTCGAGATGCAGCGTGATACGAAAAAAGGGGATACCGTCGAGACACTCGACATCCGAATCGCCGATGCGCTGGGGACACGTGATTATGCCGCGTTTAGTGGTGGTGAAGCGATGCGGGTTAACTTCGCTATTCGCATTGCGCTTTCACGATTGCTCGCGCATCGCGCCGGTGCACGGCTTGAAACGCTGGTGATCGATGAAGGATTCGGTACGCTCGACGCTGATGGTCGTGAACGGATGGTCGAGGCCATTACTGCCATTCAACAAGATTTCGCCCGTATTATTGTGATCACGCATATTGATGAGTTGAAAGATCGCTTCCCGGCAATCATCGAAATACGCAAGACATCACTCGGTAGCCGTTGGGAAGTACGATAAGAGGAGCTTGTTTAGATACTCGTCGGGAGACGAGCCGTTATTTCGGCAATGGCAGGGAGAAGCGACCCGCAGACGAAGAGATTCAGTGCTCTGATAGAAAGGAAAACGCTATGGAGCTTGTTCCAACCATCCTCAAGTATGGCTTCGTACTGGCAGTGGTTATTGAGCTGATTATCATCGGACGGGCCATTTTTAGCCTTGCTCGCGAGAAGGCCCAAGCCACCGATGCACCGGTACCAACCAAGGGAGAGCAGTGATATGCCATTCCGCATCCTCCACATTTCTGACATCCATACCGGACCACCCTTTAACCCTGTTGCTGCTGAACGATTGATCATCGATGCTCATCAACTGGCGCCCGATTTGGTAGTTATCTCTGGCGATTTCGTCCAGCGCGCCGATTTTGTTCGTCAGTGGCAAGCAGCCCGTGCACTATGCGAACGTCTGCCACAACCACAACTGGTCGTTGCTGGCAACCACGATGTGCCACTCTTTCATCTGCCTGAACGTCTCCTGGCGCCGTTACGTCGTTATCGCCGCTACATTACTCCCGAACTCAATCCGGTGTTCACCACGGCAGGTATTGCAGTCATTGGTGCGTGTACCGCACACGGCTGGACCATCGATGGCGGAAAGCTTAGTCGCGACCAGATGATCGTACTTCGTCATCGTCTGGCTGCACTCGACCCCACCACCTATAAAATTGTGGTCTGGCACCATCCGGTAGGGTTTCCACCCAATTATCATCGCAGACGGCCGCTCGTAACCAATGCACTTCAAGCAATACGTCTTCTCGACGAGTTTGCCGTTGATATGTTGCTCTGTGGTCATCTTCACTTGAGCTTCGTAGGAAATACCCGTGACTTTTTCCTTGATCTACAGCATGGAACGTATATCGTGCAAAGCGGGACAACCACTTCACGACGTGGTTACGGCGACGAGCGTGGCGCGAATACCTGCAATCTGATCACAATCGAGTTTGATGGCGCACGTGTTCAGCATCTGCGCTTCGACCAAAACGATACCGGTTTTCGTCCGGTCGCTGAGCATTGGCTGCCCCGCCCCAAAATTACCGTGACGTAACATTACCACTGCACACCGGTAAACAGATCATCCTCTCGTACATTAGAGGTTGCCGGTGGGTATGCTCGCATAAAGGTATCGGATCGACCCAACAGGTTTGCAACTTTTCCTAATAAGCTGCGGATCAAGGGATTGCCTGCACCCTGACTCACATGGGCCAGCGCGGCAGCATGCGCCTGCGCCTGCACCGCAGTCGTGTCGATCCGGGCATGGGTGGGAAAATCCACGGCAACCAGTTGCATCAGATCAATATCGCGGTTGCGCCCAAATGCCCGCGGATCACGCCCGAAGAGTGGCATGAGTTTAACCAATAGCCGCAGTAAGCGCCGTGAGAAGGTTGTGTAGTAGAGTTTTTGTGGCGCATACGCTGATCCAGCTTCTGGGAAGGCAGTCGGATCGCCAGCCGCGTGAAACGCGGCGACGGTGGCTTCGTGAATCGCAATGTGATCAGGATGACGATAACCTCCAATGGGATCAAACGTGATGACAACCTGTGGCCGTAATTGGCGCATGAGACGAACCAACTGCCCGACTACTCGTTCACGTGGCTGGTTAATCAGTGCTGCCGGATGTCGATTGGCTTCTGTGCCGGGCATGCCGGAATCGCGATACCCCAACAGGGTAACACTACTCAGACCCAACGCCTCAGCCGCACGCAGCAGCTCGGTTCGTCGCAACGCTGCGACCGAATCGTATCCGCGCAACAATTCAGCATCAACCGTTCCCTCTTCACCACCGGTTGCACAGATCAGGTGTACCGCTACGCCAGACCAGGCATAACGGGCAAGCGTACCACCTGGGCCAAAACTTTCATCATCTGGATGTGCAAAAACCGCTAACAACGTTGGACGCACCTCTGGCAATACTGTTGGCCGCAAGATGATTGTTTCTTCCTTGATCTCCATCATTATCCTCTCTAAATGCGAGCGTCGGTGCACACACAGCCATCTCTCACTGACAAATCCTGTCTCGTTAGCTGGCTGCATGTCCGGTATCCCGGACACGATAATATCAATGTCTCTTTTTCACCTTATTCATGGTATCATAACGCGCAGAACGGATTGCATCAGCGGGTGCAACCCGAACAGGTCACAGAACATAGTCACAGGTAACCAACAACTATGCTTGCCGACTTACCAATTGCGATTATTGGCGCCGGCGCGATGGGGGAAGCGATTATCGGTGGACTCTTGCGCAACGAACTGGTTGCCGCCGAGCAGATTCTCGCCAGCCACCCCCGTGAAGATCGCCGACGTGAACTTGCTCATCATTACGGTATTCGCACTACTCACGATAACCTGACGGCTGCGCAATGGGGCCGCGTGGTTATCTTCGCCGTGAAGCCGCAACAACTCCGGCGCGTCTTGCCGCCACTGCGCGGAGCACTGCGCGACGATGATCTGGCAATTTCGGTCATTGCCGGTGCTACGATAGCCTCTTTTGCCGAAGCCCTTGATCATCAGGCTGTTGTGCGCAGTATGCCAAACACCCCCGCTCAGATCGGTTGTGGCATGACCGTTTGGACGGCAGCGCCAGCCGTAACTGAACGTCAGCGGAGTTGGGCGGCGACCGTTTTGGGTGCACTTGGTCGCGAATTATTTGTTGATAACGAAACTTATCTCGACATGGCCACTGCAATCAACGGCACCGGGCCGGCGTATGTCTTTCTCATGATGGAAGCGATGATCGATGCTGGCGTTCATCTCGGTTTATCGCGTCGGATTGCCGAAGAGCTGGTGCAGCAGACGATGTTGGGTTCAGTTCAGTACGCAATCCAGAGCGGCCTGCATCCGGCCCAGTTACGAAATGCAGTCACTTCACCCGGCGGTACCAGCGCCGCGGCCCTCAGCGAGCTTGAACGCGGTGGTCTGCGCACGGTATTAGCCGATGCAATTTGGGCAGCTTATCGGCGATCAGTGGAATTGGGAAGGCAAGGATAGATGGCTGTCAGCTATGCACGAGCACGGTTAACCACCGAAGACGACCGTCGCTACCGGGCTTACGTTGAGACCTTCAAGCTGCAACGCAAAAATCAGAAAGCGATCCGTCCACCTCGCCAACGCGATATTTTTGGTGGACAGGCAGAGGCTGCGTTGCGCGACTGGTTGGCAGCCCGTCTGCCACTCGATGAGCGACGGATTCTTGAATATGAAGAGCGTCGTAACCGTACTGCGCAAATGAAGTACCGTGAGCTTGACGCGCTGGCGATTGTTGATAACGTGGCCTGGGTGTTTGAGATCAAGGCCAGTCGTACTGCCAGCGCCCTGCGCCGTGCCGTTGCCCAGCTTAATGAGACTCGCCAAATCCTGCACTTGCTTTTCCATCGGGTCGGGGTGACCATTCTGCTCGTTGATACCGGTATTCCGGCGGATACTGCCGCCGCCGATGCTTTGATGATGAGTGAACGTCCACCACCACGCCGCCCTGAACCTCTCGCTGAAGTGCTCGCTGCATTACCACAGTTGCGGCTGATCAGTGATTTGAACGCTCGATCTGAAGCGGACGATCAGGTGAATCTCTTGCTCTTTAGTGTTGACGATATTATCGCGCTGGTCGGTGCTGAACATCTGGCGCTAAACTGGGAAGAAGACGATATGTTCGACGATTCCGAACTCGAACCGCCACCACCGGCGTCGCTTTTCGCTAGTAGCGGCGATGATGATGATGACGACGATAACCCGCTGGCTGCTGCATTGCGCAAAGCGGGTCTTCGCTGAACCCTATGAGCCGACTGCGCACGACCACAGCTCTGACCCTGGCCCGTACTGCCGGTATCCTTTCACGTCGCCTTGGATTTGGCGGTGGTACCAGCCTGCCCGGTCAGCTTGCACGGGCTATCGATCCGGCTATTCTTACCAACTTCTGCCATGCCTTGCCGGCAGGCGTGATACTGATCGCCGGCACCAACGGCAAAACGACCACCAGTCGTATGCTGGCTGCTATCCTCGAACAGGCAGGTGTGTCTCTCTTGCACAATCGTGCCGGAGCTAATCTGCTCCCTGGCTTAACAACGGTGGCAATCAACAACGCAGACTGGCGCGGGCTGCCGCGAACAAGTTGTGCTTTGTTTGAGACAGATGAAGCAGCGTTACCGCAGGCGATTGCCGAAACGCACCCCCGATTGGTCGTACTGCTCAACCTGTTCCGTGATCAACTCGACCGCTACGGCGAAATTGACACCATTGCCCGCCACTGGCGTCAAGCGCTTCAGCAACTTCCTGCAACCAGTACGGTTGTGTTCAATGCCGATGATCCGGCAATTGCCGATATTGTGCATCAGCTTCCTGTTCGCACCGTAGCCTTTGGTCTGGTCGATGAACGTCACGCAGTCGGCGCTGCTACCCACATCGCCGACTCACAGTTTTGCCATACCTGCGGCCATCGCTACCAGTATCAGCGCATCTTCTATGCCCACATCGGTCACTACGTTTGTCCCCAGTGTGGTCATCGGCGCCCCGACCCAGTCATTGCGTTGACCGTTCTTGAGCCACGTGGACTCGAGGGAAGTGATCTCCAGATCGACCATCCCAATGGGCAGATTCGGTTTCACGTACCATTACCCGGTCTCTACAACGCCCAAAATGCGCTTGCGGCTACAGCGGCAGCACTGGCTTTAGGTATCGATACATCAACAATTTGCATAGCGCTGAGTCAGATTCAGGCTGCCTTTGGGCGCATTGAGCGTATCTCTGCCGGTAGTCATGGCCCAACGATGCTGATCGCCCTGATCAAAAATCCAGTCGGGGCTTCAGAGACGGTACGAATGTTCACGACAGCAACGACTAGGCCGCTCCATCTCTTGATCGCTATCAATGATCGTTTTGCCGATGGTACCGATGTCTCGTGGCTATGGGACGCCGATTTTGAGCCATTAGCTCAGCGGGTAGCCCATGTGACCGTCAGCGGTACTCGTGCTGCCGATATGGCGTTACGTCTCGATTATGCTGGTGTTGCGACTGAAGCCATTACTGTAATCGATGATCTGCCGACTGCACTCGATACCGCTCTGGCAGCCCTGCCACCTGGTGAAACGCTTGCCATTCTGCCGACGTATACCGCGATGCTCGAATTACGCAGCGAAATCACCCGCCGCGGTTGGGCACGTCCCTTTTGGGAAGCGTAGAGACAGCTCAGAATTATCATTCTGTATAAGAGTCAAAAAATCCGGATTTCTCATCGGTTATATAACGCTGATCATGGCCTGGCGCAAGCGCCTGCGGCAGGGCTGCGTCAAAAAACCCGGATTTCTCATCGGTCATATACCGTACCCGTGCAACCATTGCGTGAGGGGTTCCAGCGTTCTTGCTCTCAGCCCCACTCTTTCCGGGCGGGGGGCCAGAGGGAAGGTGCGGAGGTTGGGGGAAGGTGCGGAGGTTACCATCCCCCCCTTCCTCTCCTCCAGCGGGGGAGAGGAAGGGGGCTAGGGGGAAGGTGAGGGCCACCAGGCGTGCGCCGCAGCCCAGGCCCTGAAACCGTTAAAACCCTTTGCCATCGCGTCGCCGCGACGCATGCGTTACCTGCCACCGTTTCCCTGACCATTGAGGAGTTTCCAGTGTTCTTTCTCGCCAGCCCCATCCTCCCCCGTTCGCTCCCACCAAGGGAGAGGACGGGGGGCTGGGGGGAAGGTGCGGAGGTTGGGGGAAAGTGCAGGGGTTGGGGGAAGGTGCAGGGGCTGGGGGGAAGGTGCGGAGGTTGGGGGAAAGTGCAGGGGTTGGGGGAAGGTGCAGGGGCTGGGGGGAAGGTGAGGGCCGCCAGGCGTGCGCCGCAGCCCAGACCCTGAAAGGGAGCAACCCAGTGCCTTCATCCGTGCCAGGACCTTATCTTTGAGGGCTACCCGGCGCGGGACGTTCTTGCGCATGTAGCGGGTAATGTCCGTCTCGACGCACACCTTCATCAAGGCGGATTGAGCGTATTGCTTGGCAGACGATTGCGAATCATCGTTGCTGGTGTTCCTAGCCGGTTGCGGGACGAACGCAGACCGCGCACCGTGCGCACGTGGGCGGGCGGTACCCACACGTCCGGCACGATGGCGGCGATCAACAGCCGGAACAGGCGTTGCAGGTCTTCCGTGTGGGGCTTGCCCCGTGCGTCGGCAATCTGCCGAACTGCCCCGGCGTGCGCGACTACCGTCCCTGTGACGAGCGGGCCAACACTGTCGGAGATCGCCCAGACGGTACCGGTCGTCTCCAGGATGACGGTGTCGCCCTGGCACAGGTTGGCGGCGGCCCACGTGTGGCAGCGCATCATCGCCACCTTGCGCGGTCGCAGGACCTATTCCTGGGCAGCGTTCATGACCCCGACCATGACGTACTCCTTGTGAAGGTCGAGGGTGACGGAGCGGTGAATAGTTCTTGATTCTCGTTGTGCTTTCATGCTATGCTTCTCATAGAAGTCTGGGGC
>Ga0209162_1001544_pt1 | contig 22245 bp, 20 predicted proteins | sample YNPNPMetaG_FD_187121 | JGI IMG/M metagenome (GOLD analysis project Ga0209162, IMG submission 187121) | Anoxygenic and chlorotrophic microbial mat microbial communities from Yellowstone National Park, USA - YNP NP MetaG (SPAdes) (version 2) ...
GCCCCGTTCTCAAAAAACTGGGTCTGCCAACGGTAAAAGACCGTGGGGTGGAGCCCGAGCTCATCGCACAGATCCGAAATCGGAACCTTCTCGACCAGGTGCCGCTTGAGAATGGCCACCTTCTCCTCAGGACTGTAATTTTTGCGTTTTTTGCTCATTCCGTTTTCCTCCGTCGTCAATAGCTAACGCATACGAAGGAAAATTCCAATTCCGTCTGAAGCTTTACATTGGGATCGATCAGGGAGAACACCCGACCGAAGGTATCATGGGAGGGAACCCCATTGGGCAACTCAAGGAATTGTCGAAACCAATCCAGGCGGGTTTTGCAGAACATGGCAATTTCCACCCAGGAGTCGCAGCCCGCGATCACCCTACACAAAGCCATGACGAGAATGTCCACCAACTTGTGCCGGGTTTTGAGACGAACGCGTGGGTCGGGGAACGTTTTAAAATGATCTTTCAAAGAAGGGGCCTTTTCGAGTTCGTCCATCGCCAACCTCCTCGATTTGGGTTAGACATTACCAGGCTAGGATGGCAGGGTTTTCTTCAAAGGTCCGGTACAATGACGTGCGATTGCCCTGGTTGATAAGCAACCCTCCTTGACTTTTTTCCGCTCACATGGCTTTCCTTGGGGTAGGTTATCAGCCCATGTGGGGAAGCTTCGTACGGATGAGGGTCGGAAGCGAAAAGGAGAAACGGGTATGCGACAGTACACCATTCGACCGCTGGTGGTGGGCGCCAACGAAACCGATCAGGGCATCATGACGTACCTGAAGGACTACGGTAAAAGGATTTGGATTCCCATTTACGTTTTCGTCATCGAGGGCGGCGATGAAGTTATCCTTGTAGACACGGGACTGGAAGAATTTATGGTGCCCGATCACGTGGCGGAGCACTATGGGCTGCACATTTTAGAGTTTGAAGAGGCTTTGGCGTCGGTGGGCTTAAAGCCCGAGGATGTGGATGTGATCATCCACACGCATCTTCATAACGACCATTGTGAAAACGACGCCAAATGTCCCAATGCCGTGGTGGTGGTGCAGGAAGCGGAATACGCCTTCTATCAAAACCCGCATCTCTTGGATCACCGCTATGTTCCGGGGATTCTGGACGGGATGAAGATTGAGACGGTTCGCGGGGATGTGGTTTTTCGAGACGGCATTGAACTGCTGTGGACACCGGGCCATACCCCCGGGGGACAGTCCGTCGTCGTCCAGACGGCTGCTGGGCGCGCGGTGATCACGGGCTTTTGCTGTAACGACAAGAATTTTCCTGCCACCGGACCGGCCGTCACACCCGGCGTCCACACCGACGCTCTGGCCGCCTACGACAGCATCCAGAGAATCCGCGCCCTGGCCGATATCCTCATTCCCGTGCACGACTTAGCGGTGGGGCGCAAGGAGCGCATCCCATGAAGCTGGGCTCGAAGGCGGTCCGAGAATCTTTCGTGGGGGAGCGGCTCCAGCCGTGACCTTGCCCTCGCCTTACCCCCCCCTTCCCTAAATCGCCCCACGCGGTGAAAACGGCGAACTGCCTGGGATCGGACGGCCTCCTTGTCCGACGGGGTTTGAAGGTGCTATAGGGGGCTGGGAGGAAAGACGCTGCCATGGCTTCACCGCTTGATATGAACGAGGAGGAGAGGGCGTCCTTTATGGAAAAAGAGGCGGCCGAGGCGCCGAAGCGCCGCTTCCGGCGCCCGGAGCGGTATGTGTGCACCGTCTGCGGGACGGAGCAGCCCTTTTGCTGGACCTGCCCGTGCGGGTTCATGATCTGTTCCGACTGCATGAAGGAAAATTTCTGGGGGATGACCTGTAACGGCATCACCTGGACCTGTCCGGACTGCGGGGCGATCCGCGGCTTCGGCAACCAATAGCGGCACCTTCGACGGGTTGCCCCAAAGATGAGGGGCATTCATCACGGTGTTTCGCCCCGTTGGGGCTTGATTTGAATTTTCAATGGACGCCCAGACCCGGGGCTACGCCCCGGGCTATGGTGTTTTGCCCCTTCGGGGCGATCGCCCTGCCCTGAGCACGCCCCGCCGTGGGCACGCCCTGGGACGGGGCCACCTTCGGGTGGTTGAGCGACCTTGATCGCCGGTTCCCGCTGGCCGCCGGCGGAAACGGCGGCCGTGGGGCCATGGGGGAAATTCGTCGGTTTGGCAAAATCGTAACGGGACGAAAGGGATGGAAATGGCGACACAGCGCGTAGTCATCGTGGGAGCGGTGGCTCTGGGGCCCAAGACGGCCTGCCGCATCAAGAGGCTCCGCCCTGATTTTGACGTCGTCATGGTGGACCAGGATCAATACATTTCCTACGGCGGGTGCGGCATCCCCTATTACATCTCAGGGGACGTGAGCGATCTGTCGGCGCTTATGAGCACGAGCTTCCACATGCTGCGCACTCCCGAGTTCTTCGAAAAGGCTAAAGGGGTTCGCGTCATGACGCGAACCCGGGCAGAAGCCATCGATCGGGAGCGGAAAATGCTTCGCGTGCGCCGGCTGGAAACGCAGGAGGAGGAGGAAATCCCCTACGACTTTCTCGTGCTGGCCACGGGGAGCCTTCCGAACAAACTGCCCATTCCCGGATTGGACCATCCGCGGGTCATGAGTGTTTCCAACCTGCATGACGCCTCGGCTATCAAAGACATGCTGTCTAAAGGGGCGGTAGGCCGTGCGGTCATTGTCGGGGCCGGGGCCATTGGCTGCGAAATGGCCGAAGCCCTGACCGATCTCTGGGGTGTGGAAACGTCCGTGGTGGAAATTGCGCCGCAAGTTCTTCCCGGCGTCCTCGATCCAACCCTCGCCCGCATGGTGGCGGCCCACTTGGACGAACGCGGGGTAACCGTCCACACGGGAGAAACGGTTCGCGAAGTCATACCCGGCGACGACGGCGAATCGCTCATGGTGCGCACAAGCCAGAGGGAGCTTCCGGCCGATGTGGTGATCACGGCTGTGGGTGTGCGCCCCAATGGGTTTTTGGCGGCCCAGGCTGGTCTGCTCGTGTCCCCTCGAGGCGCCGTTGTGGTCAACCACCGGCTGCAGACGTCGGATCCCTGCATTTACGCCGGAGGGGACTGCATCGAGGTGATCCATCGGATCACGGGAAAGCCCTTTCATTTTCCTCAAGGATCCTTGGCCAATCGTCAGGGGCGTATCATCGGCACCAATATCGCCAGCGGGTGTGCCACGTTTGAAGGGGCCGTGGGCTCTTTCGCCGTGAAGATTTTTGATCTGGCCGTGGCCACGGCGGGCATTACGCACAAGACGGCCGTCTCGGAAGGCTTCGATGCGGTGCAGGCTCTGGTGATCCAGGCCGATCGTGCCCATTTCTACCCCACTCAGGACCTCATGACCCTGGCCCTCGTGGTGGACCGAAAAACCCGCCGGCTTCTGGGCATCCAGGGCGTGAGCCGAAACGGGGACGCCCTTGTGGGGCGCATTAATGCCGTCGCGGCCCTTCTGGCCCGCCGCGGCACCGTGGAAGACCTTTCCAACCTGGAAGTGGCCTACACGCCGCCTTTCGCCGCAGCCATGGACATCGTCAACGCGCTGGGCAACACCGCCGAAAACATCCTGGACGGCCTGAACGTCACGGCGGACCCGGACGATTTCGAAACCTGCTTCCTTCGGGACGCCGGCCCCGATGTGGTGTGCCTGGATGTGCGAGGCCCCAAGAACGCGGAACCCTTTGTCAAGGCCTTCGGCGACCGCTGGATCAACATTCCTCAGGAAACCTTGGCCCAACGGCTCGACGCCGTCCCCAAGGACAAGCGGCTGTTCGTCGTATGCAATTCGGGCGTGCGGTCCTACGAAGCCCTGTTGCAGCTCCGTGCGGCGGGCATCGAAAATGCCGTGAATGTCCAGGGCGGTGTGGCGGCCATCAAGAAATCGGGCATGATCCGATTAGAAGAAGAGAATGAACACTAAATAACGTGACCTATAATCGCATCTTACGGTTCCTGTGCGATCGGTCAGCGCGGTGATTCCGTAGCTGGATCCATTTGAGAAGATCAAGGGCCGTTTTGAGATCACGAGCCCTCAGCGGCAGTATCCATTCAATAACGATCCTAACCCAAGTTTGTCACTTTTCCGTGTAAGGCTTTGATATCGTTGGAAGTGCCTTTTTAACTCTACACTACAAATTTTTTTCGATGGTCATCAGCCTTTTTAAGGGCCGGGGCCGCACTCCGAAGGCCCTTGCCAATGGGGTGTGGCCGTTCAAAGCTCCGCTGCGCCGGCCAAAGAGGCCCCAGGTCTCTGCTGTCCGAGGAGCTCCGCGGGCCTTGCTTCGACGCATCGTTGCCCAAAGGACAGGATTTTTTCCTCACCTTTCCCTTCGAAACATGGTAATGATTGGTAAATCAATTCCTGGGGTCTTGAAACACGCATCGAGGACGCGCTCATGGGCTTTACGAGAAAAGACCTTCTGGGTATGCGGGATTTGGAGGTGCATGAAATCGAAACCATTCTCGACACCGCCCAATCCCTCAAGGAAATCAACACACGATCCATCAAGAAAGTGCCCACCCTTCGGGGCAAAACCGTGGTGCATCTCTTTTACGAACCCAGCACGCGCACGCGCACATCCTTTGACATTGCGGCCAAGCGACTCAGCGCAGACACCTACAGCATCGCCACGACCACCAGTTCCATGGTCAAAGGCGAAACCTTTCTGGATACCATCAAGAACTTGGAAGCCATGCGCCCGGATGTGTTCATCATCCGCCATTCGGCTTCGGGAACCCCGCATCGGGTGGCGCAACGCACGACCGCCTCGGTGATCAACGCCGGAGACGGCATGCATGAACATCCGTCCCAGGCCTTGCTGGACATGCTGACCATTCGGGAACACAAGGGGCGCCTGGAAGGGCTGACCGTGCTCATCGTCGGCGACATCGCCCACAGTCGGGTGGCTCGATCCAACATCTGGGGCCTGACCAAGATGGGAGCCCGGGTGGTGGTATGCGGCCCGCCTACCCTGATGCCGTCCCACATGGACCAGCTTCCGGTAACGGTTTCCCTGCAGCTGGAACCCGTGATCCCTTCGGCGGATGTCATCATGGTGCTTCGCCTCCAAAAGGAAAGGCAAGGGCAGGGTTTGTTGCCTTCTTTGCGGGAGTACGCCGCCTACTACGGAATCGATCGCAAGAAACTGGCTCAGGCCAAGCCCGATGTCTTGATCATGCATCCGGGCCCCATGAACCGCGGCGTGGAAATCAGCCCCGATGTGGCCGATGGGCCCCATTCCGTGATCTTGGATCAGGTGACCAACGGCGTGGCCGTGCGCATGGCGCTGCTTTACCTGTTGGTGCAGCGGGACGAGTCGGCGCTCTGAAAGCGCGCCGCCTGAAAGGGAGCCGTGTGACGACAAGGGAGGAAGCCGTGGAGATGATTCTTCGGGGCGGCCGCATTCTGGATCCGCAACGTCGAATCGACAGGGTCGGCGACGTGGTGATTCGAGACGGCCACATCCACGCCGTCGCCTGGGACCCCAAAGACATCGCGCTGTCCCCGCAAACCCGCGTTATTGATGTGTCGGGCAAATGGGTTGTGCCCGCCTGGGTAGATATGCATGTCCACCTGAGGGAACCCGGTGAAGAATACAAGGAAACCATCGCCACGGGAACGGCCGCCGCCGTGGCCGGCGGGTTCGGCGCCGTCGCTTGCATGCCCAACACCCATCCCGTTAACGACTGCGCGGCGGTGACGGAATTCATTCGGCGCCGCGCTCAGGAACAGGGATTTTGCCGGGTCTATCCCGTGGCGGCCATCAGCAAGGGGCTCAAAGGACAGGAGCTCTCGGAATTCGGAGAGCTTCGGGAAGCGGGCGCCGTGGCCGTCTCCGACGACGGCCGTCCGGTGACGAACGCCGCGCTCATGCGCCGAGCCCTGGAATACGCCAGAGCCTTTGACCTGGTGGTCATTAGCCATGCCGAAGAAGAATCCTTGTCCCGAGGCGGTCACATGCATGAAGGGCTGGTGTCCACACGGCTGGGACTGCAGGGCATTCCCGCGGCCGCGGAAGCGGCCATGATCGCCCGCGACGTGCTCCTGGCCGAACTCACGGGAGGCCGCCTTCATATTGCCCATGTGAGCACGGAGGCTTCGGTGTGGATTCTTCGGGAGGCGAAGCGGCGGGGTATTGCCGTCACCTGCGAAACAGCGCCTCATTATTTTACGCTGACTGACGAGTGCGTGGAGGGTTTCGACACCGTCTTCAAGGTCAACCCGCCCTTGCGCACCCGCCGCGATGTGGAGGCCATCAAAGAGGGCCTGGCGGATGGCACCATCGATGCCATCGCCACCGATCATGCCCCCCACAGCGTCCTGGAAAAGGATACCGAATTTCAAGATGCTGCCAACGGCATGATCGGCCTGGAATCGGCCCTGCCTCTGGTCTTGGGCCTCATTCGTGAGGGCGTTGGGAATCCCTTGGATATTTTGGCCAAAGTCACCTGCAATCCGGCAAGAATCCTCGGTATTCCCATGGGGAGCCTGGAGCCGGGATCTCCGGCTCATGTGACGGTCATCGACCCTGAGGCGGAGGTCGTCATCGACCCGGAAGGGTTTCAATCCAAAGGCCGCAACTGTCCTTTCCGGGGATGGTCCGTGCGGGGCCGCGCCGTCCTGACGCTGGTCGATGGACTCGTGCGCTATCCGTTCCACTAGGGGGATCAAAGGCCCATGGCGCAGCACGCCGACGGTCGAATCCTTGTGGTGGATGATGAACGGAGCATGCGGGAATTCCTTGAAATCATGCTCCAAAAGGACGGCTATGCGGTGCGCTGTGCGGCCAACGGCGTGGAAGCTCTGGAAATCCTCAAGCAACAAGCCTTCGACCTGGTGATCACCGACATCCGCATGAAGCCCGTGGACGGCTTGGAAGTCCTCAGGCAGTGCAAACAATTATCCCCTTCCACCGTGGTCGTTATCATTTCGGCTTACGCCAGTACGGAAACGGCCGTGGCCGCCATGCGCGAAGGCGCTTACGACTATTTGCCCAAGCCGTTCAAGATCGATGAGATGCGCCGCGTCATTCGGAACGCGCTCAAGACCCGAGGTCGGGAGCCGCCGGCCCACGCCCGCCAGGGCCCTTTGTATTTCGGGTGTATGATCGGCGAAAGCCCGGCCATGAAAAAGATCTACGAGCTCATCGAACGGGTTTCGGCCACCACCAGCAACGTGCTCATCACCGGCGAAAGCGGCACGGGCAAGGAACTGGTGGCCAAGGCCATCCACCATAGGAGTCCTCGGGCGGACAAACCCTTCGTTGCGGTCAACTGCGCCGGGGTGCCCGAATCCCTCATGGAAAGCGAGCTCTTCGGCTCGCGCAAGGGAGCCTTTACCGGAGCCGCCTCGGACCGAAAAGGCCTGGTGGAGGCGGCGCAGGGCGGGACGTTGTTCTTGGACGAAATCGGAGACTTATCGCCGGCTCTTCAGGTGAAGCTGCTCCGTGTGGTTCAGGAAAAGACCATCCGCATGGTCGGCGATACGGCGGACATCCCCGTGGATGTGCGCATCATTTCCGCCACCAACCGCGATCTCGAACAAATGGTTATCGACCGACAGTTCCGGGAGGACCTCTACTTTCGACTGAACGTGATCCATCTGCGGATGCCTCCTTTGCGGGAACGGCGCGAAGACATTCCGCTGCTCGCCGATTATTTCCTCGCTAAATTCTCCAAGGCTTTCGGCAAAGACATTCAAAAGATTTCCTCCTACGCCATGGATATTCTCAAGAACTACGATTTTCCCGGAAACGTCCGGGAACTGGAAAACATTATCGAACGCGGCGTGGCCCTGGAATCGTCCAGCATCATTCTTCCCGAGAGTTTGACCATCGCCGCCTACAGAAAGAAACGCGACGACAAAGAAACCCTTCGACCCGTCCTGCCTCCAGAAGGCCTGGACCTTCCCAAGTTTTTGGCGGATTTGGAAAAAAGCCTCCTCCTTCAGGCCCTGGAACGATCCGGAGGATCCAAGCAAAAAGCTGCGCAGCTTCTGGGGCTGACCTTTCGATCCTTCCGCTACCGGCTCCTCAAACACGGCCTGACGACCGAAGACGAAGAAGACGAACCCGGCACGCGCAGCCCGCAGAGATCCTTTTGATGGGGTTTTACCAGGGCACGGAAAGCAAAACCGCGTACGTGCAGCCGGACACCAAGGTTAAAAGCGACGTGGCCGCCGCGGCCAATTCGGTATCTCCGCCCAGTTCCGAAGCCATAATGTAGGTGATGGTCGCCGGGGGAGCCGCCGTCAGGATCAGGACCGGCGTGTGAAAGGAGCGGGGCACGGATCCCCAGCGCATGAGGGCGTAGACGAGTACGGGAAAGAGGATCAGTTTTAGAACACCGATGACGCCGATGGTTGGAAGGAGCTTTCCCAATGCACGGAAGGAAAGGGAGGTGCCGATAAGAAGCAGGGCCAAGGGCAGGGCCATGTTCGAAAGGATTTTAAGGGACTGGGAAACGGCGGGGTGCAAGGAGATGGCAAGATAAGAGAAACCCGTTCCGGCCATGACCGAAACAATGATGGGATTGGTCAGAATCCGTTTGACGGTTCCAAGAAGATCGACGCCTGTGGGGGCGGCGGGGGAGTTCTCGCCGGGGCGGAAATAGGCGAAGACGCAGACGGCGAGAAAGTTTTGGGCGATAATGAGAAAACTGCTGAGGAGAGCGGTTTGGGCGAAGAACTTGTCTCCCAAGGCATAAAAGGCGATGGCGTACGCCATGTATCCCAGGTTGCCGTGAAAGGCGCTATGGACGAACGTGGCCTTGAAGGATGAGGGTTTGGGGCTGAGATGAGCCCAAAGGAGCGCCAAGGCGCTGATCAGGCTGAGGCTGGCCAGCATGGAAAGCACGGCCCCTCCATGAAAATTTTCGGAAAATGACGATCGGGCCACTTCATGGAAGAGCATGGCCGGGACGGCCACGTAATAGACAAGGCGGTTGGCCGACGCGATGAAGGCCTCCCCGATGAAATGCCGCTGCATGAGCACGTAACCCAACCCAATAATGGAAAACACGGGAAGAATGTGGGTGACGAAAACGTTCAGCATCCGCCGCCTCCGCTGCAGGGAAAAGGGTTCGAGCACAGGCCGTGAAAAGGCTTGACCTTGACCGGTCTCGGCTTTAATAGACTCGGGACCTTACGGGGTAAAGCCAAGAATCGACATGGAGAGCAGCAATGGCCAAAGACATGGACAAAGACCAGCTCATGGAAGACTACGAAGACGACACGCTGGACTTCGAAGGCGGCGGGGATTTGGACTTCGAGGACGAAGAGGACGAAATCCTCATCGAAGACGAAGACGACGTCATTCCGTCCGTTCTTTTGAAGGGGAGCCCCAAGCCCAAAACGGAAGAAGACTGGCGGGGCCGCCTTATGGAAGCCAGCCGCGAAGGGGTTCCTGAATACAATATGTCGGATTCGTATAAAGAAGGTGATCTCATCTGGCATCCCGTCTTCGGATTGGGCGTGGTGAGCAATGTGATCACGCCGCGAAAGATGGAAGTCGTCTACGAAACCAGCAAAAAACTCATGGCGATGAACGTGACCCCTCCTTCGGCGAAGGCTTCCTGATACGACGTGTTGGCCTGTGCGTTCCGACAGCGTTGCCGCAGACGGCGGCGGCTTATCGGGGCGCACCGGCTATGCCCCGCCCCGCCCTCGCAGCGCCTTTCTCAAGGGTTCGATTTTTTCCATAAGGAAGCGGTGCACCAGAGTGGGGCCCGCTACGATGTGCCCGTTTTGCAAATAATTTTCGGTCGCCCAAAAGTCAGTGACCGTTCCCCCCACTTCCCGAATCAGCAGAGCTCCGGCGGCGATATCCCACGGTTTGAGACCGATTTCCCAAAAGCCTTGGAATCGGCCTGCCGCCGTGTACGCAAGATCCAAGGCGGCGGAACCGGCCCGGCGAATCCCGCTGACGTGAATAAAGATGTCCTTAAAAGCCTGAAGGTAGGGCTCCACCATCTCCTTGGATCGAAAGGGAAAGCCGGTGGCGAGCATGGCGTGTTGCAGGCGGCTTTCCCGAAGAGGGGCCAAGGGCCGGCCATTGCACGAGGCGCCGTGACCCCGGCGGGCTTCGAACAGTTCGCGCCGCAACGGGTCCAACACCCATCCCATGACGAGCGTGCCGTGAATTAATAAGGCGACGGAGACGGCGATCATGGGAAAGCCGTGGATGAAATTGGTGGTGCCGTCCAAAGGGTCCACGATCCACACGTGGGACGGCGAATGGTTTTCCACGGGGCGTTCCTCCGACATGAGCGTATGGTCGGGAAAGGCCTTTCGAATTCGCTTCAAAATCAGATCTTCGCAAAACCGGTCCACGTCCGTCACGAAGTCAAAAGTCCCTTTGCTTTCGACGGCCAGTGGTCCGCGGGACCGAAACTTTTCCCGAATGAAGGCCCCCGCCTCCAAGATTGCCAATCGCGCCGTGGTGCGGGCCAGCTCGGCCTCCTGCGGTTGCAGAAACGCCTCTGTGCCTCCCCGTGCTTGGTCTTTCACCGTTGCCCCCTCGAAAACGTTTGCGTTATGGTGCAGCCGTCATCGTTGGCGTTTCCTTATCACCAGGGGGATGACGATGAAAATAGATTTTCATGTTCACACGTTTCCACCGGAAGTTGTGGGCGACCGGGAACGGTTCTTTGACGGAGAGCCGGCCTTCCGCAGCTTATACGGGCATGCCAAAGCGCGCTTGGCGGATACGGACACAGTCCTTGAAGCCATGGACCAAAACGGCGTGGACATGGCCGTGATCTTCGGGTTCCCTTGGAAAGACAGGGAAAAGGCGCGACGTCACAACGACTACGTGCTGGAGTCGGCGGCGCGGCGACCCGAAAGATTCCGGCCTTTGGCCTGCTTCCACCCCACGGCAGCCTGGGCGATGGACGAGGCCGTCCGGTGCCTGAACGAGGGGGCGGCGGGGCTGGGGGAATTGGCCGTTTACGAAGGGGAAGACGAAGGTTCGGCCCTGAAGGCTTACGGATTATTGCTGGCATTGTGCCGCGAAAGAAAACGGCTGGTGCTCGTTCATGCCAACGAGCCCGTCGGACACCTCTACCCCGGCAAGGCCCCCATGGGGCTCCGGTTTTATTATGAACTCGCCGCAAAAAGCCGAGACGTTCCGCTGATTCTCGCCCACTGGGGCGGCGGGCTGTTATTCTATGAACTCTTAAAAAAGGAAGCACCGGAAACACTCGCCGGGGTCTTTTACGACACCGCCGCTTCCCCGTTTCTCTACCGAAGCGCCGTGTACCGGCGTGCTGTGGATGTGGTGGGACGGGACCGCATCCTTTTCGGAAGCGATTATCCTCTTTTGCCTCCGTCCCGGTATGAAAAGGAGATGGACGAGGCGGGCCTGAGTTGCGAAGAAAAAGCGGCGCTCATGGGTGGCAATGCCGCTCGGCTGCTGGGGTTGGACGACGCGGTTCCATGAGCCCGCCTGGGGAGGACAGGGCGCCGCTCATCAGGAGGCGTCGATGAGGCTCTCCTGCAAGAGCTCCAAATCCTCCACCTCTTCTTCCAGGTAGGCTTTGAGCTTTTTCTTCAATCGGCTTTCGATCTGCCGAATTCTTTCCCGGCTGATGCCGAACTGATCGCCGATTTCCTGAAGCGTCATGGGTTCGTCGGTCAGGAGCCGATGATCGAAAATGACGGCTTCCTTGTCTTTGAGGCCCTCTCGAAAGCGTTTGAGCTTTTCGTGGAGAATGGCTTTGGCTTCGGCATCGGCCAGCATGTCGTCCACGGGAATGTCGCGGGACGGCAGAAAGGCTTTGTGCGTGTCCGTGGAATCGTGATCGAGGGGAGCGTCCAGGGAGATTTCCCCGCTGGCCAGACGCATGTCCATCTCGGTCACTTCGGATTCCTTCACATCCAGGCGCTGGCTGAGAAGCTTGGGGCTGGCCTCGATCCCTTGGGCTTCCAGCCGCTCCTTTTCCTTGCGCAGGTTGAAAAAGAGCTTGCGCTGGGCTTGGGTCGTGCCGATCTTGACCAACTTCCAGTTGTCCATAATGAATTTGATGATGTAGGCCTTGATCCAGAAAGAGGCATAGTAAGAAAACTTGTAGCCTCGGTACGGGTCAAATTTTTTCACGGCCTGCATGAGGCCGATGTTGCCTTCCTGGATAAGGTCCATGAGGTTCTGCATCCAGTGGCGTTGGAAATCCATGGCGATTTTCACCACAAGGCGCAGATTGGAGGTCACCAGCTTGTACGCCGCTTCCACATCGCCCTTTTCCTTGTAGCGAATGGCCAACTGGGTTTCCTCTTCGCGGCTGAGCAGCGGATACCTCTTGATTTCCTCCAAATAAGCCCGAAGCGGGTCATAAACCTGAGGCCAATCCTTGCTCGGGGCTTCCAGAGGCGCCAGGTCCTGGTCGAAAATCTCGTCCGCCTCGGAAGCGGGCGCTTCGTCCAGGACGATCTCGGTGGCGGCCTCGTGCTCCACAGGTGGCTGTGCGCGTTCTTTTTTCTTGACCATTGCCAGTAACCGCCTCCCTCCTTGGCCCGTTCGCGGTGCCGTGTCGCCGTGTGGGGCCGGGCGTCGGCATGGGCCGTCCGGTCATTGTTTAAAACATATTACCATAAATGGTTCAAGACGCCACAAAAGCTTGCGTTTTGGACGGCTCTTTTCTATAAGCCTGTGCGTGAACCGGAGTGAAGCCCACAGAGCGTGAAAGGAGCCCGACCCGTTGATCTCTCGGCTGGTGCCCCCGCATATTGCCGCCATTGATCCGTACCCTCCCGGAAAGCCCATCGAAGAACTGGAACGGGAACTCGGCATCAAGAATTCCATCAAACTGGCCAGCAACGAGAACCCGTTGGGACCGTCCCCAAAGGCCGTGGCGGCCGTTCGGGAAAAACTCGACGGGCTGCACCGTTACCCCGACGGAAGCGGGTATTACCTGCGCCGAAGGATCGCCGAAAAACTGGGCGTACCCATGGAAGCGGTGGTCATTGGCAACGGGTCCAACGAAATCTTGGAGTTGGTCATTCGCACGTTTGTGCGGCCCGGCTTGGAGGTGATCATTCCCAACCCGTCCTTTCTCGTGTACCGCTTGGCGGTGCAGACCGTGGGCGGCACGGTGGTGTCCGTTCCTTTGAAAGATTTCACCATCGACTTGGACGGGGTCCTTCGCGCGGTGACGGATCGCACGCGCTTGATCTTCATCAACAATCCCAACAATCCCACCGGCACTGTGCTGTCAAAGACGGCCTTCACGGACTTTTTTCAGGCCCTGCCCGCCGATGTGGTGGTGGTCATCGACGAAGCCTACATCGAATTTGCGCCTTCAGGATCGACCTTTGACGGGCTGGACTTTGTGAGTGCCCAAGGACCTTGGGTCGTCACGGCCCGAACGTTTTCCAAGGCCTACGGTTTGGCGGGGCTTCGAGTCGGCTACGGGATCATGGATCCTGCCGTGGCGGCTTTTTTGCACCGAGTGCGCCAGCCGTTCAACGTGAGCACGCTGGCTCAGGTGGCGGCCCTGGCGGCTTTGGACGACGACGATTTCCTGGAAAGGAGCCGCCGGGTGGTCCGCGAAGGCCTGGCATACCTCTATCGGGGCTTGGATGCTTTGGGCGTTGCCTATCTTCCCACCCACACCAATTTCTTTCTCATCGCCGTTCCCGTCGATGCGAAAAAGATCTACGAGGCCATGCTGCGCGAAGGGGTTATTCTTCGCGCCATGAACGCTTATGGGCTGGATCGCCACATTCGAGTCAATGTGGGACTGCCGGAAGAGAACGAACGGTTTCTCAAGGCTTTTGCCAAGGTTTTGGAACAATTCAACCGATGATCATCGCCATTGACGGGCCCGCGGGGTCCGGCAAGAGCACCATCAGCCGCCTTCTGGCCGAGCGGCTCGGGGGGGTGTATTTGGACTCCGGGGCCATGTACCGTGCCGTGGCCTGGGCTCTGGCGCAGAATCGTGTGCTGGAGGCCCAAGACGCCGTGTTGGAACGCGTGCTGCCCTCTTTGCCCTTGGCATTCACCGTCCGTGACGGCCGAATGCATATCCTCTGGCACGGGATTGCCTTGGGTTCGGAAATTCGCTCGCCGGAAGTCACCCAGGCGGCTTCCGCCATCGCCCAAAGGGAACCTGTGCGCCGGTTTCTCCTCCACAAACAAAGGCAGACGGCGCACCAGGGCGGCGTTGTGGTGGCCGAAGGGCGGGATATGGGCACTGTGGTGTTTCCCGACGCCGACGTGAAGGTTTTCCTCACGGCCTCCCCCGAAGAAAGAGCCCGCCGTCGTGCGGCCCAGTACGGCGAACAGGGCATCGAGGTCGATTTCCAGGACGTGCTGCAAAGTCTTCAGGCAAGAGACGACGCCGATGCCAACCGATCCATCGCCCCGCTCAAACCCGCTCCCGGTGCTGTTCTGGTGGACACCTCCCGTCTTGGCATTGCCGAGGTGGTGCAGGTGTTGATGCATCTTGTGGAGCAGGCGGCGCAGAAACGAACCCGGGACGGAACGTCTCGTGCAGATTAGGATTGTCAAGGGTTGGGGTGTCTGCTAGAGTGCGCACCCAGCAAAAACGGCGTCAGCCGAAATCCGGACAAGGGGGTAGTGAGTTCAATGATCACGAAAGAGACAACAGAAAACTTAGAACGGCAACATCAGGAAGCGCAAGGGGCTGTTACGGAACGCGAAGCCGACACGGACGACGTGGACGGCGACACCTTCGAGAAGCTTTACGAACAGAGCTTCGGCAACATTCAGGAAGGTGAAGTGGTTCGTGGAAGGGTGGTCCAGATTTCGGACGATTATGTCATGGTCGATATCGGCTACAAGTCCGAAGGGGAAATCCCCATCGCCGAATTCCGGGACGATAAGGGCAACCTGGAAGTGGCCATCGGCGATGAAGTGGATGTGCTCTTGGAATACCACGACGACGACGAAGGGACCGTCTTCCTTTCCAAAGAAAAGGCGGAAAAGATAAAAGTGTGGGATGACATCAGCCGCATCTACAACGAAGACGGCGTCATCCAAGGCAAGGTGGTCTCCCGGGTCAAGGGCGGATTGGCCGTGGATATTGGCATTCAGGCCTTTGTGCCGGGATCCCAGGTGGATTTGCGCCCCGTGCGCAACCTGGACGCCCTCATCGGCAAGACCTTTGATTTCAAGATCCTCAAATACAACAAGAAGCGCCGCAACGTGGTCCTCTCGCGCCGCGTGCTCCTGGAAAAAGAACGGGAGCGCCAAAAAGGCCAGACCCTGGCCCTGCTGGAAGAAGGCAAGGTCATGGAAGGTGTGGTCAAGAACATTACGGACTACGGCGTCTTTGTGGACCTGGGAGGGATCGACGGGTTGCTTCATATCACCGACATGAGCTGGGGTCGGGTGGGGCATCCGTCCGAATTGTGCCAGATCGGCGATACCATCAAGGTCAAGGTGCTCCATTTCGACCGGGAAAACGAGCGCGTTTCCTTGGGCCTCAAACAGCTCCAGCCGGATCCGTGGACCAACGCCGCCGAAAAATACCCTGTGGGAACCAAGATTCAAGGCAAGGTGGTCAGTCTGACGGATTACGGGGCGTTTGTAGAAATCGAAGAAGGCATCGAAGGGCTCATCCATGTGTCCGAAATGTCCTGGACGCGAAAGATCCGCCATCCGTCCAAGATTCTGAGCGTCGGCGACCAGGTGGAAGCGGTTATTCTCAGCATCGATCCCGACCGCAAGCGCATCTCCTTGGGCATGAAGCAGCTGGAACCGAATCCGTGGAGCGTGATTTCGGAAAAATACCCCGTCGGGACGGTCATTTCCGGTAAGATCAAGAACATCACCGACTTCGGAATCTTCATCGGCATCGACGAAGGGATCGACGGTCTTGTGCATATCTCCGACATTTCCTGGACGAAGCGGATTCGCCATCCGTCGGAAATCTACAAGAAGGGCCAGGAAGTCCAGGCCATCGTCCTCAATATCGACAAGGACAACGAAAGGTTTTCCCTGGGGATCAAGCAGCTGGAACCCGACCCGTGGGAGAGCGTGGCCCAGCGTTACCCTGTGGGCAGCGTCATTACAGGGCCCGTGACCAACGTCACCGATTTCGGCCTGTTTGTGGAACTGGAAGAGGGCATCGAAGGCTTGGTGCACGTTTCGGAAATCGGCAAGGAAAAGGCCAAGGGCGCGCCCGACGAGTACAAAGTCGGGGATCGGGTGACGGCCAAGGTGATCAATATTTCGCCGAAAGAGCGAAAGATCGGCTTGTCCATCAAGAAGGCCGAAGAGCACGAAGAGCGCACCGACTACAAGGAATACATGAACAGCCCGAAGGCGGCCACATCCAATCTGGGCGAACTGCTCAAAGGGGCGGCGCTCCAGAACGCGGAAAATTCCCAAGAGGAGTAGCCTTCGGACGTCTTTCGGGGCGTGACGTTCATGTTCTTTTCTTAAGGTTTCGAGACACCCGGCTTTGTGCAACGCCGGGTGTTCGCTTTTAAGGAAACGCCCATGTTTAAGAAGACCTTAAAGATTCTTCTCATGATCGCCTTTGTGGTGCTCGTGCCGTTTGTGGGGCTGTACTTGTGGCTCGTGGCCCCGCAATGGGACTGGAAGAAGGAACCCAATCGCATCGGCGTGGTGGAAATTGAAGGGCTTTTGAGTGATGCCCGACCGATTCTGGAATCCTTGACGGAATTTCGCAAGGATCCCAACGTGAGGGCCGTCGTGGTGCGCGTGGAATCTCCCGGAGGCGGTGTCGGAGCGAGCCAGGAAGTGTATCGGGAAATCCAAAGAACGGTGGCCGAAAAGCCCGTAGTGGCCTCCTTTGGAGGAGTGGCGGCTTCCGGAGGCTATTACGCCGCGGCGGCAGCCTCGTACATCGTGGCGAGCCCGGGGACGCTTACCGGAAGCATCGGCGTGGTGGCCCATTTGCCCAACCTTCAGGGGCTGTTCGACAAGGTGGGGTATCGCACCGTGACCATCAAAAGCGGCCAATTCAAGGATGTGGGGAATCCCGGCCGGGAAATGACGGAAGCGGAAAAGGCGCTGCTGCAGGAAACCATTGAAAGCATGCACGAGCAGTTCGTCAAAGACGTGGCCGCAGGGCGCCGGCTTTCGCCGGAACATGTCCGGCCCATCGCCGACGGCCGGGTTGTTTCGGGCGAAAAGGCCCTGGAACTCAAGCTCGTGGACGCCTTGGGCAATTTTCAGGACGCGTTGGCCAAGGCCAAGGAACTGGGCGGAATTGCGGGCGAACCCCACGTGGTCTATGCGGACAAGGACCGAAGGAGCCTGCTTCGGCAGATCCTTGGAGCCACCGGGCTCACGGCCTTAGACCAGGTGCTCGATCCGGCCTTGAGCCCGGTGCGCTATGAACTTGTCTTGGGGCGCTGAACTAAGGCGTTTGGAAGATTTCCACGTTCCCGCTGCCGACGCGAATCACTTCGGGTACGTCTTCAATGAGGGAAATGACGCTGGAAGGGCGTCCCGGCACGGGGCCGCCGTCCACGATGAGGTCCAGGGAATGGCCGAGAACATCCCGAATTTCTTGCGGTGTTTCCAGGATGCGTCCGTTTTCCGGGTCCGTGGCGGTGGTGCTGATCACAGGGTGGCCCAGCTCCTTGACGATGGCCGTGCAGATGGGATGGTCCGGCACGCGGATTCCCACCGCTTTGCGCTTGGTGAGCATGATGCGAGGGACAAGCCGAGAACCTTCCAAAATGAAGGTGTAGGGGCCGGGCAGAAGCCGCTTCATGGTCTTATAGGCGTAGTTGGTCACCTGAGCGTATTCGCTGATGCTTTTCAGGTCGCTGCAGATGATGCTGAAGGGCTGTTGCGGGGAGCGGCGTTTGAGTTTGTAGATCTTTTCAATGGACGGCTTGTTGAACAGGTCGCATCCGATCCCGTAATACGTGTCCGTGGGATAGGCGATGACACCTCCTTTGGCGAGAATTTCGGCCACCTGTTTGATTTTACGCGGTTCGGGATTGCGGGGGTTGATTTCCAAGATCATAGGCGTCCCTCTCCTTCTTGTGGTGAAGTGCTTCGGAAGCCCTATGGCGGAATTCGGCCGCCCCGGCCGATCCCCCTTGCAGATTAAGTAAACACAAAGGGAAAAAAAAGACAACGATGTCCCCCGATCCGGCCCCTTCCCGCCTTGCCGCCGCCCCGGACCTCTACGGCGCCGTGGACCTGGGATCCCACACGATCCGTGTGTTGGTGGCGGCCCGCGATGCCGACGGGACTTTTCGGCCCTGGCATCACGAACGTCATGTGACGCGGCTGGCTCAGGGCTTTTCCCGGCAGGGATCCTTGACGGACGAGGCGGTGGCACGGGCCGTGACCGTGGTGCGCCAGGTGGCGGCTCGGCTTCAGGCGTTTCCTCTTCGAGCCCTGCGCTGCGGCGCCACGGGCGTGGTGCGCAAGGCCGCAAACGGGGCGGATTTCATCGAACGGGTTCGGGACGCCACCGGCTGGCAGGTGTCCATCCTGAGCGAAGAAGAGGAGGCCCTGTTATCCCTTCGCGGCATGGTGAGTGTCCTTGAGCCTCCGAAAGGCCCTCTCGTGTGTTTCGACCTGGGAGGAAGTTCCACGGAGTTTTCCTTGGTGGATTGGCAAACCCGATCGCCTCTGTGGGTCGGCAGTGTTTTTGTCGGCGCGGCCACCCTCACCGAAGCCTTCTTGGGGGACGCTCCGGTATCCGGGGAAAGGCTTCTGGAAGCCGCCGACCATGCCCGCCGAATCCTGCGTCCCGCCGTGGACGCCATTTGCGCATCCCTTCAAGAGCGGTTGCCCTCGGGGGAGAAACCCACCCTGGCGGGGACGGCCGGAACGGTCACCACCCTGGCCGCTATGGACGCCCGCATGGCGCACTACGTTCCCTATCGAATCAACAATCGAATCTTGACGAAAACGTGGGTCGCCGAGACGGTGCGTTCCCTGGGGGCCAAGAGTCTGGAGGCACGACGCCAGATCGTGGGCTTGGAGCCGGGCCGAGAGGACATCATTCTGGGCGGCGCGGTGATTGTGGAACAAATTCTCGAAAGTTTCCACGTTCCGCACCTGCGGGTGACCGATGCAGGATTGCTGGAGGGGCTCCTTTTGGACGGCGCCCGGGCCGCCGATTCAAAGACAACGCCACTTGAGCCCACGTGGCGGTTTTCCCCACAACTGGAAGAAACGCGTTGAAGGCGTCATTATAGGCCGGAAAAAGGGGAGGCTTTTCATGGACGAAAACAGGGTACTCCAGATTCCCGAAGCACTCACGTTCGATGATGTGCTCATCGTTCCCGCCTATTCGGAAGTGCTCCCGACGGATACGGACGTGAGCACGGTGCTCACGGCGACGATTCCCATGCGCATTCCCTTGCTCAGCGCCGCCATGGACACCGTGACCGAAGCGGAAACGGCCATCAGCATGGCCCGGGAAGGCGGCATTGGGATCATCCACCGCAACATGAGTGTGGAACGGCAGGCTCGGGAAGTGGACAAAGTGAAAAAATCCGAAAGCGGCATGATCGTCGATCCCATTACGGTGCACCCCGATCAGCCCATCGGCGATGTGATGGAACTCATGGCCCAGTACCGCATTTCCGGGGTTCCCGTGGTGAAAGGGGACCAGCTCGTGGGCATCATCACCAACCGGGACCTGCGTTTTGAAACCGATCCCACCCGGCCGGTGTCGGATCTGATGACCAAGGACAATTTGGTCACTGCTCCTGTGGGCATCTCCTTGGAAGATTCCAAAAAACTCCTTCAGGAACGGCGCATTGAAAAGCTGCTCGTTGTGGACGATACAGGACGGCTTCGCGGCCTCATCACCATCAAGGACATCATGAAGGTCAAGAAGTACCCCAACTCCTGCAAGGACCATCTCGGGCGGCTTCGCGTGGGGGCGGCCGTGGGGGCCGGAGCGGACACGCCGGATCGCGTCCAGGCCCTGGTGAAGTCGGGGGTGGATGTGATCGTCGTGGACAGCGCGCACGGCCATTCCCGAAACGTCCTACGCACCGTGGAGTGGATCAAGAGCGAATATCCGGAGGTGCCGGTGGTGGCCGGTAATGTGGCCACGGCGGATGGGGCGGTGAGTCTCATGGATGCGGGGGCGGATGCGGTCAAAGTGGGCGTCGGCCCGGGTTCCATCTGCACCACGCGCGTCATTGCCGGCGTGGGGGTTCCCCAGATTACGGCCATCATGGAATGTGCGCGGGTCGCTCGACCCCGCGGCGTGCCCGTGATTGCCGACGGCGGGATCAAATACAGCGGGGATATCGTCAAGGCCTTGGCCGCCGGAGCCGATGCCGTGATGATCGGAAGCCTTTTCGCCGGCACGGACGAAAGCCCGGGAGAGACGATTCTCTATCAGGGCCGAAGCTACAAGGTCTATCGAGGCATGGGGTCCTTGGGGGCCATGCGGGAAGGGAGCCGGGACCGGTATTTTCAGGACCAGGTTCAAGAGCCGACCAAATTGGTGCCGGAAGGGATCGAAGGGATGGTGCCCTATCGCGGCCCTCTGGCCTCCACCGTGCATCAGCTGGTGGGGGGGCTTCGGGCCGGCATGGGCTACGCGGGATGCCGAAACCTGGAAGATTTGCGCACCAAAACCCAGTTGGTGCGGATCACCAGCGCCGGCTTGAAAGAAAGCCACGTGCACGACGTCATCATCACCAAGGAAGCGCCCAATTACCAGGTGGATCTGAAATAAAGAAACGGAGCCGTTATGGACTGGCATGCCCTGCATCCGGACCGTGTCCTCATCCTGGATTTCGGGTCCCAATACACCCAGCTCATCGCGCGAAGAGTGCGGGAAAGCCATGTGTATTGCGAAATCCACCCGTGCACCATGGCCATGGAGGCGATTCGGTCCTATGCCCCCAAAGGGATCATTCTCTCCGGAGGCCCTTCCAGCGTGCATGACGCCAATGCTCCCCTTGCCCCGCCGGATCTTTTCCACATGGGCATTCCCATTCTCGGTATCTGCTACGGCATGCAGCTCATGGCGCACCTTTTGGGCGGACAGGTGGAACGGGCCGAACAACGGGAGTACGGGCCGGCCCTGGTAGAGGTGGACGAGCCTGCCGTCCTTTTTCAGGATATCGACCGTCAGGACGTGCGGGTCTGGATGAGCCACGGGGATCGCATCATCGCCCTGCCTCCCGGGTTTCGCATCCTGGCCCACAGCGCCAATTCGCCGGTGGCGGCCATGGGCGATGTGTCCCGGAAACTGTTCGGGGTCCAGTTCCATCCGGAAGTGGCCCACACACCCTGCGGCCGCACGCTCCTGGACAACTTCCTCTTTCACATCTGCGGCTGCAAGCCCACATGGACCATGAAAAGCTTCGTGGACTCAGCCGTTTCAGCGGTGCGCCACAAGGTCGGCTCCGACCGAGTGCTGTGCGCCCTCAGCGGCGGCGTGGATTCCTCCGTTGTGGCCGTCTTGCTCCACAAGGCCATCGGAGACCAGCTCCAGTGCATCTTCGTCAACAATGGTCTTCTGCGCAAAGGCGAAGCCGAAACGGTGGAACGGGTCTTTCGAGACCATTTCGAAATCAACCTGGTTTCGGTGAACGCCACGGACCTCTTCCTCGGTCGGCTTAAGGGCGTGACCGATCCCGAACAAAAACGCAAAATCATCGGGAACCTCTTCATCGAAGTTTTCGAAAAAGAAGCTGCCAAACTGCAGGGCACGCGCTATCTGGCCCAGGGAACCCTGTATCCCGACGTCATCGAAAGCGTGTCCTTCAAGGGGCCGTCGGCCACCATCAAGACGCACCACAACGTGGGCGGCCTTCCCGAACGCATGAACCTGGAACTCATCGAGCCGCTACGCGAGCTGTTCAAAGACGAGGTGCGCCAACTGGGCCGGGAATTGGGCCTTCCGGAACGCATTATTATGCGGCATCCCTTTCCGGGGCCGGGCTTGGCCATCCGCATCATCGGTGAAGTGACGCCCGAAAGTCTCAGGATCCTGCGCCATGCCGACGCCATCGTCTTGGAAGAGCTGGAGGCGGAGAATTGGTACGATCGCGTCTGGCAGGCTTTTGCCGTGCTGTTGCCGGTGCGTTCCGTGGGTGTCATGGGGGACGAGCGCACCTATGAACAGGTGGTGGCCATTCGAGCGGTGGAAAGTGTGGACGCCATGACCGCCGATTGGGCGCGCATGCCATATGACCTTCTGGCGCGCCTTTCCAACCGCATCATCAACGAGGTGCCCGGCGTCAACCGAGTCGTGTACGACATTTCGTCCAAACCGCCGAGCACCATTGAATGGGAATGACATGGACGCCCGGC
>Ga0209162_1001546_pt1 | contig 22229 bp, 17 predicted proteins | sample YNPNPMetaG_FD_187121 | JGI IMG/M metagenome (GOLD analysis project Ga0209162, IMG submission 187121) | Anoxygenic and chlorotrophic microbial mat microbial communities from Yellowstone National Park, USA - YNP NP MetaG (SPAdes) (version 2) ...
CAGCAGTCTCAGTAGATGAAAAAAGTTGCTCAAAGCGGGTCTGCCAGGCCCACCCAGTCCGGCCTGGGCCGGGGGCCTGACTGGGTGACCCGCCGCTTCGCGCTCGGCGGTCGCCCAGTCAGGCCTGGGCCTGGCAGACCGCCGAGGAGCACAAATTTCTATCTACTGAGGCTGAGCAATTACAAGTTCTGTAAAAGCAGCACCAACGCAAAGGCAAAGCACATGGCGCTGATGCACAGCAGAAGCAGAGCCAGCGCAGTAAGCCAGGTAGTGCGATTATGCCGGGTGCGCTGGGGCACCTGGCCTCCGGCGGGCCGGGTCACCTGAACCGGGGCGGCAGTCGGGGCTGTACGCTGCAAAGCCGCCACGACCTCGTCCACCTGGGCTGGAGTCAGATAGGTCTGGCCGGTCAACTGGCGGGCATAGGCAGCCAATTCCCGTAGCCGGAACAGCCGGGCGGCCGGGCGCTGGGGGATCAGATTAACCCTGGGGTGGGTAAGCACCACCGCCTTTTCCAGCGGCACTTCCCGTAAGCCCTCGCGGGCCAGATAGGACTTGAGTTGGATGTGATCATAGAGGACCTGTTTGATCGGATTCTCAGAACCGGGTTGCCAGGATTGACCACCGTCAGGGCTATGGAACCATTCGTCGCCCTCGCAGGCGTAGGTGCCGGCATACTCGTGGGTGGTCAGGAGCAAGAGGCCGGAGGGGCCTACCAATATCGCATCTATCACTTCCCTGGCCCGTGGCAACAGTACCCGCTGAAAGAGGGTGTAGGTGTCATCCAGTTCGCTGGCCAGGGTGTGGATCAGTAGCTCCTCGCCTGGGGAGTTCGCGCCGGGCGTCGCTTCGATGATCTGCATATCCCTACTCCATTTCCCCGGCGATCTGGGCCAGTCTGACCGGGTCCTGCACAATGATCCGGTGTCGTTGCATCCGTATCAGTTCCTCCTCTTCAAAGGCCCGCAAGGTCCGGCTCACCACCTCGCGGACGGTGCCGATCTGAGCGGCCATCTCCTCGTGGGTGAGTCGGCGAGCCGGGGCGGCGGCCTGTTCCGGCGCGTGGGCCTGCTGCAACAAGAGCCGGGCCAGGCGCGCGCGCACCGTCCATACCCCCAGTTCTTCAGCCAGCCGCGTTAACAGCCGCAGGCGGGTGGCGAACCGGCGCAACAAAGCCAGCGCCAGCTCCGGTTCCTGCCGCACCAGGGCCAGGAACCGCTCCCGGCGAAGCAGGTAGAGCGTGCCGGCCGTCCACGCCGAGGTATTGGCCGGCTGAGGCCCGCCATCCACAGCAGCCACCAGGTGAAAAACCTCGCCGGGGCCTAAATAGGTCAGCACCTGCTCCCGGCCCTCCGGCGACAGCCGGTAGACTCGCATCTGCCCGGCAGCGATCAGGTAGACCCATTCGGCCGGTTCACCCTCGAGCACGATCTGCTCGTCGCGCTGGACGTTCCGTTCTGTAAGCTCCCCGGCCAGCCGCTCCAACGCCTCATCGCTCAGTGTTGCGAACAGCGGCATGGCGCGCAACTGGGATATTAGCCGGGTCATCTTATGCTCCGGGCTGACTCTGCCGTGAACAGGTAATTGCTCAGCCTGTACCCTCCCGCAGGCAGTGTCTGGCAACGAGTCAGGCAGGTTCACCCCCTGGAGATCATGCCAGAACCTGCGGGAGGGTGAGCAGTTACGTGAATAGTACCAAGTTCCTACGGAAGTGAGGTGAAGTTTCCCTCAGGATGGAAGTATCATCAACTGGGAGGTGCGCCATGTCTACCACTGCTCACAGCATCATCTGCGAAGGCAATCTGATCCTGCGCTACCGGCCGGATGCCGTGAACGCCGGGCCCTGGACCCAGGCCGTGGGGCCGCGCTTCGACCGGCCTGTGTTCTACGACCTGTCCTATGCCCAACCGGTGGCTGACTATTACCTGGCGGCCAACACGCCGTCTTTATGGCTGAAAGAGGCAGCCGGGGCCATCGCCAGGTATCGCTTTGCCAACTATGCGGCCAAGCAGATCCAAGACCTGCATGAGGAGGCCTGGCGGAGCGGGCGCGAACCACCGGCCACGGCGGTGGACTTTTTCCTGTGTAGTTTTGTGGTGATGTGCCAGGCGGCGCTTCATGCCCTGGCCTTGTGGCTGAATGCCCACCTGCGGCTGGGGGTACAGCCGTTGGATGAGGTGGACCTGGCCCGGCCGGTCTTTCAACAGCGACTGCAAGCCGGGTGCTGGTCTTTGTACGTGCAGGTGGTGGCGGTGCGGCCCTGGCTCCAGGACCTGGGTCATTATTACCGCCGGGCACTTCACCGGGACCCGCAGCACAACGCGGCCAGCCTGTTGACCCCTGACCGGCTTCCCCTGGGGCAGTTTCTGCGGGTGGTGAACCCCACCGGCCAGACCGATGAGGCGCCGTTGCCGGTGGACCAGTTCTGTGAGACCTATTTGCGGAATGCGGACCGACTCTTGCGCGCCGGTTTTGACGAGGGGTATCAACGGCTGCAAGCGCATCGGTAACCGGTCGCGGATGGCCCAAGAAACCCGCCCTGCAGGGCGGGTTTCTTGATCGGCCGGTTACACCGGGCAGCTTTTATTCGGTGCTGGTGAGCACGGCCACCAGCAATTCGGTGCATTTGACCATATCGGCCAGGGCGATGTGCTCCTCAGTGGTGTGGACATTCATGGCCCCGGGGCTGACGATAAGGGTCCGGATACCATGGGCGTTAAAGATATTGGCATCACTTCCCCCGCCGGCCGAGATGAAATCCGCCTCCAGCCCGAGGAGCTGGGCCGCATCGGCCACGCGCTTGACGATGGCATCCGCCCGCCGCAACCGGAAAGCGGTATAGGTGCGGGCGATCTTGACGTCGGCCTGAGCACGATTCTGTGCGGCGGCGGTCTCTAACTCTTCGACGATCTGGTCGGTATACTTTTGCAGTTTTTTCTCGTTGTGGCTGCGTACCTCGCCCTTGATCTCCACCCGGTCTGGGACGATGTTCGACGCTGTGCCGCCCTGGATCGTGCCGATGTTGGCGGTTGTCTCCTCGTCAATACGTCCCAGGGGCATCCGGGCAATGGCCTCGGCCACCACGCGGATAGCGTTAATGCCTTCCTCCGGCGCGGCGCCGGCATGGGCCGCCTTGCCATAGATGGTGGCCTGAATAGAGTTCTGCGAGGGGGCGGCGATGATCACGGTGTTGACCGGCCCGGCGCCGTCCACCGCCAGGCCTTGTTTGGCCCGGATGCGCGCATAGTCCAGGTTTTTGGCTCCGTGCAAACCGCCCTCTTCCCGAACCGTCAACACGATCTCGATGGGCAGATGGGGTAGCTTCTCGCTGGTAACCACGTGCACCGCTTCCAGGATTGCCGCCACACCGGCCCGGTCGTCGGCCCCCAGGATCGTGGTACCGTCGCTACGGATGATGCCATCGGCTCCCAGGTGGGGTTTGATGCCCCGGCAGGGTTCCACGCCGTCCATATGCGCGTTGAGCAAGATCGGCTCTCCGGTGCCGGTCAGATAGCCATAGATGTTGTTCATCGCATCGGCATGAACTTCCAGGCCCAGGCCGCGCAAGCGGCCAGCGGCATAGCGGGCTACCTCTCCCTCTTCGCCAAAAGGACTGTCAATCTTGACCAGGTCCAGGAACGTGTTCAACAAACGATCTTGGTTAATCATGGGGACTCCTTTGTTCCTCCACTCGACAGCTACCCGTCGGCAAGGTATACTTTACCACGCTTTGGCCCAATCGTCAAGGGCGCCTGACAGCCGGGCATAACTTCTGTCAGGGTCAAGGTGGGAGAAAGCCTTTCCGGTTTTTTTGCGACTCGCCGCCGCAAAAAAACTACCAGGCATTCTTCCCCCTCCCCGAAGGGCCGAAGTGGGGAGCCGGGCAGTGCCCTCGTGCGTTTAATTACGCCCGGTTGTCAGAGGGCGCCACTGGACAAGCCGGGCCGTCTATGGTATAATATTAGCCGCCGACGGGGGAAGTGTCGGAATGGGCAGACGAGCATGATTTAGGATCATGTGCCGCAAGGCGTAGGAGTTCGAGTCTCCTCTTCCCCACCATCCCCCAGAGAGCACGAGCGGAAGTGGCTCAGCGGTAGAGCATCTCCTTGCCAAGGAGAGGGTCGTGGGTTCGAATCCCATCTTCCGCTCCAATGTTGATCTCCAGTCCACGGGCTCCGCCACGGAGCCCGTTTTTTGAGTGCCCGGTTCCCAGAGGTTAAATTGAAAGTCACGACAGAACAGGCGCCGGATAGCCAGGTGGTCCTCACCGTCGAGGTAGATGCGGAGCGGGTGGAACAGGCCCTGGACCAGGCTTACCGCCGGGTGGTCAGGCAGGTTAACATCCCGGGCTTTCGGCGGGGCAAGGCCCCGCGATATATCGTGGAACGCCACGTGGGCCGGGACCAGCTTTTCCGCGAGGCCCTCAAGCCGCTGCTAGAAGAGATATATCGGGAGACGGTCCAGGGGCAGGAATTGCAGCCCATCTCGGCGCCGCAGGCCGAGATGATCGAGGTGGACCCCTTGACCTTCCGGTTCACCTTCTCCGTGCGTCCCCAGATCGAGTTGGGGGAGTACCGGGCCTTGCGCTTCCCGTTGCAACCGGCCCCGGTTACAGAAGCCGAGGTGGATGCAGCTCTGGAACGCGTGCGGCGTGATCACGTGACCTGGGAGACCGTGGAGCGACCAGCCCGCATCGGCGACCAGTTGCTCTTGGACGTGGCCGGTGGCGTGCCGGACGGCGTCCAGGTCCGGCGTGAGAACGAGGAGGTCTGGCTGACTGACCCGACGGAAGGATTGATCCTGGGGCCGGGTGTCATCGAGCAACTGGTGGGGGTGCGACCCGGCGAGACCCGCACCATCACCATCACCTATCCCCAGGATTGGGCTGACGCCGGGCTGGCTGGCCAGACTGCCACCTACCATTTCACCATCCATGCTATCAAGGAACCGCAGTTGCCGCCCCTCGACGATGACCTGGCCGCGGCCGTGGGTGAGTTCGAGAGCCTGGCCGCTTTGCGCGACCACGTGCGTCAGCTCATGCAGGTCAACGCCGAGGCTCAGGCGTGGAACGGGGTTCGGGACCAGATGATAACAGCCCTGGTGAGCGGGGCCACGGTAGATACGCCAGCCGTGCTTATCGAGGCCGAGATTGATGAGCTGCTGGAAGAACTGCAACAGCGGCTCCGCCGGCAGGGGTTGACTCTGGAACGCTACCTGGCCCTGTCTAACACCACCCTGGAGGGGCTGCGCACTCAGATGCGCGACAGCGCGCGCGAGCGCGTGCGCCAGGCGCTGGTATTGGGGGAGTTTGCCCGCCGCGAGGGCCTGGACGTCACTGAGGCTGAGGTAGAAGCCGAGATCGAACGCCTGGCCGCCGGAGACCAGGTTCGTACCACCTGGAAAGCCCCGGAACAACGCCAACGGATCGCCAATCAACTGCTGGCCTGGCGGATCGGCGAGCGGCTCGTCGCCATCGCCACCGGCATGGCAGACTCCTCACCGGCGACAGATACGCCAACTCAAGAAGAAACCCGATCGTGAGGTGAAACTATGATCAGGCCGTGGAACCAGCTCATACCCATGGTCATCGAGACCACCGGTCGCGGCGAGCGAGCCTATGACATCTGGTCATTGTTGCTCAAGGAGCGCATCGTCTACCTGGGCACGCCGATCAACGATGCCGTGGCCAACCTTATCGTGGCTCAACTTCTCTATCTGGACCACGAGGACCCGGAAAAAGACATCAACCTGTATGTCAACTGCCCCGGCGGGTTGATCTATGCCGGTCTGGCGATTTACGACACGATGCAGTTATTGCGCGCCCCCATCTCGACCATCTGCATCGGCATGGCGGCCAGCATGGGCACGGTCCTGGTCGCGGCCGGGGCCAAAGGCAAACGATATGCCCTGCCGAATGCCACCATCCATATCCACCAGCCTGTGGGCGGGACTCAGGGCCAGGCGGTGGACATCGAGATCGAGGCCAAAGAGATCCTGCGCCTGCGGGACCGCCTCAATCAGATCTTGAGCCATCACACCGGCCAGCCGGTGGAAAAGATCGTTCAGGATACAGACCGCAATTACTACATGGATGCCCGGGGGGCCGTCGAATACGGGATCGTGGACGAAGTGTTGACCAGGGCCGGTACGGGGCCTAAACCTTGTTAGCCAGTGCCCAGGAGCAAACGCATGAGTGTATATGATACGACTGTAACCAAGATTCGTCTATAGTTGACTTCAGAGGGAAACAGGATGGAAGAGCAAATCAGCTTGCATGTGGAACCACGCGCTATACGTGGTAAAAAAGTGCGTTTCTTACGCCGGGAAGGCCAGGTCCCGGGCAACGTCTATGGCCCCGGCCTGGATTCTATCCCTATCCAGGTCGAGGAGACAGCCCTGCGTCAGACACTCCGTCGGGCCGGCGTCCATCGGTTGGTACATCTGACAGTCGGGGCCGAGGGGAAACCGCGCCAGGTTTTGGTGCGGCATGTTCAGCAGGATCACACCACGGATGCGATCCTGCATGTGGATTTCCATCAGGTCGCCCTGGACAAGCGATTTACCAGCCGGGTCCCGGTGGTCCTGGTTGGGACTTCAGAGACCGTCGGTCGGGGCGGGGTCTTGCTTCATGTGCTGGACCATGTCACCATCGAATGCCTGCCCCAGTACCTGCCGTCAGCGATTGAGGCCGACGTGTCCAAGATCCAAACGTTCGATGACGTCATTCGCGTGCGGGATTTGACTTTGCCGGCGCAGGTTCGCATCCTGACCGATGGCGAGGAAATCGTCGTCAAGGTCCAACGACCACGGTTGGCGAAGGGCAAGGCCGCTGAGGCGGAAGAAGCCGCCGCGCCGGCTGAGGAAGGCGTTAAGGAATAGAACCGCACAGGTAATTGCTCAGCCTCAGATGGAAATTCGTGCTCCTCGGCGGTCTGCCAGGCCCACTGACCGCCGAGCGCGAAACGGCGGGTCACACTCCCTGCGGCTTGTGCCAGGTCGCAGACGTGGTCGCCGCTTTGAGCAACTTTTTCTATCTACTGAGCCTACCCTCCCACAGGTTGCTGGGAACCATGTTTCCTGTCTGCGTGCTGTCCGGGGGCGTGTCCGCGAAAACTCACGAACCTGCGGGAGGGTGGGCTTTCCTGGCTGTGTGAACCTCTAATCGGCCTGGGGGACAGTCGGTCCCGTGCAGTGGGGTGAAGAAGCCGCCCGGCTGATTCACCCCACCTGCCAGGGTAACCGCTGCTCCCCGTTTTTGTGTTGGGGCTATGGTCAGCTCGTGGACCTGGGCGATTGAGGCCAGAAGAGAGGTTTTAGTGGTTGACGGGCCGGGCCTTCGCCCCCTGAAAGGCAAGCTGAGACTGGCGGCCACCCGGGGAAACGCAGTGAGCTTATCGCGTTGGGGCCAGTACGGCCCTGGAGTCGAGGCTTTAGCCGGTTCGAGACCCGCCTGAAGGCTCCAGCGCGCATAATCGCTACTGGTGCCCGTTTCCTGTGTCCCCCAATGTGTAACGCTCCCCCAACGCGCGCTTTCTTCAGTGCTCTCTTTGTGGTATAATGTGCTTGAAAGGCCTGCCCTGTACCCTTCAGCAGGTTAGTACCCCCAACTGCGGGAGGTCGGGCAGTTACGTTTGATCACTGTCTGAGGAGGGACCCAACTTGTTCAGCCCGCTCAACTTTTTCCTGGGTCTATTCAGCCGGGACATCGGCCTGGACCTGGGAACGGCCAATACGCTGGTCCTGGTCCGCAATCAGGGTATCATCATCAACGAGCCTTCGGTGGTGGCGATCAATAAAAAAACTCGCCAGGTCCTGGCGGTGGGTGACGAGGCCAAACGCATGGTGGGCCGGACTCCGGCCCATATCGTCGCCGTCCGTCCCCTGCGTGACGGTGTGATCTCGGATTTCGACGTCACAGAGCAGATGATCCAGTACTTTATCCGGCGGGTGCACGAACGCTTCGCCCTGGTCCCGCGTCCCCGGGCCGTCATCGGCATCCCCTCCGGCGTGACCGAGGTGGAGAAACGCGCCGTCCACGACGCCGCGATCAACGCTGGTTGCCGGGAGGTCTATCTCATCGAGGAGCCGATGGCCGCCGCCATCGGGGCCGGCCTGCCCGTCACCGATTCCGTGGGCAGCATGGTCGTGGACATCGGCGGGGGGACCAGCGAGGTGGCGGTGATCTCCCTGGGGGGCATCGTGGTGAGCCGTTCCATCCGCGTGGCCGGTGACGAGATGGACGAGGACATCATCAACTATGCCCGCCAGAAGTATAACCTGCTCATCGGCGAGCGGATGGCCGAGGCCGCCAAGATCCAGGCCGGAAGCGCGTATCCGCTGGAAGAAGAACTGATGGTCACGCTGCGCGGCCGGGACCTGATCACCGGCCTGCCCCGGTCGGTCGAGGTCTCCAGTGTGGAGTTGCGGGAAGCCCTGGCCGGGTCGGTGGACCAGATCGTCGCGGCTGTAAAAGATACCCTGGAGGAGACGCCGCCGGAGCTGGTGGCCGACCTGATGGAAAGCGGTATCGCCCTGGCTGGGGGTGGAGCACTGCTCCTGGGCATCGCCGAACGCCTGTCCCACGAAACCAAGATGCATGTTTATGTGGCCGATGACCCCATGACTTGTGTGGTCCGAGGAGCCGGTGAGGTACTAAAAGACCTGTCGGCATTGCGCAAGGTGTTGGCCGAGGTCCAGAGCGGACCAGCGCCGCGCTGATAGTCGTGTAGTCAACTGACCATCCGATGAGGAGACCATGCATTGGACCCGCCGGCGCTCCATCATGCTCCTGCTCATCCTGGCGTTGAGCCTGTTGTTGTTCGGGTTGTACCAGGGAGGGCAACTGGCGCCTGCTGAGAGCATGGTCTTGCAACTGCTCAGCCCCGTGCAGGCCTGGTTGTCTGAAGGGGTAGCAGTGGGCCAGAGCGTCCTGGAGACCATGGCCGAGTTGGGGTCCTTGCGCCAGCGGATCGCCGCGTTGGAGGCCGAACGGGATGCTTTGCAGGCCGAGAATGTGCGCCTGCGCGAGATCGAAGGTGAATATGTGCTCCTGCGCGAGCAACTGGGCTACCAGCAGACGCATCCCCAGTTGGACCTGTTGCCGGCCGAAGTGGTGGGGCATGATCCCACCAACCTCTTACGCTTCCTGATCATCAACAAGGGCAGCCAGGATGGCACGCGGGCTGAGATGACCGTGGTGACGCCGCGCGGCCTGGTAGGTCGTATCTCCACCGTTGGTCCCAATTGGGCCAGGGTCTTGCTCATCACCGATGTGAGCAGCTCGGTGAATGCGATGGTCCAACGTTCGCGCACCACCGGTGTGGTGCAGGGTCAGGTCGGCGGGCGATTGGTCATGCGCTACATCCCGCAGGGGGAATCGGTGCAGGTGGGTGACCTGATCCTGACCTCCGGGCTGGGTGGTAATTTCCCCAAGGGTGTGCTGATTGGCCGGGTCACGGAGGTGCGCCAGAAGGACGTCGAGATGTTTCAGGAGGCCGAGGTCCAATCTGCCGTGAACTTTAATCGTCTGGAGCAGGTCCTGGTCGTCCGCAATTTTGTGCCCACGGAGCTGGGGGGCGAATGAGCCGGCGTGGGCGGCTGGCGCTCAATATCTACCTGGGACTGTTGATCCTGGGCAGCGCCGCGCTCCTCCAATCTTCAGTTCCGCCCCTGCCGGTCTTGGGCATCCGGCCCAGCCTGGTCCTCTTGCTGGTGGTATGCTGGAGCATCGTGCGTGGCGGCCTGGAGGGCATCTGGTGGGGGGTTATCGGCGGGCTGGCCCTGGATATACTCTCCGGCGGGCCGTGGGGGGTCTCCACCCTGGCCCTCACCCTGGTGGCCTGGTTGGCCGGCCTGGCCGAGGTCAACCTTTCCAGAAGCAATATCCTGTTCCCCACAGCCCTGGTCCTGGGCACATCGCTGCTCTATGATCTGGCATGTATGGCTCTATTGAGTCTGGTCGGCTGGCAGATGGCGCTGCTGGATACGTTCCTGGTAATTATCCTGCCCACAGCCATCATTAACGTGTTGCTCACCTTCGTGATCTGGCCCCTGGTATTGGCCTTGAATCACCTGGTGGGGGGCGGCCGGCAATTGCGGTGGTAAGACTGCCCACCCTCCCGCATGTTTAACCCCGCGGGAGGGTTCAGGGTAGACAGGCCAGGGTGGTAACAGGTATTCGGAAAGGATCGGCATGGATCGAGGAACACGCATCCGGTTCATCCTGTTCCGCGTCGCCATCGTGCTGGTCATGGTGGTATTGCTGACCCAGCTCTGGCGATTGCAGATCGTGGAGGGCCAGCGGTATCAGAAACTGGCAGAAGATAACCGCCTGCGCCTGCGGTTCATCCCGGCGACCCGGGGCGTGATCTATGATCGCAACGGGGTCCTCCTCACCCGGAACCGCCCCAGCTTTACCGTCTCCCTCGTGCCGGCCGAACTGCCTGACCCCGGTGAAGAGGAGCTGATCTTGCAACTGGCTGATCTGCTCCAGATGCCCCCGGCCGAGATCGGTGAGAAGGTCCATGAGGCCCGGCTCAAAGCCCCCTTTTCCCCCGTGATCATCAAAACCAATGTCCCCCGCGATACTGCGTTCATCATCGAGGAGCAGCGTCATCGCCTGCCGGGTGTGCTGGTGGAAATCGAATCCGTCCGCGAGTATCCGAATGGGGCCCTCACAGCTCATCAGGTGGGCTATGTGGGCCGTGTCCCCGGCGAGCGCGCGGACGAGTATGTGGCGCAGGGCTATGACCTCAACGACATCGTCGGCCTCACCGGCGTGGAACTGAGCTACGAATACGAGCTGCGCGGGGTCAAAGGCAGCAAGATCGTGGAGGTGGACTCCCGCGAGCGCGAGCTGCGCACCGTGCCCGGCACCGAAGTCCAACCGCGACCGGGGCACAACGTCCACCTGACTATAGACACAAAGCTACAGGCCGCTGTGGCCGAGATCCTGGCGGCCGGGATCGCTAAATCCAAGGCCAAATCCGGTGTGGCTATCGTGATGAATGTGCACACCGGCGAGATCCTGGCCTCAGTGAGCCTGCCCACCTACGATAACAACCTGTTCTCCGGCGGCATCTCGGCGGCCGATTATCAGCGGCTGCAAGAAGACCCCCAACGTCCCCTGGTGAACCATGCCATCAGCGGGACCTATCCCCCCGGCTCCACGATCAAGCCCATCTTTGCCGCTGCGGCGTTACAGGAGAACGTGGTGCGCCCGAATACCCGCATCTTTTGCGGCGGCACCATGTCCGTGGCCGACAAATATGTGCCGGGTAAGTATTGGACGTTCTACTGCTGGAATCGTCATGGGCATCATGATGTAAACGTGGTCAATTCCATCTCCATGTCCTGCGACATTTATTACTATACCATCGGTGGCGGCACAGACTGGTTCAGGAATCCCCTGGGGCTGGACCGCCTGGAGCGTTATGCCCGGCTCTTTGGCCTGGGGGATCGCACCGGGGTTGACCTGCCGGGTGAGAGCCAGGGCCTGATCCCCAACGCGGAATGGAAACTGGCGCAACCCTGGAACAAGAGCGGCGAACCCTGGGTTACCGGTGACACATACAACATGTCTATCGGCCAGGGCTTTGTGTTGGTCACGCCGTTGCAGATCCTTAATGCTATCGTAGCCATCGCCAACGGGGGCACGCTCTACAAGCCCCAGATCGTCCACCACATCACCGATGCCGATGGCAACGTGGTCCAGCCCTTCCGGCGGGAGATCATCCGCCAGCTCCCGGTGAACGATGAATACCTGGTTCTGGTGCGCCGGGGTATGCGAGAGGGCGTGATGTGGGGCACGGCCTATGGGGCGAACCTGTGGCAGATCAACGTGGCGGCCAAGACCGGCACCGCCGAGTACGGCGTGCCAGACGCGACCGGGCGCAAACCGACGCACGCCTGGATGGTGGGTTATGCGCCTTATGAGAACCCGGAGATCGGCGTGGTGGCCTTTCTCGAAGGTGGTGGTGGCGGTTCCCAGAACGCCGGGCCGGTGCTGGGCCAGATCATCAGCACCTACTACGGTTACCCCTATGCCACCCGGCCAACCCCCACACCCACGCCGACCGCCACGCCAACCCCGGAAGGCTGGATGCCCACCCCCACGCCGGAAGGCTGGGTGCCCACCCCCACGCCGCCGGGCTGGTGACCGGGGCAATACGTCAGGCGTCATACGTCAGGCACGAGCAACAGGATATGATGACGTTTGACGCTGGGAACCTGGAAAAGGGATTGCCCTATGACGCCTCGTCCCTCTGATACCTTGACCGTCAAAGGCCGGCGCGATAGCCTGCTGATCATTGTGGCCCCCGAGGCATCTCTGGGCCAGGTGCTGGCGGACCTGATGGCCCGGCTGGACGGCACGCCGGATTTTTTTCGGGGCGCGCGGGTAGCTCTGGACCTGGGTCCCCGACCGCTGGCCGCAGAAGACCTGGAACAAGTGCTGACGGTATTGCGCCGCCATGAGGTGACGCTGCTGGCCCTGCTGACGACAGACGCCGCCACGCGACAATTGGCCCAGGAACGGGGCCTGGCGACCACTCTACTCACCCCCGCTGAGGGCGGGCGACAGGTGTCGCGGACAACCCGGCCGGCTGAGCCGACCCTGGGCGCAGAAGAGCGGTGTCTGGTGCTCAAGCGTACCCTGCGCTCCGGCCAGGTGCTCCAATATCAGGGGCACGTGATCGTCGTGGGCGACGTGAATCCTGGGGCCGAGGTCATGGCCACCGGGGATGTTTTCGTCTGGGGTCGGCTGCGTGGTATCGTCCACGCTGGCGCGGCCGGCGACCGGCGGGCCATCGTCTGTGCTCTGGAGCTGGCCCCCGCGCAACTGCGCATCGCTGATCTGGTCGCCCGGACGCCGGAGGGACCGGTCCATCCACCCCGGCCGGAACTTGCTCGCGTGGAAGCCCAGCGCATCATCGTGGAAACCTGGTAACTACCTGCCGGAGCATCCTTGAAACCACAAAGGACACCAGGGAACACGAAGGATTCCGTGCTCGCGCGGGGTGTGCCACCCCGCGCCGGGATTCCGTGCTCGCGCGGGGTGTGCCACCCCGCGCCGGCGGCGGGTCACACCCCCTGCGGTCGCCGCCGCGAGCAGTGGGACCGCCTTTGAGCAACCTGGCTGATTGGTTACCAGGAGGAGTAAAATATGGCAGGACGAGTGATCACCGTGACTTCCGGCAAAGGTGGCGTGGGCAAAACCACCGTCACCGCCAATCTCAGCACGGCCCTGGCCCTGCGGGGCCATCGCGTGGTCGCCATTGACACGGATATTGGCCTGCGGAACCTGGATGTGGTCATGGGGCTGGAGAACCGCATCGTCTATGACCTGGTAGACGTGGTGGAAGGACGGTGTCGGCTGCGGCAGGCGTTGATCAAGGACAAGCGACTGGCGGAGCTGTACCTCATGCCGGCCGCCCAGACCCGGGACAAGACGGCCGTCAGCCCGGCTGATGTGGTGCGAGTCTGCACCGAGTTGCGATCCGAGTTTGACTTTATCCTGCTGGATTCGCCGGCTGGCATCGAGTTGGGGTTTCAGAACGCCGTTGCTCCGGCCGATGAAGTGCTCATCGTCACCACGCCGGAGGTGGCCGCTGTGCGCGATGCCGATCGGATCATCGGCCTGCTGGAAGCGCAAGAGAAATACGAGCATCGGCTGATCATCAACCGTCTCAAGCCCGGGATGGTGCGCCGGGGTGATATGTTGGACATCACCGACGTGCTGGAGATCCTGGCCGTGGACCTCCTCGGCGTCGTGCCGGAGGACGAGCAGGTCATAGTGGCCATCAATCGGGGCACGCCGGTGGTGCTGGAGCATGACTCGCTGGCCGGCCAGGCCTTGCGCAACATCGCCCGCCGCCTGACCGGCGAGGAGGTCCCCTTTATGGCTCTGGAGGAACCGGGCCTGTGGCAACGGGTCTTGCGCCGGTTCGGCCGGTAAGGGTATATTTACCAGGAGGTGGCCCAGGGTGAGCATCGTCAGTCGTCTGTTCAGTCGGCCTCGCAAATCCAAGGATATTGCCAAAGAACGCCTGCAACTGGTGCTGGTCCAGGATCGATTCCGCCTCTCCCCAGAGTTGCTAGAGACCCTGAAAAACGAGCTGATCGAGGTCATCACGCGCCATGTAGACGTGGATCGCAGCGGTATTGAGGTGGAGTTGGTGCACCGTGATACCGGCGAGACCTTGATCGCCAATATCCCCTTGAAACGAGGGCGGAGGGCACGCGACGCCCGGCGGCCCACCTGATCCACTCGACACCAGCCATGGATACCCGACAATGGCGGCACTTTGACTATATCCTCCTGATCGTCACCTTGCTCCTGGCAACTTACGGCGTCGCCATGGTCTATAGCGCGACCCGGGCTACCTATGGGAGCGAGGTACTCTCGCTGGACGTGCCGGTGCTGCATCAGGCCTTCTTTGTGCTGGTGGGCCTGATCCTGATGCTCGTCTTTGCCACTATTGACTATCGCATCTATGCGAACTTTTACTACCTCATCTATGGCCTCAATGTCTTCCTCTTGATCCTGGTGCTGGTGGCAGGTTCCCTGGGTGGTGTAGGCGCGTCCCGGCGCTGGCTCGACCTGGGCTTCTTTACCTTCCAACCCTCGGAGATAGCCAAACTCCTGCTCATCCTGACTCTGGCTCAGTTCCTGGCCCGGCGCGAAGGGCAGGCCGGGTCATGGCGGACCCTGTTGGGGTCTCTGGTCCACGTGGGGGTCTTGCTGCCCCTGATCTTTTTAGAGCCGGACCTGGGCACCACCCTGGTATTGGTGGTTATCTGGCTGGCGATGGTCTTTTTTGCCGGGGCGCGGTGGTATCAATTAGCCTTTCTGGGCACGTTGGGCATGCTGGCCGCGCCGATCATCTGGCTATATGTCTTGCAGGACTATATGCGGCAACGGTTCCTGATCTTTCTCAACCCTTACGCGGATCCGTGGGGGGCCGGCTACAATTATATCCAATCCCGCGTGAGCGTGGGGGCTGGGGGGCTATGGGGGCAGGGATATGCCAGCGGGTCGCAAAGCCAGCTCCATTTCTTGCGCATTCAGCATACCGACTATATCTTTTCTGTCCTGGCCGAGGAGTTGGGCTTTGTGGGCGCGATGGTGCTGAGTCTGTTGTTCGCCATCTTGCTCTGGCGCGTCTTGCGTATCGCTCAACTGGCCCGCGACACCTACGGCCGGCTCATCGCTGTGGGTCTGGCGAGCACCTTGCTCTTCCAGTTCCTGGTGAACGTGGGGATGAATGTGGGGTTCTTTCCGGTGACGGGCATCACTTTGCCGTTCATCAGCTATGGGGGAAATTCGATCCTGTCGTTCTTTATCGGGCTGGGCATCTTGCAGAACATTCTTATGCGCCATAAGCGACTGGAGTTTTGAGTCACCGTGAACGGGCAGCCGGTGCCGGGAGCGATGCTCTGGCGCGCATTATGGCTGGTGCTGGCCGGGGCGGTGCTCTATCTGGCCTATCAGGCGGAACGACCGGCCGGACCAGCCGGCGCCCCGACGGATCTGCCCCGGGCCGGCTGGTATCTGGCCTGCTCGGTGGCTCTGGTGGCGATCCTGGCCCTGTTTTCCCGGTCCTGGCAGCCCTGGGCGATGCCCCGGCTGTCGAGGGCCTGGTTCTGGCGGGCGATCCTGCTGCTCGGGCTGGGATGTATGGCCGTGAACGGCATCGCCGCCTGGCGTCGAACCGGCGCGCCTGAGGTAGTCGCCACGACCTTTGTGGGAGTCGGAGTCATCCTGCTGGCAACCTGGCGGCCAACCGGGCTGCGGGCGCTGGCGGCGTTGTTGATGGCCGGCCTTACCCTGCGGTTAGTGCTCATCCCCCACACGCCTCTGGTGGCCCAAGAGGCCGATATGTTACCCCTGATCCAGGCGGCGGGCCAGAACCTGTTGCGCGGCCAGTCGCCTTATCGCCTCTACGATCTCCACACCTGGCCGCTACCGCTGACGTATCTGCCGGGGACGTGGCTGTCCTATCTGCCGACGGTGGCCCTGGACCTGGACCCCCGCCTGGTCAACCTGCTCGCCAGCGCCGGCACCGTCGCCGTCTTGGGGGCGACGACGCGCCGGTCTCCGGCCGTCCCCCTGGTGGGCCTGCTCTATCTGCTGCCGCAGGTGGTGGTCTTTGACCTGTATACGGAGATGGCGGTTTTCTGGTTGGTCCTGGCCGTCTTTCTGGCCGGCCTGGCCGGGTCACGCCAGGGGTTGACGGCGGTCAGTTATGGGCTGGCGGTGGCGACTTCTCCGCTGGCCCTGGTCCTGGGACCGGGCTGGCTGGCCTTCTGGGGGCGGCGGCTGCCCCCGGGGCGTCTGGTCGGCCTCCTGGCCCTCGCCGCCGGGGTCGTGGCGGCGCTGGTCCTGCCCTTCCTGCTCTGGTCGCCCGGCGAGTTCCTGTATGGCACGGTGATCTGGTTCAACGATCCGCGCCTCGCCGGGGCCGGGAGCTGGCTGGATCGCAATCAGTTATACCAGGTGGGACTGGCTGGCTGGTTCTGGCTGCTGGGCCTGGTGGACTGGCTGAGGCCGATCCAGGTGGGGGTGCTGACCCTGACGACGGTGGCGATCCTGAGGTATGCCCGTGACCGGGCCGGGTTATGGGTGGGATGGCTCTGGACTTATGTGGGCTTTGTGTTCTTTAACCTGATCATCTGGCCTTATTTTTATGTGCCGGCCCTCTGGCTGGCCTTCCTGAGCGCCCAAGAAGACTCTGGGTAAAGTCGCTCGCCCGGCAGGAGGGCGGGCAGCTATCCTACCATCTCGCCAGGGGCAGGGTGAAGGTGAAAGTGCTACCCTGCCCCGGCGTGCTTTCAACCCAGATGCGTCCCCCGTGCAATTCTACCAGGCGTTGGGCGATGGATAACCCCAGCCCGGCCCCCCGATGCTGGCGAGTCAAAGGTTTCTCCACCTGGGTGAACTTTTCAAAGATCCGGTTTTGATCCTCCGGGGCAATGCCGATTCCGGTATCATGGACGCTGATCTGCATCATGTCCGGGTCGCCAATCTGGGCCGTGATCGTGATCCGTCCTCCGGGCGGCGTGAACTTGATGCTATTGGATACCAGATTGAGCAGCACCTGACGCACCCGATCCGGGTCGGCGCGGAGCAGGGGCAAACCGGCGGGCACTTGATTGATCAACTGTTGCTCCTTGCTCTCGGCCATGGGGCCGGCCGTTAGCAAGACCTCCTCCACCACCGGCTCCAGGGCCATGTCGCGCATCTGCAAAGTGATGCGCCCGGCCTCCAACAGGCTCATATCCAACAAGTCATCCACCAGGCGCAACTGCTCATAGGCGCTCTGGCGGATCACATCCACTGCCTGCTGTTGCGATTCAGCGAGGGTCCCGAGCCGACCCTGGAGCAGGGTCTCGCTGTAAGCGATGACCGAGGTGAGGGGTGTGCGCAGTTCGTGGCTGATCATGGCCACGAATTCAGACTTGAGTTCATCCAGCTTGCGCAGAGCCTTGATGTCCTGTTGTACCTGGGCGTACAGGCGCGCGTTCTCGATGGCCACGGCCGCCTGGTTGGCAAAGATGCGGGCCAGCTCAATATCATCGGCCGAAAAGCGGCGGGGCTGACCCTTGCTATAAGTGCACAAGGCCCCGCTGACCCGGCTGCCCGCGATCAGGGGGACCACCAGGACGGAGCGCAAGTCCTCCTGGACGATGAGGGCCAGCTCTCCCAGGGGCGTGCTTTGCAGGTCTGGTACGACGAACGGCTGGATGGAACCGTTCGTTTGGGTGATGGCCTCGACCCGGTCTCTGGGGATGCGTTGCTGCCGGGCATACGGTTCAGATAGCCCCCAGCTGGCCTTGATGACCAGGGCGGTGTGGTCCTGGTCCCAAAGCATCAGGCTGGTGGCCGGGGCGTTAAAGACCTCGGCTGCTTTCTGGGTGATGAGCTGCAAGAGGGCTTCCTGGTCCAGGACAGCACTGATGGCCGCAGCCGTGGCCTGTAGACTGGTCAGGGTGCTCCGCCGCCGCTGTTCCTGCGCATATAGCCGCGCGTTCTCGATGGCGTTGGCTACCTGGTCCGCCATGCTCTGCAAGATGGTCACATCCACATCGCTGAAGGCGTACCGGTGGGTACTCTGGACGGTCATGGCGCCGATGACCCGGCCCCTGGAGATAAGCGGCAACGCCAGTTCCGAGCGTGTCTCCGGCAGCAGGGGGTTGGCATAACGTATCAGTTCGGCCCCGGCATTCAGGCTGACCCGGGCCAGGCGGGTGGTGATGCAGGTGCTGACCATAGAATCACCGCCGATCTCCAGCTTGTGGCCCTGGGCCAGCATCTGGCGGCCGGCCGCGCCGGTGCCGGCGCGTAGCACGGCCCACCGGCCCGGCTCACCCGTCCACTCGCCACTGTGATCCACCAGCAGGATCCCCACATAGTACAGATCAAAACGGTCTCGGACCAGGTTCACCACCCGATTGAGTAGTTCGTCCGGGTTCAGGGTGCTACTGGCCACCCGCGAAATATCGGCGGCGGTCTGAAGTTGGGTGGCCCGATGTTGGGCCTGGGCATATAGCTGCGTGTTCTCGATGGCGACGGCCGTTTGACTGGCGATAGCCTGGGCCAGACGCAATTGTTCCGGGCCAAACAGCCGGGTCTCGTCCACATAGTCCAGGGCCAGCAGGCCGATCACGTGGTCCCGGCTTACCAGGGGTAGGGCCAGGATGCTTTTGATCCCGTATGGTTCGATCCAGACACTCGGCAATTCGGCCAGGTCATCCGGCCGCAGGATACGGGGCTGGCGTTGGCGGATCAACTCGGCCACGGCCGGGATCTGGTTCACGGTTTCCTGAAAGGTTTCCTGTTTGAAAAGTTGCCACAGCCGGGGGTCTGCCTCCCCGGAGGCGAACTGAGACATGAACGGCTCCAGGCGGCCATTTTCGCCGAGGAGCAGGATGGTGCAGCGATGCGCCCCACAGACCTGAGCGGCGCGTTGGGTCACGACTTTGAGCACGCTGGTCAGGTCCAGGGGGTCCGGGGCAGCATTGATAGCCTGGGCGATGTCCAGGAGAGTCAAAGACTCGGCAGCCCGCTGTTGTTCGCGGGCGTATAACCGGGCGTTTTCCAGCGCACTGGCGGCCTGGTCGGCAAAGAGCCGGGCCATGAGCAATTCCTCGGGTTGGAAAGCCTGTTGAACGGCGCGGTAGATCGCCAGCACGCCCAACACGGTCCCTTTGGCCACCAGGGGCACGGCCAGCAGAGCCTCCGGTTCCCGGGCCGGCGTGCCGGGGATGTGCACGGCGCGAGGGTCAGCCTCCGTGTTGGGCACGATCTCGGCCTCACCCCGACGGGCCACATGGCCTACCACGCCAGCCCCCACCGGGAAACAGTCAGCCAGCACCTCCTGCGCGTGGCTGCCCCGGGCCAGCACCGGCGTGATCAGGCCCTGGTCCCAATCCACCAGGTAGACCGAAAGGGTATCGTAAGGGATCAGCCGGGCCACCTGGTCGGCGATGATGGGCAAGACATCCTCATCGTCCAGCGTCTCTTGCAGGGCACTGGCTGTTTCCAACAGGCTCTCGTGGACTGCCAGCCGCCGCCGGAGTTCTTCTTCCAGTCGTTTCTGTTCGGTGATGTTGGTGCAGACGACGATGCGTCCCTGGAACTCGGCGGTCTGGGAGCGACGCACCGCTTCGCTAACCAGGGCGTGGATGATATGGCCGTCCTTGTGGATCAGACGGCACTCGTAGCGACGGCGGTCGGCCGGGGGGAGTTGCTCATCCGTCAGGGGCTGCATCCAGAAACATTCCCGGCCGAGCAATTCCTTCGCGCTATAGCCGATCAGGTCGTGTAAAGCCTGGTTGCTCAGCTCCAGACGGCCGGCGGCATCCAGAACGGCCAGGCTATGCCCCATAGAGTCGAGGAGGGTCTGCACGAAATCGCGCTCGGCCTGGAGTTGGGCGGTGCGGGCCAGCACCTGCCGCCGGAGCAGCCAGGTCCAGATATAGCTGATGGCCAGGGCAACGAGCAAGGTGCCGAACAAGATCACGCCCCACAGTACGAACTGCAAGACCGGGGGCTGTTCGCCCACCGGTTCGCCGAACCAGCGTCGGTTGATCTGTTCCTTGTGGCCAGAGGCCGCCAGGGCCAACAGACCCTTGTTAAGGCAACGCAATAGTTGTTCATCGCCCGGCCGCACGGCCATGCAGTACTCGGCGGGAGCGATGGGATCACCGACGATCTTGAACTGGCCCGGGCCATAGCTTTTCTGGATCAGGTAGAGGCCCACGTAACGGTTGGCCATGACCGCATCTACCTGCCCGGCCTGGAGCAGGCGCAGGGCCTCGGCCGGGTGCTGGACGCGGACGATCTCGGTGCCGCCTGGCGCGTTCGTGGTCAGATAGTCGTCGGCAAAGTCACCGGCCTGGACGCCGACGCGATGACCGGCCAGGTCCTCGATGCGATGGATGTCCAGGCGGTCTGGGGTGACAAACAGGGCCTGGGAGGAAGTCAGGTGCGGGACGGAAAAGCTATAGAGGGTTTCCCGTTCGGGACTGCGTTTCATGCCCTGGATGGCATCCACCTCGCCCCGTTCCAGGGCCGCGCGGGCCTCGCTCCAGGGCATGGGCAGCAGGCGAAGGGGGATGCCCAGTTCCAGCTCCAGAGCGTGCATCAGGTCCACGTTATAACCCCGATACTCACCCTGGTCCACGAACTCAAAGGGGGGGAAGTTTTCGTCACCGGCCACGCGCAGTTCGCCTTTGGCCTTCAGCCAGGCCCGTTCCTCCGGCGTGAGGGCTGTAGGTCGCGTCAGCCAGAGGTTCAGGCCATAGGCTGCCAGAGCGAGCAAGGCGCTGAACAGGGCCACAAATAAGATCAAGTGCGCCCGGTTTCTCATGGTTCGTCACCCTGCTACTACAAGGGTTTCAGGGCCAGGCCCTGGTTGTGCAATGATTCGTTGCAGACGGGCGGCGCGATTGCGGGCGCGGGCTTCGGCATCGGCCGGCTGGTAGGCGGCCAGGAACGCTTGCCGGAAGGCGGCGAACTCGCCGGCCAGGATAGCGGCCCGGATGCGCTCCATCAGCCGCACCAGGAAGCGGACGTTATGGATGGTGGCCAGGCGCAGGCCCAGGACCTCCCCGGCCTTGAACAGGTGACGCAGGTAGGCCCGCGAGAAATGACGGCAGGTCTCGCAATCGCAGTCCTCCTCGATGGGCCGCGAGTCGCGCTCATAGCCGGCGTTACGGATGTTCAGGCGGCCAGTCCAGGTGAGCAAGGCCCCGTTGCGGGCGATGCGCGTGGGCAGCACGCAGTCGAACATATCCACGCCATGGGCCACGCCTTCCACCAGGTCTTCCGGTGACCCCAGACCCATAAAGTAGCGCGGCCTGGTGACTGGCAACCCGGCTATGGTGACCGCCAGCATCCGCCACATCACGTCTTTGGGTTCCCCCACGCTCAGCCCACCGATGGCGATGCCGGGTGTATCCAGAGCTGCGATAAAACGCGCGCTCTGGCGGCGCAGGTCCTCATAAAAACTACCCTGGACGATACCAAAGAGGGCCTGGTCAGGTCGGGTCTGGGTGGCCCGACAGACCTCGGCCCAGCGATGGGTTCGCATCATGGCCCGGCGGGCCTCGTCATAAGAGCACGGATAAGGGGCGCAATCGTCAAAGGCCATGATGATGTCGGCTCCCAGGAGTTCCTGGGTGTGCATAACGCTGGCGGGCGTGAGGCGATGCTCGCTGCCGTCAATGTGGGAGCGAAAGGTTACGCCCTCGTCATCAATCCGCCGACGGTCGGCCAGGCTGAGGACCTGGAAACCGCCGCTGTCGGTGAGGATGGGGCCGTCCCAGGCCATAAAGCGGTGGAGGCCACCCAGTTCGGCGATCACCTCGGCCCCGGGGCGCAGGTAGAGGTGGTAGGTGTTCGCCAGGATGAGGCGCACGCCAGCCTGGTTGAGATCAGCCGGGGCCAGGGTCTTGACCGTGGCCTGAGTACCGACGGGCATAAAGACCGGCGTGGGGACCGGGCCATGGGGTGTATGGAGGACCCCCGCCCGGGCCTGGGTATCGTGACAGACTCGTTCAATGGTGAAGGAGAAGCTCACGGCACTATCACCTATTCCCCTGTGCCCACGCTCCGCGTGGGCACGCAGCGTACCTTTCAGGTGGTTTTTGCGGCGGCGAAGTCGCCACAAAAACCCCCTTTCCCCTCGTGCCCACGCTCCGCGTGGGCACGCAGCGTACCTTTCAGG
>Ga0209162_1001547_pt1 | contig 22224 bp, 17 predicted proteins | sample YNPNPMetaG_FD_187121 | JGI IMG/M metagenome (GOLD analysis project Ga0209162, IMG submission 187121) | Anoxygenic and chlorotrophic microbial mat microbial communities from Yellowstone National Park, USA - YNP NP MetaG (SPAdes) (version 2) ...
TGGCGCGTGCCGTGGCGCGCCGCGATGTGGGCGATTTCATGGCCCATGACGCCCGCCAGCTCGGCTTCATTCTGGGCCAGCGTGATCAGGCCGGTATTGACGTAGAAAAAGCCGCCCGGCAGCGCCATCGCATTCGGCTCCTCTGTGTCGATCACCTTGATGGTCACCGGAACCTTGCAGTCCGAGTTGCGCACCAGGTTCTGCCCGACGCGGTTGACATATTCGGCAATGATCGGGTCGTCGACGATCTTGGCGATGCGCTCGATCTCCATCGCGAACTGCTTGCCCATCGCGATTTCCTTTTCGATCGAGTACCAGTTCAGGCCCTTGCCGACATCGCGCTCGCCGATCGCGTCGGGGTCCTTCTTCTTGTCCTTGATGACCTTCTGCTTCTTTTGCGTCTGGTCGCCGGACTGCCCGGTGTTGTCCTGCGCCAGCACGGGCGGAGCCGTCGAAGCCACCGCCAATGCAAGAATCGCCGCCAGGAGTCTGAAGTTCATAAGCCCGTCCCCTACCCTAGACTAACGTACATTGGTATGGATGGGTTACGAGAATCGGGCGCCGCAAGAGATTTGGCGGCAGTACAGGGACGAGTTTCCGGTGACGCGGAATCTGGTCTACCTGAATCATGCAGCGGTGGCCCCGCTGCCGCGCCGCTCCGCGGAGGCGATGCAGCGGATGGCGCAGGATGCGCTCGACTACGGGGCGCTGCACTATGCGGAGTGGATGGATGCGGTTGATGGCGTCAAGCGCGCCGCCGCGCGGCTGCTGAACGCCGAACCGGGCGAGATCGCCACGGTGAAGAACACGAGCGAGGGCATCGCCACGGTGGCGCTGGGGTTGGACTGGCGCCCCGGAGACCGCATCATCGCCTTCAAGGAGGAGTTCCCCGCCAACTATTACATCTGGAAGAAGCTGGAGCAATGGAAGGGCGTGCGGGTGGAATGGCTGAGCTGCATGGCGGCGCCGGAAGAGATTGAACGCGCCGCGCGGGGCGCGCGGCTGCTGTCGATCAGCTTCGTGCAGTACTTGAGCGGGTATCGCGCAGACCTTGAGGCCATTGGGGAAATCTGTGCGCGGCACGGCGTGTTTTTCTTCGTCGACGCCATCCAGGGCCTCGGCGCGTTCCCGCTCGATGTGCGCAAGGCGAAAATCCATGCGCTGGCCGCCGACGGGCACAAGTGGCTGCTCGGCCCGGAGGGCTGCGGCATTCTCTACGTGCAGAAGGAGTGGCAGGACGCGATCGAGCCGGTCGAGTTCGGCTGGACGAACGTGGCCGGCTGGAGGGATTACGCCTCGCGGGACATGACACTGCGCAGCGATGCCGGCCGCTACGAGCCGGGCACGCTGAACGTGATCGGCTGTTTCGGCTTGCGGGCGTCTCTGGAACTGATTCTGGAAGCGGGCGTGGATCGTATCGCCGCCCATGTGCAATCCCTGTGCGATCTGCTGGCCGAGTGGGCCAGGGAGAAGCGCTATCAGCTGATGCTGGAACGGACGCCGGAACATGGCGCCGGGATCGTTTCCATTCGCAAGGAGGGTTACGACGCCAACTGGCTGTGGTCCCGGCTGCGGGAGGCGGGCATCGTGACCGCGCCGCGGCAAGGTTGGTTGCGGATGTCGCCCCACTTCTATATTTCTCCTGACGATATCGCCCAGGCAGTGGAACTGCTGCCCTGAAAGGCGGGCCGGCGCAGTCGCCGGAAACGCCCTGAGGAAGTGCTTTAACTTGTTGTAAAACCGCGTTGTCACCACATAGTGACAATTGCTCCAGGCTGTGAAAGAATGGGGAGTGAGGAGGGATTTTTTCATGCGGTTCGAGCGATGGGTTCTGGCGCTGACGGTGTTGGTGGTGGCGATGGAAGGGTGCGGGCGAAGGGCGGCCGAAGCGCCTGAGCCGGCCATTCCGGTGCAGGTGCGGAAGCCGGCGGTGGTGGAGCGGGCCGAGATCGTGCGGGTGGGCGGCAACGTGGAGGCGTACGAGACTTCGGAGGTCGGCTTTCAGGTTGCCGGACGGGTGAAGCGCGTGCTGGTGGAGGAAGGGCAGGCGGTGGCAGCCGGGCAGCTGCTGGCGGAGCTGGACCCGGTGGATTACCGGCTGGGGGCGGAGATCGCGGAGAGCGAGGCCGCCGCGGCGAAGGCGATGGCCGAGAAAGCCCGCGCAGGGGCGCGGCGGCAGGAGCTGGAGCAGGCAAAGGCGGCTTATGAGCAGGCCGAGGACGAGTATCGCCGCATGAAGGTCCTGTACGAGCGAAAAAGCCTGGCGCCGAACGACTTCAAGAAAATCGAGACGCACTGGCGCGTGGCGAGGGAGCGCTACGAGGAAGCGCTGGAAGGGGCGCGGCGCGAGGACCGCGAAGCGGCCGAGGCGAAGGCCCGGCAGGCAGAGGCCAATGCGCGGCTGAACCGGAAGCGGCTGGAGGACACGCAGCTGCGCGCGCCAATGGCGGGGGTAGTGGCGCGCCGGCTGGCGGACACGGGCGAGATGATCGCGGCCGGCATGCCGGTGGTGGTGCTGATGCGGCTGAACCCGGCGCGCGTGCGGGTCGGGGTGCCGGAGGCGGAAATCGGAAAGGTGAAGACGGGTCAGCGGGCGCGGGTGCGGATTCCCTCGCTGAGCGGGCGCGAGTTTCCGGCGAAGGTGGAGCTGGTGGGATTTGCGGCCGAGCCGCAGTCGCGTACGTTTCCGGTGCGGCTGCTGGCCCGGAACCCGGCGCTGGAGCTGCGCGCCGGCATGATCGCCGAGGCCGAGATCGACTCTGATGCGCGGGTGGAGGTGCGCACGGTACCCGCCGATGCCGTGTGGCGGGACCCGCAGGGCGTCACTCACGTTTATGTCTACTCGCCCGGGAAGGAGCGCGTTTATGCGCGGCGGGTGCGCACGGGCAGGGGCGCGGGCCGCGAGGTGGAGATCGCCGAAGGGCTGGAGGCGGAGGACCTGGTGGTGGTCGGGGGCCAGCACAAGGTGAGGGACGGCGCGCGCGTGGAGGCGGAGGTGCTGCGATGAACCCGGTGAAATCCGCGCTGCGCTATCCGCAGGTCACCCTGCTGTTGACGGCGGCGGTGCTGGCCACGGGCATCACCTCGCTGGTGACGATGCCGCGGCGCGAGGACCCGAAGATCACCATCCGCACCGGGCTGGTGATCGCCATGTACCCCGGGGCCACCGCCGAGCAGGTGGAGAGCCAGGTGACGCGCAAGATCGAACAGCGGCTGTTCCGCTTCGAGGAGGTGCGGAAGGCGAAGACGTGGTCGACCAGCCGGAGCGATCTTTGCGTGATCAACGTGGAGCTGGAAGACCACGTGAAGCAGCCGGACGTGTTCTGGTCCAAGCTGCGCCACGCGCTGATCGAGCTGAAGCTGGCCGAGCTGCCCGAGGGCGTGCAGGGGCCGTTCGTGCGGGACGATTTCGGCGACACGGTGGCGCTGTTGCTGGCCGTGCACGGCGGCCGCTACAGCCACACGGAGCTGAAGGAGTACGCCGAGCGGCTGGAGGACGAGTTCCGCACCTCGCGCGCGGTGGCCAAGCTGAAGCGCATCGGCGAGCAGAAGGAAGAGATCCGCATCACATCCTCGATGGAGCGCGTGGCGCAGTATGCGCTGTCGCCGATGAAGGTGATCCAGGCGCTGCGCGGCCGCAACGTGGTGCAGTACGGCGGCGAGCTGAAGGCCGGCGGGGGCGCGCAGCCGATGCGCGCCTCCGGGCTGTTCGAGGACGTCGAGGAGATCCGCCGGGTGATGATTGACGTTTCGCCTTCGGGCCAGCCCGTGTATCTGGGCGACCTGGCGCGGGTCGAGCGGGTGGAGGGCGAGCCGCGCTCGCTGTGCCGGTACAACGGGGAGCCGGCGGTGCTGGTGAGCGTGGAGATGCAGGAAGGCTACAACATCGTCGATTTCGGCAACGAGCTGCGGGCGAAGCTGGCGCGGGTGCGGACGGCGCTGCCGCCGGACCTGCAAATCGACATCCTCGCCGACCAGCCGGCGGTGGTGGAGCGGCGCATTGCGCACTTCATCCGCGAGTTCGGCATCGCCATCGGGGCGGTGATCCTGGTGACGATCGTTCTGCTGCCGTTCCGCGTGGCGCTGATCGCCAGCCTGGCCATTCCGGTGACGATCGCGGCGACGTTTTCGCTGCTGCACGCCATCGGCGTGGAGCTGCACCAGGTGTCGATCTCCGCGCTGATCGTCGTGCTGGGCATGGTGGTCGACGACGCCATTGTGATCGCCGACAACTATGTGGAGCATCTTGACCGGGGCACGCCGCGGGCGGAGGCGGCCTGGCGCGCGGCCACCGAGCTGTGGCTGCCGGTGCTGACGGCGACGCTGACCATCATCGCCGCCTTCCTGCCGATGCTGATCATCAGCGGCGCGGTGGGCGAATTCATCCAGGCGCTGCCGGTGGCGGTGGCGGTGGCGCTGAGCTGCTCCTATGTGGTGGCCATGCTGGTGACGCCGTGGCTGTGCCGGTTCTTCATCCGGCGCGGGCTGCACCCGCCGGAGGAAGGGCCGCGGAGGAAGAAGTTCAGCGCCATCGACTTCATGCAGTCGAATTACAACCGCGCCATCCGCATCGCCATGCGCCACAAGGGGCTGACGCTGGCCGGCGGCGCGGCCATCTTCGCGCTGGGGCTGCTGCTGCTGGCCGCGGCCGTGCCGACGCGCTTTTTCCCGACGGCGGAACGCAACCAGTTCGTGATCCATTTCTGGCTGCCCGAGGGGTCGCGGCTGGAGAAGACCGACGCGGTGGTGCGCCGCGTGGAGGAGCGCCTGAAGAAAGAGCCGCTGGTGACGAGCTTCGCCTCCTTCGTCGGCGATTCCGCGCCGCGCTTTTATTACAACGTCGACCCCGAATTCCCGGCGCGCAACTACGCGCAGATGCTGGTCAACACGCGCAGCGCCGAGGAAACGCCGCCGCTGGTGTTCCGCCTGCGGCGCGAACTGGGCCGGCTGGCGCCGGAGGCACTGGTGATCGTGCGCGAGCTCGAGCAGGGGACGGTGATGAAGGCGCCGGTTGAGGTCCGCATCGTCTCGGCGCAGGACGGCGAGGAAGACCTGCGGCGGCTGCGCGAGCTGGGCGGGCGGGTCGAGTCCGTTCTGAGGCGCACGCCGGGGGCCGAGTATGTCCTTCAGGATTTTCACGAGGACGCGCCCGAGCTGGCGCTGCGGATCAACGAGGAGGTGGCCAACCGGCTGGGCTTCAGCACGGCCACGCTGGCGTTGCAGATGGCGGGCGGGTTCAGCGGGCTGCCCGTTACGGTTTTCTGGGAGGGCGACCGCGATATTCCGGTCGTTTTGCGCCTGGAAGAAGAGTACCGGAGCCGGTTCGAGGACGTGGAGGACGCCTACGTGGTGAGCACGCTCACCGGGGCGCGCGTGCCGCTGCGCAGCGTCGCCCGGGTGGAGCCGGAATGGCGTCCCGCGCGCATCCTGCGCCGCAACGGGCTGCGCACGCTCACCGTGCTGGCCATCCCGGACGAGGCGCACCTGCCTTCCGGCGTGCTGAAGGCGGCGCAAAAAGAGCTTGCCAAAATCCCGATGCCGGAAGGATACAGGCTGGAATTCGGCGGGGAAATCGAGGGGCAAAAGGAGACATTCGGGGAAATGCACGTGGTTCTTGCGCTGAGCATTCTGCTGATTTTTCTCATCCTGCTGTTCCAGTTCCGCTCCCCGGTGGACACGCTCGTGGTGATGATGTCGATCCCGCTGGCGGTGCCGGGCGCCGTGTTCGGGCTGATGCTGACGGGAAACCCGTTCAGCTTCACGGCCTTCATGGGCGTGATCAGCCTTTCGGGGGTGGTGGTCCGCAACGCGATCATCCTGGTCGACTACATCAACGAGCGCCGGGCTGCGGGCGCGGACCTGGAGACGGCGGCCACCGAGGCGGGCGAGCGCCGGCTGCGCCCGATCTTCTTGACGACGGCGGCAGCGGCGGTGGGCGTGCTGCCGATGATTCTGAGCGGGTCGAGCCTGTGGTCGCCGCTGGCGAGCGCGATCGCCGTCGGGCTGATCTGCTCGATGTTCTTCACGCTGCTGGTGGTGCCGGTGCTGTTCGTGACGGCCAAGCGGCGCACGCTGCACTGGCGTCCGGCGGCGCTGCTCGTCCTGACCGGCCTGCTGCTGCCCGTCCCGCGCGCGGCGGCCGAAGGCCGGCGCATCTCGCTGGAGGAAGCGATGGAAATGGCGCGCCGGCAAAACGCGGTGCTGAAAATCCAGGCGTTGAAGGTGCGCGAATCGCAAAAGAGACGCGATGCGGTCCGCGCGAACGCGTGGCCGCGCCTGACGAACGAATCCAGCCTGCTGTACAACAGCGAGTTGCAAAACGTGGCCCTGCCGCGCGGGTTCCTCGGCGTGCTGCCGCAGCTCGGCCCGGTGCCGCCGGAGGACCTGCGGCTGCTCCAGGGCGCCAACACCTTCGGGCTTTCCATGACCACGCTGGGCCAGCCGGTGACGCAGCTGGTCCGGATCCGCGCCGGCGCGGCCGCCGCGGCGCAGGACGTGAGGATTGCCGAGGAGGAGCGGCGCCGCGCGGAAAACGAGATCGTGCTGAAGGTGCAGGAGGCGTACTTGTCGGCGCTGGTTCTGGAACGGCGCCTGGAGGCGGCGCGGCGCAAGGCGGAGGCGGCCGAGGCCGCGCGCGCCGATGCGGCCAACGCGGTGGAGACGGGCGCGGCGCTGGACGTGAAGCTGATGGAGGCCGATGCGCGGCTGCTGGAAGCGAAGAATGGCCTGATGAGCCTTGAAATCCAGCTGGCGGACGCGCTGGCGGAGCTGGCCGACCTGATCGGGCTGGAGCCGGGGGAGCGGATCGAGCTGGCCTCTTCGCCGTGGTCGCCGCCGGGGCTTGCCCCGGCCGAGCAGCTGGCGCAGCTGGCGCTGGAGCGCAACCCGGAGGTGAAAGCCGCCGAGGCCGCGGTGGAAAAGGCGAGGAAGGGCCTGCGCGCGGCGCGCGCCGAATACATCCCCGACATCTCCCTCTTCGCCACGCACGCGCAACAGCGGGGCGTGCCGTTCCTGCCGTCGTCCAACGCCGCCGTGGGGGCGCGCCTGAGCTGGGAGATTTTCGACGGCGGAAAGAAGCACGCCCAGGTGGCCGAGCGGCAGGCGCAGCTCGAGCAGGCGGAACAGAACCTGCTCCGCGTGCGGCGGCGGGTGCGCATCGAGGTCGACAAGGCGCGCCGGAAGGTGGAGCGCTTCGAGGACCTCGTGCGCGTGGCCGAGCGGGCGCTGGAGGCGCGGCGCGAGGCGTTGCGCATCGCCGCCGATGCAGCCGAGACGGGCGTCGCCGCGCCGCTCGAGCTGGCCCGCGCCCGCGCCGCCGTGGCCGAAGCCGAGGCGCTGGTGGAGGAGGCGCGCACGGGGCTGCGGCTGGCCCATGCCGAGCTGGAGCGGACGCTGGGCGGCTGAAGCCCGGGGGCGGGGCTTGAACCGGACCCGGAAATCTGAAATAAGGGAAGACGATTCCCTGATTTCAGGAGGCCCCATGCCCTGTTGCATGTCTTCAATGAGCCGGCGGACGCTGCTCAAGACGGCCGCCGCGCTGCCGGCGCTGGACGTTCCTTCCGGCGGCCACCCGCTCGAGCCGGGCGCCCGCCGCACGCTGCGCGTGCAGCCCGTGCTCATCTACCAGATCTTCAAGCCGCGCCCGCAAACGAGCTGGCGGCCGTGGGGCGGGCTGTTCACGGAGAAGGAGGTGGCGGAGGAGCGCGGGCGCATCGGCCGCGAGCTGGAGATCGTGTCCCGCCAGGCCGCCTACCCGCTCGAGTTCCTGCCGTTGCGCGAGGTGCGCAGCGTGGAAGAAGGCAAGGCCCTCGCGGAAGGCGCTTATGACGTGCTGCTGATGTATCCGGCATCGGGCGGCGTGCAGCTGCTCGAAAGCGTCGCGCGGCCGGAGAGGCCGACGGTGATCTTCGTGCGCCACCGCTCCGGGCCGGTCTACGAGTGGTACGAGATTGTGCACCCGCGCTTCCTGCGGAAGACCGACGATGACTGGGACCAACCCGGCGCGGGCCCCGCGGACGTGGTGGTGGACGAAACGGCCGACCTGGCCTGGCGGCTGCGCGCGCTGGGCGGACTGAAGCACGCGCAGGGACGGCGCGTGCTCTGCCTGGGCGGCGCTTCCGGATGGGGCGCGGGCGGGCGGCGCGCGCCGCAACTGGCGCGGGAGCGGTTCGGGCTGGATCTGGTCGAGGTCAGCTACGACGAGCTGGGCCGCCGCATCCAGGCGGCGCGCAAGGACGGCAAACGCGTGCGGCAGGCCGCGATGGAAGCCGGCCAGTATGTGGGCAGCAAAGGCGTAAAGCTGGAGACGAAGCGCGAATTCGTCGACAACGCGTTTCTGCTCACCGATGTGCTGCGCGAAATGTTGCGCGAAGCCGGCGCGACGGCGCTGACCATCAACCATTGCATGTCGACGATCATGCCGATCGGCGAAACGACCGCCTGCCTGCCCCTGAGCCTGCTCAATGACCAGGGGTATCTGGCCTTTTGCGAGTCGGATTTCGTGGTGATTCCGTCCGGAATTCTGTTGCAGGCGATCTCCGGGCTGCCCGTGTTTCTCAACGACCCGACGACGCCGCACCACGGGCTGGTGACGCTGGCCCATTGCACGGCGCCCCGCAGGATGGACGGCAAGAGCGAGGAACCGGCGCGCCTGGTGACGCATTTCGAAAGCGACTATGGCGCGGCTCCGAAAGTGGAAATGCGGATCGGCCAGAAAGTGACCAACATTATTCCCGATTTCAGCTTCAAACGCTGGGTGGGTTTTGAAGGGGAAATCGTGGCCACGCCGTTCCTGCCGATCTGCCGTTCGCAAATCGACGTCGGCTTCCGCGCCGACCCTTACGCGCTGGCCTCGGCGATGCGGGGCTTCCACTGGATGACCTGCTACGGGGACTGGCGCAAGGAGGTCGGCTACGCGCTTTCAAAAGTCGGCATCGAGTGGGTCGACATGACCGCCTGAGGGCGCCGCGGCAGGGCGGGTCCCAGGGCCGCTGCGCGCGGGGGCGGACATGCTGCAACGCGGCCGGCGGGCGTACGGGAGAATTGCATCCGCAGATCGCCGCCCTTTATCCTGAAAGCAGGGACGGATGCTTTCCACCACGTTTGAAGCCCTCTGGCGCAGAGTCTGCGAGCAGCCGGAACCGCCCCTGGGCGAGCCCGGTTTCGGCGCGGGCGGCGCCCTGGACGCGGAGCTGCTGGCCCGCGCCAGGCAACGCAAGGCGGAGCGCTTCGGCGGCGCCGTGTTTCCGGTGTCGCCGCTCTATGTGAGCTCCATCTGCAAGGAGCGCTGCACGTACTGCAACTACAGGGCGGGCTCGACCGACCCGGAATTGCGGCGCGTGCGGCTCGCCGATGACGAGCTGGAGCGCGAGGTGCGTTTCCTGGCCGGGCGCGGGCTGCGCGCTGTGGAGCTGGTCTACGCCTCCGACCCGCGGATCACGGTGGATGACATCTGCCGCCATGTGGAGATCACCGCGCGGGTCCTCGGGCAGGCCGGACACGCCAACGTGGGCCTGAGCGCCGAACCCGTTTCCGTGGCCGAATACCGCCGCTTGCGCGACGCGGGTCTCACCTTCTCGGTGGTGTGGATGGAGACCTACGATCCGGCGCGCTACCGCGAGCTGCACCCGGGGCGGCAGACGAAGGCCGATTTCTTCTGGCGGCTGGAATCTTACGAGCGGATGATCGAGGCGGGCCTGGAGGGAGTCGGCTACGGCGTGCTGAGCGGGCTGGCCGACTGGCGCCGGGACTGGTCCATGCTGGCGCTGCACCAGCGGTGGCTGCGGGAAAACTGCGGGCGCGGGCCGAACATCATCGGCATCCCGCGGCTGCGGCCGGCGCCGGGGGCGCAGTTCGACGGCCGGGGCGTGCTGCCGACGGATGGCGAGTTTCGCTCTCTGGTCGCCTGGCACAACGCGCTGTTTCCGGACGTGCTGCCGTTCGTGTCGACACGGGAGGACTTTGAGACCTGCCTGCAACTGGCCGCGGGCGGGGGCTGCCTGTTCACGCTGAACTGCTCGACGGTGCCGGGCGGCTACACCTTGCCGAACCGCGGGGCGCAGTTCCGCACCGGCGACTACGACGCGGCCGTTTACGCGCCGCGGCTGCGGGCCGCCGGGCTCGTGCCGGAGTGGGCATGGCGGCCCGCAAGCTGCTATACTGTGAGTGTTTGACTGCGCCCGCCGAAAGGCGTGGTGTGTTTGACACTCCGCGCCGGCGATCCGTAGAATAAAGTGTTTGTACCTTGTTGAACGGAGATCCCTTGTCCATGAAGACCGAATTTCCGTCCAAGAGCGAGATCCAGCGCTCCTGGTTCGTCATTGACGCCAGCGGCCTCGCCCTGGGACGGGTCGCCAGCCAGGCCGCAAAGATCCTGATGGGGAAGCACAAGGCCATTTACACCCCGTTTCTGGATTGCGGCGATCACGTTATTGTCGTCAACGCCGAAAAAGCCGTTCTGACCGGAAGAAAAGAGGAGCAGAAAATCTACCGCCGCCACTCGGGCTATCCCGGCGGACTGAAGGAAATTTCCGCCGGTGATTTGCGGGCCAAACGGCCCGTGCGCCTGGTGGAGGAAGCCATCCGGGGCATGCTGCCGAAGACGAAGCTCGGCAAGCAGATGTACCGCAAGCTGAAGGTGTACGCCGGAGACCGTCACCCGCACTCGGCCCAGAAGCCCCAGGCGATGGCCGTGGCCCGTTGATCCAGTTGGGAATCGAGCATATGGCACTGTTGCAATATCTTGGAACCGGGCGCCGCAAGCGAGCCGTCGCCCGTGTCTTTCTGCGTCCCGGAACGGGGAAATTCATCGTAAACGGACGGCCGGTGGACGAATACTTCACCACATTTACGAGCCGTGCCGTTGTCCGCCAGCCGTTGCTGGCGACGGAAACCGCCGACAAATTCGACGTGCTCGTCACCTGCCGCGGCGGGGGCATTTCCGGGCAGGCCGACGCCGTGCGGCTGGGCATCGCCCGCGCGCTGTGCGACTTCAACGCCGAGCTGCGCGCCAAGCTGAAGGCGGAAGGCTACCTGACGCGCGATCCGCGCGAGCACGAGCGCAAGAAATACGGACAGCGCGGCGCACGCCGGCGCTTCCAGTTCTCCAAGCGCTGAGTTTCTGGCGGGGCCGGCGTTGCCGGCCCCGTTTTCGCTGTATGGGCCCGCCGGGCCGGCTGCGGCAAATTTCGCTTTGGGCGCCGCAGAACGGAGGCGGCGGGTCTTGTGGCAACCCGCCGGCTGCAAAGCCGGCCATTTTCTGCGAAACGAGGAGTCACCTTGCCTTCCATTTCGATGAAAGAATTGCTCGAAGCGGGCGTTCACTTCGGGCACCAGACCAAGCGCTGGAATCCGAAGATGAAAGAGTATATCTTCGGCGAACGCAACGGGATCTACATCATTGATCTCCAGAAAACGCTCAAGCTGTTCAAGGACGCCATGCGGTTTGTCGCCGAGCAGTCGGCCCAGGGCAAGACGCTGCTGTTTGTGGGCACGAAGCGGCAGGCGCAGGAAGCCGTCCAGGAAGAGGCCACGCGCTGCGGGATGTTCTATGTGAACAACCGCTGGCTGGGCGGCCTGCTGACGAACTTCGCCACGGTGAAGCAGTCGATCAAGCGCCTGAAGGAGATGGAGGCGATGATCGAGGAGGGCGCCGGCGAGCGCCGCACCAAGAAGGAGATCATCCGGCTCGAGCGGGAGCGGAAGAAGCTCCAGGCGAACCTGGCGGGCATCCGGGACATGGAAACGCTGCCGGACATGCTGTTCGTGATCGACTCGAACAAGGAAGAGATCGCCGTGCGCGAGGCGCGGCGGCTCGGCATCCCGGTGGTGGCCATCGTGGACACCAATTGCGACCCCGAGATGGTCGATTACCCGATCCCGGGCAACGACGACGCGCTGCGCGCCATCCGCCTGTTCTGCTCCAAGATCGCCGACGCCGTCATCGAAGGCCGCTCGCTGGCCTCCGAGCAGGATTTCGCCGCCGTGAAGGAGATCGTCACCGACGACGGCTCGGTGGAGGACATGTCGCAGTATGCGCAATATGTCGATCCGCGCCTGCACGAGGAAGTGCTGACGGAAGGCATCGCCGATCTGGACCTCCCCAGCATGTCGTTGCCGAAGGCAAAGGGCGGCACGCTCGACGAACCCGCCGAGGCGGCGCCGCCGGCCGGCCAATAGGGCGGCGCAGGCAACATTTCCGGAAATCCCGGCTCCCGAGAGGATTCTTATGGCAGAAATCAGTGCGCAACTGGTCAAACAGCTTCGCGATCTTACCGGCGCGGGCATGATGGAGTGCAAGAAGGCGCTCGTCGAAGCCAACGGCGATTTCAACGAGGCGCAGGTCATCCTGCGCAAGCGCGGCCTCGCCACGGCGGCGAAGAAAGCGTCGCGCTCGGCCCGGGAGGGCGTCATCGGCTTCCATCTGAGCCCGGCCGCCGACCTGGCGGTCCTCGTCGAGGTGAATTGCGAGACGGATTTCGTCGCAAAGACGGACGATTTCCAGAAGCTGGTGCAGGAAATCACGCAAATTATCCTCGAAAAGCGCCCGGCCACGGTGGAGGAACTGAAGAAGCTGCCGTCGCTGTCGGAGCCTTCCCTCACGGTGGAGGAGCTGCTGAAGGCGCTCATCGCCAAGGTGGGCGAGAACATGGGAGTGCCGCGGTTCGCGGTGTGCAATGCCAGGGGCGTGCTCGGCGGCTATGTGCATCCCGGGGCGAAGATCGTCTCCGTGGTGGACGTGACCTTTTCGAAGCCGGAGACGAAGTCGAACCCCGCCTTCGCCGAGCTCGTCAACGACCTCGCCATGCAGGTGGCGGCGGCCGCGCCCCAGTATTTGAGCCGCGAGGACGTCAGCCCGGAAGCGCTGGCCAAGGAAAAGGAGATCCAGCGCGCACGCGCCCTGGCCGAGGGCAAGCCGGAGAAGATCGTCGACAAGGTGGTGGAAGGCCGCCTGGGCAAGTTCTATTCGGAGGTGTGCCTGCTGGACCAGCCGTTCATCAAGGACGACGCGGTCTCCATCGGCCAGCTCCTCGCCAACAAGAGCAAGGAGCTGGGCGACCAGATCGGCATCGCCTCCTTCGTGCGGTATAAAGTAGGCGAGACGGCCGCGGCCGAAGAGCCGCCGGCGGAGTAGTCCCGCCGAAAGGAGTCCGCTCCATGCCCGTCCGCTACCGGCGCATCCTGCTCAAGCTCAGCGGCGAAGTGCTCGCCGGCGGGGCGTCGTTCGGCATCGACCCGGAGCGGATGCGCGCCCTGGCGGAGGAGATTGCCGAGGTGCACCGGGCGGGCGTTCAGCTCGGCCTGGTCATCGGCGGCGGCAACTTCTTCCGCGGCGCGGCCGCCGCCGCGCGCCACATGGACCGGGTGCAGGCCGACACGATCGGCATGCTGGCCACCATCATCAACTGCCTGGCCATGCAGGATGCGCTGGAAAAGCAGGGCGTGCCGACGCGCGTCATGACGGCGATCCACATGAACCAGGTGGCCGAACCCTACATCCGCCGGCGCGCCTTGCGCCATCTGGAGAAGGGCCGTATCGTGCTGTTCGGCGGCGGCACTTCCAACCCCTTCTTCTCCACCGATTCGGCCGGCAGCCTGCGCGCGCTGGAGATCGGCGCGGAGGTGCTGGCCAAGGCGACCAGCGTCGACGGCGTTTACGACAAGGACCCGCGCAAGCATCCGGATGCGGTGCGCTACGACCGGATCTCCTATGACGAGGTGCTTGCGCGCAACCTGGGCGTCATGGATGCCTCCGCCGTGGCCATGTGCCGCGACAACGGGCTTCCGATCATCGTTTTCAACCTGAACGAACGGGGCAATATAATGCGAATGTCGATGGGGGAACCCGTCGGCACGCTGATTGGGAACGCGCTATGAAACAAGGACAACCCAACACCGCTTCCAGCGCACAGCCGCTGACGATCAAGGACGTCGAGTCCCAGGCCAAGGCGAAGATGGAGAAGGTCATCAGCGACCTCCAGCACGAAATGGCGTCGATCCGCACGGGGCGGGCGTCAATCAACCTGTTCGACGGCATTCTGGTGGACGCCTACGGCTCGCAGATGCCGATCAACCATCTGGCGACGCTGCACGTGCCCGAGCCCAATCTGGTCACCATCCAGCCTTACGACGTCAGCCAGATCGGCGCGATCGAGAAGGCCATTCGCGCTTCCGATCTCGGCCTCAACCCGTCCAACGACGGCAAGATCATCCGCGTGCCCATCCCGGCCCTGACCGAGGAGCGCCGCAAGGAGCTGGTCAAGCACCTGCACCATGTGGCCGAGGAGCACCGCGTGGCGGTGCGCAACATCCGCCGCGACTCCAACGAGGCCGTGAAGAAGCTTTTCAAGGACAAGCTGATCAGCGAAGACGACGAACGGCGGGCCCTGGACGAGATCCAGAAGATGACCGACTCCTACATCGCAAAGATCGACCAGCTGGCGAAGGTGAAGGAGAAGGACATTCTGGAAGTGAAGTAGGTCTGGTCCGGCATTTACCCCCGGGACGCCCGCGCGCGGGCGTCCTTCGCCGTTTCAGGGGCGCGCGGCGGGCCCGGGCAGCGCGCGTCCGGCGCGCGCGCCGCTCATGCGGCCGGCGGCAAGGGTTTCGACCCCATTGACCCAGACCGCCTCGACGCCCTCGGCATACTGGTGCGGATTGTCAAACGTGGCGCGGTCGGCGATGCGGGCGGGGTCGAACAGCACAAGGTCTGCGGCCATGCCCGGCCGGATCAGGCCGCGGTCCCACAGCCCGAAGCGCTGCGCCGGCAGGCCGGTCATCTTCCACACGGCCAGCTCGAGCGGCATCAGGCCGCGCTCCCGCACATAGCGGCCCAGCACGCGCGCGAACGTGCCGTAGCTGCGCGGGTGCGGGGCGCCCTCGCCGGGCGCGACGACGCCGCCGTCGGAAGCGATCATGGTCCAGCGGTATGCGAGAATCCGCTCCACATCCTGTTCGCTGATGGCGTGGTAGACGGCCGAGCAGCCGCCTTTCTGTTGCAGATCCATGGCGATTTCGGCGGCGTTTTCCGGCGTCGGCTCCAGCCCTTTGGCCCTGGCGAGACCGGCGAGCGAGCGGCCGGCAAGCGACGGATCGTGGCGGCAGGAAGCCAGCACGACATTGGCCGGGTCCCCGCCGCCGCGGTCTTCGAGGATGCGGCGCACGATCTCGGCCCGGATGCGCGCCCGGGTCTCCGGCGCGGCGAGCCTTTCGGCCAGGGCCTGCGCCCCGCCGGCCAGCGCCCACTGCGGAAACAGGGCCGCGGTCCCGGTGGATGAGGCGGTGTAGGGATAGGCGTCGAGCGTCACATCCACGCCGCGGGCGCGCGCCTCCTCGACCAGGCGCAGCGTTTCGGCGCTCTTGCCCCAGTTGGCCTTGCCGATGATTTTGTGGTGCGTCACCTGCGTCGGCAGGCCGCCCTCCTCGCCGATGCGGATGGTCTCCTTCACGCTGTCGAGGATGCCGGCGGTTTCGTCCCGCATATGGGAGATATGCATGCCGCCGAGCGGCGCGGCGACGCGGGCCAGCTCGATGACCTCCGCGGTGGGCGCGTAGTTGCCGGGCACGTAGAACAGCCCGGTGGACAGGCCGAAAGCGCCGTCGCGCATGGCATCGCGCAGCAGCTGTTTCATGCGTTCCAGCTCCTCGGCTGTCGCGGCACGCATTTCGGTCTTCATCACGGCGGCGCGAATCGTGCCGTGTCCGGCGAAGAAGCCGATATTGACGGCAGGGCGCAGGCGCTCCATTTCTTCGAGCACCGGGCGCAGCGGCAAGGGCGAGCTGCCGTCCTGGCCCTCGAGAACCGTGGCGACGCCCTGGCGGATCAGGTTTTCCGCATCGGGATGGCGGCGGAGCCCGGCGAGAGCGTGGCTGTGCGCATCGATGAAGCCGGGCGCGAGCACGAGGCCGCGGGCGTCCACGGTTCGTTTCGCCGCCGCGTCTCCCAGCCGGCCGACGGCGGCGATGCGGTCGCCGCGGACGGCCACGTCGGCGCGGAACCACGGCGCGCCGGCGCCGTCGACGACGCGCGCATTACGGATGAGGAGGTCGTAGGGCTGGGCGCAGAGGGCCAGCGCCGGAAGCGCCACCAGGATTGTCTTCCACATGGAGCGTATTGTAGCGGGGCCGGCGAAGGCGGCGCAGCGCGCGGCGCGCCCCGCGCCGCAACAAAACCGCCGCCTACGTTTGGAACAAAGCCGGGAAGGATTGTTGTCGCTTGCGCCGGGCGAGGTTCCGGCCCGGGACGCCGGGTCAATTCCGCGCAGCATCCATTTCGCCGCCTTTTCCGGATGCAGGCTGTGCGGCGAGGCCGGCGAATTTGCTCCGGTGGCAGGGGTCCCGGTGTGTCAGAAAGATCCGGCGGCGGGACCGTTGGACTCACCCGTTGCGGCGAGGCGAAGACCCGAGCATCGAGAAGAAAAGCCCCAGAATCATCAGCCCCGTGATGATGGCGCCGATCAGCATCGTCTCCCCCGCATTCTCTTATCGACCTCTAAAGCAGGAGACGTGCCAAATCGACGCAAGATTTCGGATTTCCGCCCGCTCTGCCCTGCCTGACGGCCGGCGCCGGCCGGGGCGGCGGGATCCGGGGCGGGAGGCCCTCAAGGGTTGTCTTCGCGGCTGACCCAGTAGAAGCGCGAGATGACGGGCAGGTGGTCGCTGACCTTCTCCTTGATCTCCTTCAGCAGCCGCACAGCCTCGGCCGATTTCCAGCCCCCGGCCCGGGCCAGGATCTCCTCGATGGGCTTCCAGCGGACCACCTGCGCGGCCTCGCCCTCGACCTGCCGGAAGGAGGAGAGGGTCATTGCCGTCAGGTCGATGCGCGAGAGGAACTTGTCGGTGCGGTTTCTCAGCCAGAGGTAGGAATAATCGCTGGGATCGTTGATCGAACGGAACCTGACTGCGCCCTCGCGCGAGTCTTCCAGATCGTGAAACGGCTTCCAGCAGGGGTCGTCCGGCGGGGCGTTCCAGTCGCCGAGGATCACCGCGTCGGAGTCGGTTCGCGGGGACTCTTCGACGAGCCACTGGCTGAGCACCTCGGCCGAGCGCAGGCGCTGGGCATGCCCTTCGGCCATCGCTTTCAGGTGCACGCCAAGGATCTGGAAGTCGAAGGTGCGGATGCCGCCCCGAGGCTCGATGGCGTCCTCGCGCACGGCGAAATAGGCAAACAGCGGGGCGCGGGTGGCGAAGGCGTCCTTGCCGTCGCCGGTGCGGTGCGTGCCGCGCGGGAACAGATCTTCGGGCAGGATCTTGGCGCGCACCGTGTCGCGGTCCCACATCATGGCGACGCGCTGCTCGCCGCCTGCCGCGCCGTACTCGATGCGGTAGTCGCCGGCGCCCTCCGAGGTCAGAGAGGCGGCGATGGCGTCGAGCGAACCGGGAGAGGAGGGCGAGCGTCCCACCACCTCCTGAAAGACGAACAGGTCGGCGTTGATCGCCTCGAGGATCTCGAAGATCAGCTGATAGCGTTGTTCATCGCGGGCGCGCGATTTGGATGCACCGAACCATTCCAGGTTCCATTGCACGACGTCCAGGAACTGGTCCGAGTCGCGGTATTGCTCCGGCACGAGGCGCGCGCCGGAAAGTGCGCGGGAAAGATGGTCGTTTTCGGCGGGCTCGCCGGACGAGGGCCGGTGCGACGGGCGGGATGCCATTCGGTTTATCTCCTCCTTCGTGTGCCTCCCGAGGCCCAAAGGCCGCTGCGGCGAGACCGGGTCTTCAGCCATTCAAGGGCAAATTTTCGAAAATGTCAATTCGGAACGGGCCCGATTCTCGAAGATTTCTGAAGAAAAGGGGAAAGCAGCCGGGCGCAGGTTATTGGAGAATGCCGAGGCGCTCCAGCGGCCAATAGGCAAACACCGCCTTGCCGTAAATGGCGCGCGCGGGCAACGGGCCCCAGTGCCGGCTGTCGTTGGAAGACGACCTGTGGTCGCCCATCACAAAATAGTGGTTCTCCGGCACCACGACGGCAGGCATGGAGGACTTGTCGCGGTAGTCCTCCGGCACATAGGGCTCGCTGATGGGATAGCCGTTGACGAAGACGTAGCCGGAGCGGATCTCCACGCGGTCGCCCGGCAGCCCGATGACCCGCTTGATATAGCTTTTGGACGGATCCCCGGGAAACCAGAACACGACCGTGTCGCCGCGCTGGATGCGCTCGAGGCCGAGCCGGTAGACGAACTTGTTGATGAAGACGCGCTCCTGATCGGTCAGCGTTGGCAGCATGGAGGTCCCTTCCACTTTCACGGGCTGGTAAAGGAACAGGATCACCACCAGCGCGATGAAAACGGCGAGGACCAGGTCGCGAAGCCAGTACAGGGCGTGCTTCCAGATCGTCATGGCATTCAGGCGTTCTGCCCCGATTGTTCCATGGAGGGCATGGCTGCCGCAAGAGTTGACTCACGGAGGCGCGGCCCGGGCATCAGGCAAAACCCTGAGGCGGCCGGTGCACGGGCCGGCCAATGCATTTTCAGCGCGCGGGCGCCGGTTCCGGGAGCGGCGCCTCGAGCGACAGGCCGAGAATCGCCGCCAGCTCCGCCACCGGCAGCGCGCCCTGCCGGAGCGCGTTTTGATGAAATTCGCCGGGCCGGAATCCGGGCCCTGCCTTCCGTTCCGCGGCCGCCCGGAGCCGTTTCCAGGCCTGGAAGCCGGCGAAATAGGTCGGCAGCTGGCAGGAGCCGAGCTTGGCGCGGCGCAGCTTGGCCTGCGCCTCTTCGGACTCCTGGAAGGTTCGCTGCGTCATGAGGTCCAGCGCTTCCTGATCGGTCATGCCTTTCGTGTGCAGGCGGATGTCGAGAATCGCGTTGGCGATGGCGCGGAGGAGCTGTTTGCAGTAGGTCAATTCGAGTTCCGGGTTGCGGTCAAGGTAGCCTTCCCGCACCATCAGGTCCGTGGCATAGACGGCCCAGCCCTCGACGTAGGCGCCGTCGCCGAACAGCGAGCGCAGCACGCGCCGGGGCGCCGGCTCCACCTGCGCGGCATATTCGAATTGCAGCCAGTGGCCGGGAATCGCCTCGTGGATGGTCAGCAGGCGCAACCCGTAGATGTTGTATTCCCGCAATTTGGACTTCACCCTTTCCCGCGGCCAATCGGCCGGGATCGGCGTCAGCCAGTACCAGGCGCCGAGCGAGGGTTGCAGCGGCGGGGCGGGATTGAAGCCCCCGACCGCGTAAACGCCGCGCATGAAGGGCGGAGTTTCGATGATTTTCAGATTGTCGTTCGGGGGAAGCGGCACGATCCGGTCCCCGTTGTTGCGGACAAATTCCCGCGCCTCTTCCAGCGTTTTCTGCGCGTCCTCGAAATATTTCTCCGGTTTTGAATGCTTTTGCGCGATCTTTTCCAGCACTTCGCCGACGATCAGATTGAGATCAACCGGGTCGCGGTGCGCCGGGTAGTACCTGGCGTGCAACGGCAGCGCCACCTTGAACATATGGCGGCGCACCTCGATGAGCTCCTTTTCAGCTTCGGCCAGCAGCTGGTCCGGCGTGGCGAGCCCGCGGAAGGTCAGATGGAATTTCCGGCCATACTTCTCCGCGCCCAGCCGCCACCCGTCCGGCCCTGCATCCTTCAGGCCCTTCAGGTGCGTGTTGAAGGCGCGCAGCGATTCCGCGGCTCGGGCGGCCGCGCGGCCGTAGCGCTCGCGCAGCGTCTCGGGGACTTTTGGCGGGAATTCTTTCTCGACAAGCCCGATGGTTCCGTCGTTTTCCTCGATGGCGGTCTGCGTCCACACCGGGTTGGAGGAGACGAGGTTGGCGCGCGCGGCGTCCAGAAACGCGGGCGCAGCCTCGAGGCGCGCGATGATGTGCTGCCAGCGCTTCTCCGCCGGAGCGTATTCGAGCGTGTACGGGGTGAAGAGCGCGTTGCCGAGCAGCTCGACGTAAACCGCCGGGTTGTTTCTCCAGCCCTGTTCGATGTCGAGCTCGAACAGGCCCGCCTCGCAGAGGTTGAGCATCAGCCCGAGGTCGGCGCGCTCCTGCGGGCCGAGCGACTGCGGATCGAGCCGCCGCAAGCGGTCTTGCCAGGCGCGCCAGTGGCGGCGACGGGCTTCGACGCCGGCCGGCGTCCAGTCGTCCAGCTTCTCGTCGAGCGACGCGCCCTGGTGCTCGTGGTAGCCGGCGGCGGTGGCGGTGACGGGGGACAGCGCCAGCGTGGTGCGGACAAACTCGTCCGTCATCGAAACAAAATCCTGCGGCGACACCGGCTTCTTGCCGCAAGCGCAAAGCAGGAGGAATGCGGGCAAGAGGAGAGCGAAGGGTTTCATGGCCTCTGCTCCAGTGTAGCTGCCGGGCGAGTTCCCCTTGCTGCCTTTGCGGTGGGGCCCGTCTCAGGTCAGAACCCGAGGCCGAGGAAAAAATCCACCTGATTCCTGGAGGGCAGCCAAAGGCCGCTGGCGTAGCGGGTGAAGCGGACCTCGGGCGTGATCTTCAGCCCGCCCGGCGCGCGGACGCGCAGCCCGCCGGTGACGATCCAGCCGCCGGTGTTGTCGGACGCCCCTTCCCCCCGGCTGACGAGCAGAGGCGGCTGCGCTGCATCGTAAAAACGTTCAACTTCGAGATCCGTCACCGGCACGCGGGACCAGACGCCCCCGGCGCCAAGAAACGGCCGGACGCGATTCACACCCCATTCGCGCTTCACCACCACGGGAACTTCCCGGCGGCTGCCGCGGCTGCGGTACGCGGTCCACCAGGACGGGCCCTTGTAGTCCACGGCGGTGTCATCGAACCGCCGGTAGAGGAACCCCGACTCGACGCGGAGCCTCCACGGCAACTTGACCTCCACGAAAGGGCCGAGAGAATACCGCCGCAGGTTCAGCGAAAACGTGCTCAGCCCGGTTCTGCCGGAGCTTTGAACGGAGGTAGTTGAATCCGTCAGCACCAGGCCTCCTTTGATCCCCAGGTAAAAAGGCTGGCCCCAAACGGCCGGTGCCACAGTGGCGAAGCAGCAGGCAAGGAGCACGGACGAATGCAATCGTGGCATGCACGCCTGGACGCGGATTCCGGGCAGCGGGTTCCACCGGGAGAAAAAATTACCGGCAAAATTCCGGCGCAGGGTAGCGGCGCGCAACAGTTGGCCGGCCGGCGCGGGGCGCCCTTATTCGAGCCCCACGGGTTTCGGGGGAGGCTTGGTCGGGTCTTCTTCCTTGGCTTTCTTAAGCAATTCGTCGAATTTCGCCGACAAAACGTCCTTCGAAGTCTTCATCTGCTCGAAGGATTTCCGGAATGCTTCCTCGCGCCGCTTTTCGGCCTCCTTGATCAGGCCGAGGCCCTCCTGGAGGTCCTCGATCGCTTTGGGCTTCGGCTTTTCCTTGTAACTGATGACCGATTTCAGCGCTGCGTTGATCTTCAGCGTTGCGCCGCAGCAGGGGCATTCGAGTTCGAACGACTCGCCTTTGGGCATGGCATCCGTTATTGTACTCTTCCCTTCCCCCGGCGGCATCGGCCGCGCGGGCCGCGCGGCCGCAGGCGGAGCCGCCAATGCCCGCAACCGGCCCGCAGTGCGGCAACCGGCCTCCGTCGCCCCTTCGCTACACTGATTGTGTGATTCACTCTCGCGTCCTTATCTCCGGAGAAATCCTTCCTGCCGACTCTGCCGTGTTGCGCCCCGGGCAAGTGGGCCTGTTCGCCGGCTGGGGCATTTTTTCAACGATCCGCGTGACGGAAGGCGTCCTGTTCGCGTTCGACCGGCACTGGGCGCGGATGCGGCGAGACGCCGACCTGATGCGCGTCCCGTTCCCGTGGAGCGTGGCCGAGCTGGAGCGGCAACTGCTGGCGCTTGTCGAGGCCAACGAGGCTTACAACGCCGCCCTGCGGGTGCTGGTGATGCGAAACCGCGGGACGATGTGGGAAGGACCCGGTTTCGCGCGGGATTTCGAACTGGTGGCCTTCACCGCGCCGCTCAAGGCCTGGGGCGGGAGCGCCCGTCTGGGCATCGTGCCAAACGCCCGCCACGCCGCTTCGCCGTTTGCCGGGACGAAGACGGCCTCATGGGCGATGAACCTGGTCTGGTACGAGGAGGCGCACGTGCACGGGCTGGACGAGGTGATCCTGCTGAACGAGCACGGGCAGGTGAGCGAGTGCACGTCGGCCAACGTCTTTGCGGTCTTCGGCAACGAGGCGGCGACCCCGCCGCTGTCTTCCGGCTGCCTGCCCGGCATCACGCGCGAGCTGCTGCTGGAGGTGATCCGCGTGCCCGGCGTGACGGTGACCGAGCGCGTGCTGACGCTCGAGG
>Ga0209162_1001548_pt1 | contig 22221 bp, 5 predicted proteins | sample YNPNPMetaG_FD_187121 | JGI IMG/M metagenome (GOLD analysis project Ga0209162, IMG submission 187121) | Anoxygenic and chlorotrophic microbial mat microbial communities from Yellowstone National Park, USA - YNP NP MetaG (SPAdes) (version 2) ...
CTTTCTCGTCAGCCTCTGTGCCCAGCCGCGGAGTCGCCTTTTCGACTTGTGCGGCCCCTGCCTGCGGCTTTGTTCGGCTTGGCGCGGCTGGCGCTTCGCCCTCCGGAGCGTCATCGGGCAACGAGCCCCGGTCCGTCGAGGGCTGGAGGGCTGCCCAGAGGTCAGCCGAAAAGAGTTCTCCAGTCGAAAGTTCTTCTCCGCCCAGGTATTCGACCATGACCTCCCGCTGGACTTCGAGAAACCGCTCCATGGTCCTGAAGTAGGCCTCCAAAGCGGAGTCGGTCTCCTGTTCCAACAGGGACGTCCTTGAAATTCTCCCCGATTGAGCGGCTATCTGCCTCTTTGGGAGGGACGGCTCCACAGGGTTGGGCGAGCCCGGCCCGGCGCGCCTTGCCGCTGGGTCCGCCGCCTCGCCTGTTCCCGCCCGCGTGGGCAAGGGGGTTGCTCCCAGACGAAGCCTGGGCAGCTCCAGCTCAAGCTTTGCGGTTCCATCTTGATCGGGCTCTCGGCTCTTGGCGACCGCGCCCTGTGGGAAATCCGCTCCGGCGGCGCCGGCGGCCGTCCGCTCGCTCAAAACCCCCAGATCGACCGCAACTCCGTGAGAGCAGAGCAGAGCGGCCAGGCGTTGGAGCTGGGCGATTCCAGAACGGGAGGAGACGTCAGAGGCCACGGCCAGGTGCTCCCGCTCCCTGAGGATGTCGTTCACAAAAGCGGTGAGGTTCCCTCTGGGGCCGGCTTCCACAAAGATGCGGAAGCCTTCCTCGTACATTCTTTCCACGGTCTGGCGGAATCGGACGGGCTTGACCCAGTGTTCGACAGCGAGCCTTCGGATCTCGCCAAGATCCTCGGGGAAGCGGTCCGCCGCGGCGCAGGAATAGATCGGAATCCGAGGCGTGCGGGTGAGCCACTTGTCAAAGAAGGGTTCGAGGTTCCTCGTGTACGCGGCAAAAAGGGGCGAATGGTAAGGTCTGTCGAAGGGCAGACTCTGGCAGATCATGCCCAGCCGGCTGAACTCGGCTACGGCCCGCTCGATCTCTCCATCCTCGCCCAGAACCACCACCTGATGGGGGCAATTGTCCATGGCCACGGAGAGACCGCTTCCCATGCTGTCCAGGACCGCCCTGACCTTTTCGAGGTCCGCCCCCACGGCCACGAGCTTCACTCTGGGGATTTCCCCCTTTTCGGCCGACTCCCTGTAGATTCGGTAGAGGTCCGCGATGTACTCCTGATACCGGTCTTCGCTGTCCAGGTCGAGGATCCCGGCTGCCTGCAGGGCCGTGTATTCGCCCGTGCTGTGACCCACCACCCCGTCGGGCGCGATCCCCAGCCTGCCGACGAGTTCCCAAAGAGCTTGGTTGGCCGTAAGCACAGCAGCCACGGCTCCGGCCATTTGCCACAAATCCTCGCCTGCACCGGAGGCCGAGGCACGAGCCGGAGCACCGGGCCCCTCGGGGAAAACGATGCGGCTCGGCAGGAACCCTTCGCCGAGCTTTCTTTCGATAAAGGCTCGGTCGATTCGGTCAAAGCAAGCCCGCACAAAGGGAAAGGCGAGGCATAGGTCGCGAAGCATATATGCGTATTGCGATCCCTCGCCCGGGAACAGGACAGCGAGCTTTCCTCTTGGCCCCAGAGGGTTCCGCGTGAAATAGACTCCTTGCTTCCCGCGGATCTCCTCTGTCTGCGGCTCGGCGAGTTTCTTCGACGCCCAGGAAAGCTTGGCCGCCAGATCCTCAGGAGAGGAGGCAACAGCGGCCAGGCACAAGGGCAGCATCTGGCTTCTGGAGTTTATGGAGCGGCAGATGTCCCCAAGGGGCCGGCCAGGAGCGCTGGAAAGAACCTCGGCGAGCCCTTTGGCTTCCCGGATCAATTCGTCCGGCGAGGCGGCCCTGAGCACCAAGAGTTCGCTGCTTGCGTCAAAAGAACGGTTCATGATCTGCCGGTGTACTCCTCCACGATGACGTGCGCGTTGATTCCGCCGAACCCGAAGGCGTTCACGCCTGCGCGGCGCGGAGTGTCCGGCACTCCGTGGATCCAGGGCCTGGTTTCGGTGTTGATGTAGAGAGGCGTTTTTTCCAGGCCGAACTTGGGGTTGGGCTCGTCGCAATGCAGCGTGGGCGGCAGGACCTTATGGTAAACCGCCAGCACCGCTTTGATCAACCCCGCGATGCCCGCTGCCGGAATCGTATGGCTGATCATCGACTTGACCGACCCTAGGGCGCAAAACCGCGGCTCCCGGCTTCTCGGGCCGAAAACACGCTTCAGGGCTTCCACTTCGGCGAGGTCGCCCACCGGCGTGCCGGTCCCGTGGGCTTCGATGAGTCCGACCGACTCGGGCGCCACCCCTGACTGCTCGTAAGCTCTGCGAATCGCCAGTTCCTCCCCCTCGACCCGGGGCGTCATGACGCCGGCGCCGCGGCCGTCGCTCGCCGTGCCGACCGCCCGGATCCGCGCGTAGATTCTGTCCCCGTCTCTCTCGGCGTCCGCGGTTCTTTTGAGGACCACGACTCCGCCGCCTTCGCCCAGGAGGGTGCCGTCCGCATCCTTGTCGAAGGGCCGGATCGAGGAGCTTTTCGAAAGGGCGTTGAGCTGGCAGAAAATCATCAGCAGATGGGCCGGGATGGAGGCCTGCACGCCTCCGGCCAGCACCAGGTCGCACCGCCTGGCCAAAAGGTCTCTCATGCCGTGGTCCACCGCGATGAGCGAGGAGGCGCACGCGGCGTCCACCAGGTAGTTCGGGCCCATGAAGCCGAGGCGGTTCGCGATTCGGCCGGTGAGAATGTTGGGCACGAGCCCGGCGGCCGTCTCGGCGCTGAAAGGAGGCAGGGAGGCCTTGAGCCTCCTGCGGATTTCCTCGAGCCTTTCCGGCGGGTCTTCGGGATGGAGTTCTCTGAGGATTTCCAGGGTCTGGTCCACGACCAGTCCGTGCTGGAACAGGGTAGCCCATCCCCGGTTGATGTAGGTTCCTCTCCCGATGATCACCTCGGCCCGCCTGCGGTCGAAGGGCCGCTCATGATAGCCGGCGTCTTCGAGGGCCTCGAAGGCCAGCCGAAGGGCCAGGTAGTGGTCGGGCTCGCCGCCGTCAACGGAAAGAGGAGCCACGCCGTAGCGGAGAGGGTTGAACCGGGCGAGGTCACCCAGATAGCCGCCGCGCTTGCAGTAGATGCGGTCGTTGCTCGTGCTCCTCGGGTCATAGACCGCGTTCGCCCAAGCGTCGGCCTCGGGCGGGTCGGCAATCGCGTCGACTTTGGCCAGGATGTTTTGCCAGTAGGTGCGCACGTCCGGCGCACCGGCAAAGACGGCGGCCATGCCCACGACGCACACGTCCTCGGTCGGACTTTCCCCTGACAGGTCCTGCACGCGCGGAGTCGAAGCCATCCTGGATCCCCTGGGGAACATGTCAAGCGCCGGGCAACCCGATCTTTGTGTTCAGCGCCCGGCTGCACGTGGACTCGGCCCGCTCGAACTTTCCGAGGACCCGGCCGTCCGGAGCCACGAAGTACAAGTCCGTGCGCATGAGAAGGCTGCCCGGATCCGCGTGGATCCGAAGGAAGCAGCGGATCCTCTCGCCCGCCAGCGGACCGTAACGGCGGTAGGCGCGGAACCGCGAAGGCAGCGGGGTGAAGTCGTGCCGGGCCCGTGCCCAGAGGATCGCAAGCTGAAACCCGCTGTCCACGACGACAGGGTCGATCAGCCAATCTCCCGGGGGAGCTTCTTGGATGCAGTCGGCCGGAACCGACGGAACCACGGTCGCCACGATTCCTTCCTCGTTAAGCCCCTCGATCGAGGCGATACACTGCAGAGCGGGTCCGTGGAAAAGCCACTTTCTATAAGCCTCATCGACCGACAGAGGAAAGCTTTTCAGAGCCGCCCCATGCACGGCTTCGAAGAGGGGCGCCGGGGCGAGAGACCTGCGCAGATGAACCGTCGCCTCGTAATAGGGGCGGCTTTTCGAACCCGGAGCCGCGATCCTGGCCTTCAGGTCCAAGGCTCCTTGATCCGATATTCCCCCTGTTTCGGGACTGACCTCGATCAAGACCGTCTCCGGGCCGTTCTTGAGCACGATGCCTCGCAAGACCGAAATGTTGGAAAGGCCCGCAACTTCCATTCCGGGCCAGTTCTGCGCGGCCACTTCCGCCATCATCTCCATGGCAAAGGCCGCCGGCAGAACCGGATTGCCGTCGATTCGATGATCTCGAAGGAACAAGTCCTTTTCGGGGTCAAGGAGCCGAGTGAACTCTACGGTTCCCTCTCTCTTGAGGACCGCCCAATTCTCGCGGCCCGTCAGGGGATAGCAGGCTGTCGCCGGTCTGGCGGCCGGCTCGGACGGCGTCTTGACTCCCCAGCCGTCGAAGGCGCCAAGGACGATCTCGGCTTCTCCCTTGGAGCCTCTTTCGATCTCTTCGCAGAGCTTGGACGGGCCGATGTGCCGAGGAACGAGCCGGATGCCCCGATCGGCGAACTGCTTGCGCACCTCGGGCGTCACCATGCTCTCCCTGTCCCAAGGACCCCAGTTCACGGCCACGACCCGGCCGGGCCAGGCGCGGTCCAGGCAAGCCGCCAGCTTGTTCAAGATCTCGTTCGCGGCAGCGTAATCGGCCTGGCCGATGTTGCCGAACCGTCCGGCCACGGACGTGAAAAACACAAGGAACTTAAGAGACTCAAAGTGCAAGCGGCGGGCCAGGATGAACCCGCTGTCCGCCTTGGTGTCCACGACCCGGTCGAAGGATTCGGCCGTCTTGTCGTCGATCCGCTTGTCCTCAATGATGCCGGCGCCGTGGATGACTCCATCCAGGCGGCCGTGGGTCCGGTAGACTTCTTCGATCACTTCACCGAACCTGTCCCCATCCCGGACATCGGCCTGCACGTATTCGACTCGGGCGCCGGCCTGACGCATCCGCCTGAAGTTCTCCCGCATCTCGCGCTCGGCGAGCAGGCCCTTGTGCATCGCCTCCACTTCGGCGAGGCGGACGGTTTGTCCCTGGCCGCGCATCCGCGCGATGATCGCGGACTTGATCTCCCTAGCTGTTGCCAGGCCCGCCGTATCCAGCGCCTCCTCTGGCTCGGGTTCGCAAGACCGCCCCACCAGCACAAGCGTCGGCCGGTAGCGCCGGGCCAGCTCGAGGGCCACGTCGGCCGTGATTCCCCGAGCGCCGCCGGTCACCAGGACGACCGATTCGGAGTCGATTCGGAGCGGCCCAGGACAGGAGGCCGCCAGGGCGGCCGGTGTCACCTCGATGGCCACTCGTTCCCGGCCTTTGTATCCCACCTCGATCAGGCGGTCTGCCGAAAAGATCTCCTCTGCAAGATGGTCGGCCAGGTCGCTTGCCGGCTGCCTTGGATCGAGGTCCACGACCTTGACCCGCATGCCGGGCCGTTCTGCGGCCAGAGACTTGAGAAAGCCGGCAACGCCGGCCTGGGCAGGGCAGAAGAGCAATGCCGGTTCAACGGCCCCGGCCCCGCAGGCAAAATCGCCGCCCATGCCCGTGGCGCCCAGAACCAGAGGGCTTCCCCTGCGGCCGGCTCGATGGGAATCTTTGTCGATTTCCTTGAAAAGATAGAAAAGCGACTTAACGTCCTGGCGGACCTGAGCGCGCCAGTCTGTCAATTCCATCTCATCCAAGCGCGGGGAGTCTCTCAGCGGCAGAAGATGGATGACTCCGGCCAGAGGTCCCTCCCGAGTTCGGACGGCGTCCGCCAGTTCCGAGACGCCTTCCGGAGAATCCAGGGCCGCCAGGAAGGAACCGTCCGGCTGCGGCTCCAGCTTGCGGCCGAGCCTGACTCGAACGATCCGCAGGCCCTTTTCGGAAAGGGAAGCCGAAAGCGCTTCTGCCACTCCGAGTCCGTCCTCGGTCATCAAGATCGCGCCGTCAGGCCCCTTGCCCTCAAGGGGGAGTTCGACCGGCCTGGGAACGGCCCGCAGGACGAACCTCGGGACCTCCTCGGCCTGCACGCAAGGTTGAGAGGACTGCTGGGAGAGAGGCGACAGGGGCCGCTCGAAGGGTTCCCAGGTCCTCTCCGGCGCCTCGCCACGGCCAGAAGGGGTGAACTTTTCCTCGAGCCATTCCAGCATGCCCCGAAGGGTCCTGATGCCGCCGACGCCCTCCATTTCGCTTTCGGCCGTCTCTCCTGGGCCGGTCGCGCACAGACGAATCATGGAGCCCAGGATCTCGATCCGCTTGATGGAGTCGATCCCCAGGTCGGCTTCGAGGTCCACGTCCAGGCCAAGCATATCGCGGGGATAGCCGGTCCTCTCGCTCACGAGGTCGAGCAGGAGGGCCTCCATTTTCTGAGGAGAAAGGATCTCGGCCGCGGCCGACTCCGGCTCCGCTTGCGATCCCCTGAGTTCGTCGAGGCCCGAAGGACCGGCGGAAACCTCTGCGGCGACCTTTGATCGATCTTCTTCCGAAGCGCCAGGGCCGACCGGACCACTGGTGCGGCTCCCAAATGATTCGGCGGCTGCGTCCAGCCTGCGTTTCGAAGCCGTCTCGTCCGTGTCAGCCGGCCTGGTGTCGGGCAAGGCCGCCGGAATCCTGGCCCGTCCCCGAAGATAGGCCAGCATGACCTCTTTCTGGGTCACCAGGAACCGGTCCATAAGATCCTGAAAGCGGGCCACGGCCTGGGCTGCGACTCTGTCAGGAGAAGCAGAAGCCCCCCCGGCGCTTGATGGCTTCGCCTGAGGCGCCAGGGGCCGGCCGCTCCCTTCGTGCCCGAAAGTCTTTTCCTCGCCCGCAGACAGATTGGGACGTGCAGCGGCCCTCTGGGCATCGAGCGAAGCGCCAGAGCCAGTGCCCGCGGCTCGATTGTCTGCCGAAATCTTCATGGGAGGCGGTTTTTTCTCGAGGCCGCCCCGCAGGGCCTCGGGCACAGGCACGGCTCTGCCTCCGCTCACGATCCAGGTCGTGGGCGAAAGGCCCGACAGAGGCGAGGCCAGAGCCGGATCCGCAAGGTCGACGGCCTTGACCGGCCTGCCTGCGAAAAGTTTGTCGACCTCGACGGCAATGCCGTGGACCGAAATCTGCCCGATAAGATGGAGAATCTGCTCAAGACCGGGCCGGCCCTTCTGGTTCGAGGAGACCGCCAGATGGGGGCGGTTCCGTAAGATCCGCTCCACGAGCCCCGTGAGCACCTTCCCGGGCCCGACTTCCACGAAGATCCGAGCCCCGTGCTCGTACATGGCCTCGACTTCCCGAATAAAATCGACCCGGTTCCTCAAGTGGTAAGCGAGGTGCTCCGCGACGGCTTTCGGGTCGTCCGGATAGGGCGCTGCAGAAACGTTGGAAAAGACCGTCCGTTTAGGCGGCCTGAGATCGATGGCCCGGAGCGTTTCCTTGAGCTTCTCGCAGGCTCCGGAAACCAGAGGGGAATGGAATCCGCAGCCCACGGGTAGCCGTTTTGCCGGTATCCCGAGGGATCTGCACCGGCCGAGCACTCTGTCCACGGCCGGCCGGGTGCCGGAGATGACGGTCTGTTCTGGCTCGTTCAAGTTGGCGATCCAGACCTCGTCGATCCCGGAAAGGAGATCGGAAACCTGGTCCACGCCTGCCCGCAGGGCAGCCATGACGCCGGAGTCCCCGTTCCCGTTGCCGGCCATGAGGCGGCCCCGGATCTCGGAGAGCTCAATGAGTTCTTTTTCGCTCATCACGCCGGCCACGCAAAGGGCCACATATTCTCCGTAACTGTGGCCCGCCAGCATGTGGGGCCGAAGCCCCAAGTCCGAAAGCAGATGGTAGAGGGCCAGCGACGCAGTCCCGATGGCGGGCTGGGCAACAAAAGGAAGCGCCAGCTCTTGCCGTTGGTTCTGCTCTTCTTCTTTGCTCCAGGCCGGAGGAGGGAAAACGTAACGGCTCAGTCGCTTCTCGAGCCTCTCCCTGAGCAGGGCATCGCTTCGCTCAAACAGCTCCCGAACGGCCGGCATGCCAGCGGCCAGATCGGCCAGCATGTTCGGGTACTGGGAGCCCTGGCCCGGAAACAGGAAGGCAAGCTTTCCTTCGCCGTTGAGCGGGGTGCCGGTAAAGTAGACTCCGCGGGGATCCCAGAGCAGAGGGTCGGCTGCGCAGAGCGCTTGGGATGCCTGATCGAGCTTACGGCCGAGATCCTCGAGCGAGTCCGCGATTACGGCAAGCCGGACCCAGGGGCCGTTGTGGGACGCCGAAGCCTTTCGGAATTCTCGGGTGACGGTGAAAGCGAGGTCCGAAAGGGAAATCCGCGGGGCTCGCTCCAGGGCTTTTCTGAGCGCTTGCACGGCCTTGGAGAGATCGGCGGCCGTGCGCCTTGCCCACAGAAACAGCTCCGAGGAACGGTTCGGCGCCAAAGCCCGGAAGAAGCCCTCCCCGGCTGCGACAGAATCCTGGTCGTATTCCTCGAGGACTGCGTGGAAGTTCGTTCCACCGAACCCGAAGGCGCTCACTCCGGCCCTGCGGGGCGGATCCTCGGCACATCGCAACCAGGGACGGGGCTCGGTGTTCGGGTAGATCGGGCTTTTCGGCTCCAGGAACGCTTTGTTCGGCTTCTCCACGCCCAGGGTCGGAGGCAGGATCTTGTCGTGGAGGGCCAGGGCGGTCTTGATGAGACCGGCGATCCCTGCCGTGGACTTCGTGTGCCCGATCATGGACTTGACCGACCCGACCGCGCAGCTTTGCGGTGCGGCCCCGTGGCGGGCGAGAAAACGCGAGAGCGCCTCGATCTCGGCCTGGTCGCCCACCTCGGTTCCGGTCGCGTGAGCCTCCACGAGGGCCACCGTGGCCGGGGCGATTCCGGCCTTGGCATACGCCCGCTCCAGGGTTCGGATTTGTCCTTCGATCCTGGGCGCCGTCAGGCTCTTGTCCCTGCCGTCGCTGCCCGCGGCCACGGCCTTGATCACCGCATAGATCCGGTCCCCGTCTCTTTCGGCGTCCTCCAGGCGCTTGAGGACAACCGTGGCGATGCCTTCGCCCAGCACGATGCCGTCCGCGCTCTGGTCGAGGGGACAGCACCTGCCGCGAGGCGACAAGGCCTGGGTTTTCGCAAAGCACAGGTACGTGAAAGGATTCTGCATCGTGTCGGCGCCGCCCACGACGACCATGTCGCTCGTGCGGCACTCCAGCTCCCGCACGGCCAGATACAGGGCGGCAAGGGAGGACGCGCACGCGGCGTCCACCGTGAAATTCGTTCCTCCCAGGTCCAGGCGATTGGCCACGCGGCCGGCCGCGACGTTGACGAGAATTCCGGGAAAGGAATCCTCGGTCCATTCCGGAAAGTCGCCCTCGAAATGCTCTGTAACACGCAGGCAATCGCTCCCAAAGTAAGCAGGCAGAGCCGACCGGAAGGCGTAGGCCTGTCCGAGTTCGCCCGTGCCGCTGATGCCGAGGATGACCGAGGTCCGTTCCCGGGCAAAGGGCCGCTCCCCATACCCGGCGTCTTCCAAGGCCTTGGAAGCGACTTCGAGCACGAGGAGCTGAAGGGGCTCGATGGAGCGGAGGGAGTTGGGCGGCATGCCGTACTTGACCGGGTCAAAGGGGACCGGGTCGATAAACGCTCCCCACTTGGAATAAACTTTGTCGGCCGCCTTGGGATCTTCGTCGTAATACAAGTGAGAAGCCCACCTGGACTCCGGCACTTCGCCGATGGCGCTCACCTTGTGAAGGATGTTGCTCCAGTAAGTCCGAAGGTCCTGGGCCTTGGGAAGGACGCAGGCCATGCCCACGATCGCGACGTCGCTGGGCTTTTCCTTTTCGGCTTGGGGCATGGAACGCCGCAAGGCTCTCTCCAGCGCCTCGATTCTCTCCGAGCCCGCGGCGCTCACGTCGGCGTGGAGTTCCTCGATGCTGGAGACCCGGTCCCGGATCGCGGCGAGCTGGCCGATCATGTACAGGCCTTGCTCCCGTCGCTCCGTTTCGGAAAGCGACACGAAACCGTCGGCCTCGGGGCCGGTCCCGTACCCGCTCTTTCGGGCGATCCCCTTGGTCGCAACCCGCAGCCTGCCGGTGTTCATCCTTTCGAGCGTTTCCTGAAGCTCTTTTGCGGACTTCCCTTCCAAGGCCAGCCGCCTCTTCTCGCTGCGGAAGAATCGGGCGTACGGGGTTTCCATGCACCGGACTGCGTGTCCGACCCCGGTCTCCAGGATGCCTGTGCCGGAGCAGCTCAACGCCTCCCGCTGATAGTCCTCGACAATCGCGCCCGTGGAGACCGCCTCTTTCGTGAAAAGGTAGGCGCTACCCATCTGCACGCCGACCTGAATGCCTCGCTCGGCAAGCGGAGCGGCCATGACCGCGACCATGGAAGCGGACAGAGCGTCGTGGATGCCTCCTGCGAAGACCGCCTGGCAGGGCCGGTTCGATGGATCCGAGGGCGACCATCCTGCCAGACCTTCGATCGCTTGCTCCCAGAGAACAAAGGAACACAAGGGGCCCACATGACCGCCTGCCTCGCGGCCCTCGAAGACGAATCTGCGAAGGCCGCTGTCCAGAAAGATCCGAAGCAGGCCCGGGGACGGAACATGGACGAAGGCGGGGATCCCCTTGGCCTCGAGGGATTTGGCCTGATCCGGCCGGCCGCCGGCGATCAAGGCGAAGGGAGGCTTGTGTTTTTCGACGATCGCGACCTGGTTCCGGTATGCCTCGGGCGGCAGGAACCCCAGGAGGCCCACGCCCCAGGGCTTGCCCGAAAGGGCCTTGCGGGTCTCTGCGAGCAAGGCTTCCAGCTCCGGACCCGATGTCCAGCCCACGGCCACAAAGGAAAGAGCGCCTGCCTCGGCCACCCGGCGGGAGAATTCCGGCACATCGCTGATTCTGGCCATGGGCCCTTGGAAGATCGGATACCGGATTCCGAGCGATCGGGCCAGGGGGGCTCCTTCTGCCAGAGGCCGCTCCCTGGCGGCGGTTCTCAAGTGAGCCTCGGGCGCGCTCCCCACAGCGTGGACGATACCGCCCACCGTGACGTACCGCCGAGCGAGCGTTGCGGCCAGCCCCACGTCCTGGCCGAGAAAAAGGAGCCCGGTCCTGCCCGCAGGAGAAGCGGCCACCGAAGCGACGGCTTCTATCCATGCCCGCTCTAGGTCTTCTTCTCGCATGTTCTCTCGACCGGCGAGAGACTCCTCCACGGCCTCGAGTTCTCTGACCTCGGCGCTCCCAAAGCGGCCGCAGACCCGAACCCATTTGCCGATTTCCGCTCCCAGGCAGGTGGTCTCGCTGCCGTCAAGAGCTGAGAGCCGGGTTTTCAGATCCTCCGGAAGAGAGGACTCCCTGGCGAGAAGGAGCTGGCTGTCCAAGACCACGCCGCGGGCGCCCGCGGCGTAGCAGGCCGACCCGGTGTGGAGTCCGATGCCGCCCTGGGCGTAAACAGGTATGGAGAGGTTCTTCACGAAACGCTGAACCAGGATAAAGGTGGTCTCGCTTCCGACGAAGCCGGCCGCCTCGTTCCCTTTGGCGATGACGCCGTCGAGGCCAGCTTCTTCCGCGATCCGGGCCTCGTGGAAGCACGTGCATTCCGCCAAGACTCGGATCCCTTTTTGCCGGAGACGCTGGACCTTCAGCAAGTCCGGCCGGGACCAGGGACTTGCGAGGATCAACGTGCCCGGGCGGTCCAACAAGGTGGGGAACTTCCCCGCAAGCCAGGAAAAGCCCGCGCGGTCGACCTTGAGCCCGAACGGGGCCCGGCCGTACCGGCAGAGCCTGTCCAGACTCTGGCGCACAAGGGCTTCGTCCCGGATGAACTGGAGATCCAGGACCCCCAGGCCCCCGGCTCTCGAAGCGGCGATCGGCACGGCCGGATCCGGCCTGCCAGGAAGAGTGGAAGCAATGACTTCAAGCAAAGCCATCAAAAGAGCCCCATGGCGTGCAGGGCTTAAGCTTGGATTCTCCTCTCAGGATTTACCGACTCTGGAGAGAGATCTCAGATGCCTGCCTCACGTCTGCAAAGAGTGAATGAGCCCGCCCTGGGGAGCGATAGGCCCCAGGGAGCATTCAAAAGCCCCTTCTTTCTTGTATCGGCCTTTGGAGCCGAAATCTAAAGCACTTCCTGTCAAAGCTATTGCCGATTTCCAGGACCCAAACGTATCATTTCCCGAACGGTTGAAGGTTGATCTGGAGTCAAGAAAAGCCAGCATCGAATTATACTGGCCTTTTCGGACACCGGTCAACGCGAAAAGGGCCCTGAATCGGAGATGCATTCCCGAGCCGTTTTGGCTCCTTTGCCGCAGGGATCGAATGTGATACCGTAACAGGCGCCTCAAAAGGCAAGCTCTGCCCAGGTTCCCACGGAGGTGGAAAATGAGGGCTTGTTGGATCGGCTGGCATAGGGTTGCACTTCTTTTGTCCCTCGGAGCGCTCGCAGTCCTTCCGAGTCGCTCGGCTGCCATGGAGCGTCTTTCCGGGAGCCAGAACAAAGAACTCGAAACGTCCCGGGAAACCATGGTTCTGCCGGACTTGACCTGGGAGGACCGGCTCAAGCTGGCCATGGAGGCAGCCCGACAGCCGGAAAAGTACCGGGCCGACCGGGAGCGGGAGATTCTTGCCTTTTCGGAGAAACTGGAGCAGCGCGTCCGGCTCTGGCTTGCCGGAAAGGCTGAAGCGGAATTCCCCGAAGGGTTCTTTTCTCCCTACATCGACAACGCGAAAACCCACAGTTGGAAACTCGTTCGGCCCGAACAGATCGATCCCAAGGACCAGTGGTACGCGATCGCTGCTTACGACCCGGCCGAGGTGCTCCGGCAGTTCTCGCCGGATCCGCACGCCACCTATCTCAAGCTGATCTTTCTGGCGCCTTTGGGTGCAAAGCTCCACGTGGAAGGCGATTTTCCCCACGCCCGGTTCATGGACTATCAGATTCTCACACCCGTGGACATCGACCACCCAGTCACGGGCCAGATGGGCATCTGCGAAGTGCCGATCGTGGACGCGGATATTGAGCCCGATCCCGGCCACATCAATCCCTTTCGGTTGGGCGCGGACCGGACCGCTAAAAACAGGCATTACCACGTCACGTTCGAACTCAAGATGGGCAACGCCGTGGCGCTCAATCCCAAGGCCATGATCGCTCCGCAGTACCGGGGCCCGGGAAACACGCGCGTCGGAGGCCCCTTCGCCTTTACCGGCCACATCGGCCGGGACGTCATCGTGCCTTCCCTGCTCTGGCTCCGCATTTTCGCCCCTGACAAGGGCGTTGGTCCATACGGAGGTGTGGCCTGGCCGAAAGCCACCCTCGAACTCTCTACGGGAGAAAAATTCTGGATCACCTGCGACAAGTCCCTTGCCGTGAAGCTTCAGACCGAGCCGGTGCCGCGGGTAACTACGCCGCCCATGGAGCCCTATCCTTTCATCGGGCCGAGCCTGGGCTGGTTCAAGATGTTTGGCATTGTCAATCTCACGGCCGAGGCCCGGGCCTACTACAAGTCGAGACCGTGGGGAGACGAGGACCCGGTGCAGGCCAAGGCGCGGGTGCGGCAGATGCTCAGACTGATCTTCAACCAGGGGCCGGACGCACCGCCCCCCGGCAATTACGGCAACGCCGCCACCGAGTGCAATTACACGGCTTACCTTAGCCGGCCCATGAATTTGGGCGCTAACAAGGTGATCGTGCTCACGGGCAAGCTTCCCGTGGCTCCCCGGACCCGAAACGGCGAAAAGGTCATGGAGCGCGGCGAGGTCCGGTATTTCTCCTTCACCCATCAGCTCGGCGCCAACACCCAGTTCAACAAGGGATACTACGGCACTCCTTATGGAAGCCTGATGGACGATGAAATCGTCGTGAACGAGAACCGAGAGTATGTGATCGTCTTTTCGAGGCCCGAAGACCGACCTGCCAATGCCAAGGCCGAATTCGGCGTGACCTGGCAGGACTGGGGAACCGCGGCTCCCCAAACCCTGATCCTGCGCTGGATGAGCGTCATGCCCGAGTGGTATATGGAGAAATATTCCTTCCACGAGAACAACGCCCCGTGGAAGAAAGCGGGCTGGTCCCAAGAGACCTTCGACAAGAGTCTCTTTATGGAGAACCGGCCCGGACTCATGGGCCCGTACCATCCCGTGATCCATTACATGACCCGTGCTGAATTCGAGGCGATCGGGATGAGGCCCATCCGGCCGGCCGACGTGCCCGAGTGGAAGGCTGAGGGAGCCTTGATGCCCCAGGGCCAGACTTGGCCGGAAACGCAGCAGAAGGTGCAGGAACTCAAACAGGCCTTCGAGGATCTGCGCACTGCCCGGGAGAACCGGGATCCGAAGGCCATCCGGGAGAGCGCCCAGAGGATCCGAAGGATCTGGGACGAGCTGCCCGAGCCCGCTCGGGTGCGGATCGAGGAGAAATTCCCGGGCATCCGAGCCAAGGTGGAAGAGATCAAGCTGAACTGACCGGGCATGGACTCAGTCTCTAACCTCCGTTCCTTGGGGAGGGGTGGCCTGACCCCCGAAACCTGACACTCTCCTATCTCGCCAGGATTTCTCCCAGCACGCGTCCGTCCGCGTTGGCCGGAACTTGCCAATCGAGGAGCCTGCAAAGGGTCGGAAGGAGGTCCGCCGGAAAAGCCGGGTTCGCGCTGTAAACGCCCTTGCGAATACCCGGCCCTCGGATCAGATACAGAATGTCCTGCACAGGGCCGACCCCGCCGTGCCCGCCGACCGGCGGAGCCTCCCCCAGGTTGCTCACGCCCTGATACCCTCCGGCCAGAAAGACCAGGAGGTCGGGCCAGCGGGGCTTGGAGTTGTCCTCGACCGGATGGTCGATATACCACTCGCTGTAAAGTTCGGACCGCTTGGGTCCTTTGCTCGCAGCCACCCGGCCTACCACGGCGTCGACTCCGCTCGCCATCTCCTCTTGATTGAGAACCACGAAGGGATGCATCTCCTTCTGCCAGACAGGATGGTAGACCGTGTAATTCCGCAGGGCCTGCTGGACCGGCGCGACGTAAGAGGGATCCGAAACATAGACCAGGAGGAGTTCTCCTCTGCAAGCGGTCATTTCCAAGGCCTCCCGGGGAATTCCGGCGCCCGTGATGATGCTGTAGTAGTTGAGGGGCTGGTCGAAATAGGTCCGCATTCCGTGGTCCGAAATACAAGCCAGAATGGAATTACTGTAAGTCTGGCGCGCCTTCAGGGCGTTCACGAAAATCCCGAAGCACGTGTCCGCTTCGTACACGGCGTCGAGCATGGGCTCGCGGTTCGCGCGGTACGTGTAGGCGTTGAGATCGTCCCAGAGTGCGTCCGGGCTCTGCCCGGGCTGCCACAGTCCCGGCTTGTCCGCGGCTCCAACGTGGTGACCCACGATGTCCACGCAAGCGGCCACGACGTAAAAAACCTGCGGATCCTCTGCGGCGATGATCTTGAGAGCGCTCTCCACGATCCACCGGTCGTCCGGATGATCGGAGGGCCTCTCGCCCAAGGTGCCCCAGAACGGGTCGTGAAGCGCGTGGAATTGCTCGGGCGGGGTCACGTTGATGCCGTCCCGGTCCGTTGCGGCGTTCGAGTCCGAGGGAGGGTCTCCCATCACATAGCTCGGCGGCGGATCGACATAAAAGGGGAACTGGGATCCGGAGGCGAGAATATCCACGACGTTGCTTTCCTCGCGGAAATACCCCCAAAGCCAGGGCTTGCCCGTGATCAGGGCATTGCAGGCATCCGGATCGCCGCCCATGGCCGGATCTTTGGCGAGATCGAAGATCGAGACAACCCGCTCGCCCGAAGGACCCCAGCGCAGGATGTCCCGGGAGGGGGCCATCGTGACCGAATTGCCGTTCGCATCGCGGCCGCAGTAGAATTCTTTAACGGCACAGACCCCTGCTGTGCCGGGCCAGGAGCCGGTCAAGTACGAGACATGGTTCGGGTCGGTGTAGGAGGGAAGATGACTTCTAGCCTTGCTCAGGACGGCCGCTTCCTGGCAGAACCGGAGCAGATTCGGCATGAGCGGGTTGCGGTGATTCGGATCTTCCTCACCTTTTCTGCTGAGAGCGAGATACTTCCGGTTCAGGCCGTCTATGGCAAAGAGATACACATTGGGCCGCGACGTGACCTTGCCGCGGACCTGGACATCGTCGACCGGCTGCTGCTGGATGTAGGCCCGCACGAGCGCAGAACCCTCGCTCCCTTCGGCCATGCCCGCATAAGGCCTCAAGGACACGACGACATACTCGATCCCTCCGGCTGCGACCGTAACCTGCATGGACGCGGCGGCCGTACCCGTGGCTTGGAAGAGCCGATCGGCCCGGCTCAGGTCCACGGTCCACCCCGGAGTCTGGCTTTGGGCGACCAGCGAGACCGTCCTCGAACTCTGCGTGTCGTTCGTCACGGCGATCACGAAGGTCGTGACCGAGCCTGCCCGCACGAGGTGGGGCCGGCCGGGCCGGATCGTGATGAGGCTCAGGCAATCGACCGATTCCTTTTCCGCGCGCGCCTCAGACCTGAAGGGGCTTCGCCTCCAGGGGAGGAGCAGGACGCCTAAGGAAGCGGCGAGGGCTTTGACGAACTGTCTTCTGGTGAGGCGAGCACCCAAGGCCGGAAGAGCAGTCTTGAAAAGGCCCAGAGTCTTCTTGAAATTCATCCGTGTCTCCGGTCATGGGTTGTTTCGAAGAAACGCTTTCAAAAGAGCGTACGGGCAACGCACTGGCGCTGTCAAACGGCCGGTGGCAAAACCGGCCGCCCTGGCCGAAGCATGCGGGTTCTTCGGTCGGCAAGGGCTGAAAAAACCGGAGCGGAGATTTTCACTCCGCTCCGGCAGGCTCGACGATTCTCGCAACCGGCAAGGATCTGCTTCACGGAATCGAGTACGTGAACGACACAGTGTCGGAAGACAGCCAGACCGCAGGGTTGTTCACATCTCCGCCCTGGGGCACCAGGATTGCGGTGAACGCGAGCTGAATCGAGAAAAGGGGCGCGGTGCGAGACCCGCTCTTCAGCAGGGGCGGAAACGTGTGCGTGATCAAGGGTATGCTGCGGAAGAATCCGTTCGGCAACGTCACACCGCTGGCCAGAGGCCCGGTTGCCGGGATCATCTTGGCAAGGGGGTTCTGGGGCGTGCCGAAAGCCAGGTACAGATCCACCGTGACCGGCGAAAAGTCGTTTTCGAGGGTCAAGGTGACTTGCAGCGTGCCACCGGGATGAAACTCCTCCTGGTTGATGGCAAGAGAAACTTGGGGTGCGACGATCGGATTCGAATGGACGAAAATGTTCACGGTCACCAGGGTCTGGAGCGTTCCGTCTGAGAAGACCACGCTGAGCGTGTAAGGGGCCTCGGCCGCCATACCGTACCGCGGAATCCAGCGGAACGTGTAGTCTGCCGGATCGAAGGTGAACGTAGTCTCAGGATCCGGCACCTCGGTCGGGGCGGGAACGGTCTGGCCGAGGAAATAGGCCGTCGCGGTTACGGGGTCTCCATCCGGATCGAAAGCCTGCAATTGAACGTCGACCGCTTCCCCCTCCAGAACGAAAACCTCGTAGGGCTCGAAGATCTCCAGGCCGTTCGACAGGACGCGCTCAACGACCGGGGCGTAAACCGGCACAACCGTGATCTGCACGGTGACCAGGGTCGTGAACACGCCGTCCTGGATGCCGAAGGTGAGTTCGTACGGCTCTGGCCTGGCCGTGGTGAGCTGCGGCGTCCATTCGAAGGTCCGCGTGACAGGATCAAAGGAGAAGCGTGCCTGGTCGTTCGAGCCCGGAGGCAGGGCAAGCCCGCCCTCGAGCCAAGCCTGATAGGCAAGCGGATCGCCGTCCGGGTCGCTTCCCTCGATCTGGACCGACAGGGTCTGCAGCTCCTCCACCGTGGCCTGATACGGGCTTTCTTGCTCCACCCCGTTCACGAGGATGCGGTCCACGACCGGGGCATGGATGGAGTCCACGGCAAGATCCACGGTGATGGTCCGAGTCTGGAGTCCGTCGGACACAACGACCATGAGCTTGTAGGGGTCCTCCCGGCCCGCGCCAGCCGGAACATCCCACTGGAAGGTTCGGGTTTCCGGATCGAAGGAGAACCTGGATCCGCCTTTTTGTTCCGGCCCAGGGACCTCGAGACCGTCCACATAAGCCCTATAGGTGAGGGGGTCGCCGTCCTGATCCGTGGCTTCCAATTCCACGCGAATCGAGTCAAGCTCCCGCAGAGCTACCAGATAGGGCTGCTCGATTTCCATGCCGTTCGCCAGAACGCGGCTCACTTCCGGAGGATGGGAAGTGGGCTCCCAGGCCGGGATGGAGTTTGGATCCAGGGATGGGCCCAGAGCTTCGAACTCCTGGATGGTCATCGAATGGATCACAGGATGGTAGGGACCCATCACGCCTGGCTGGTTCGTACCCACGAGGCTGCTGTCGTACGTGTCCTGGGACCAGGCGCCGGTCGCCCAGGGAATATTCTGGGAGTGGGGCGAGCGTGCTTCCTGGAAATGATCGGGCCAGACGCTCATCCACCGAATGGTGAGGGTTCCGAAGTTCGTGGGCCCCAGAGACTGCCAGGTGACCCCGTTTTCAGGTCGAGCGTTCGCGGGCCTGTCTTCGGGCTTGGAGTACACAATGATGTAGCGGTTCTGTTCGTCAACCACCACCTCGTCATCCATGAGGCTGTTCAGGCACAAACCCTCCCCCATTTGCTCCTGGAAGCCTGCGGTGATGCTTGTCCAAGGCAGATAGCGGGAAATCGACCAATACCTCGCCTCTGCCGGGGTCATGGCGGCAGCGCCGCCTCGGGTGTTCGGCGTGGTCGGCAGTTTGCCCGTGATCACCAGCACCTTGCCCGGCTCGAGCACAAAAGGCCTGGAAAGATAGGAATTGTAGTGGCACAGGGTCGCCGCTGCCTCGAGGTTGCCTGGAGTTCCAAGCCATGGCCCCCGCTTGAACAGAGCCGCGACCGAATTCCTTGCGTCCTCTTTTTTCTGCTCCAGGGAAGCCGTGTCGTCCCAGGGCGGGGATTCGCTGTAACTGCGAGCCTCGGCGCGAACGAGGAGGAGATCGTACACCTTCAGCCACCCGAGGCTCGGACCGAGGTAAGCCAAAGGATCCAAGGGCATCGTGGCCGGCACGCTCCAGGTGGCTGTCTGCCGTCTCTTGGCGAGCGTAGCGTCTGGCAGGATCCAGAAGGTCTCGCCGGTCTTGAGCCTCAGCATAGCCCGGGGCAGCGGCACTCCGGCCAGCGCATCGCTCGGATTGTCCGGCGCGTAGTACCGGACCCACAAGACCGAAGGCGTGATCGCGCCCCAGCCGTAGGCCCCGGACGAGCCGAAGGGGCCTCCCACGCGGGTGTTTCCAGGGGCTCGGTAGTAAGGGCTCACCATGAGTTCCGTGTTCAGCTCCGCGCTGTTGCCCGCTTTCAAGTCAAACGTGAGATGGTAATGCCGCTGAGGATTCAACCGGTCCGCTCCTGTGCGGAAGGGATTTACGTGCCCCGGGTCGGGCTCGATGTCCACATCCACGATCGGAACCTCGGGTCCGCCCACGCTCCCCGAGGCCGGGTATTCGGGGTCGAAGGGCTGGAGGATCTGATAGTCCATGAATCGGCAGTACGGGAAATCCCCTTCCACGAGAAGCTGAGCGTCCAGCGGCGCGAGAAAGATCAGCTTGAGGTATGTGACGTGGGGATCGGAGGAGTGGGCGGGAATGCCCGCATAATTCTCCGGAACCGAAAAGCTCGGCAGAACGAACCACTGATCTTCAGGGCTGACCTCCTCAGGCCTGACAAGGGTCCAGTTCAGAGTTTTGGCGTTGTTGATCGAGGGGGGCAGAAGCTCGTAGGGAATTCTCGGGTCTGCCCCGTTGTAATACCACTCGAGGATATAGGCCTCCAGGGCGTCCGAGAAGATCCGTGCTTGTTCATGGGCTTCGAGGTAGTAGGCCTCCCATTCCTCAAGTGTCTTATCCGCAAAGGCGAAGCGCTCTTCGTCCGTCAGGTCCGGCAAGTCAACGTAGCTCCAGTAGTCGGTCGGGACCTCGGTGGTGACCACGAGCGTCAGCTCCCGGGTGTCTGACTGACCCAGGCTGTCCGTGACCTCGACCGTAAAAGTGGAGCTACCCGCGTCTTCTGAGCTGGGCGTTCCCGCAATGTAAGCGGCCGTGCCGTCGCCGAGGGGGCCGCTGGCCCAAGGGGGAAGTTCGCCGGACGAAATACGCCACGCGTACGGCGCTGCGCCGCCCGAGCAGAGAAGTAAGCCCTCCTCGTAGGGGAGGCCTGCGACTGCGTGAGGAAGCGACGAAGTGAGGATGCGGACCGGAGCCGGCCCGTCGGCCAGAACCTCCTTGCCAAGAGGACACAAAATTAGCAGCGCGATCCCCACGAGCCCGACAAAAAACGAAGACTTGCGGCCGCTCTCAGGTGCTCTCCATCGCTGGATCATTTGTTTTTCACCTCTTGGCGAAGGGAGAAAGTTTAAAAAGGCCTAGCACCGGCCGGAAAGGACTTTCAAGGCCGAAGACAGGTCACCCCTGTCGCCGTCCAGGCCTGGTCGGGCAAATCAACTCACCACGCAAGAATCAGGCCAGGGCACCCAAACAAAAGCCAGAAGCTAACTCTCGGCAGGGCAAGTACAAATTCGTTTTCAATACCCGCGCAAAAGGCAAGTCTCCGGTCGAGCCCGTTCAGAAGCCGGGTTCTCTTCCACAAGGGCGGAGGAGCCCCTGGCTCTCGGAGTCGGATTGGATGGGGAGAAAAAGGGCCTAGGCCCTGGACTAAGCCAAAACACCCAATTTTTCGAGAAGTTGCAGAGGAACGTCTCCCAGAGGTCCAGTCGGGCCACCCTGGAATCCCGCAGGGCCTTTACGCGGGTTTTGGCAGGGGTAAGACCCGGTCGCAACCCGTCTCTTGCGTTAACGAGAAGGATTCAGGGCAAGAGTCTTGCTCCGGAAAGGGGGGGCACCGAACAGAAATGCTCCATGCTGAAGGGCCTCCCCTGAGCCCGAGCCAGTGACAAAATCCGTTGCTTCAGGAACGGAAATTGTCAGCATAACGCAGTCCCGTGAGCATCCAGGCACTCGGCTGCAAGGTTCGGACCTCGCTGTCAGAACCTGTCCGGCCGGGGTCTCTCCGACGTTCGCGCCTCGACAGGCCTGTCCAGAATGTCCAGGAATTCCTTCTCAACTCCGGGTCGGTAAGGCGGCAGGCAGTAGAAGTGAACGCTGTAGGAGTATCTGCCCCTCTTGAGAGCCGTCAGGTTCGTGAAGGAGAAAGCGATTTTCGGGAACTGACCGAACTCGCTTTCCGGCGGCTCGGATCGGGTCGCGTCGTCCCTGTAAATGAGTTCCTTGCCCACGACCTCCCGCAGGCCCGGCCCTAGATCGACCCGAGTCAGGAGATTCCCCTGCGGGCCTGCGAGCAGGGTCCATTCCAAATCCTGGGTGTTGAGCGCTTCCTCCTCAGGGCTCATGCGGCCGTCCACCAATACCCCAGCGGGATTGCGGGAGCTGTAAAAGCGCATCCCGATGCACTCGTGCAGGTAGTCGGCCCCTCCCTCGAAATGAAAGTCCCTGAGCACCTTGCCCACGGCAACCGGGACGTCGATTCTGTTGGGCGCTTCGACGGCGTCGCGGTAGTACATGCTGTAAGCGATCAGCTTCGGGGTTTTGAGGCCCGCGACCAGGCGCATGGAGTTCGCCACCCGGCGCATCATGCGGACCGGACCGTCCTTGTAGGCGAGCACCCGGGAAACAAAATCGTCCTCGTTCCGGCTGAACGTAACGCCCCTGAGGAGCACCGTGGCCGAAAAGCGGATCAGAAGGCGGTCTAGCAGATCCCGGCCGTTGCCTCCGCACTCGGGCTCGATGGCCAGAGAGGTCGTGTAGACAAGGTCCTTTTCCGGCGCATAGCCAAGGGTGTAGCATTCGGCGTGGATCCGATCCTCCCCGGGGTCGTAACGGACATAGTCTTTTGGAGATTCGGGCGGCGGATGCTGGAACCATGCGAGGTAGGCCCATCCTCGGCCGGCTGTGTCCGGGTCTCGCACTTCGATCTCGACCATTCGATCCGCGCCTGCGGGCCATGCGTCCTGGGCCGCCCGGTCGCCGCAGTCCCCGGCCATGAACACGACTTCGTCGTTTCCGTCGAGAGCGCCGTCCAGGTTGCGCTCCTGCCCTTTGCCGCCTTCGTCCCGGTTGGGCTCTGCTCCGTCGGTCAGAACGTAAAGCCCCTCTGCGTCCACTTCGTCGATCTGGAACGGAATGGGCTTGAGGCCGTCAGGCCCGGACGCCAAGAGCCGGAAGCCGGCCAGGGCAAGCCCGGCCATGCAAGCAAAAGCCTCGCCTCGAACAACCACAGGATCGCGGGATCGGTGAAGATCCCTGG
>Ga0209162_1001554_pt1 | contig 22160 bp, 17 predicted proteins | sample YNPNPMetaG_FD_187121 | JGI IMG/M metagenome (GOLD analysis project Ga0209162, IMG submission 187121) | Anoxygenic and chlorotrophic microbial mat microbial communities from Yellowstone National Park, USA - YNP NP MetaG (SPAdes) (version 2) ...
TATTTTTGCAGTAGAATAACACCTGCCAGCCAGCATCGCACCATCTGCTTCACCACCTCCACCCATCGAACGGAGAAGCGATCGATGTTCAGCGAACAAACGCCAATTCTGGGCAGACCTACCGCCGGTGTCGCCCAAATCGCCGCTTTCATTCTGGCGCGACCGCATGGCGCATACACCACCCACGATATTGAAGCAGTCATCGTGCCGGTCTACTGGCAACTCTGCACAGAAGTCGGGATCGATCCGACGCTGGCAGTGGCGCAGATGATCCACGAAACCGGCAACCTGACCAGTTTTTGGGCGGCGCGTCCACAGCGCAACCCGGCAGGCATCGGCGTCACCGGTCAAAAGCAGGCGACCCCGCCGCCAGACACGAACGGTTGGGCGTTCAATCCACAACGGCAACAGTGGGAAGCGGGCGTCAGCTTCGCCACCTGGGAGCACGACGCGATACCGGCGCATGTCGGGCGGTTGCTGGCGTATGCGCTGCCCATCGGCGCTGAGAATCCGGTGCAACGCGCCGCCATTGAACGCGCGTTGCGCTACCGGGCGCTGCCAGCGCGCATGCGCGGCTCGGCGCCGATCCTCAAACAACTCGGCAGGGTGCATAACCCCACCGGACAGGGATGGGCGAGTCCAGGCGTCGATTATGGCGCAAAAATCGCAGCAATCGCCGCCCGCATCGTCACCGGCAGGTAGTTACGGCGCACGCACACCCAGCACGACAGTTACATTCGGGTCGATCCATTCACCGGGCGCAGGCAGCGTGCTGACCACGGCATAGGGGGCATACTCATCGTACACATCAGGAATGCGGTCGCGCGTCTGATAATCGACGTAGACATTGAAAATGCCGAGCGCTGCCAGTTGCTCTTTTGCCTGATTTTCGCCAAAGCGCCGCAGATCCGGCATCCGTACCGCTCCGGGTGTCGGCGGTGTGTAGGGGATCAGCATATCTGCCGTGCAGGCAGGAATGGCTGCGGCGACAATCGGGACAACCGTTCGGTCGCCGAGGGTGCTGCTCATGCCTTCCCACGTGTAGACGATCCGCTCATCCGGGTCGGGTGGCGGTACATTCCACGCCAGGATCGTCGTCACCTGATCCGGCGCAATCCTCTGATCTTCCCCAGGTGTGCAGTACCATTGCCCGGCAATCGCAGTGTCAGTGATCAGGGCGGTCGCCTCGATCGGGCTGTCGCTCAACTGCACCACCGGAACCCCGGTAAAAATGTTCTGGCAGAGTTGAGTCGTATCAGAGACAGGGATCGCGTTCGATGCGAGCATGTCTGGTGCGAACAGTTCTTCGCGGTAGGCATTGTACGGTCCCGGCAACGGACAGATTGGTCGGCGCACCAGCCACGAAGGTTTCGTGAAGTTGATCGGCAGCCGTCCATCAGGATACGGCTCGGCGAGCAACTGCTGGAACTTTGGATTGGCAAACAACTCCTCCATAATGTTGTGCCAGATGACCCCGCCACCGGTCAGGCTTTCGACTTTTTTCGTCGGTTCATTGTTGTTATTGCCGGTCCACACGCCGACGGTCACATATGGCGTGTAACCCACTGCCCAGGCGTCGCGCCAGTCGTTGGACGTTCCGGTCTTGACCGCAGCCGGACGCGAGAGTTTCAGTTTGCTGTTCAATCCCCAGACCGGCGCGCGCGCTGCGTCGTCACTCAGCATGTCGGTAATAATCGCCACATGATCCGGATTGAGCGTCTGCGGGCGGATCGTCGGGCGAAACTCCTGGAGCGTTCGCCCGTTTGCATCGATGACTTTGAGAATGGCGACCGGCGGATAGTACCGTCCACCACTCGCCAGCGTATTGTAGGCGGCGGTCAATTCCAGCGGCGTCACTTCACCGCCGCCCAGAGTCAGCGCCAACCCATAGAAGCCGCTGCCGCGACGCAGGGTGGTGACACCGGCGCGGCGCAACAATCCAATCGTCTGGTCGATGCCGGCAAACTTCAACGCCTTGACTGCTGGCATATTCAGCGAGTTGGCAAGCGCCGCGCGCATACGCACCGGTCCGTTCCAGCGACCATTGTAGTTCTGCGGCTCGTACCACTCATTCGCCCCCGCCAGTAGAGGAAACTTCGTCGGCACGTCCCAGATGACAGTTTCCGGGGTCATGCCGCGTTCCATTGCTGCCAGGTAGGTAAATGGCTTCAGCGCCGATCCCGGCTGGCGCTCACGCACGGCGACATTGACCTGCCCATCGAGCACATTGCCGGTTTCGCCGGGGGTTTTCGTTGGGATCGTGCGGTTGTAATCGATGCTGCCGACCATCGCCAGGATCTGGCCCGTGTTCGGTTGAAGAATAACGACCGCCGCATTGTGGATATTGCGCGCTTCGAGTTCCTGGATGCGTTCGGCGGCCTTCTCCTGCGCCATGCGTTGCAGATCCAGGTCAATCGTCGTGTAGATCGACAGGCCCATATTGGCGAACTGCGGTCCATACTCCTCTTCCAGCAGACGACGAACGTAGAAAACGAAGTGCGGAGCGTTGAGCGGCACTTCCTGGCTGGCAAAGCGCAGATCGACAGCCGCAGCACGACGCGCCACCTGATCGGTAATAATCCCCTCGTCCACCATCTGCCGCAGCACAGCAACCTGCCGCCACTTGGGCGGCGGCGTGCCGGTCGGCAGCCGATACGCCGGACTCAGCCAGCCATCCTCCAGGCGTACCCCCTTGAGTACGCCGCCATCGAGATAGTTGAACGGATCGTAGACACCGGGCAACTGCGGCAACCCCGCCAGCAACGCCGCCTGCGGCAGACTCAAATCTTTCGCCGGGATGCCGAAATAGACATTGGCAGCGGCTTCGATGCCATACGCCAGATTGCCGTAGTAGATTTCGTTCAGGTACAACTCAAGGATGTCGTTCTTTGAATACTGCTCCGAAAGTTCCTGCGCCAGAATAATCTCAATCAGTTTCCGTTGATACCGATTCTCGTACCGTCGCTCTTCATCACTGAGCACAACGTTTTTGATCAGTTGTTGCGTAATCGTCGAAGCGCCGCCGGTCTCTTCGCCAGCTTGCAGACTGGAGAGCAACGTGCGGGCAATGCCCAGATAATCCACGCCGCGATTCTCGAAAAAGGTGCGATCCTCGATGGCAACCGTCGCGCTGATCAGGTAGGTCGAAATCTGATCGAGCGGAACGCGGGTGCGCTTCCCGGCGCCGAAGAATTCGTAGAGGAGTTGACCGTTACGGTCATACAACCGTGTCGTCTCGAAACTTTCACGGTTTTCGATTGCTGCCAGTCGCGGCTTGAGCGACGCTGCAAGATCGCTGTAGGCGCTGTAGGCTGCTCCGGCGACCCCCAGCGCCACCACTCCTGCCAGCGCCAGGAATGCCAGCATAAGGCGCGCCAGCATTCCACCAAACCGCATCTCCGTTTCGACTGCGCGCCCGCGCCGCAACATGCCCGGCGTCAGTGGCGCGCGTCCCGGCAATCGCCTGCCAGCCGATAAACGCCCTCGCCGATTGCGTCGAATGTTGTCCATACCCCGATTGTACCACATTGCGCCCAACGGTTCAGATGCTACAGCATTTCTCAGATACATTGACCGTTGTTCCTATCCGCCGTGTCGCGCGAGGCGCCCGCCGCCAGCGGAGTGTAGACCGAAATTCATTTCGGTCACCGCATTGGGGGCGCGATTCCGGGAGTGCTCAACCTCGTCCATTGGGTTCAACCTCTGTGAAAACTGCTATATAATCGCGCCCATGCAAACGATCACTCCTGCGGTGCTGGATCAACAACGCAACCAAAACACAGTCTTCATCGGCGGGTCGCTGGTCGCCGTGATCGCAACGCTGGCGATCCTGCTCCTGATCACTACATTTCCCGTGCGTGTCGCATACGACATCGGGAGTCAACCGGCGCCGATCTCTCATCTCTTCGGCGCGGAGCGAAATGCATCGATGTCGTATGCCTATTCGCAGGGGGGGTCACTGATCCTTGAACCCATGATCGGTTTCGGCACATATGAGATTCGTGTGCGCATGGGTGGTCCAGGGGGCCGCGATCCGCTTCCCACGACGATCACAGTTGGCGGAGAAGAGATCGCAATTGGCGAAGTCGGTGCGATGCGTGTCTATCGCTTTCTCGCGCCCACTGATGCGCGTGGAGCGCTGGCAGTGATCGTGAAGAGCGCGACGATACAACCGCCTGGGGATACCCGGCGGTTGGGGGTGCTGTTCGATGATCTGGAGATTCGCTCGATCGGATGGACGCTCCCCTCTGTGCTGACGCTGGTCGTGGCGGTCGTTGCGTTCGGCAGCGGCTGGATGACGATTGCCCTGCTCAGCGATAGAAAAGCCTGGAGTGTCGCACTTCTGGCGCCTGTATCCATTATGACCAACGGCATTGCCTGGCTGTTGCGCAGTCAGAACGACTCGCTGGAACTCTGGTTTCTCGCCAGCATGGCGATGACGGCATTCGGCGCACTCGTGGTTCATCCGCCATCCTGGCTGGTGCGCCGGACGCTGCTCGCAACAGCGCTGCTGGTCGGTGTGTGGCGTGTGGCGCTCTGGATTGTCGCATGGGCCGCCCTGCATACAAGCGAGCAACTGTTCCCGCTGGCGCAACATATCGTCAGCTCAACCGATAGCAAGGTTCAGGCGCCTGTGACCTTCACGCAGGTCGTCAGCACTGCCTGGTCGCACTGGGATTCGCGACTGTACCTGAGTATCGTCACGCTGGGGTATCAGCATCCACCCGAAGAGTACGCAAATATGGCATTTCTGCCCTTCTATCCCTTGCTCATCCGCGCTCTTCTGCCATTAACCGGGGGTGATGCCGTTCTTGCGGGAATGATCGTTACGCACTGCGCGCTGATCGCTGCCGTTCTGCTGTTTGCCGATGTGGTTGCACGCGATTTTGGAGCGCAGGTCGCCTATCGCGCAGTTGCAACGCTGTTGTGCTTTCCCACGTCTTTCTTTCTGGGAGCGGTGTACGCCGAGTCGTTGGCGCTGGCATTGCTGGCGCTCACACTGTGGGGATTGCGTCGCCAGCGATGGATGCTGGCGGGTATCGCCGGTTTCTTCCTGAGTCTGACCCGTCTGCCGGGCGTGCTGATCGCGCCGGTTCTGGCGCTGGCGATAGTGGAACATGCCGGGTGGCGACTGCCGCCGCTGACGCGGGCGTATCTGGCGCCGCTGCTTCCGGCGCTGGGGATCGGTCTGTTCATGGCATATCAGTGGCAACAGTTCGGATCACCACTGATTTTCCTTCAAACTCAACGCGACATCTGGGATCAGCAATTGAGTCTGCCGTGGGTACAATTGTTCATGATGATCGACACGATTGCAACCGGCGCGACACACTGGAGCGGTCACTGGCCCACACGCGCCTTTCAACTGGCGGTCTGGCTGTCGTTCGCCGGACTCACCGCAATCGCGCTGCGCCGTCTGCCGCTGGCGTACAGTCTGACAGGAGTGATGATGCTTTTGCCCGCCTATCTGACAAATGTATCGCATTCACTCCCGCGCTACGTGCTGCTGGCGCTCCCGGCGTTTCTGATGATGGCGCTGCTTATCGAACGGCGCCCGGCGCTGCTGGCGGCGATACCGGCGGCGCTCGTCCTGCTGGGGTGGACGACGGCGCTCTTTGTCAATGGCTTTTTTGTTGGCTGACAGAACACCTGGATTGCCAGTTCGTGTTCGTACAGACGAGCGCAATATGGCGCTTTCAGCCTCCCTGCAAGCGCGTTAAGAGGGGGTGGAGTCAGGTCGTGCCTCCCCGCTGGCAGCAACTGAAGACTCACCGGTACGCCATTCGGTCGACAGACCCAAATCCAGGCGGCGTTCATCGGCTCCTCCTGACTGCGATGTTTGGTGTCGCAGCCGTGATGGCGCCAGGGGTGTTGCCGGGCGATGACTGGCAATCAAGGTAGAGTATAATCACGGTCAAACCATGTATACGCTGTTCTAGAGAACGCCTATGGTTGTCTCCTGGTCATCGATCGCGCGCACCAGAGCCATCGAACTTCTAGTGCCGCCGCTGCTCTGTGGCAGCCTGGTGATCATCATAACTATCATCATATATCGCGCGCCGTTTCGTGCTTTCTTTGACATTGGCAGCGGTCCTGCACCGATCTCTCGCCTTCACGACGCGGAACGCAACGAAGAAATAACATTTGCGTATTCGCAAGGTCGCTCAACTATCTGGCTGCCCGGAGTCGGTGGAGGGACATACAAAGTGTGCTTGAGGATGAGCGGACCTGGCGGAAGTTACCCGCTGCCGTCAACGCTCACGCTTGCTGGTCACGAGATCTCGATTGGCGCCATCGGCTCGATGCGCACCTATTGCGTACTTGCTCCCGCCGATGACCGTGGCACCCTGGGGATGCGCATCACCAGTCAGACCTATCAACCACCGAGAGATAGCCGTCGCCTGGGCGTTCTGTTTGATCAGTTGAGCGTTCGTTCGATAGCGCCAGCGTCGCCGCCGCTGATATTGATCACAGCGTTGACTATCGCTATCGGATTTTCGTGGATGGCGCTGGTATTGCTCGCCGGACGAATCACCCAATCCTTCGCAATGCTCAACATTATTGCCGCTGGTCTCCTGATTGCGGTCTGGCACTTTCGCGGGCAGAGTATGACGTTTGCGTTCAGTATGGCAGCGATCGCTGGACTTGCTGCATTCGGCGCCGTTATCGCTCGGCCGCCAACCTGGATCACTACGCACATACTGCGCGCGGCAGTTATGCTGTTCGTGCTATGGCGACTGGTCTTGTGGGTGGTCGGATGGGCTGCGCTCGAATCCAGTCAAAGTTTCTTCTCGGTCGCGCGGTTGATCGCTGGCTACGGTAATGTGACTGATGCAAGTCGCATAACACCCGAGTTCGTGTTGGGCTACGCCTGGGTGCGTTGGGATTCCTACTGGTATCTGAGCATTGTTGAACAAGGGTATCAGTATGAAGCCGGGAAAACACCGAACCTTGTGTTCTTCCCATTCTACCCAATGCTCATTCGTACACTTATGCCGATCACGTTCAACAATGCTGTACTGTCAGGTCTGATTATTGCGAATGTATCGTTGCTGGCAGGCATCATCTTGCTCACCGATCTGGTCGCGCGCGACTTCGGTGCGATGGTAGCCTACCGCACCGTGAGCGCATTGCTGCTCTTTCCAACGTCATTCTTTTTCGGCGCGCTCTATACCGAGTCATTGGCGCTGGCATTGCTGGCGCTAACTCTCTGGGCTGTGCGGCGTGAGCACTGGTGGTTGGCGGGAATCGCTAGTCTCTTTTTGAGTGCGACACGTGTTCCTGGCGTCTTGATTGCACCGGTGCTCGCACTGGCGCTCATCAGTCGCAATGGTTGGCGTTGGCCGCGTTTCCAACCAGTTCTGCTCACGCCACTATTGCCCGTGGCGGGATTAGGACTCTTTATGCTCTATCAGTGGCATCGATTTGGCTCGCCATTCGTTTTTCTCCAGGTACAGAAGAAAGGCTGGGATCAGCAATTGAGTCTGCCGTGGGTACAATTGTTCATGATGATCGACACGATTGCAACCGGCGCGACACACTGGAGCGGTCACTGGCCCACACGCGCCTTTCAACTGGCGGTCTGGCTGTCGTTCGCCGGACTCACCGCAATCGCGCTGCGCCGTCTGCCGCTGGCGTACAGTCTGACAGGAGTGATGATGCTTTTGCCCGCCTATCTGACAAATGTATCGCATTCACTCCCGCGCTACGTGCTGCTGGCGCTCCCGGCGTTTCTGATGATGGCGCTGCTTATCGAACGGCGCCCGGCGCTGCTGGCGGCGATACCGGCGGCGCTCGTCCTGCTGGGGTGGACGACGGCGCTCTTTGTCAATGGCTTTTTTGTTGGCTGACAGAACACCTGGATTGCCAGTTCGTGTTCGTACAGACGAGCGCAATATGGCGCTTTCAGCCTCCCTGCAAGCGCGTTAAGAGGGGGTGGAGTCAGGTCGTGCCTCCCCGCTGGCAGCAACTGAAGACTCACCGGTACGCCATTCGGTCGACAGACCCAAATCCAGGCGGCGTTCATCGGCTCCTCCTGACTGCGATGTTTGGTGTCGCAGCCGTGATGGCGCCAGGGGTGTTGCCGGGCGATGACTGGCAATCAAGGTAGAGTATAATCACGGTCAAACCATGTATACGCTGTTCTAGAGAACGCCTATGGTTGTCTCCTGGTCATCGATCGCGCGCACCAGAGCCATCGAACTTCTAGTGCCGCCGCTGCTCTGTGGCAGCCTGGTGATCATCATAACTATCATCATATATCGCGCGCCGTTTCGTGCTTTCTTTGACATTGGCAGCGGTCCTGCACCGATCTCTCGCCTTCACGACGCGGAACGCAACGAAGAAATAACATTTGCGTATTCGCAAGGTCGCTCAACTATCTGGCTGCCCGGAGTCGGTGGAGGGACATACAAAGTGTGCTTGAGGATGAGCGGACCTGGCGGAAGTTACCCGCTGCCGTCAACGCTCACGCTTGCTGGTCACGAGATCTCGATTGGCGCCATCGGCTCGATGCGCACCTATTGCGTACTTGCTCCCGCCGATGACCGTGGCACCCTGGGGATGCGCATCACCAGTCAGACCTATCAACCACCGAGAGATAGCCGTCGCCTGGGCGTTCTGTTTGATCAGTTGAGCGTTCGTTCGATAGCGCCAGCGTCGCCGCCGCTGATATTGATCACAGCGTTGACTATCGCTATCGGATTTTCGTGGATGGCGCTGGTATTGCTCGCCGGACGAATCACCCAATCCTTCGCAATGCTCAACATTATTGCCGCTGGTCTCCTGATTGCGGTCTGGCACTTTCGCGGGCAGAGTATGACGTTTGCGTTCAGTATGGCAGCGATCGCTGGACTTGCTGCATTCGGCGCCGTTATCGCTCGGCCGCCAACCTGGATCACTACGCACATACTGCGCGCGGCAGTTATGCTGTTCGTGCTATGGCGACTGGTCTTGTGGGTGGTCGGATGGGCTGCGCTCGAATCCAGTCAAAGTTTCTTCTCGGTCGCGCGGTTGATCGCTGGCTACGGTAATGTGACTGATGCAAGTCGCATAACACCCGAGTTCGTGTTGGGCTACGCCTGGGTGCGTTGGGATTCCTACTGGTATCTGAGCATTGTTGAACAAGGGTATCAGTATGAAGCCGGGAAAACACCGAACCTTGTGTTCTTCCCATTCTACCCAATGCTCATTCGTACACTTATGCCGATCACGTTCAACAATGCTGTACTGTCAGGTCTGATTATTGCGAATGTATCGTTGCTGGCAGGCATCATCTTGCTCACCGATCTGGTCGCGCGCGACTTCGGTGCGATGGTAGCCTACCGCACCGTGAGCGCATTGCTGCTCTTTCCAACGTCATTCTTTTTCGGCGCGCTCTATACCGAGTCATTGGCGCTGGCATTGCTGGCGCTAACTCTCTGGGCTGTGCGGCGTGAGCACTGGTGGTTGGCGGGAATCGCTAGTCTCTTTTTGAGTGCGACACGTGTTCCTGGCGTCTTGATTGCACCGGTGCTCGCACTGGCGCTCATCAGTCGCAATGGTTGGCGTTGGCCGCGTTTCCAACCAGTTCTGCTCACGCCACTATTGCCCGTGGCGGGATTAGGACTCTTTATGCTCTATCAGTGGCATCGATTTGGCTCGCCATTCGTTTTTCTCCAGATACAGGATGTCTGGGATCAGAATCTCAGCCCCCCCTGGGTTCAGCCGCTCAAGATGATTGAGTCGATTGTAACTCGTTCAGCGCAATGGAACGGACCCTGGCCAATGCGTGTTGTTCAACTAGGTGTCTGGGTGTCTTTTATCGTATTGACAGCGGCCGCGTTTCGTTATCTGCCGCTTGTCTATGGCATCACAGCGTGCATGATGCTGCTACCGGCCTTTTTAACCGATGAGTCATATTCACTGACGCGCTACGTTCTCATGGCAGTGCCTGCGTTTGTTGTTGTCGGACTACTCGTCGACCGCAGACCGTCATTACTCACTGTCATACCGATATCGCTGGTATTCCTTGCGGGCGCGACCGGGCTTTTTGTGAACAGCTTTTCGGTACCATAAGACTATGCGCCTTGAAGACATAGTGGGGCAGGCGATCGGTCGCTACCACGTTCTTGCGTTGCTCGGTCAGGGCGGGATGGCCGCAGTCTACCGCGCGCGTGATACGGTGCTGCAACGCGATGTGGCGCTCAAAGTGCTCTATCCGCAGTTTCTCAGCGACGCCACCCTGGTCGAACGCTTCCGGCGCGAAGCGGTGCTTGCAGCGCGTCTCGACCATCCCGGCATTGTACCGATCTACGACATTGGCGAGACTGATGGGACAGCGTTCATTGCGATGCGCCTGCTCGACGGTCCTTCGCTCGCCGATGTGCTGCGCGTGCGTCAGCGTCTGACCATCGATGAAACGATAGCGCTGCTCGATCAGCTTGCCGCAGCACTCGACTATGCGCACGCGAATGGCGTCATCCACCGCGATATCAAACCGGCGAACATTATTCTGGAGGGGCTGGGAACGCTGTGGAACCGGAGCAATCCCGATCTGCTGGAACAGGTGCGACTGACCGTTCCGACCATGCGGGCGATCCTGACCGACTTCGGGATTGCAAAGGCGCTGGATGCGCCGGGGACGACTACCACCGGCGTCCTGATCGGGACGCCGGAGTACATGGCGCCGGAACAGATCCGTGGCGACATGCGCATCGATGGGCGCGCTGATGTGTACGCGCTGGGAGTGTTGACGTTTCGCTGCCTCACCGGGCGCAATCCATTCGAGGGAACGACCCAGGAAGTGCTGCTTGGTCATCTCGAAGGCGCCATCGTTGATCCGTCGGCGCTCGACCCAACCATCCCGCAACCGATCGGCGCTGCCATCCGCCTGGCGCTGGCGCGCCGACCGGAGGATCGCTACCGCACCGCCGGGGAATTCGTCCGTGCACTGCGCTCGGCAGCCCGGATGGAAGCGCCGCTGCGCCCGATTGCCAGCACACCACGACCGGCGCCGGACATGGTGCGTGTCGCTGCTGATGCACCTACCGGCATCGGCGACGTGCGCCCGCCTTCGGCACGGCACGAAGCGCCACTGCCGCCGCCACCACCAACGACCGGCGCTGCTGTTCCACCGCGTCGTCCACTGCATCCCGCATTGATCGCACTCCTGGCGCTCGGTGCATTGATCCTTGGCGGCGGCGGAGCGGTCCTGGCGGGGAGATTGCTGTTCGCTCCGACGCCGACGCCCACAGCGTTGCCGGTGATCGACACAGCCACGCCAACGCCAACGTTCACCACAACACCGACAGCAACACCAACGCCAACTGCGTTTCCAGGCCCGACACCCGCGCCGACCGAAACGCCAACTGAAACGCCATCGCCTGCCGCCACCGCCACGCCGGTTCCGCCGACGCCAACGCCGCGCCCGACGAACACGCCATCCGCCACACCCACTTCAGCGCCGACCGAGACGCCAGCTGCGACACCATCGCCATCGCCATCGATCACGCCAACGCCGTCATCGACACCGACGGCAACGAATACTGCCACGCCAACTGCGACACTCACGCCAACTCCCTGCCCGATTGCGCCCATCCGCGGGTTCGGCGAGGTGTGGAACAAGAACCCAACTGTAGCGCGCCGTCTCGGTTGCCCGACCGACATCGAGCGCGGCGGCAGCAACACATTGATCGAGCAACGCTTCGAGAGCGGCAGCATGATCTCGTTCCTCCCAATTGGCGACATTTATGTGCTGATCGGCTTCACCCGCGGCGAGTGGCAACGCTTCCCGTACCCGGCGCCGCCGCCGCCCGACACACCGGCGACTCCCACACCTCCGGCGGGGTTGCAAACACCGGTGGACATTTTTGGAACCGTCTGGGCGACCAATCCGGGCGTGCGCCAGAACCTTGGCTTTGCGCTCCGTCCGCAGAGCGCGACAATCGAGGGGGCGTATCAACCGTTCACCGGAGGCGTGATGATCTACAGCAGTGAAGGACTGGGGCGCGGGAAAACAATCTATGTTCTGTACGATGATGGCACATTCGAGCGCTACGACGACACGTTTACCCTATAACCAGGCAAAGAGAGACGACGCATGGCTGGTTATTACGATGATGTCTACGCAATCGTCTGCCGTATTCCGCCGGGTCGGGTTTCGACGTATGGGCGCATTGCGGCAATGACCGCAGTGCCACGCGGTGCACGTGGCGTCGGATGGGCGTTGCATGCGCTTGGTCCGGCGCAGGCGCGCCACGTGCCCTGGTGGCGTGTGATCAACGCCGCAGGACGGATCAGCAACGAGTACCACGCCGACCTGCAACGCGCCCTCCTTGAAGCCGAAGGGGTTGTGTTCAACGAACACGGCTACGTCGACCTGGACAGATACCTGTGGGACGGAAAACCATCTTGACAATGACGTACACTATGGTATAGTGTGACCGATCACAAAGCATACTGAAATGTTCCGAGCGCAGGGTGGGATTATGCGGCGCAGCACCATCCGCGAAGTGGCATTACGCGCTGGCGTGTCGTATCAAACCGTCTCGCGCGTGATCAACAACAGCCCCGACGTGGCGGAGGCAACACGCGAACACGTCCTGCGGGTGATTGCCGAACTCGACTACCACCCCAATGCGCAGGCCGTCAGCCTCTCCCGCAATCGCACCGACATCGTCGGCATTATTGTCGATACGGTGACATCCACCTTTTTTGCCCAAACTATCGATGGCGTGGCGAAAGCGCTCCGTCGTCGCGGTCGTTTTATGCTGCTGGCGACTGTCGAAGATGCTACCCAATTCGATGTCATCGACACATTGCAGCGGAGTCGGCGCATCGATGGGTTGATCATCGTGCTGCCGCTGGCGAACAGCCTGAGTCTGAGCCGTCTGACGCCGAGCCGCGTGCCCATCGTGCATGTCGATCTGCAGTACGACATGGACGTCTATGGCATTACGGTGGATAACTATCACGGCGCCTATCTGGCAACCGAACATCTGATAAACCTGGGACATCGCCGCATCGGCATCATTACCGGACGCAGCGACATACCGGTCGGGCAACTCCGACTCGATGGCTACAAAGCCGCTTTACGCGACCATGGCATACCGTTCGACCCGGCGCTGGCAGCGCGCGGCGATTTCAGTTTTGCCAGCGGCATCGCTGGCGCAGAGCGATTGCTTGCGCTCGATCCGCGTCCGACGGCTATTTTTGCCTGCAATGATCTGATGGCAATCGGGACGCTGCATGTCGCCACACGCAACGGATTACGCATCCCGGCGGATCTGTCGGTTATCGGGTTCGACGACACCCCCGAAGCGGCGCTGGCGTGTCCGCCGCTGACAACGATGCGACAACCGCTGCACGCGATGGGCGAAATGGCTGCCGATCTGGTCTGCCGCCTGATCGACGGTGAACAACCGGAACGCATGCACATGACGGTCAAGACCGAACTGATCGTTCGTTCATCAACCGGGCGCGTTCCAAACGATTGACATGTACTGGTTGCCGGTTCTATAATGCCCAAACCGGCGCCGCAAGGAGCGAGTAGACGTACAGCGCGGTACATCATCGCTACGTGCGCGGTTCCTGCACCCTTCTCCGCACATTCGATGATCGCCGCCTGCTATCACGACGGAGCATGGCATGAGCGCCACCGGGCAACGCAGCGTGTGGATGGTCGCCGTTATCGCTCTCCTCGGAGCGATTGGCTATGTGGCATTGCGCCCGCCGTCGCAACCTTCCCCTGCGTCCACGCCATATGCTCCAACCACCGTATCGAATGTGAACGTCCCCGTGGTTCCTGATAATCCTTTCGCTCCCTCTAATGCTGCACGCATCACCCCTGACGGAGCGGGCGATTGGGCGATGGAGGGGTTGAACCCGGCACGCACCCGCGCCGTCGAAACACCCATCGCGCCACCGCTCGATCAGCAACGAGTGGTTGCCGCTGCCTCGTTTGAAGAGGGGGTCTCCCCGCCGGTCATTGCCCGTGGCTTGATACTGCTGGAGACGAAAGACACCCTGAGCGCCATCGACCTGCGCACCGGGCGACAACGTTGGGCGTACCGGCAGAAAGGCGCCTATATCTCGCCCGCCGTCGCTGGCGATATAGTGTACTTTCGCGCTGAACAGGCGAACCAGGGGCAACTGGTGGCGCTGGAGTTGAGCAGCGGTCGGCAGCGCTGGGTATTCACCCCCAAACGATTGAGTTCTTCCACCAATAGTTATTTCGGCGGTCACCTGACATCACCGGTTGTCGTTGATGGCATCGTATACGTCGGCGCTGGCAAAGAACTCTATGCACTGGACGCAGTGACCGGCAAAGTACGCTGGGAGTTCAGCGCGCAGGATTTTGTCACCTCATCGGCTGCTGTGGCTGACGGGCGCGTATTCGTCTCCGATTTTTCTTATTTCTATGCGATTGATCAGTACACCGGCGCTCTGATCTGGTCCTACCCGGCATACTCCGCCGTCTACTTCTCGTCGGTGGCGACAGGCGATATGGTGTTGATCAGCAGCGGTCAGAGCATGATCGCGCTCGATGCAGGCGATGGCACAAAACGCTGGGAAAAGAACATCCCTGGTGCGTCGCTCATCCCGGCTGGTGCGCAGGGCGACATCGTCTTCGTCAAAACGACGAACGAACTGTTTGCGCTGGATCGCACCAGCGGACGTGAGTTGTGGTCGTTCCGGGATGTCAACTATGTCTCGCTTCCCGCGCTGACACGGCAGTACGTCTTTGTCATCAACGGCATGGGCGCCAGTGCAACCGTTGAAGCAATCGACATTACCACCGGCGCCAGCATCTGGTCACAACCGGTGCCACGACTGGCGACAACTGCGCCGGTCATTGCAGGACGCGCAATCTACGTCCGCACCACCGATGGGCGGGTCATCGAACTGCTGGGTTGAGCGCCACACATATCACATACAGCGGTATGACGGTACAACGAGTTACAGGGGGTGCAGTATGGCGGTACAGACGGCACAGGTTCCAGCACAGCGTAAACGAAAGCCAGCATTGTTTGGCTTGATCCCGGCTGGAAAAATCGAGCGGCGTGAGGCGCTCTGGTTCTGGATCTTCATCTCCCCGTGGGTCATCGGGTTTCTGGCGTTTACCCTCTACCCGATTGTCATGTCCGCCTACTACAGTATGACCGTGTTCAATGTGGCAAGCCCGCCGGTCTGGGTAGGCTTCGACAATTACATCAATCTCTTCAATGATCGGGTGTACTGGAAATCGCTCCAGGTTACCGGCTACTACACGTTGCTGAGCGTCCCGCTGGGCATCTTCTTCGGCTTGATGCTGGCGGTGCTGCTCAATCAACGCGTTCCGGCGCTTGGCGTCTTCCGCACGCTCTACTATCTGCCCGCACTCCTTGGCGGCAGCGTCGCCGTTGCGTTGCTCTTCTCCTGGTTGCTCAATCCTCAGTTCGGCGCTATCAACCTGATCATCCGCACCCTGGTCGGTCCTAATGGTCTGATCCCGCTCGGCATCACCGGACCGCGCTGGTTGCAGGATCCGAACTGGGTCATTCCTTCGTTCACGCTGATGTCGCTCTGGGGCTTCGGCGGCACCATGCTGATCTATCTCTCCGCGCTTCAGGGCGTCCCTACCGCCCTGTACGAAGCAGCCGAAATCGACGGCGCCAACCGCATTCAGCAGTTCTTCAACGTCACCGTCCCGATGATCTCGCCGGTCATCCTGTTCACGTTCATCACCGGCGTTATCGGCGCAATGCAGCAGTTTACTGCGGCATACGTCATTTCGGGCGGCATGAACCTGGGTGCACCGGCGTATTCGTCGATGTTTTACAACCTCTACCTCTTCCTGAATGCGTTCCGTCGCTACCGGATGGGGCTGGCATCCGCACAGGCGTGGATCTTGCTGGTTGTGATCCTGCTGCTGACGCTGGCAATGTTCTGGGCGTCGCGCCGGTATGTTCACTATGAATCGGACGAAGAAGGAGCGATCTGACCGGGACGGCACGGTCTCGATGAACAGGAGGAATGAGCGATGGCAACACAAACCACATCACCCAACGTGCGCCCGGCGACTCCACTGGTCCGGCGCGGTCTCTGGTCGAGCAAGCGACGGCGCGAACAGTTCATTACGTTCCTCTCAACGACCATTGTGGCGCTGGGGTTGATCGTTATTCTGTTTCCGCTGGTGTGGATGTTTTCTACCTCGTTGAAAACCCGCGCGGAAGTGGCGAAATTCCCACCGGTCTGGATCCCGGCGATTCCGCAGTGGGACAATTATCGTATGGCATTGACCGGCGAAAACCGCTTTGATATCTACTTCAAGAACACGATGATCTATGCTGGCGGCGCAGCGCTCGGTGAGACGTTGTCGTGCGCAATGGTGGCGTATGGCTTTGCACGCCTGCGCGCTCCGGGCAAGAATGCGTTGTTTGTGCTGGTGCTTGCAACAATGATGTTGCCCTTCTGGGTGACGTTGATCCCGCAGTACATCATTTTTGCCCGCCTGGGATGGATCGACACCTATCTTCCACTCCTTGTGCCAAAATTCTTCGGCAGCGCCTATCTGATCTTCCTGCTGCGCCAGTTCTACAAGACGCTACCGAAAGATTATGAGGAAGCCGCGTTGATCGATGGCGCCGGATACTTTGGCATCTGGTGGCGCATTATCGTGCCACTGTCGCTCCCGGCGGTCGGTGCGGTTGCAATTATGAGTTTTATGTTTCACTACCAGGATTTCATGGGTCCGCTGCTCTATATCAATTCGCAGTACAACTACCCGGTGTCGATTGGCTTGCAGCAGTTTCGTGCACCGTTCGGCGGGACTGCGTTCCATCTGTTGATGGCGGCGTCGCTGGTCACGTTGATCCCGCCGATGGTGCTCTTCTTCCTGGCGCAACGCTATTTCATCCAGGGTATTGTGGTGACCGGCGTGAAAGGCTAATGCAACCGGGTCGTGTGGGACGAAACGCCATCATCCACGCCTGTCGCCTGCATCCAGGTGCGGCGGTGGCGCTGTTAGGGAAAGCAATTTGACGGGAGTGGCGTCGACGAGCGAGCGTTCCTGCCGTTTCGAGACAATGCATCCATCAAGGGCATTCCGGTCGCAGCACAGGAGCACGCCACCACGGATGCCTGCACCATTCCCGTCAATGAAAGAAACTGGAGAGGAGGTGGGCAAGACCGGAGATTTCTTTCGCTCGATGGATCCTTGCAACGATGAAGGAGATGTGAGCATGAAGTTCAGACACTATCCCTGGATTCTCCTGCTCGGTGCGTTGATGCTGGTGCTGGCTGCATGTGGCGGGCAACAGGCAGCATCGCCAACCTCAGCGCCTGGTGAAGCGCCAACTACTGCACCAGCCACCGACCTGCCGACTCCCACGCCAGTCCTTGAGTTTGCGCAACAACCACAACCCGGTCAGAAGGTGCTGGTATGGATGGTGCGCATCAACGCCACTGAGAACCGCTGGGAACGCGATGTTGTGCTTCCTGCCTACCAGCAGGTTGCACCGGACGTGTTCGTCAAAGTCCTCAATATCAACCAGGACGATATTGCGGTCAAGCGTGAGGCAATGATCGCCGCGAAGGAGCCGCTGCATGTCTGGTCGTCCAACTGGGGCGGCGATGGCTTCGCCAGCGACCGTTTCCGCGGGTTGCTGGCAGACCTGACCCCCTTGATCGAACGCGATAAGTGGGACACCAGCGACTTCATTCCTGAAGTGTTCGCCATCTACAATGTCGAAGGCAAGCAGTACGGCATTCCGTTCCTCACCACCGGCAGTTATGTGTACTACAACATGAAACTGTTCGACGAGGCTGGCGTACCCTATCCGCCGAGTGACTGGAACGATAAGTCCTGGACGTGGGATGCGTTCCTCGAGACCGCTAAAAAACTGACAAAGAACCCGGATGATCCGAGCACAGCCGTATATGGCGGCGTTAACGGACTGTGGCCCCCCTTTGATAGCATCCCCATGATCTGGGGGAAGGATCCGTTCACGAAGGAAGCGCTGGAGAGCGGTTTCTCCGATCCGATCAAACTCGACGAACAGACGGCGGCAGCCTTCCAGGCCATCCACGATCTGGTCTACGTCCATAAGGTCGCTCCCGACCAGGCCGCTTCCCAGGCGCTCGATCAACTCGGCGGCGCGTTCCTCTCCGGTCGCGTGGCGATGTTCATGACCGGCGGTTGGGGACACTGGAACTACAAGGAAATTATCGATGATCCGAATGGGTTCTGCTGGGGCGCGGCGCCAATCCCCTGGGGTACACCCGACGCGAACATCCGCGCAACGATCTTTACCGACCCATGGGTCATCACTGCCGGAATGGACGCTGAAAATACCGATCTTGCCTGGAACTTCGTGAAGTTCCTGGCATCGGCGGAACAGCAGCGCACCTACACGCTGGCAACCGGCACCCCGCCTGTGCGTCAGAGTCTGCTCAACGACTACTACAAGCAGTATGAGAAGTGTGTCCCGGCGGAAAAAACCAAAGAGTCCTTCCAGGGCGCCTTCTCTCACGGGCGCGAGTCATCGAACCACCTGCTGGTCAAGTTTGATGAACTCAGCCAGACGTGGGACAACCTGCTGAGTCCGTTCTGGAATGATCCGAATGCAAAAGCGACCGACCTCATGCCGACCCTTGAAGCGGATGTCAATGCCGCCCTGGAGCGCATCCGCAAAGAGGCGGGCAGGTAATTCGGATTGCGCACCGGGATAGGTTTGCCCATTCTGGTGCGTAACAACAAACGCAGGAGTCGTAACAGACGTTGTTGGACAGGGCGCTTTGTGTGACGCCTGTGCGTTGCGCGAAGCGCCTTATTCACAGTGTGGGACCTCATTACAGTTTTGTGTCGGGGGTGATATGTGAAACAGGCGCAGCAGACAGGGCTGGTACTTGCTATCTTTTTTGTGAGTGGCGCGAGCGGTCTGATCTACGAAGTCGCCTGGTTCCGTCTGCTCAGCCTCAGTTTCGGCGTCAGCGTCTACGCCGCCAGTGCAGTGTTGACTGCGTTCATGGGCGGGCTGGCATTGGGGAGTTGGATTTTTGGAAAAATCACAGCGCACTGGCAGCAGAACAAGCCTTCGGAACAACGCTCGATTGCGGCATCACTCCTGCGTCTCTTCGCGCTGATCGAGATCGGTGTTGCACTCTTCGCGTTCGCTACACCGCCTCTTTTCGCCGGATTGACCAGCCTCTATGTCTGGTTCGCGCGCGAGGCGCGTCCTGACCCATTTATCTTCAACGCTGTGCGTACCGCGCTGGCAACACTGGCGCTTGTGCCGCCGACCTTTCTGATGGGTGGCACATTGCCGGTGCTGGCGCATCTCCTGGCAGCGCACGAGCGGGATCGCGGTCAACGGCTCGGTCTGCTCTATGCCATCAATACGTTCGGCGGCGTTTTGGGCGCCCTTGCCGCCGGTCTGCTCCTGATCCCGTCACTTGGCGTGAACGGGGCGCTCTACCTTGGCGGCGGGCTGGACCTGGCGGTTGCCGGTCTATCGTTCTGGCTGGCGCATTACTGGCAGGCGGAACGTGATGTTCCTGCACCGATAGCGCCTCCCGCTCCATCGCAACCTGCGCCGCAGTCGCGTCGGGCAACGCGCACGACGTCGGCGCGCATATCGGGCGGGCGAACCATCGTGACGACGAATATCAGCATGCGCCTTGCGCACAATGGCGCCGTTCCTGGGCTTCAGATTCAATCTGCTGTGAATCGCTCCGCCTCCATCCTGAAACCGACGCAACTGGCACTGATCGGGTATGCGCTGTCTGGATTCGCAGCGCTCGGTTACCAGGTGGTGTGGACGCGCACCCTGGCGATTTTCAGCCTGAATGCGGTGTATTCGTTCACTATCATGCTGGTGACGTTTCTGATCGGTCTGGCGGCAGGCAGCGCCTGGATGGGACGCAGGATCGATCGCCATCCGCAACCACTCGCGCTCTTTGGCTGGTTGCAGATCGGGATCGGGATGTGCGCCGTGATTGCGCTCTACGCCTTTGCGCGTATGCCGACCCTGCTGGATATGTTCACTGCCCGCACCAGTTTCCTCGCCAGCCTGTGGGCGGAGTTCTTCGCTGCCGCCGTGATCATGATCGTCCCGACTCTCCTCATGGGTGCGGTCTTCCCGGTTGTAGCGCGACTGTATACCGCACCCTCTCCAACGGACGCCTCCGTGGCGACTGTGCCGGATCAGAAAGGAGTGGGGTCACGCATCGGACGGCTCTATGCGCTCAATACGGTTGGCGCGACGCTTGGCGCATGTATGGCAGGCTTTGTCTTCATTCCGCTGATCGGGCTGCAACGCTCCTCTCTCCTGCTTGTGGCGCTTAACCTGATCATTGGCGCAGTGGCCGTGCTGATGGCTTCGCCAGCATCAGGGGAACGGCTGCGTCTGGCGGGGGTGGCAGGGGCGACGATGCTGGCAGTGGCATTGCTGCCCCCTGGCGTCTACCTGGGTTTCCGCGAAGGTGTCATCCCGGAACTGGTGTACTACCGTGAAGGGGTGGATGCGACCGTTGCAGTGTTCGAGGTCAAATATCCACCACTCAAAATGTCGTTCGTCAATGGACGCAACGAGGTTCCAACCGACAGGCACAGCATGCGCGCATTCCATCTGCTTGGGCATCTGCCAGCCCTGATCCGACCCGATGCACACAATGCGCTGATGATCAGTTTTGGCAATGGAATCGCTTCTGGTGCAATGGCAACCCATCCGATCCCGCGCATCCACGCAGTTGAACTGGTCGCCGAACAGATCGAGGCGGCACGTCTCTACGAAGCCGAAAATCGTGGGGTGCTGGATCGTTCTGGCTTCCAGATCACCATCGAAGATGGGCGCAATTACCTGCTCCGCAGCACAGAACGCTACGACATCATCACTGCTGACGCCACTCATCCGATCAACAGCAGCAGTTGGGCGTTGTTCACTCACGAGTTCTACACGATGGTTCGAGATCATCTCGCCGAAGATGGTGTATTTATCCAGTGGTTGCCGTTTCACGATCTGTCGGAGCGCGATTACCGCGATATTATTCATACCTTCCAGAGCGTTTTTCCACATACGACGCTCTGGTACACCGGCGCCACGCATAGTTTTCTGGTCGCCACACCCTATCCGTTGACGCGCGATCAGATCCTGGCGCTCGATGCACGACTACGGGGATCGGCAGCCGGTGCGGATCTCGGCGACAGCCGGTTGCTGGCAGCAGACCTGATTATGCACGCAGATGAGGTTGCCGCATTCGCTGCACATGGGCGGATCGTGCACGACGACCGCGCGTTCTTCATTCCAGCAATGGACCGTGATCGCATTCTTGCGGCGCTGGAACCGTATGCACGGGCGGCTGCACGCGAAGCAGGGGGATCGTAGCGGAACGCAGGCGGGCTTCGCCCTGGATAGCCGGGGGCTTATGGTCGCCGATAGGCGATAGCCGATAGCCGATGGTCGAGAGGGTCACCGTTGGAGTTCGCGTTCCGCGCATGCAGGCTTCGCCTCACCTGGTCGAGGGCTTATGGTCTTTGAAAAATAATCCGGTATAGCCCGCGCATGCGGGCTTCGCCGCGCCTGTCCGAGGGCTTCAGCCCCACGGCTAGCGCGGTATAGCGGAACATAGCAGTTCTCACAAAGGTTGAACCTATGGACAAGGTTGAACACTCCTGGGAATTGCGCGCCCCGCGCGGTGACCGAAATACATTTCGGTCTACACTCCGCTGGACGCGGACGTCTTGCGTGACACGACAGACCCGGACAAGGGTCAACGTATCTGAGAATTGCGATAAACACGCGTGGAATCGCCCCTCCCTGCGGCGACCGAAATGAATGTCGGTCTACGCTCCGCCAGCGGCAGGCGTCTCGCGCGACACGGCAGACCTGGACAGGGGTCAACGTATCTGAGAACTGCGATAAACACGCGTGGAATCGCCCCTCCCTGCGGCGACCGAAATAAATTTCGGTCTACGCTCCGCCAGCGGCAGGCGTCTCGCGCGACACGGCAGACCTGGACAGGGGTCAACGTATCTGAGAACTGCGATAAACACGCGTGGAATCGCCCCTCCCTGCGGTGACCGAAATAAATTTCGGTCTACGCTCTGCCGGAAACGGGCGCCTCGCACGACACGGCAGACCCGGACAGGGGTCAACGTATCTGAGAACTGCGATAAACACGCGTGGAATCGCCCCTCCCTG
>Ga0209162_1001555_pt1 | contig 22157 bp, 15 predicted proteins | sample YNPNPMetaG_FD_187121 | JGI IMG/M metagenome (GOLD analysis project Ga0209162, IMG submission 187121) | Anoxygenic and chlorotrophic microbial mat microbial communities from Yellowstone National Park, USA - YNP NP MetaG (SPAdes) (version 2) ...
ATAAGTATCAAAATTTTTACATAGCTATGCGGAACAAGAAAAGTTGTCAAAAAATAATAGATACTAATTACTCATTTTAATCTCAAGTAAAGTTGTTGTCCTATTTGTAGAGTGAAGGGTCGTTCTAGGTTGTTGTCTCTGGCTATATCCATAAAGTCTAAATTGTAAGACTGAGCTATAGCGTATAAGTTATCTCCTGGTTTGACTGTGTAGGTAATAGTTTTGGGTTCAGCATCGACTTTTTTAGTGTCCTCAGATGTTTGTATGTTTTGTCTGTCAGTTTCGGATTTAATTTCGATTAGGTTATTGTTTGAGGTTTTATTTTGTCGATTAAAGTAGCTAATAGCTCGTACTTCCAAGAGAGAAGTGTTACTAGATTCTACGTTCAAAGTTAAAATCTGAGTAAAGGCTTGTACACCCAATAGCAAACCAGTGGTTAAACCGATTAACAACAGTGTCTTAGCTAGGGTTCTGGAGTTAGTAACGGATACAATTTGATCAATTAACAGTAGGCCTAAAAATTGGCTTTGATTTTGGTTTTTCTGATTATTGAAGTTACGATAGGAATAAACCAACATTGCACATGTATTAACAAAATAATAATTGTGGTGTCAAAAAAACTCAAATTGTTGTCAAGTTTTTAGGGAAAACATCGAATTTGTTCAGGGTAAAAAAAGCAAAGCCACCACTTTTCCAGGTTAGTCAAATTACCAGCGGCAACTTCTGGAGTAAATATGGTTGCTTGTTGCTCAACGTTTTCTAATCCAGAAACATCGATAACGGTTTCACCCTCTTTTTGGTAATTTAAGTCTTTTCTTAATTTTTCTGTGTAAACAGGGCTATTAAGATAATTATTTGAACTTTGTAAATTGTTAATATTTTCCTGTATTGAAGTTAATTCAGCTCGATTTTCGCTTAGCGAAATCTGAACTTCCAAAAAATTATAATATTGGCTTATCCCGTACAAAATAGTGAATAGTAGAATCACGTGAACTAAAAAGCTGACCAGAGGAATTTTAAACCAAGAATTATCAACTCTGATGTTCATTTAACTAAGATAAAACTAAAAAAGATTAACTTATTATTTAATTTATTATTTATTATCAAAGAAACCAATTATGAACTGAATAATTCCGAAGACTATGCGAATAAATACGAACGATAGGGCAGCGATAGCTAAACCAATAACCCCATTTTGAATTATTTGTTTGCCGTTCTTTGAGCCATCTTCGGTTCCGCTAATACCCCATTGAATACCTCCCCAAATAATGATTAATACACACACAGCAGCAAATATGAAAATTATGGTTTGAGCAATTTCGACGATTGTGTTTACTAACTTATCTTTATCACTAACAATAGGGTCACCAAAGATGCTTGGTAGGGTTAGAGTTACTTGTCCAGTATTGCTTGGAGGTTGGTTTTGACTTGCTCCTTGAGCATAGGCAGTTATTTCAGTTAATGAACCAAGACTAAGTAACACAGCTATTGCTACAAACACAACTACGCCTAATAGTGCGGAAAAGTTTAAATTTTTCACAATTTTTAGCGCTTTGAACATATGCAATAATAAAAAGCTTAAAAGCAGATATAAAGATTATATCGTAAATTACGATTTTATGCAAGTAAAATTTTTTAAAAAAGTAATTTAAATAAGTTTTTGTCAAATCTTTTCCATTTTTTAAAATTTTTCTGATAGATAACTAAGAGTTTTCCCATTGACTGAGTAAGCAAACAAGTAGCAGTACTAAAGCTAAATTAAGATTTAGGATTAGTATTTTCTAATTTGAGTACTTCATTTTGAACGTTTAATAAACTACGATCAGCTAAATCATAATTAGCTTGAGCTTGTCTTAGCTTATCTCCTAATTTACGAAACTCTTCACGGAAAGCTTCTACATTTTTACGCACCACTTTCAAACCATCAATAATTAACTGAGCGTTTTGGTTAATGTGTAGTTTGTATTGCTGGCTTTTTAGAAGCATAATTAAGGCAAAAATAGTAGAAGGTGAGGCTGGTTGTATCTTGTTGGTTTGTAGAAACTTTAAAGTTTCGTCGTGATTAACCACTTCGTTGTAAATTCCTTCTGAGGGAAAAAACATAATCATCAAATCAACTGTTTGGTGTAAAACATATTTTTGGGAAATATCGATCGCCATTTTCTTTACGGTTTGTAAAAATTCGGTAAACTTAGCTTTTTTGTTGGTCAAATCGGACTCAATAAAATCTTGATATTTTGTCAGAGGAAACTTACAATCAATACCAATCTTTTTGGATGTATCTAGGTCACCAATTGTAATGACGAAATCTAGGAGATAGTCGGTATTGGTTAATTTTACTTGTTTTTGCCAGCTGGTTGGTGCTAGATGTTGGGCTAGCAGGGTCTCTAAATAACTTTCTCCAAAATTTCCAAAAGCTTTTACGCTAGTGCGGTCAAAAATACTATTTAAGCGGTCAATAGCCTTGGTGGATTCTAACATTTGTTGAGCCCTGGTTTCTATTTGAGATAAATTTTTAGTAACGTTTTCAAAAGATCTTAAATTTTGAGCTAGATTTTCGTCCAGACGTTTACTAATTTCTAACTCTAACTGCCGTAGTCGTTCCTGGTTAGCACTGCTTAAAAGTTCAAAGTTTTCTTTGTTGCGTTGGTTCAGCTCGCTTACCGATTTACTTAACTGATCACGAATTTGGTTTAAAATATTGACTAGCGATTGTTGGTTTTGTTCTTTGAGAGAGCTTACTTCAGCCATCAACTTAACCTGCAATTCGTGAAAACGAGTTTCTTGGTTTTGAGACAACTTACTAATTTCATTAATTAACTGAGCCACTGTTTGTGCTTGATTGTGAGCTAACTTAGCTAGAATATCGTTACTAATCGTATTAGTATCTATCGTTTGCGAATTCTTTTTAAGTAGGTTGACTAAATTTAAGACTATTAGAATGAATAATAGTATGGAAGCGAATTCAAGCATAATCATTTACCTAAACAAGCGACTTGAGGTTTATAGTTTTATAGAAGCTGTCAATAAGTTCACTGTTTTGAAGATTTTGGAACCAAATCATTTTGGTCGACTGGAATTAGCTAGTAGGTTTATGGATTTTTGGCTAGAGTTAGAGGGTTGGTTGGGTGGTATCGATAGCCCAGTGTTTTTCTGGATTGGTCCTAAAGCTGGGTTTACTGACACTAGAATAGTGTTTATTTGGTTACGGACTAAGTGGTTGGTGAGTAAACTAACGAGTCAAAAATGGCAATTTTGGACGATGAGATTAAGTTTAGACACTTTATCTGATTTAGGCGTCCAAGAAATTAGTAACTTAAAACAGATTAATCAGACACAACCTGATCCAAGTTTACGGTATGCGGCCGAACCAAGGTTGGGTAAGTCTAAGTAGTAGAGTAGTAGTATTGATTCTTCAATCGAAATTGGATCTACCGGAAGTTGTTAAAGTTTTAACGTCTAACGTCTAACGTTTCTAACTATACAAAGTCTATTTGTTTGTATGGTTATTGGTATTATATATTAGATATTGTCTCAATTTACCTTTCCCATATAATTGAATTTTTTTTGATTTTAGCTTGGTGTTTGCATAATTAGTCTGGTATTTGAATGAATTCAAATTATAAAGATCTATTAAAAACAACACGTTGGTGGTTTTGTCTCAGAAATTCACAAGTATCCTGATACACACTTTTTCAATATCGAACTTAAACATCCAAGATTGATGCTAATCGATAATCTTGGGCCATGTGGAAAACTGTTAGCAGACACCGACCCCTGTCTCAACAGAGAGAACTTTTGGGGAGTGTGAAATATTCAAATACAACAAGGCCGGAGGTTGGTGGTTTGTTAAACAATTTAAAAACGTTTATATATTAGGCATTTTTGGTCTCTAACTAAACCATTATCGTTATTTTATTGAATTAATTTTTTTAAATTACCAGTTTTGGATAAGATGAAAATTTATACTTAAACTTAACGCCAAATATAAAGGTAGTAGTTGACAAATATAAAGTATATGGTTACCTTAGAAATAAGATTTTTAAAAATTCCTCTTATTGCAAGATTTTTGGTTATTTAACAACCTCCTTAGCTTAGTTTTTACTCGATCGATGAAAATTATCGGTAGTTATGTATAAATCTTTTTTGTGGCCAGTGTTTTTAGTGTCTTTTATTATCGGCGGTTATTTAATCATGCTTTTTACTGTGCTGTTGTTTAATGACGACGGTCTTCATCGGGATAACCAACCTTCAAACTCAGGCCAAAATGGCGCTGTAGTTTACGATCCAAACAATCAAAACAAGCCTAATCAAGAAAAACCGAATCAAACCAATCAAGATCAATCTAACCAAAACCATCAAAACAACCAAAACAAACCTACTATCAGAGTTGTTGACGAAACTTGTGCTATATTTTCTCCCGAAGACATTGCTCGCTTTTTTGGAATTTCGGTAAGAGTACCTGTTCACGAGGAGAATTTATTCTTGGCTCCGGGGCAGTGTGTATGGCTAGAAAATATTTCCGATCCTGAAAAAGTTTATAGTTTTTATCTAACTAAGAATAGTTTCAGTTCTTCAGAAGAGGCTAAAGAAGAGTTGGCTCGGTCTAGGAGACAGTTTTTTTATCAGAACATACCAAATTTAGCCGATGAAGCTATTTTTATTAGGTACGGTGGGCGTTCAGATAAGTTTTATGCAACAATTAAGTGGGTTGATGGAAATGTGGTTTATACTCTTATTGTAAATCGTCCTGACGGCTTGGAGCAACCTGAAATTGAAAGTAAGTTAGAAGCTTTAGTGAAAAGTAAATTTGGGTAACAAGTGGTCTTGCAGTGTTTGCTTTTCCAACAGAATTCAATAAAAGTTGATCTTTTCGAGACATAATCGAACCTTAACCAGTTTTGGTTGATCGATTGTTGAATAAGAGCTTTATGTGGTTTTTTGAAGTGTGTATCTTGGATTATCTTTTTTCAAAAAAGTGCTAAATCAGGTAAGTGTTAAAGAAGTACGAAATTTACTAACCTCAGCTAATCCAGCTAGTTAGATTATTTTGAATCTATAAAAACACTTATTTTTTAACTTAACTGATAAATAAAGCTGACTCGGTTTTGGGTCTTAATCTTGAATACTAAAGCAATTTTTGCCAGTTGGTTATCAACTTTAATTGAAGGCAAAATCTTTTACAATCAATTGATCGAAATTTTAACTTGAAAGCAAGCATTTTTATCTCTTTGTCACAACTAAACCTTGTCTCAAACATACCCCATGCCCCCTAAGAGCTAACATTCTTGGTGTATGGGAAAGTTAGTCGAATAATATTTTTACACGGCTAAGAATGGCTAAGAATTAAACTCATCTTTGAGGTTTGACCTGGGGAGTAAATCAGCTGGTATATCAGAGTACTGGTGGAGTTGTGAGATAATGTCCGCAATTATTCAAGTTTAATAATCTGTGTTATTTAAACAAAAACCAAAGTTAACCATGGACATTGAATTAATGTTGTTACGTAAGGTGTACAGTTTACAGTTGCTTGTTTGACAAAAAGTTTTTCCGATTGTACTCGATGAGTATGTTTAATACGGCAATTAAAGTTTAAATTTGTATTGTATGACGCAAACTAATTACTATAAAATGTTCAAGGCTTACGACGTAAGGGGTACTTATCCCGAACTAAACGAAGCCGTTTATTATTGGGTTGGGTTTGCTTTTGTAAAAACAATTTTAGAACCAGGAAAATTATCTTTACAAGTAGCCATTGCCAGAGACACCAGGTTTACTAGTCCGATGTTCTATCGAGCTTTGTATAACGGTCTGAAAGACGCCGGTGCTGAACCTATTAGTTTGGGTTTAGGTTCTACTGACTTTTTATATGCTGCGTGTCAACGTTTTGCTTGCCCAGGAATCATGGTTACAGCTAGTCACAACCCCAAAAACGACAATGGCATGAAGCTAATTAAAACTGCTCCTTATGCTGTGGGTTTAGATAGTGGTTTAGATTTAATAAGAGATTTTGTCTTGGCCAAAATAGATACAGTTAAGTTTGATGAATTAGCTAGTAGGTTTGTAGAAGCACCCGAAGATGCGGTTAAGAAATCGGAAGTAATTGATTTCTTCGAGTCTAAACTGGAAACTATTGGAAGCATACCAGAAGTAGACTTTTTGTTAGCCACAAGAAACCAAAAACTAAAAGTGGTAGTGGATACTGGTAACGGCATGGGTGGCTGGTTTATGCCAAATATTTCAGGAATGTATAAAAACGTTGAATTTATTCCTTTATACTGGGAATTAGACGGCAACTTTCCTAATCACCCTGCCGATCCTTTACAACCAGAAAATATTAAAGATTTGCAAGAATTAGTGGTTCGTGAACGAGCAGACTTGGGGATAGCTTTTGATGGTGATGCCGACAGAGCCTTTTTTGTTGATGAACAAGGACATAGAATTGATGGTAATTATCTGGTGTCAGTATTTGCTCAAACCTTAATTCGAGATGTCCAGCAAAGAGGCGGTCAATTCAACCCAGCGGCTGTGTACAGTTTGACTGGTAGTCGTTGTGTACCCAACAGTATTAACGAAGTAGCTGGAGTGGCCATACCTTCTAAACAAGGACACGTGTACTTTAAAAAGTTAATGAAAACTTATCAAGCGGTTTATGGAGGAGAATTTACAGGACATCACTATTTTGGTGAGTTTGGTTATATGGATTCTGGGTTTGTAGCTTTGGTGGTATTTTTGAAGACCTTAGTATTAAGCAACAAGCCAGTTTCTAGTTTATTTGCTAGTTTTAATCAGCGTTATTTTTTAAGTGAAGAATTGGTTTTACGTTTAAATCCTGGACAGACTTTTCAAGAGATTGTGGAAATATTAAAGTCTAAATATCAAGACGCTATTAGTATGCATTTTCAAGACGGTATTGCCGTGTTTTATGCTGATTGGAAATTTAACTTGCGTCCTTCAAACACTGAACCAGTGTTAAGATTTTTGTTAGAATCGACAGTCAGTAAAGAGCATTGTCAGCAAAAAGTGAGAGAAGTCAGAGAGCTTCTGGGTTTATGATTATTGGTTGATAATAGAATTCTAGAAAATTTAGATTGGGCTGGCCAAGTTGCCGAATTTAGAAAAGTCTAATTTTCCTAACTAATAATTATTGTCTATCAAATAGATTTACTAAACAGGTCTAACAGACCTAATTTATTGGATTTTTAATCATTATATATGAGCCAACCAGTAAATTCGACTAGGCGCCAATTTTTGTTTTTGGGTCGTTAAACTTGACTAGTTTGTAAAATTTACCCTTGTTTGCCTAGTTTTTTAACTAAAAACATGATTGCTAGTAGAAATTCTTACAGAGTTAACTTCTTGTGTTTGGGTATAATAGTTATTTTGGGGGTAATTTTGGGGTTGCCTATTCAAATTTATGGTCAAACTAAGCCTAATTCCGGCGAAATTAACCAAATTGGCTTCAAAATTCCGTTTGTTACTAAGGATGGTCAAAAAGTAGCTACTACAAGAGTCAGTGAAACTAAGTATGAATTTAACGGCGGATCGTTAACTTTAGATGATGGAATTCGTTTTGCTTGGGTAGGAGTGGATATTGATTTAAAATACAAAGATTTGCCTGCTCAATTTGGTGGGTGGTTAAAAATTTACGTTGATGATTATTCCAAGGAAGAAAACTTTATTTTGGATTATGGAACCTATCCGGCTGATAGTGTGGGCTTAAAACTAAGCGACTTAGCTTTTAAACTTAAAGACGGGCGAAATACTATTTGGTTTGTATTTATCGGTTACGAAAATCTTAAACCTACACCGAAAGCCAGAGTGCAGTTTAGTTTTGATTTTCAAAAAATTTCTCGCAATCCTATAATCGAAATTACTAAGCCCCAGCCTAAGTCGGTAATTGCTCGTAACGTACCTCAAGATTTTGAGATTTGGCTAACCAATTTTGTTTTAGAAAAGACTCCAAACAACTTACCCAACAGGGGTAAATTAAATTTGTACTATAACGAAATTACGGCTAATACTTTATTGATTACCATTGATACGGCTTTGGAGCAGGCGGGTAAACAGCGAGTAGTTTTTAACACCAAAGACATAGAGAAATTTAGAGAGATTCCAGACAGTTATAATACCAAAATTATAGCAGTATTAACCAATACTAACGGCGAGTTATTACCTTTTAGAACTAGTTTAGAAGTCATTACCAATTTTCAAAACACTTTAGATATTGGTTTCCCTCGTGTAACCATTGTTGAGCCCCGCAAAGATCGCAGTAATTTAGAAGTCACTGGAGAGCAAAAATTTATTTTAAAAATTGATAATTTTGAAATTTTTAGTAAAGACTTGACTCCACGTACTAACGAATCGGGCAAAGGTTATTTACAAATCTTTTTAAACAGCAAACCAGTAGAAATAGCCTTTCCGAAAACTGAGTTTACCTTAAATGAGATTGGTGCTAGTAGATTTGGAAGTGGTACAATTAACGTTAAAGTGCAACTAGTGAACTTTGATTTTACCAAACTTAATCCAGAAGCTGTTGATTCCATAGATGTGATTTTTAACCCAGCCACTTTGACTGTTGAAGAAGCCAGGGCGCCAGTGCAAAACGATATTTGGCGTTATGTGATTGTGGGGGTAATTGTAGCTATAGTTTTGGTGAGTATAGTTATTTTAGTGGTTAAAGGGTAAAGCTTACATCTTTATCTAGGATTCTAAAGCACTAGAAAACAATATTTTTCCAGATTTACTAAATTGATTGGGTTATATGGAGACCTAACAAAAAGGTTTAGTTTTACTAAATTGACCATGAATTACCAACAGCGCTAAAATTAGCGTGACCATTGAGTGAAATAATATTAAAAGCACTAGAATTTAAATAGACAGTTTTTTCAAAAAGTAGGATTTTGCCAGTTTTAGTCTGAAGACTATCAATAGCTCGAATTATTTAGAGTTAAGGTCCAAGTAATGGCCAATTAGTTTGACGAAAGAATAAACTTGGGCTGAGTTAATTGGTATGCCAGAGTTACCCGAGGTAGAAGCTTTACGTCTGAGTTTGTTACCCTTGGTAGTAGGTCAAAAGATTTTGCAAACAGAAGTTTTACATCCTAAACTAGTGAGCTCAGCTGGTACTAAAAGGTTAGCTTTACCTGCCAAAGCTGAAGAATTTGTGGTCAAAACCCAAGGTAAAACGATTGTCGACATCAGCCGAAGAGCTAAGAATTTGTTATTAGCTTTGTCTGATGGAGTATATATTTTGGTGCACTTAAAGATGACTGGGCAATTGGTTTATCAAGCAACTGTTTCAGGATCAACAGTTTGGGGTGGACACCCAATTCAACTCACCCACCAAAAGCTGCCTAACAAACACACTTACGTGATTTTTCGATTGCAGAATGGCACCTTATTTTATAACGATGTTCGTCAGTTTGGTTACTTATTAGTTTTTGATTCTCTAGAGGCTGTGTATCAATCTGGTCATTTAGATAATCTAGGATTAGAACCACTATCTTCTGAGTTTACTTTAGACAAGTTTATTCAAGCTATGCGACAACGTCGGGGTAACTTGAAGAAGTTATTTTTAGACCAGCGGGTAGTTGTGGGCTTGGGTAATATTTACGCTGATGAGGTTTGTTTTCGAGCCGGAGTTAGGCCTACTAGGACGGTGGAATCATTAAAACTAAAAGAGTTAAAAAGTCTGTATACGGCAATTACCCAAATTTTACCAGAAGCCGTTCAAGATGGTGGCTCTTCTGTCGCTAATTACTTGCTAGCAGACGGCCAGAGAGGCAATTTTGCTCGTAAACATTTTGTGTATAATCGCGGTGGAGAGGATTGTAAAATATGTGCTTCCACTCTTAAAAAAATTAAGCTTGCTGGTCGTACTACAGTTTATTGTCCTAAATGTCAGAAATAACTTTACGTCTATTCGGCAAAATAATCTGGGTTGTTAGTGTTGAAAGTTATCAACGCGTAGTCTTAGTTTGTGTTTTGTTTGATTTATATCCTAAGTTTAATTGATTAGAGATTAGATATTTTTCAATTAAAAAGTAATTAAAGTATTAAAAACGTTAGTTTTAGGGTTTAGTAGTTAGTTTTTCAGCTACATGGTAATATCAACAAAAAATAAACATTAAAACCAGAAAGGCAAAGTAGATTTATAATCAAATGTTATTGGCCATAGTTTGTGGTCTCCAGGCTGCAATAAACTCAATTTTTTTAGTAAAGTCTTACTTTTGACTGTCTAATAAGTTTAACAAGCTCTAGTTGCCAACACCTACAGAAACTAGGAATTAATTAGTACCAACCGTACCCAAATCAGTTTGTTTTTGTTAATCAAACCACATGGTTGAAGTTATTATTAACCCATATTAGGCTTGAATCAAGAAGTCGTTGGTTTAGGTGGATGATAATAACTTAAGCTAAAACTTGACAAGCCTTGTTTTCAAGCTCTTTCTGGCTGATATAGAGTATGCGTTTTTTACAAAAGTTAACCAGACTTTGGCTGGTTGGATTAGTACCAGCAATCACGGTTTTTTATAGTTTACTTTGGTCGTTACCTAATCCCCAAACTTATCAAAGAGCTCTAGCAGCTACTAATTTTTATGACGAAATTACTCGCATTGCTCAAAAAAAACTAGTTTCCATTGAAAATTCCGACAATTTTAACTGGCAAAAGTTGGTTGTGTTGACTGTTTTGAGTAATTTTAGCCAGTCCCAATGGCAAGATTTAGTGGAAGGTAACATACTAGCCTGGACCGACTGGTTATCAGGTCGCTCGTCCAACTTGGCGGTTTATATTCCAATTGATCAATTAGAATTAGTTTTAGCCAAAAATTTGGATCGCACTATACAAGGTTTGGTTCAGGAAAATCAACTTCCTGAATGCTCTCTAGCTGATCTACAAAACCTTAAACAAGGTAACTTGACTAACAATTTCAAGCTTTGTTTACCCTCAGAGGTCAGTAGTGGCCAAGTATCTTTTTTAGATTTCCTCAATCTGGAGATAGGCAAAATTGTATCAAGCTTGTTAGCTGAAGATAGTTTTTCCTTGTCGCGAAGTCGATATTTTGTAACTGAGCTAGAAAACTTATCGACGTCAATAGGGGCTTCGTTAACCCCACAGTTAAATCAAGTGAGGGACTGGTTATTGCTGGCCAAAGCCCAAATTTGGTGGTTTGTTGGAGTAACCTTATTAATTTTACTATTTCATTTGTGGCTAACTATAGTCACTAGCCAAAATTTGTGGTTAGAATTAACTTGGCTATTTGGTTCAATTAGTTCCAGGTTGTTAGGTTTGATTGTTGGTCTGGTTCTCTTTTTAGGAGCTAGTGCACTTTTGATTTTGAAAACTATTGGGGTTTGGTTTGATCAGTCGGTTGTGATTGATTCATTTACTTTGTTATTAAAAACAGTTTTGTTTTTAGGGTTTTATTTGAACTGGTGGGCTGTTTGGGTGATGGTTATTACTGGAATTGGGTTTTTCTTAGCTCGTTTTCTATACAAACATCAACAAGAGCAACTGTGGCGTAAGAATCAACAATTGCTAGAATATCAGCCAAACTACCAACAAGCCAACACCTTTGACAGTCAATTCAAGCAAGCTTTAAGTGAAATAAATCAAAATTCTACAGAAACCTATGACGAAGTAATGTTTAAATCCTTCAATGATGCCACCCTTGCTGATTCTGCCAATCAAAGTGGAACTGTCTCTTACATATCTGCTGAAAATGTTTCCAGACTAAATCTAGAGAAATCTCAAGCGTCTGCTGTTAAAAAAACGAGATCAAAAATTCCAGTTTTTTTAGACACCAACGTAGTATCAGTCAATCATTCTAAAAATACACTAAAGTCTAGCAATTCCAAGAAAATCCAGCTTTAGCGTTTCTACAATGCTACTTGAGATGATCTAGCTTATAGATTGATGTTTCATCTAATCAAGCTTGTCTGTTGTACTATTAGTCAAAACTGATTTGCCAAAATTGTAATTATCTGGTTTACTTATTTAAACAAATAAAAAATAAACAGTGGCATATGTTCCAAAACTTTCTTAAAAACCAACAAAAATTAAAAAAACGTTTATTCGTAGTCTTTTTTAGCTTGATATTGATCATTGTTTTTGTTGCTGCGGGCTACAATTTGGTTACGAGGTATAAAACTTTAACTAGCCAAGCATCCGTATTGAACCAACAAGCATTTTTAGACAAAACGGTTTTGTACGAAAATAACCAAATAGGTTATTCCATTAGACACTATAAAGATTGGAGAGTATTTGAGTATGACTCTGGAGTATATATTTCTACTGACTTGCAAGATATCAGTGATAGTTATCCTGAATTTTTAACTATTCAAAAAATAGATGTTACTCCATCGGTTTACATTGCCCGTCAAGGTTTTGCTGAGTCAAAATTGATTCAGATTGGTAACAAGAATTGTATCTTTGCTTCCAAAGAAGAACCTTTTGGGGGAATTAGGTTGAGAAAAGATCACTATATTTTTGAATTAAATATTGGAACAATGGTAATTATTTACCAAGGTGAAATTAGCGAAGAAGGTGAATTTGACAAATTTGAACCTCAAGCCAAAAATATGATCGCTTCGTTTGCTGAGTTAAACAATTAAGTGGTCCATTAATTGGATGTTTATTGTGTTAGTAAATGTGCGTTCCGGTTGGAACGTTGGTTCAGTGATGCGAACGTGTGATGCTTTGGGGGCCAAGCTAATTCTGGTTGGATATACTCCCAAACCTGTTGGGTCTAGCTTAAAACTGATTCAAAAAACCGCTATTGGAGCTGAAAAAACGGTTGCTTGGCAACATTTTAGTCACTGGAACGAAGTTTTAACTGAGTTAGCCACCGACTATTTACACATAGCCATAGAAATTAGTTCTACTAGTCAAGATTTATTTTGGTTTCTGCAAATTTGGCGAGAGTTAGTAGTTAAAACTACTTCAAAACCTGAACTTGACTTACAAAGTCACTCATCATTTCAGCATCTTAATCAGGAAAAATGGGAAATTCTTAAAACAGTTAATTTAGATAAAATTTGTTTGTGGTTTGGTAACGAAATCCATGGTCTGGAGTCTGTTTTATGCAGGCAGTTAGATTTCGAATTACATCTTCCTATGAAAGGAACAAAAGAAAGCTTAAACGTAGCTAACACAGTTTGTGCTGTTGGGTATTTGTGTTCTTGGTTTAAGGTTTTTAACCAAAATTACCCTAGTCAAATTAAATAGGTTTTGAAATAACATATACTTCTCGCTAAGAGGTTTTTCAAAAAAAGACTTTTACTAAAAAGTAAATCAAGTAGATCAATGATTTTTCTTAAAAATGAAGAATTGACACAATTTATCCATTGAAAACATTAAACTCTATTTTAGCTTCTGTCCAAGACAAATTGGCTAAAATTACGCACCAGACGAAAACAATATTCAAATTCTTTAGAGAAACTTTAGGGTGATTAAAGCTAACTCTAATTCATTCAAACCACTCTAGCTTATTCGAACTAGAACGTCTAGGTTTTGGTCACAAACACATAGTTTTTGTTTTAGGTTTTTGGTGGATCCGGTGGGATTCGAACCCACGACCAAGAGGTTAAGAGCCTCCTGCTCTACCAACTGAGCTACAGATCCGATTTCGGGATATCCAAGCAGTTGAGCAAAAATCGAACTTTGTCAACTGATGGACGTTGATTACAGACAGTCAAACTATTTAAGAAGTTTTGGTTTGGTTAGTTTTAAAAACAATCGCCGTGCTTTGTGGTAGCGTTAAATGGTGATTGAATTCGGGTCTTGGAGCTTTCAAGTGACAATTTAAAGTTTTTTATCAGAGTCTGGTTTAGTTGAAAAAACCATTGACAAAAAATGTTTTTCTTTTTAGCTAGCTAATCTAGCTTTAGATTTCAATCTAGATTGAATGTCGCGGGAAGTGCAAGTACTTATTTTTTTGAGTGTGGTTTTTTGTTTGTCCTCTTCTTTGAAGCAAGAGTGTGGGTTTTGGGCTGTTTTTGGTAAATTTTGATTATTTCAAGACTATGGTTGTTTGATTAATTAATCTCGCTATAGTTTTAACTATACAATAACTATATAATTTTAAGTTTTTATGCCTTACGTTGCTATTCCAAGTAATATTAAAAAAGTTAAGTCGGTTAGTCTAGAGTTGATGTCACCAGAAGAGATGTTAAACATGAGTTACGGAGAAGTTTTGACTTCAGAAACCATTAATTATCGAACTGGCACCCCCCAAATGAATGGTCTTTTTTGTCAGGCGATTTTTGGTCCAGTAAAGGACTGGGAATGTGCCTGTGGGAAATATAAAAGGTATCGTTACAAAGGTATAATTTGTGATAAATGTGGAGTCGAGGTAACCTCGTCTTCTGTTAGAAGAGAGCGTATGGGCCATATCACTTTGGCTGCTCCGTGTGTGCATCCTTGGTTTTTGCGAATTGTACCTTCCAGGATTGCTCTACTGTTAGATATGAAGGCTGTAGACGTGAGCCGTGTGGCTTACTTTTCGGCTTATGTGATTACAGAAATTAACGAAGATTTAAGACAAACATATTTAGCCGAAATCGATCGGGAATGTGAAAATCGACTCAAAACCAAGCGAGCTGAATTTGACAAAAAGTTTGAAGAATTAGCCAAACAGTATCAACGAGACAAAGCTTCGGGCAAGTTTGATTTAACCGAGTTAAAGCAAAAATATGAAGCTAACAAAGAACTATTAAAGCAACAAGAAACTGAAATTTTAGCTAAAATTCAAACAATTGCTGACGTGGCTAAACAAGAGTTAGCCAACTTGAAATTCAAAGACGTGATTACTGAATTACAATATCAAGAATTGTCAGCTAAGTTTGGCACAGTCTTCAAAGCTGGTATCGGTGGTGAAGCTATTGAATTTTTATTGAAGAATTTAGACTTACAAGCTGAGTATGATTCTTTGAAAGAAAAGGTTAGCAAAGCTAGAGGCGAAACTAAGAAAAAATTGTCCAAAAGACTACGTTTAATTAGGAATTTTTTGACAACTGGTACTAAGCCAGAATGGATGGTTTTGCGTAGAGTTATGGTCTTACCTCCCGATTTACGACCCATGTTGCAACTCGATGGTGGTAGGTTCGCTGCTTCTGATTTGAATGAATTGTATCGTAGATTAATTAATAGAAATAACCGTTTGCGTAAATTAATTCAGATTGGGGCTCCAGAAATTATTCTGCGTAACGAAAAAAGAATGCTCCAAGAGGCTGTGGAGGCTTTGATTGATAACTCACCTAGAGGTGGGAAGCAAGTTATGGCTACCAGTGGGCAAAAACGGCCGCTAAAATCGTTAACCGATATTTTACGTGGTAAACAAGGCAGATTTAGGCAAAATCTGTTAGGTAAAAGAGTTGATTATTCTGGTCGTTCGGTGATTATTATTGGTCCCAACTTAAAGTTAGATGAGTGTGGTTTGCCAAAGGAAATAGCCCTAGAACTGTTTACTCCGTTTTTAATTGGCAAGATTATCGAAAAGTCAGAAAAAGGTTTACTTAACGAAGAAGACCAGGCTTTTAATGTGTATTCAGCTAAGAGGTTGATTGAGAGTAAGAAACCCATAGTCTATGATATTTTAGACGAGGTTATTAAAGATAAGTACGTTCTTTTAAACCGAGCACCTACTTTACATAGACTGTCTTTCATTGCCTTTAAGCCAGTGTTAAATGATTACCGATCTATTCAGTTGCATCCTTTAGTATGTAAAGCTTTCAACGCCGATTTTGATGGTGACCAAATGGCTGTACACTTACCCATCACCTTGATGGGTCAACAAGAAAGTAGAGAGTTAATGGCAGCCAGGAAAAACCTATTGAAACCAGCTAGCGGCGAGTTGATCATGGGTGGTCATCAAGACATAGTTTTAGGTTGTTACTACCTTACTTCCATCACCAAAGAGCCAGCTAGTCCAGAACAAATGCGAAAATTCTCTTCGCCAGAAGTGGCTTTAATTGCCTATGATTTAGGTCACATTGCTTTGGGTGAGCGAATTTTAGTAAAAATGAAAATCAATGAACAGTTACAGAATGTAGAAACTACTGTTGGGAGAATTATTTTTAATCGAGCTTTTCCTGAAGATTTTGAATTTATTAACGAAACTTTGAACAATAAATTGTATGCTAAAATACTCAACAAAGCCTACCACCAACTAGGTCAAGAAAAATTAGCGGACATTTTAGATGTAATTAAAGATTTAGCCTTTAAGTTCGTAACCCAATCAGGAATTACTATGTCTGCCTCTGACATTGTCAGTCCTAAAGGTAAAGAAGAGTTGTTAGCTGAGGCTAGAGAAAATGTTTTGAAAGTGCAACAATATTTTGAATTAGGTTTACTTACCGATAAAGAAAGACATATTCAGACAGTCAATATTTGGCGAGAAACCTCAGACAAAATTGCTAAATTAGTTAAGGATACTACCGACAACCTAAGCAATGTGGGTATGATGATTAACTCTGGTTCCAGAGGAAGCTTGTTGCAATTAACCCAAATGGCTGGGATTAAAGGATTATCAGCCACAGCTACTGGTGAAATCATTGAATTGCCAGTACAACACGGCTACATTGAAGGTTTAACTGGTTTAGAGTATTTTCTGTCCATGAAAGGACAACGTAAATCTCAAGCAGACGTATCTTTAAAAACAGCGGATGCCGGGTATTTAACTAGAAGGTTGGTAGACGTGGCTCAAAATGTAATTATTACTTGTGAAGGTTCGGTTGATAAGCTAACGAGTGACGAAATACAAAGATTTACCGCTGCCGATAGTCAGCAAATGGGATTGTCTCTTTTAGATCGCGTTTACGGACGTTTTTTGGCTAAAGATGTAGTAGTTGACGGCCAAGTAGTAGCTAGAAAAGGCCAATTAATTGATATTAAGTTAAAAGAATATTTATCCCAATTTGATTTACAAGAGATTTGGGTACCATCAATTGTAAAAGCTAGGTTAGTTAGAGGTTTATCTCAAATTGCTTATGGAGCTGATTTTAGTACTCATCAACCTGTAAAGTTAGGTACAGCCGTGGGTGTATTAGCTGCTCAAAGTTTAGGCGAGCCTAGCACTCAGCTGACGATGCACTCCAAACACAAAGGAGGTGCTTTGACCCAAAGTGACATCACCACTGGTTTACTTAGGGTTGAGGAGATTTATGAAGCCAGAACACCCAAAACTGTTGCTCCTTTAGCCCCAATTACTGGATTTGTAGAGAAAATTGAAGGAAATATTGATCTAGGCTACAAAATTACTATTAGTAACCAAAACTTAGCTCAAACAATACCACTTCCAGAATCGGGTGCTAATTTGTTAGTAGCCAATGGTGGTGTGGTGAGCAAGAATGATATAATTGTAATCAAAAATACTGGTGAAGTAATTAAGGCTCAAGTTTCTGGTACTGTGGAAGATCAGGGTAGTCAAATTGTAATCAAACCTGACGTTCCAGAAGTGGTAGAGCTAGATACACCTGTGGGTATGCCGGCTTTGGTAAAATTAGGACAATTAGTCAACCAAGGTGATCCTTTAGTAGATGGACCTCTAGATTTGCAAGAAGTTTTAGACTATAAAGGGATTGACGCTTTGCAAAACTATATCATTAAAGAACTAAACGCCATTTTTATGGCTAATGGAATTAATGTAAACGAAAAACATATCGAAATTATTATTCGACAGATGTGTCAGAAAGTACAAATTTTAGATCCTGGAGATTCTGATTATACTGTCGGAGAACTGATTAATTACAACTTAGCTTTAACTCGTAATGCTGAACTGCTAAGCAAAAACCAAAAGCCAATTCTCTTTAAGAGAGTGGTTACGGGTATATCTAAAGCTGCTTTGTCGACAGATTCTTGGTTAGCTGCTGCTTCTTTCCAAGAAACTTCTAGAGTGTTAGTTGATGCCGTTATTTCTGGTAGAAAAGATTATTTGGTAGGTCTAAAGGAGAATGTGATTTTAGGGCAAGTCATTCCTGCTGGTACTGGGTTTGATCCTCAAAAACATCAGGTTTATGAAACTATGGACGAAATTGACATTTATCCTGAAGAGGCAGAGATGTTAATTGATTCTAGTTTTTAGTTTTCGATGTTAGTTTTTTATAAACTTACCTAAACTTTTTTGCTTAAAGTTAGGTAGGTTAAGTTTTTGCTTATTACATATCTTTGGAGTAGTCAGTTCTAATGATAACTCTGGTAGTAACCAAACACACTTTTTATTTAGTTTTTAGCCAAATAAAATATACTGAATTGTGAGAAAAAGTAATCCAACTCTTATCTTGATCAAATAAGTACGCTGCAAACATTTTGTAAAGGTTTGGATTGATGTTACCTCAAGCTAGTTAATTACTAACTAATTAACAGCAGCTTTTATTTCACGATTTTTCAACAATATGTATACCCAGCTTAGGATAAATTAATCACTAAACAGGTCTGAGATATATAAAAGAGTTAATTTGTTTTGAAGTTTCTATAACGAATTAGATTAGTGTGTAACTATCTAGCAGGATAAGTCTATTGACTATATTAAGTCAACCTTTGTAGCTTTTTAGCTATACATTTAAGATATTTAAATCATACCGCTCTTTTTGAGTAGTTGTTTAATTTGTAAAGTAAACTCATCTAGTTGCTCTAAGAATTGAGTTTTTTGTAGTTGAAAATATTGTTTAATCTGATCTTTTTGTTTGAGTAATTGGAAAAATTTGGTGCTTAAACCAGTGGCTGTTAGTTTAGTTAAGTGGATATGGTATTCTGAATAGTTGACTAAATCGGTAAAGGCCAGATTCTTTTTGTCGTAACCAATAACCACAAACGGCACTGTGGAAGCGAAAGCTAAAATACTGGAATGTAGCATCATACAGACTACTGCATCTAAGTTTTTGTAAACATATTTTAATTCCCTGGCTGGATAATCACAAAAAGTCATGGTTTTAACGAGTTTAGTTTGCAATTCTTGAGCTAATTGAAATTCGCTGTAATTGGTTCCTTTGTGCTTATAAGTATAGTTAGTGTGAACCAAATAATATACTTCAATATCTAAACTTTGGTGAAGTTGGTTAATTAATGTGGCGTAAGTTTCTACGAGCTGATATTTCTGAGCTGCTTCAACTAGCCAAGATTGGTGGCAGGCTAAATTTATACCAATTTTTAGTTTGTGTTTGGGAAAATCTAGGCCGGTAATAGGTTTAGATTGCAATACAATTGCTGGGTCGGGGATTACTATTGGCTGAAATTTAGAATCAATATCTTGGAGAAATTGGTAGGTTCGTTGGTCTCTTACGGAAGTGAGTCTACTTTTGTTGTATAAAATACGAATACTTTGTTTGTCTGCATCAGTCAATGCTCGGTCTTGCAGGCCTTGATTATAACCTGCAGCAAAAACTATTACCGACGGTTTAAATTGTTTAATTAAATTATCTTTCAGTGGTAGTAAATAAGCTGTAGAATAAACTCCACCTCCACCGATGATGATTAAGTCATGTTGATTAGCATACCAAAGTATCTGCCAATCCCTAATTTTAGCCAACACTTTAGCTGGCCAAAGTAAGATTTTTGCTAAATTTAGCCAAATAGGCTGGTTTTTTTGCTGGACCCAATTAAAAATAGACTGACAGATTGATAAATATTCTCGATGGCTAAGATAACTTATATTTATCGAGTTTATTTGAATATCAGAGCCTAAATGTTTTTTTAAGAGGTCTTGAATACCAAAAACAATAGCCGCATCACCTTTATTCTTATCTACCCCAAAATTAAAGTGAATGATACTTAAAGCTTTGCCTGAACTTGGTGGTTTTAGATAAAAAAGTCTAGGCAGTTTGAGTTTTAACCAAAAAGCTACCATAATAAATTAGACGAATAACGAAACTAGTTAGATAATTGAGAAAAGTGACTATGGCCGCCCCTAAAGGGCCTAAGCTAGGAATTGCCAACCAATACCCAGCTATGGTCAACATTAAAATTGATATTTCAATCACTAAATTAGTTTTTTCTTGGCTACTCAAATTTAGTATTATCGTCAAAAACATATTGAGAAAATAGGGTAGCAAAGAGCCCACAAGTATTGTGAAAGTTAGTCCATCTAACATATATTTTTGTTCCGAGTCAATAAACCTTAGGATAATTGGAGCTACAGTCAAGGTCCCTAGGGTAGTAACTAAGGCTACAACTAAGGTAACTCCTAAGTTAAGGCCTAGAAGTTTGAGTTTTTGTTTATTGTTGGCCCGCTGCGAAATGTTTCTTGGTACCGCTTGATTTTGCAGGTTGTTAAGGGTTTTTTGAAAACTGCTAGCTAGGGTAGGGATGACCAAACTAACTATGATTTTAGCTTTATCAAGAACGTTGGTGTACACATTAGCGTAAGCAGTAATGAGTTCTTGGGGGGTGTGTACGTAGTCTAAAATCAGACGATCTAAGTTTTCGTAGGCTGCTACCACTAAACCACTAGTTCCCAAAAAGATCATAGTTGGCCAATGGTCTTTAAGAAGTTGCCAATTCCAGCAGCCCCATTGAGTATGGGCACGTTGCCATATGGCATCAATGATCAGTGTAACAAGATTAACAAACCCTAAGATTATCAAATAGAAGAGTAATCCTTGATTGGTACTGATTAGCCAAACACCGCCAACCAGACCCATTAAAACTAGGAGTTTGTTGATTAAATCAGTCAAACTAAATTGCCAAATATTACCTTTGGCGTTACATACTGCTCGGTAATGATAATCTAATTCTACCAAAATTTGGCTGCCGAAAAGCAACAAAACCATTGGTAGATGTTCTGGCCGAAAAGAGTTAAGTAGTGGGTAGCCAGCTAGTACTAAAATCAAAGCGAATATAAAAGTGGCTAATCGAAACAGGTTGAAAGTCGTCCAAATTTGGGGTAGCTGGGTCTTATATTGTTCGTTAGTGTAGAATTTTTGAATCAAAGAATAAACTCCAAAACTAAGTGATTGCAAAATCAACCCAAGGTAACTTAGACCCAAAAAATATACTACCAAATCTTCAGTTTCTAAATTAGTAAACAACCATTTTGAAATTAGTAAGCTAACTAATAAAGCTCCAGTTTTGAAAACTACACCACCAGTAACACTTTTCGCTAAATCAATATAATTACGCATGTTTTTTTAATTCTTTGCCAAAGGGTTTTTAATTGAACTAGCATCAACAAACAATTTGATCCCGAAAACTCGTCAGATAAACGAAAAACCTTAATTTAGTCAACTAAATTGGTCATTTTAAAAATTTTTTAGTTTTTGGTAGTTTTTTACCATTATTGCAATATTTGTTATTCTAACTTTGGTTACTCCTGAGTACTTTGTTTGTTAATATAGTCAAGAAGTGTTTTCGATTCGCAAAGTGCGAGTGTGAAACACTGTTTGTTGAGCTTTTGATTTAAACTAGCATTTTTTGTTTGAGTCGTTTGCTTGTTTATCTTAAGTAAAAGCAATGTTGCTTGTGCAGTTGGTAACTAATTGTTGAGTTGAATTTGATTTTTAATTGTGGTGAGAAACTAAGCCATCATAGTTAGGAAGTTATAGATTTTAGATGGTTTCGATTTGAGTTAGGTTTAAAGTGGTAAAAGTGTAAAACTGATTGTGAAAAAACTAATTTTAGTGTTTACAAACTAAGCTTCAATTCAACTAACTGATTATAGGATTTTGAATTGATAAAGTTCGCCATCTTGAAAACCGCGACGGCGATAGTATTCTCTGGTACCTACAGCTGAGATGACTGCTAGTTTAGCGTAACCTTTAGTTTTAGTTATTTTAGTAGCTTCTTCTATTAAACTAGTACCTAAACCCAAGTGTTGAGCTTTACCCTGATCTTGTTTTCCTAAACTAACAGTTTGTCCATAAATATGAATTTCTCGAATGATGGCACTGTTTGCTAATTCGGGAACAAACGGATGCTCTAAGTTTTTGTCAAAAGGTAAGTGTAATCTAAGAAACCCAGTCAATCTATTGTCTTTGGTAATAAACTGTAAAAATTGTTCTTCACCACAGTTCGTTTCGTAAGTGATTATATCTAATTGTAATTGTTCTCTAGTGACTTTTTGATTTTTGATTTCTCTAGAGCGAATTTCTAGTCTGGGAATACCCAACTGATCGAGCTTTTGTTCGGCTATTTCTCGGAAATTTGCGTATTTGTTACCCAC
>Ga0209162_1001560_pt1 | contig 22113 bp, 18 predicted proteins | sample YNPNPMetaG_FD_187121 | JGI IMG/M metagenome (GOLD analysis project Ga0209162, IMG submission 187121) | Anoxygenic and chlorotrophic microbial mat microbial communities from Yellowstone National Park, USA - YNP NP MetaG (SPAdes) (version 2) ...
ACCGATGCATCTGCGTCCCGGACTTCAATAGGAGCGTCCGAATCGCGTCGGATCCATCCATACAAGCTGCCCTCGATGCCTGGGGGCGGCAGTTCGATCCTTACCTGGACGACATACTGCGTCAGGGCAGCGAGTATGCCCCCGAGCTTACGGAGGCCATGCGCTACTCGGCGCTGGCTCCCGGAAAGCGGTTTCGACCGTACCTGGTCGCGGCGAGTTGCCGACTCTGCGGGGGCACGGACGGGCTGGCCCTGCCGGTGGCGGCCGCGATGGAGTGCGTTCACGCCTTCTCGCTGGTACATGACGACCTGCCGGCCATGGACGACGACGACCTTCGACGCGGTCGCCCGACCTGTCACAAGGTCTTCGGCGAAGCGATGGCCATACTGGCCGGCGACGCCCTTCTGGCGCTGGCCTTCGAGATCCTCGTTACCCGCACCGCCCCGAGCGTGGACAGGGTCGGCCTGGTACGCATCCTAGCCGAGGCCACCGGGCGCAACGGGATGATCGGAGGCCAGGCCGCCGACATCCTCGGAGAACGTCTGCCCCCCAGCCTTCAGCGGGTGCGCCAGATCCACGCGGGCAAGACAGCCGCGCTGATATCCGCATCCTGTCGCATGGGAGCCGTAGCGGCGGGGGCGGACGCCGCGGCCATCGAGGCCCTGGGACGGTACGGCAGGCACGTCGGCATGGCATTCCAGATCGCGGATGACCTGCTTGACCTGACCTCCACACCCCAGCAGCTCGGAAAAGCCACGGCCAAAGACGCCGAGGCTCACAAACAGACGTACCCGGCAGTCGTAGGAATGGAGTCGGCCCGGTTAGCCGCCGTTGAGGAGACCGCCAAGGCCATCGAGGCCTTGAAGCCGTTCGGGGCGGCGGCCGATAATCTTCGGAGTCTGGCCCGGTTTGTGATCGAACGGCAAGCGTAGGGCCGTTACAGAACCCCCGGGGGGGAACTTGAGCAACACGCAGATGTCCATCCTTGAACGCATCCAGGGGCCGGCGGATCTGGCCGATCTGTCGATGCCTGAGCTTGAGCAGCTCGCCGTGGAGATCCGCCGACGGATCATCGAGGTCGTCGGACGGAACGGCGGACACCTGGCGAGCAATCTGGGCGTCACGGAGATCACGATCGCCCTGCACCGGTGCTTCGACTTCCGGAAGGATCGCCTCGTGCTGGACGTGGGCCATCAGTGCTACCCGCACAAGCTGCTGACCGGGCGTAACGCGAGATTCGACACGCTCCGAAGGGCAGGCGGGCTGAGCGGCTTCCCCAGCATATACGAGAGCGAATACGACCTCTTCAACGTCGGCCACGCAGGCACAGCCATCGCGACGGCGGTGGGGCTGGCGCGGGCCGACAGTGCCCTGGGCCGCAACAGCCGCGTGGTGGCCCTCGTGGGGGACGCCAGCATCATGAACGGGCTGTCGTTCGAGGGACTCAACCAGGCCGGCCTGCTCAAGCGCCAGTTCCTGGTGGTCCTGAACGACAACAAGTGGGGAATCGCCCCGACCCAGGGCAGTCTGGCCGCCTACCTGGCCAAGTTCCGCTCCAGCCATGTGTACGAAGAGGTCAAGGAGCGGGCCTTCCGCTACATCCGCCGGCTGCCGGTCGTCGGCCGACCGATGGCCGACGCGATCGAGCACATCAAGTACGGCATCAAGGCGACCGTCTCGCCCGGCCAGCTCTTCGAACAACTGGGATTCATCTACGCCGGTCCATTCGACGGCCACGACCTGCCGACCCTGATCGAAATGCTGACGTGGCTGCGGGATGTCCCCCATCCGGTGCTCCTGCACATCCATACGGACAAAGGCAAGGGCTGCGACTTTGCCACGGCCGAGCCCGGCAAGTTCCACTCGCCGCGTCCGTTTACTGTCGCGGACGGCAAAGTCACGATCCAGAAGGGCCGCGGCAAGAGCTGGACGGCCGCCTTCGCCGACGCGATCATCGATCTGGCCCGGGCGAACGACAAAGTCTACGCCCTCACGGCGGCCATGCCCGACGGCACCGGCCTCGACAAGTTCGCGAAGGTCTTCCCGGATCGCTTCCTCGACGTGGGTATCGCAGAGAGCGGAACCGTCGATATCGCCGCCGGCATGTGCAAGGCGGGGCTGCGCCCCGTGGTGGCGATCTACTCCACGTTTCTCCAGCGGGCGTTCGATCAGATCTTCCAGGAGGTCTCGCTTCAGGGGCTGCCGGTGATCTTCTGCATGGACCGCGCCGGTCTCGTGGGCGGCGACGGGCCCGTGCACCACGGTTTTCTCGACATCGCGTACCTCCGCGGGCTGCCGGGCATGGTGCTGATGGCCCCGGCTGACGAGGCGGAACTGAACGCCGCTCTGAAGCTCGCCATCTGTCTCGACCGGCCCTGCGCGATCCGGTACCCTCGCGACGACGTGCCCGAACCCCTTCCGGGCTGTCCGCCCTTCGAGCTGGGCCGCTCGCGGACCGTGCGAGAGGGGAGCGATGCCGTCATCCTCGCCTACGGCGCGACGGTCAGTCACGCTCTCGAAGCGGGCGAGCTGCTCGCGGCCGACGGCATGAGCGTGCGTGTCGTGAACGCCCGGTTCGCCAAGCCGCTGGACGAGCAGATGGTGCTCGAGTCGTTCTCCGCCCGCGTGCCCGTGATCACGGTCGAGGACCACTCCGTGGCAGGGGGGTTCGGCTCGGCCGTGCTCGAGAAGGCCCAGGAGCTCGGACTGCCGACCGAATCATTGATGCGGCTGGGCATGCCCGCGGAGCGCTTCGTAGCACAAGGCTCGCGAGCGGGCCAGCTTGCCGAGTGCGGCATCGACGGCGCGGGGATCGCCGCAGCCGTCGTCGAAGCGATCGAAGGCGTCGCCTCGACAGCGCGTTCGCGCGGCCGCGTCGCGGTCCGGAGCTCGGCGCCCCGCGGGGGCTGAGCGCGCCCGTAGGCCGGATCCGCGCGCCGTGCCCTGGGACCCCGACGGCACGCCGGGGGCCAACATGCACTTTTGTCATCCCCCTTGCCGCAGGCCTGCCGCAAGCATTGCCGGCCGAGTACCCGGGGACGCCGCGGGCGGTTCCCGGAGTGCAATCTGCGATATCGCGTGCCAGGCAGCACCGGCCGCAGTGGTCCACTCGACGACGGACGCCGTGGTCTCGGGGCAGGTCTTCGGACAAGAAGCCGCCGGGCCGACCCGGGGCGTCACGGGAGCGCCGTACGAGGGCCGAGCCTGCGCACAATGGTAAGCGTCCTGTGAACCCCGCGTGGCGTACGGCGAAGCGGTGGCATGCGGATTGCGCGCGTGGGGAGCGGGAAGAAGAGGAATCACTCGGCCGCGGCGGTCGGGAGGGGGCGCGACCGGTGGGTGCCCGTGGCGTGAGTCTGGACCCCCGCTTTCGCGGGGTTGACGATACGGGGCGTGATGGATCGTCAAGGGCGCCAACGCGGCCCCCCGTCATTCCCGCGCAAGCGGCAAGGCCCGACACAGCCCCGCCCCCCGCCCCTCCGTCATCCCCGCGCAAGCGGGAATCCAGGAAAGGTCGGCTCCGCCCGGCCGCTCGGCCCTCGACACCTCGCACCATCGCGCACCTCCGACCGCATCTTCGCAAATCCGAGGCGGCGAAAATAAGATGGGGTTCACAGGACGCTTACGCACAATGCAGGAGTGCCAGCGTCAATCCGGCGGACGCCGACGGGTTTCCCGCCCGCCTGGTGGAGGCGAGCATTGCGGGCGGATCATGCCCACGTGCCGATCGGGGGCGATTCCTCCGCCCGTGGCGGCAGCCGCTCTCGTCGTGACCGACGGTCCACCGCAGGTCGGGGGGATGGGACGGGACCGCTCAGCCGCCGACCACCCATCTGACCCATTCGTCAATCCCGTCGCCGGTGCGGGCGCTGACGGGAAAGATCGGCGAGCGTTCGTTGACCTGTCGGATGTACGCTCGGCACCGCTCCATGTCGAAGCTGACGTACGGGAGCAGGTCCAGCTTGGTCAGCACGATCGCATCCGCCTTCCGGAAGAGCAGCGGGTACTTGGCGGGTTTGTCGTCGCCCTCCGCCGCGGAGAGCACGGCCACCATCCGCTCTTCGCCGAGGTCGAAGTTGGCCGGACAGACCAAGTTGCCAACGTTCTCGATGAACAGCAGATCGAGCTGATCGAGCGGCAGTCTCTGGATCGCGTGGTACACCAGGGCCGCCCCGAGATGACAGCCGCCCTCCGTGAGCAACTGCATCGAGGGCACGCCCAGCGCGGCGATCCGCTCGGCATCGTGGGTCGTGGCGATGTCGCCCTCCAGAACGGCCGTCCTCCGAATGTCCCGCAGGCGCGGCAGGGTCGCTTCGAGCAACGTGGTCTTACCGGCCCCCGCCCCGCCGATCAGATTAATGGAGGCTACCCCGTGCCTGGCCAGCAGCGCGCGGGCCTCCTCGGCCAGGGCGTCGTTGCGAACGAAGACGTTGCGCATCACCTCAACCCGCATCGGGAACCTCCAGTTCCATCGACATGAGCAGGAGTTCATCGCCCCCCTCCAAGCGGATCCGGACAGAGCCGCACTTCGGGCATCGGCACGTCCATTCGGACGTTCGGCCCGACCACCCGCAGTCCAGACATGCCGTGGCAGGCGCCACCGTTTCGACTTCCAGCCTGGCGCCCTCCGCGAGGGTTCCCGCGGAGGCCATCCGGAAGGCCTCGACGAGCATCTCGGCCACGACCTGCCGCATCAGCCCCACCCGGCAGACGAGCGATGTGATCCGCCGCGCATCGCGAGCGCCCGCCTCGCGAACGGCCGCATCGACCAACTCCGCAGCGATGGCGAACTCGTGCATACTCGCGGGCCGCTTTCTGCGGTCCCCCGTGCCGGCCGCCGCCACCGAACCGCCGGGGGGCTGGCGAACCAAGGGGCCCACCGTCCAAGGGGATGACGGACGGTTCGCGCCGAGGCGCCCGATGCGCCGCAGCCGCCGGGCCGGGGACCTACTTGAGCTTGGTCCGCAGCACCTTGAGGATCGCGTCCGGGTCGATCGGCTTCTGGAACACCCCGTCCAGCCCGAGCGCCGTGTAATCCGTCGCGAGGTTCAGGTTGTCCCCGACGGAACTCAGCATGTAGACCGGGGCCTTGTTGCCCAGCGCCTTGAGGTCGCGGATGAAGGACGCCCCCGCGTCCACCTCCTCCATCATGAGGTCCACGATGATCAGGTCCGGGTTCGATTCCCGATACACTCTCAGGCCCTGCTCGGCGCTGGTGGCCTCGACCATCTTATAGCCGTTCGCTTCGAGGATCGCGCGCATGGAATCCAGGAAATCGCGATCGTCGTCGATGTACAGGATCACGTGTTTGCCGTTCTGCATGATATCCATCCCAGTAGGCCGCCGAACCTCGTTCTCTCCGGCCGGACGGAACGGCCGTGCCGAAGCACCGTCCTGCGGTCCGCGCCGCGGACCCCGACCGGCCCGCCGTCAGTTCCTCGATGCCACCTCTGCCAGACCCGTCCCCCCACGCCGGATCAGGCGTTCCAGGAACCGGGTCGCGGCCTCCAGATTCGCGCGGGCCCCGGCCGAAAGCCGCTCCCCGAACTCGTCAAACTCGTACCCGCGGATGCCCAGCACATAACCGGCCGTCCGCGCCCCGAACAGCTCCCGCGCCAGCGCCAGCACGCCCGCCGGTTCGACGCTGTGGCTGGTGAAGCCCGCGCCCGCGACGGGCTCTACGGAGCGGAACTCGAAGGGCTCCGGTCCGTCCACGGCCGCATCCGCGAAGACCACCACATCGTGCTCGGCGACGAGGGCGGCATCCTCGACCGTAAGCTGGTACTCGGCCTCAACCGTCAGTCCCGGCAGCTCCAGCGATTCCAGGGCCTCGGCCAAGGCCGGTCCCAGCCCGTCATCGAGCCGGCCGGGATTGCCGTAGCCGATCACCAGGATCCGCGGCTGGTCCGGGGCCACGGGCTGTGCCCTCCTATCGGCTGACCTCGTCCACGATGCGGCCCTCGCAGTCGAACAGGCGCACCGTCAAGGGCATCCGGCCCAGCGCGTGAGTCGCGCACGACAAACAGGGGTCGTAGGCACGGATCGCCACCTCGATCCGGTTGAGAAGCCCCTCGGTGATCTTGCGCCCCGAGAGGCAATCCCGGGCGACCTTCTCGACCGCCCGGTTCATCGGCTCGTTGTTGTTCGTCGTGGAGACGATGAGATTGGCCATCGTGATCTGGTCGTTCTCGTTCACGCGGTAATGGTGGAACAGGGTGCCCCGGGGCGCCTCGATCAACCCGATGCCCTCGGACTGCCGCTGGCCCTGAACGACCAGGTCGGTGCCCTGGAGGTCGGGGTCATGCAGCAGCTCGCCGATCTTCTCGATGGCGTGCAGCACCTCGATCATCCGCGCCCAGTGATAGGCCATCGTGATGTTGTTGGGAGCTCCCCCCGTCACCGCCAGGAACTCCTTCCTGGCGGCTTCGGCCTCGGGCGTGTCGATGAAATCGCAGGTATTGATCCGCGCCAGCGGCCCGACGCGGTACCACCCCTTCTCGGGGCCGAGCGACTTGATGAACGGGAACTTCATGTACGACCACGGGCGGACCTCTTCCACGATGTAGTCGTAGTACCGGGTGTAATCGACCTGATCGAAGATCTTCGCGCCCGTTGCGTCGATCGCCCGGAGGTTCCCGTGATAAAGGTCCATCGCACCGTCCGACCGGATCAGCGACAGGTGATTGGACGGGAACGACCCGAAGGGGGACAGCTCCTCCAGGTGGGCGAGGGTGTAATCCCTCGCGATCTTCACCGCCCCGCGGGACCACTCGATCATCTGTCCCAGGTCCTTGAGCAGGAAGTCCCGTTCCTCGATCGAGAGGTTCTTGTTGATGCCGCCGGGAATCGCCCCCGTGCCGTGAATCTTCTTGCCGGCCGTCAGGCGGATGACCTCCTGACCGTACTTCCGCATCATCACGCCCTGCACGGCGAGGTCCGGATGCTTGGCCGCCACTCCGATGACGTTTCGGATGGCCGGGTCGGCATCGAACCCGAAAAGCAGGTCGGGCGAGACGAGATGGAAGAAGTGCAGCGCATGCGACTGAAAGATCTGCCCGTAGTGCATCAGCCGTCGCATCTTTTCGGCCGTCGGGGTGAGTCGTTCGGCCCCGACGATGCGGTCCATCGCCTTGGCCGCCGCCAGGTGATGGCTCACCGGACAGATGCCGCAGAGCCGCTGCACGAGCACCGGCACCTCCCAGAAAGGCCGCCCCTGGATGAACCGCTCGAATCCGCGAAACTCGACGATGTGCAGCCGGGCCTGTTTCACCCGGTCCGCTTCGTCGAGCAGGATCGACACCTTGCCGTGACCCTCCACGCGGGTGACCGGCTCGATGACGATTCGTTTCGTTCCGTTGTCCGCCACGAACGTTCCTCCTCTCAGGCGACCGCGTTGCGGTCGCGCCCCGGTCAATCGTACTTGATCAGCGGATACGGCAGCTCCACGGGCTTGCCGCCCAGCAGCGCCACGAGCGCCTCCCACAGCGCGTCAGCGGGCGGGGGGCAACCCGGCAGGAAGTAGTCGATTTTGACGACCTCACTGCACGGATAGACCTTATCCAGAAGCAGCGGGAGCTCCGGATCATTCGGAATCCGCCCTTCGGGATTGTGCACGGTGGGGCCCTTCAGGTACGCCTCCTCCAAGCACTCCTTGAGGGGGATGGTGTTGCGCATCGCCGGGATCCCTCCCATGATCGCACAGTCGCCGACGGCGACGAGGATGTCGCAGTGCTTCCGGAAATCCCGGAGCACCCGGACGTTCTCCTCATTGCAGCACCCGCCCTCGATCAGACCGATCGCGCAGCGGCCCGTGAACTCCTTGATGTCGTCCACGGGCGACTTGTCGAACCGGACCAGCTCGGCGAGCTTGAGGATCCGCTCGTCGATGTCCAGCAGCGACATATGGCATCCGAAACAGCCGGCCAGCGAGGCCGTCGCGATCTTCGGTTTTCCGTCCATACTCATGCGTTTCACCCGCCCTTCCCCGTTCGGCCGTCGCCCTTGGCCACGTCCGATCCGATCGGTTCCCGGTCGTACAGACGGCGACCAACCGGTACCACGTAGCCCACGCGCTTACGGAGCAATGCCCCGACCGGGCAGGCCGCCACGGCCTTGTCCGCGGCCTCCAGTTTCGTTTCGCCCAGGTTCGAGGGGGCGTCGATCCCGACCCGCTTGTGCGCCCCCCGCCCCACGAACTGAAAGACGTTCTTTCCGTCCACATCCCGCGAGGCCCGGATGCAGCGGGCACACAAAATGCACCGGTTGCGGTCCACCAACACCTCCGGGTGAGAGGCGTCCACGTCCCGCTTCGGGAACATGTACGGGTACTTCGGCGCGGTGATTCCCAACCGATAGGCCATCGCCTGAAGCTCGCAGTTCCCGCTCTTCTCGCAGAACATGCAGAAATGGTTCCCCTCGACGAAGAGCATCTCGATGATGCTCCGCCGGATCTCCCGCACCCGGGGAACCTCGCTTTCCACAACCGCCCCCGGAGCCGCCGGCTGGGTGCAGGCCGCCTGCGGACGGCCGTTCACCAGCACCGTGCACACGCGGCAGCTCCCGTAGGGAATCAGCCCCTTCATGTGGCACAGCCGGGGAATGTACACCCCGGCCTCCTCGGCCGCCTCCAGAATCGTCTGGCCCGGCCGGGCACGCACCTCCACCCCGTCGATCGTGAACGTAAAGGCTTGGCTCATTGACCTTCCTTGCATGGGACGCGACCCGCTGGGCCCGCCCCCGGGTTCCGGCGGCGCTGCCGCCGACCTTCAGCTCAGTACTCCATGTGGACGGACGCCCGACCGGCAATCAGCTCTGCCTGGGCGACCGCCGCCCGCATATCGAACGACGGCATCAGGCCGTCGGCGTCTGGCCGCACCTTCGCCTCGTAGGCGGCCCGGAAGTTCTTCAGAGTCGTCAGAATGGGGTTCGGAGAGGTCTGCCCCAAACCGCAACGGCTGGCCGCCTTGACCGTCTCGCCCAGCTCCTGGAGGTAATCAAGGTCCGTCGGCAGGCCCTTGCCGCAGTTGATCCGTTCCAGCCGTTCCTTCAGCAGGATGTTGCCCACCCGGCACGGGGTGCAGTAGCCGCAGCTCTCCTCGATGAAGAACTCCATATACTGCTGCGCGATCTGCAGGACATCGCGTCCCGGACCGAACACGGCAATCGCCCCACCTGTGGCCAGATCGTCATAGCAGATCGTCCGTCCGAAGTCCTTCGGACCGATCATCTGCCCGCTGGGACCGCCCACCTGCACGGCGGCGGCATCCTCGGCACCGGCCATTTCCAGGAATTCCTTCAGCGGGATGCCGAAGGGGACCTCGTAGACCCCGGGCCGGCGGCAGTCGCCCGAGATGCTCAGCAGCTTGGTTCCCGGGCTGCCCTTCGAACCGAGTTGGGCGAACCAGCCGGCGCCCTTCTCGGCGATCCGGGAGACGCAGCAGAACGTCTCCACATTGTTGACGACCGTCGGGAACCCGAGATAGCCCTTCTGGGCCGGGAACGGAGGCCGGTTCTTGGGATCGCCCCGCAGCCCCTCGCAGGAGCTGATTAGGGCCGTCTCCTCGCCGCACACGTAGGCCCCGGCACCCATCTGAATGCGGATGTCGAAATGGAAGCCCGCCTTCCCGAGGATGTCCCGCCCGAGCAGGCCGGCGCTGCGTCGGCGGTTGAGCACGTCCTCCAGATAGGCCCGCAGGTAGGCGTACTCGCCCCGCAGATAGAGGATCCCCGCCTGGGCCCCGATCGCATAGCCCGCGATCGTCATGCCCTCGAAGAGCAGGTCGGCCCGCTCGGTGAGGATCACGCGGTCCTTGAAGGTCCCCGGCTCGCCCTCATCGGCGTTGCAGATCACGAACTTCTTCTCGCCGGGGGCGGCCCGGCAGAACTCCCACTTGATCCCCGTCGGAAAGCCCGCGCCACCCCGTCCACGCAACCGGGCCGTCTTCATGTCGCGGATGACCTCGGCGGGAGTCATCGCAAGGGCCTTCTGAAGGGCCTCGCCCGACACAAACTCCGCCAGGACGACCGGACCGGTCTTGCGGATGTGGTTCAGCACCATCGACTGGACCAGCGGGTGTGCGTTGTTGCCGTCGCCGAGTCTCGAAACGAGTTTCCTCGGGTCCGGATCCGCCCGCAGACTCCGCACGATCCTGCGTGCCGCGTCACTCGACAGACTGGTCACCGGCACATCGTTCACGAGCGCCGCGGGCGCCTGGTCGCACATCCCGATGCACGGCGTGTATTCGAAGGTGAACGCGCCGTCCGGCGTGGTCTCCCCGGGACGCACGCCCAGCTCGTCGCAGAAGGCCTGCGCCACCGCGTCGGCTCCCTGCATCCGATCGATCACATCGTTGCAGAGGCGGATCACGACCTTGCCCTTGGGACGCTCCGTGAAGAACGCATAAAAGGACACCACGCTCTCCACGTCCACCCGGTGCGTGCCCGTGGCCCGCGCGATCGCCTCCATCGCCGGCCCCGAAACGCAGCCCAACTTCTCCTGAACCGCCCGAACGATATCCATCATCCGCGTGCGGTCGTACCCGTACGCCTGACAGATGGTTCGGACGGCCGACTCCACGTTCTCCGTCATGAATGACCTCTTCGGTTCCATCCGCTCGCGGCCGACGCCCGTCGCCGCCGGGCCGCCGGCCTCCGTATCCCGTCACAGCTCCGCGGCGGCCGGTACGGGCCTGCCGTCCGAAGCCGCGGGCAGCGGGACGCGAACCGTGACCACCGTTCCCTGGCCCGGCCGGCTCCGCACATCCAACTGCCCGCCCATCGCGGCGACTGCGGACCGGACGATCGCCATTCCCAGCCCCGTGCCGGCCGAGCCGGTCTCCCGCGCCTGCCGCGTGCGGAAGAACTCCTCGCCGATCCGTGGGAGATCTTCCTCCGATATCCCGATCCCCGTGTCTCGAACCTCGATCACCAGGCGGTCCGCTTCCCGGGCTATTCTAAGGGCCACCGTGCCTCCGCGCGGCGTGTACTTGATGGCGTTGGACAACAGATTCTCCACTACGGCCGGCAGCGCCCCGGGCTCCACGCACACCACCGGCAACGGATCCTGGACCTCCAGGCGCCATTCAAGCCCCTTCTGCCGCGCCTCCAGCTCCGAGGCCTCCAGGACCGGTTGCAGCCGATCAAGCGGCTGGAAGCACTCCACCGGCGGCGGCCGCGTGGCGTCCCGCACACGCGACAGCGTCAGAAGGTCCCTAAGGATCGCCAGCAACTCATCTCCACGGCCGATAGCCCGCTCGACCAGCTTCCGCGACCTCGGTGGCAGGTCCGGCGCCTCCTGAAGCAAGGCACGCAACAGACTCTGCTGCGCCGCCAGGGGAGCCTTCATGTCGTGCGAGACCTTCCGGAAGTACTGAGTCTTGGCCTCGTCGGCGCGACGGAGGGCCTCGTTGGCCCTCTCCAGTTCATCGGCTCGCCGGGCCAGCTCGGCCTCCAATCTGACCACTTCGGCTTCTCGGACACGCAGTGTCCTGGCAATCGAGGTCCCCAGGAACACCGCGATCACGATGGCGCTGCCGAAAGCCGCCAGCGTCACGGCCACGAAGCCGGGATCCTGGTAGTGCCGTTGCAGGGCGGTGATGCTCGCGTGAGGCAGCCATCCCTTCATCTCGGCCAAAGCCAAGGTTGTGAATAATATCACAGCTACCCCCGCCAAGGCAAATACCTGTCGGACGGGCAGCAACAGGGTGGCGATGACCATGTGGAACACGTAGTACGCGAAGAACGGGTTCTCGATGCCCCCGGCGGCATGGAGAACCATCGTCAAGGCCAGCAGGTCGAAGGTGATCTGGGCTGCCGCGGCGACGGGAGCCCGCTGGGCAAGCACCCGCAGGCCCACGGCCCGGTGATGACGCTCCAGGAGCCAGAAAAGCGTGTTGTAGAGCAGGATGCCCAGGCCGATCGCACCGATCAGACCGCCGTGAACCTGCTCGAAGGGACGAACCCACAGGCCCACCCCGATCGCCGCGACGCCGGCACCGAACACCCAGCGCAGATCCACCATCCAGCGCAGACGGGCAACGAGCTCCTGTCGCTCAAGCGGGATCGTGTTGTCGAGTTTTTCGCGAAGCATTCGCAGGCCGGCCCGCAACCGCCAGGCGAAGGATACGATCGACCGCGCCGCTGTTCAATTCGAAGCCGATCGTCGGCGGGCGTGCGCTTTGCTTAACCTTTCCCGCGTACCCGCACCCGCGCCACTCGCCCGCGTCGCGTCCCCCTGGCGAACCACCCGCACACGGGTGATGTGGCCATGCAGTCGATCGCAGTCGCACGATGCCCGCGTGGCGCATCGACGGGCTATCGCGACTCAACCGGCGTCCGACAGGAACGCGTTGGATTCCGGGTCAACTGCCACCCGGGCCGAGGTCGCCAGCCGCATCAACGCATCGGCGACCTCCTGACCCTTGATCCGGTCTTCAAGATACCCCCGACGCTGGAACGCCGGGGACAAAGGCGTCTCGAAGAACAATTCCTCCGAGGACGCTCGCAAGTGTGGTGGGAACACCCCCTCATACGCGACGGGATCGCACCGGATTCCCGTCCAGTCGATTGGCGACGCCACGAGGACCGATATGTCGCCGGCCGTAAAGGCTGCGTGATCGCTCGACAACTCCGTCGGCCGGCGGGTCGGGGGAGCACCGGAAGACGGAGGGGGCTTTCAGGCCACGAGGACGCCCGCGTGCCAACGTCACTGGCCATCGGGAAGGCGTGTTCCAGAGCCCAAGACGGTGGTTTCGTCCTGTTGAAGGCCTGAGCAAACGCCTTTTTCCTGCGTGCTCAACGGTTGCCGGCGGGACCCTTCCGATATGCACCTGCCCGCACCCGGCAGGTGCGGTCCAGTTGCCCTTCCGCCCGGGTGGGGGATTGCCCCGACGCAAGCCAACCCCGAAAGCGGCCGCCAACCGCACCCCGGGCTCCCAGGCATCCAGCTCGGGCATGCACCGGAAGAATCCAGTGAGTGCTTGAGGAAAGGTCCGTCCAGGCCCGCGGAAACGGCCCCACCGCGGTTTTCGACCGGCCCGGCCCTCAGCAGCCCCGTTCCGACAGGCCCAGTCCCGGCCGGTCGTTCAGCGTCAGCCGACCGCCCCGGCCCCCCAGCCCCTCGAACGGATCGTCCGCCAGCAGCAGATGGCCGTCCAGATCGAGGTAATCCACCAGCGGCCCGAGCTGGGCGGCGGCGGCGATCCCCACGGACGTCTCCACCATGCAGCCCAGCATGATCTTGAGCCCCAGGGCCCGGGCCACGTGGATCATCCGCAGGGCCGGACGGATACCTCCGCACTTGCTGAGCTTGATCACGATCCCGTCGAAGCGGCCGACGCACGCGGTCACGTCCGCCTCCTTCACGCAGCTCTCGTCGGCAAACAGCGGCGCCACACGGGCCGCCCGAAGCGCCGCCATGGCCTCGTTGTGCTCGGGCGCGATCGGCTGCTCGATGAACTCCACGCGGAACTCCACGACCTTGCGCATGCGTTCGAGAGCGTTCTCCGGCGTCCACCCGCAGTTGGCATCGACCCGCAGGGTCTTCTCCGGCGCCACGGACCGCACGGCCTGGAGGATCCTTTCGTCGTCGGGCGTGCCCACCTTGATCTTGAGGATCGGGTACTCGGCGGCCTCCTTCGTCTTGCGAGCGATCACGTCCGGCTCGTCAATGCCGATCGTGAAGGACGTCAGCGGGGCCTTCTCCGGACTCAAACCGAGCCACTTCCACACCGGAATGCCCAGCCGTTTGCCGATCAGGTCGTGCAGCGCGCCGTCGATGGCGCAGATCGTCGCCGACTGGTCGCCGATCTCGCGCCACAGCCGCGCGTGGATCTCTTCGATCCGGAAGGGGTCCTTGCCGAGCAGCGGCTCGCACCTCCCCAGCGCCGCCTCCGCCGAATCCAGCGACTGTCCATAGTACGATACCGGCGCGGCCTCCCCCCAGCCGGTCCGACCCTCGTGTTCGATCTTGACCAGCAGGACCTCCTTTTCCACGGCCGCCGAACGTTCCACCCGCGCGATGTTGAACGGGTGCTTCAAATGCAGTTTCCGACGATGCCATGCCAGCTTCACGGGCGCGAACTCCTCTCCGAGATTGACTCTCCGCTTTAGGGCGCTATGCTCGGGACGGAAACCCGCAAGAGGAGGTCTCGCCGCAACGATCGGCATGCGGCCGCGGGCCGTGAGGCGTATCGCGACGGGAACCTTCCTGATCCGTCTGCCGCGCCGAGCGGCCCGTATTACAACACTGGAGCTTACGGATGTCCACGCGCAGAGAGTTCATTCAGAGGATCGGGGCACTCGGCGGATGGGCGATGGGTGCCGGGCTCGCGGGCGCCACCGCCCGCGGCCGGGCCTTTGCGGCCGATCGGCCGCCCGAACCCTTTCAGCTACCCAAGCTGCCGTACCCCTATGACGCCCTCGAACCCCACATTGATGCCCGGACGATGGAGATCCACCACACCCGGCATCACCAGGCCTACGTCGCGGGCCTTAACAAGGCCGTTGAAAACCACCCGGACCTCCGGGAGAAAGGGCTGGGCGAACTGCTTGGGCACATCGATCACGTCCCCGAGCCGATCCGGCAAGCCGTGATCAACTTCGGGGGGGGTCATGCCAACCACTCGCTCTTCTGGGAGATCATGGGACCGGGCAAGGGCGGCCCGCCGACCGGGCCCATCGCTGCGGCCATCACCAAGGCCTTCGGCGGGTTCGATCCCTTCAAGACTTTGTTCTCGCAGACGGCGGAGAAACACTTCGGGAGCGGCTGGGCCTGGCTCGTCCGCGACCGCGAGGGTGCCTTGCACGTGTACGCCACGCCGAACCAGGATTCGCCCCTGATGAAGGGTCACGTGCCCGTGTTGGGCCTGGACGTGTGGGAACACGCGTATTACCTCAAGTACCAGAATCGACGCGCGGAATACATCCGGGCCTGGTGGAACGTCGTAAACTGGGACGCCGTCAACGGGAAGTACCAGCAGGCTGCCCGCACCTGATGCCGGCACCCGCGGTGGCGCCCGCCACCCCCTGCCGCGACCCGACCTATGAGCATACCGGAAGGGCAGGCCGCCGCCGCGGGAATCCGGCGGCCGCGCCCGGCTTGTTCCCGCTGATCGTCGCATCTATCCTGCCCGTTCGTTTTTCTTGGAGCCCTTCATGAACAGCCATGCCGTTGCAGTTGCCCTCGTGTCGGTGTGCTTCATCGCCTCGCACGCGGCCGCCGCCCCGGCCGTTGAAGCGACGTACTACCGCTCCGACGAACCCTTTCCCGAGTTCGCCCGCTTCTGGTCCGATGAGGCCGCTGCGGCCGCCGAGGACAGTGCGGAATTCTCGAACGCCCTCCGGCGGGCGACAAACCTGGGCGGTTCGCTGCACTTGTTTGTTCGCAACGACGGCCCCGCGGCCCTGCGGATCGACGATGTCCTCCTTCAGGACATCAGCCTCCGGCGAGCCATCGCCTTCTCGGACCAGCGCAAGGAACGCAAGCCAGCCCACATCGTCTTCTCCGACCTGGACGAGGCACAGAAGGCCGCGCTCGCGGCGGCGGGCGATCCCATCTGGTGGCGGATCGATCCGACGCCGATCCCGCCGGCAGGGCTTGGCGAGATCACCATTCGCCTGCGGACCCGACCTCGGATCCCAGCCCCGTCCGTGGAGATCCGATTCGGCGGCACTTCTCTTCGCGCCGAGATTCGGGTGCTCGACGGGCCCCCGCGAATCGAGTTCCTCGGTTTCGCGCCGGACCTCCGCACCATGTACCTGTACATCCGTCACCCCAAGGCGCCGGGAGTCCCGCCCGCCCGTGTGACCATGGACGGTCGCGACGTCACCTCCGCCTTTCGGTTCGCCGCCGATCCGAAAGTCGCGGTCGTAGCCGGCGTCCTCGGTCTGGATCCGGCCCCGAGGCCGGGCTCGTTTCACGCGGTCACGGTCACCTGGCCCGACCAGACGGCGGCGGCATGCGGCGTCCGCGCATGGGCCCCCTCATTCGGCTACGGCGTGTGGGGCGGGCCGGGCGGCGGCGATGATCCGCAGATCGCCCGCCGGTACGTGACCGAGCTGGCCGCCCTGAACGTGAATCTCCAGATGCCGCAGGTAGGCTCGCCGGCCGCCTCGAGCTTCTACAAAGCCCCGGCCGGCCAAGAGTTCTGCCGGAGGCTGGGGCTGGGGTTCGTGCTCAGCGACCCCGGCAAGTGGGGCATCCGGGACCCCTACGCCCTGTTCCTCCACGATGAGCCCGATGCCGGTGATGCGCACATCGTGGGATTGCCGCCCGGCCGCGAAGTCGGCAGCCTTGCTCAATGGGCCGTGGACCGGAGCGCGCGCTGGCGGCAGGAAGCGCCCGATCGACCCCAGATGCTCAACGTCGACCTCACCTACAAGCCGCAGAACTGGTACGTATACGGCCAGCTACCGGACATCCTGCTGGCCGACCCGTACTATCAGCCCAGATTACGCACCGCGTTCTACCAGGCCCCCGAGCGAATGGCCCTCTACAGCCGGGCGACGTTCGTACGTGCCATCAGCACAGTCGTTCGCTCGGCCGCCGCTCCCAAGCCCACGCACATCATCCTGTACGCGAACCGGTACATCCACCAGCCGCCCCGGTCCGACTCGCGCCGAAACCGCTCGGAGCGCAAGCCCGCCCGGGACGGCGACTTCCGCTACCCCACACCCCAGGAGAAACGCATCGAGGCGTACTACGCGGTCGCCGCCGGGGCCAAGGGCCTCTCGTACTGGTGGTACACGCCCGGCAAGCCCGCGCACGGCCTGGGCGGCCAAGGCGACGACGCGGCGGCCCTGCGACGCGAAATCGGTCTGATGGGCGTGGAACTCCGCACGCTCGGCCCGCTCATCGAGCGAAGCTGCCCGGCCGAGGTCCCGTGCGGATCGCCCCGGGATGCGATGGTTCGTTGCCTGCTGGCCGGAACGGACGCAATGATCGTCTTCGTGTTCAACGAGCAGTACCGCAACGACCATGTCGGTACGACCATCACGCCCCTGGAGGACGTGGCGATCGATCTGCACGTCCCCCCGTGGCTGCGGCCCTGCAAGGCCTTCGAGGTCGGAGCCGGCGGCACGACCGACGTGCGCACCCGGACGAACGAAGACCGTCTTGTCATCCACCTCGGTCGGCTCGATCTGCCCAGGACCATCGTGCTTGCCGCGGACGCTCGCGTGCGCGCACAACTGCAATCGCTTTACACCGAGCGCGTTGCGGCCAGCGCCGCCGCCCTTGGGAACGTGGCCGGTCCAAGCCGTTAGATCCGACCGCGACTTCCCAGGACGCAGCCGGTGCCGTCAGCTTGCCTCCTTCGCCCCGCTCGGCTGGCGGTCCGCCGGCCTGGCCCCCCGCTGCGGAACCACCCACTGCCGCACGGGCAGTCAACCCCGCCCCTCCGGAAACCATTTCTACCGAAATACCACCGCCGCTGATATCGGAACCTGCCCGGCCCGTGCCCCCGGTCCCGCTTCGTCCCGTCCGGGTGAGCCGCGCGCGTTGCGCGCTGCGTCCCTCAAGCCTGCCGCGGCGGGCCGCGACCCCGCCGTCGGCTTCGGCCCACCGCGTCGCCCGCGGCGCTCCCGCCCGGCACGGACTCGCCCTTCGCACGTGTCGCACCGCTCGACCTATAATGCCCGCCGTTCCCGCGGCCGCATGTTCGCGCCAGCCCGCGCGAACGCCCGGTACCGCGAAGGCATCTGCAATGCGCACGTTCGTGATCGCTGCGATTCTCGCCGCCTTGGCCGCCGCCAGGGGAGCCGCCGAGCCCCAGCCGCCGTCATCCCGCCCACAGCCGATCCAACCATCATGCCTCGAACGCTCGTACTGGATTCACGCCTCGCTCGCCTGGAATCCGCGTCGCGGATACTGGGGCGCCGACCTCCCCGGCAGCACACCGCCCGGCGAACAGGAGGTCCGCCGGGCAGCCGGACTGCTCGCCGGCCACTACGCCGCCAATCGGCTCTATCTCGTCTACCACAAGGAAATCCCCCTGCCCGAGGCCCGTGAGGTGTTTCGCTGGTGGCGCCGCCATACGCCCCCCGGCGTCGCGATCGTACCCGCCCTCGTCCTGCGGACTTACGACAAGGCCTCCGTCGAGGTCTTCACCGGCGACGAAGTCCGGCCGCTCTGCGATTTCTTCCGCGCCGAAATCAACCCCCATCAACTCGCCGTATTCGACGTCTACCCTAACCGCGACCAGGGCGCGGCGCTCGCGGTCCTTGCAGCGGCCTTTCCCTCCGGACTCATTCGCCTCGGCCTTCAGCCCGGCGAGAAACTCGCCCCTCCCTTCGCCGCCGCCGTCGAAGACACCTGGAGCGCCATCTGTCACGGCCGGTCTCATGACGACTGGTTCGACGCCGGCTTCGGTGCCGAGACTCTCCGCCGCTGGGTCGCCGAACGAAACGCCGGCCCCGCCCCCGTCGCCTGGAACCTCATCGCCGTCGCCTGGGATTACCGGCACACCCACCGCGGCGAGCACCCCGGCTACGACGCCCCGGCCCGCAACATGCCTCTGCCCGCGGGCCGAAACCTCCTCGCCCTCCGCGAGATCCTCCGCCACGCCCGGCCCGAGGTCCTCGCCGGGTTCAGCAGCGACCTGACCATCCTTCAAGCCAACTCCGCCCACCCCACTCACGACGCCCGCCCGCGATGCCTCCATGACTCGCTCAAGAAAGGCGAAGCCTACGCGGGCTACTACGCCGAGCCCCTCGAGGAAATCGCGGCCATCTACCGTGCCCTCCGCGACGACCGCCTTCCCGCCCCTTGGACCACCCGCGGTGGGGCCGGGCGATCGCCGGGACCTGCCGAGGCCGCTGACCCCCTCGCTCCGCGCATGCCGGATTGCCGCCAACGTCCCCCTTAGCACCGCTGAAGCACTCCGACGTCCGCGCCGTCGGCGTCGCCATCCCCACCGAAATCCGGCTCGAACCGCCCGTTCCCATCTCTCAGCGGAACGTAGGCCGGGGCGCAAGGCAACGTCGAAGGTGCGAAACATTCCCTCCGCGGCCGGCCACCTGGGGTCAGGCCCAACGCGATGGTATGCAGGCCGCCGGCGCCCCGCCCAGAGAGGCTCGTATGCTCGTCCCGCCAACATACGGGAAGCCCAACAGGGCAATGGCAGAGCTCAGAAAAACCGCGGCGGCCCCTTGACTCCGATAACGGAGCGTCCTATGTTGATGATGGTCAAAAAGGGTTGCGGGCGGTTTCTGGGGCCGCGCAGTTCAGCAGTTCAGCAGTTCAGCAGTTCAGCAGTTCAGCAGTTCAGCAGTTCAGCAGCCCCGGGTTGGCCGCCCCACCAGATTGTGAGGGGGGCCGTCCCGACGGCGGACGCCTGGCCGTCGGATGGATGGGTTGACGACAGGCGGTCCTGACGGCAGGGAGCACCGGCGGCCGACGCGGCGATACTGCCTGGGCATGACCGGGTTGCCGGCGGCAGGTTGGGCGCGCGGCCGAGGCTTCGGCGCGGTGGTGCGCTACGAGCACGTCTTGTGGGCAGGAACGACAATGTCCGTCTCCAAGTGGGGTTGTTTCGGGGCGTGGGTGTGCCTGGGGGTGGTTTGGGGGGTGCCCTCGGGGCTGGCCGGGCCGCCGGGTCCGACCGAGCAGGCCCGCTACGCGGACCTCGACGCCCGGGCGATTCACACGTTCACAAGCGCTGACCTGGCGGATTAACTATCGCTGCGAAGGCAGCTCCTGGCGGCCGGCGAGCAGATGCCGGACCCGGGCGAGGAGATCGCGCACTACGCGTTGAAGACCCTGGGCCAGCCGTTCCGCCTGAACGCCCGACGGTTCGATCTGTCGGAGAGCGATTGCGTGGTGTTCGTGGAGCGCTGCATCGCGATGGCGCTTGCCTCGGACTGGGAGTCCTACTGCGAGCTCTGCCAGCCGCTGCCTCACAAGGACCGCAAGGTAGCCTTTCTCGAGCGGAGCTTCTTCACGCTGGCGGACTGGGTTCCGAACAACGCATGGCTTCTGGACGACATCACCGACAAGCTCGGAGTTCCGACCCAGCAGTTCGAGCATGTCGTCCGGCGAAAGGCGTTCCTGAGGAATCTCCGCTTCGGAGAGGACGACACGCAGCTCGGACGGGCCAAGGCGGCGCTCAAGGCGGCTAAGATCGCCGCGGCGCCGAGGGAGGAGCGGCGGCTCGTGCGGTACATTGCGCCGGAAGACATTCCGGCGGCGCTGGGCAGGCTGCGCCCTGGGGACGCGATCTTGGTGTTTCGAAGGTGCCAGCGGCCCGGGTTGAAGGCCTGGTTTGACTGCGACCATATGATGCTGGTCGCCGGGCGTTCTCAACCCTCCGGCGAGCCGGTCGTGTGCCATAGCGCCCGCCCGCAGGTGCAGAAAACGAGCGTGACTGCGTTTCTCGAGGCGTACCCGGCGGTGAGCGGGTTCAAGATTCTGCGCATTCGTGCGGAGATGAGGCCATGAGCGGCGCTGCCGAGGCGGACCATCCTTCGCTTCGTGGTACCAGGGCGTACTCTCCGGAGTGTTCGAGCAGAGAGGTGTAACAATGAGAACGTGTGGGCACCTGATCCTTCTCTGTTCTGTCGGAGCGGTAATCGGGATCGGGGCCGGGGCCGCGGTCGCCGGCGATTGCTACGGCATCGTATGCCATCAGTACTTCTATTGCCTAAACTACGAGCCGCTCTGCGGTGGAGTCGCCGCGGAGGGCAGCTGCCAGCCCCGAGGTCTCTTCTGCGCCCGGGGCGATTGTCACCCTCCGGAAAAAGGCAGCGATCCGCATCACGTGTGTTCCTGGCAGTTCCGGCACGAGTGCTACGGGCCTGGCACCGAAAGCGAATGGTGCGTGGAGTTTACAGGCGACTACTTGGCGTCGGGATGCTCGCCGACGTGCAAATGGGTTTTCTATAACCATTGCGTCTGTGAGTGCGCAGCGTTTCTCGACTTTTCGGAGGCTGGCTCCCATACCTATTGTCGGACCTACACATGGAGCCCTTGCGAGTGAGGCCAATCCTATGATGACATGCTTTCGGGCGGTTTTCGGTTGGATCGCCTGCGCCGGCGCAGCATGCGCGGGGCAGGAACAGGCCCCGCAGGGGCCCCCGGGGCAGAATGGGGTGCCGACGAGCGCTCCGGTCGCGCTGGATCGACTGATCGAGCAACTGGCGGTCCGCCGCCGGGGCATGCCGCAGGGAACGATCCGGTACGACTACTACCAGTTCCGGGGTGACGGCGCCCTTTATGAGCGTGTAGCGGCGCTCGTGCGAACAGAGCCGGCGAATCGCGCCGAGGCGCAGGCCGCATTGTCGCGCCTGGCGCACGACGCGCGGGCCACACGGGTCACCGCCTCGCGCGGGGAGATCTACTTCAAGGGACTCCGGGCCCGCCTTGTGGATCAGCGCGTCGAGGAATACGCGCGCGAGGCGGAAAGGATCCGCACGCAGGCTCAAGCGGCCGGCGCGCGCGCCGTCCCGCCGCCCGACCGCGTGGAGACGGCGGTTGATCGCGGCTGCGGGCTGATCGCACGCCTGACGGACGGCGAGAAGCTCTCCCTTCGCCTGTATACGGTCGCGATGCTCCCGCTTCTGCGGGAGATCGACGTCACGTTTGCCGACTGGCGTGCGGCGGCGGACACCGGGCCGCCCCGGGGGCAGACAATCTCTGCCTTTTCGCGCGACGGTCTGGAGGTGATCCGTTACGCGGACTGCCCCGATGGGCAACGGAAGGGACGCTTCGGCCATTGCGACTACGAGTTTGACCCTCGCCGGGGCTACGCCCCGGTCCGGGTTCGGCTCGTGGAGGCAGATACGGGGCAGCCTTTTCACCTGGAGATCCTGTACGGCTACGAGCGGACGCCGCCGCCGGGACCGTGGCGAGCGTACGCGACCATACACGCGGAGCCGGCGGGGGACAAGGAGATCCGAGTGGAGATGTGGCTGATCTCGGAGTGGTCGGACCGGGTCGCGGAGGAAGATCTGCTGATCCCCGCGCCGGCAAACGGAATCGTGGTCGACCAGCGCGGCGAACGCGACCGTTTGCGGATGCTGCCGGCGGGGCTGGATCGGTTCCTGGATGCGGCGAGCCTGGGGACAGCGTTGGGGGACTGAAATCTTCCTCCGTGAACGCTCCGCAGGTTGCGCCGAAGT